>Ga0306925_10001393_pt1 | contig 19733 bp, 16 predicted proteins | sample flu12Cox44000176_FD_203755 | JGI IMG/M metagenome (GOLD analysis project Ga0306925, IMG submission 203755) | Lab enrichment of tropical soil microbial communities from Luquillo Experimental Forest, Puerto Rico - flux8day.12C.oxic.44.000.176 (v2)... | ecosystem: Environmental > Terrestrial >... | reverse complement strand
GGCTGTTCGGCTGCCGCGTTCGCCGCTGCCGCCGAAGCCGCCTTTTTCGCACTCGCCGCCGGTTTGCTTGTTGTGGCTGAGCGTCGAGCGCGCCGTGTCTGTTGTTGCTGTGCCCCCGCGAGACCAAGTGCAAGCGCGCAGATTGAGCCGCACAAAGAAATAAGGCAAATTGTCTTGAGCACACCCTGCCCAAAATCCACCGCCGCAGTGTACTAAATCTCTTGCCGCAGAGCGCATTGGTAGCTTTGCACGGAGGTAGGGTGTCGGCCGGGCCCCGCACACTTTGGGCAAACACACCGGGCCGGCGCGAGGTCCTCGGGCCCTCCCCGCAAATCAAGGCCAGCGACAGAGTGAGGAGCTGCGCAGCTCGCCTGCGCGGAAGCCAGCCACGATACGCGCTTGGCCATCTCCTCAGAGTCGCCCTACACAGCAATCGAACTTGCGATTAGCCGAGCGGCGATGATCTCGATTACGCCACCTACAAATCCTACTCTGCACTCGACAACAGACGTAACCGCGCGCTAGGCGGGCTGTTGCATGGTTTTTGCGGGGACACTGGCCAGCAGAAAGACTAAGCCTTCCGCGGTGGTCGGATGGGTGAAAACAGCGTCACGCAGAACTGTGTAGGGCAACCCGCCCAGCATTGCCGTCTGCACGGCCGCCATCATCTCGCTGCCTTCGGCACCCAGCACGGTGAATCCCAGGATGCGGTCACTTTGCTCGTCGATGAGCATTTTCGCGAAACCACGGGTCTCGCCAAGAGTCACTGCTCGCAGCACAGCAGCCATCGGAATCTTGGCCAGCCGATACGCTATGCCGCGCCTCTTGGCCTCAGACTCATTCAAGCCGACTCGTGCGAGTTCGGGATCGGTGAACATGCAGTACGGTATGAGCCGGTTCCGCGTGGTACGGCTGCCGCCGTTCAGGTTGTCGCGGACTACGCGGAAATCGTCGAAGGCGACGTGCGTGAACTGCGGGCTCCCCGCGCAGTCGCCCATCGCCCAAACGCGTTCGGCGGTGGTTTCCAACCGCTCGTTGACCCGAATGTACCCCCGCGCGTCCAGTTCAACGCCTGCCGTTTCCAGCCCGATCCCGCGGGTGTTTGGCGCTCGTCCGACGGCTACCAGCAGATCGGTTCCCTCGATCGTTTGTTCTCCGTGGCTGTTTTCAATACCAATTCGAATCCTTTCACCCGATCGTCCATCCACCTCGCGCACGCGCGTTTCCAGCAGCACTTCAATCCCCTCGCTGGCGAAATTCTCCACAATCGCTTGCGCAACGTCGGGATCTTCGGTGGCGGCGATTTGCTTCCCACGCTCGATCACGGTTACCGCAGCGCCGAAACGGCCCAGCGCCTGCGCAAGTTCGAGGCCGACGTACCCTCCACCGAGTACGATCACATGTTCGGGCAAACGGTCAAGATCGAGCGCTTCCACGTGGGTCATGGGTCTTGCAGCCGCGAGGCCCGGGATATCCGGGATCGCAGAGTGCGAACCCAGGTCGAGAAACACCCGATCACCTGTGATCATCCGCCGCCCTCCCTCGTTAAGGTGTACCTCAACCGTCTTGGGGGCTACGAACCGGGCCTCCCCTTTAACGAGTTCCGCTCCGGTCGCTTTGAAGCGATCGAGATGAAAGCGAACCTCTGCCTCCACCATTTTCCGCTTGCGGTTGAAAACGCCCTTCATATCCGTAGAAACAGATCCCGTTTGGACGCCATATTCTTCGCCGTGGCGGGCGAACCAATTGGCTTTGGCGCTGCGAATCACATTCTTGCTGGGCAAGCAGGCGATATTCGGACACGCTCCGCCGATGTATTTCCGCTCCACTACCGCGGTGCGGTGACCCGCTTGCGCCACGGTCCAGGTGAGGTGTTTTCCGGCCTCCCCGCTTCCGATAACCAAGATGTCGTAACGTTCTACCTCAGGCATCATCCACCTCCGCTGCTGAGCTGTACCTGCGCTTGAGTTTCTTGGCCCGGTCCAATTTTCAGATCAGGAACATTCACATCCGTTTGCCGCCAGCAGCAACGATCACCTGACCGGTGATCCAGCGTGAATCGTCGCTGGCCAGAAACGTGGCGGCCAAGGCAATGTCCTCCGGCTGGCCGATCCGGCCGAGAGGCGTGGTCTTCTCCTGCTGGTCTCGAAATTCGCCCTCGTGAAGCCCAGACGCACGCAACCCATCTGTTTCTACCATACCCGGGTCGAGTGAGTTGACACGGATTTTTCGGGGGCCCAGCTCTTGCGAAAGCGAAACCGTGATGGCATCGACTGCGGCCTTGCTGGCACTGTAAGTGGAAGCTGAGGGCGCCGGCATGGGACCGACGATCGAGCCAATATTGATGATCGCCCCCCCGTCCGAGCCCATGAGCTTGACCGCCTCTTGCGTGGTCAGCAGCAGACCGACGACATTCAGGTTCAATTGCTTTTGGAAGGTGAATTCGAGCCACTACAGCGTCCGCGCCAGTCTTGCTGTTGGCATAGTTTACGACGACCGAAGCCCCTTCGGCGGCCAGGTGTTCGGCGATCCGATACCCTTGGAAGCTCCGGTGACCACTGCTACTTTACCGTTGAGTTTGTTCATGACCGTCCTCCTCTCCACAAATCTCTCTGCTCTGGCGCCTCAGCCACCGCATGGGATCGTCGAGGCCCCCGGGCGGCGATGCGATGGCTAGGATGTTTAGATCAGAGTGCTAGGAAGTGGTGATCAAGTGAAATTGCCGCCTTGTCGTATTTTGTCGTTAAATGAGCGCCGAGTAACTGGGCCCAGGCCAGGGTCCCCCTGGCGACGAATTCTGTTCCGGGCTGATCGGTGGCGTAGGCCGAAAGAGAGGCAATGGCCAGAAATCTCGAGAGCCCCGGACCGGCTGCGCAAGCTCCTGCTACTCTAGCCAGTTGCCGCTAATCACGAGCCGCTACGGTGGGCCAAGTGCCCGGCCTGGAGACGCGTTTGCAGCACGCGCAGGATCGTGTCGCGGCCAATCATCCCCACGATGTGCTGATCGGAGATAATCGGCATCTGGTTGATGTCGGCGGTCTGCATGCGTTGAAGGATGCTCAGCGCCGGTTCCTCCGGCGACGCCACCTGCACTTTTTCGATCGGCACCATCACTGCCTGAATCGAGGTATTCGCCCAATCTTGCTGGGGCATCGATTTCGCCGAGTGCAGGGTGATTAGCCCAACCGGCGTTCCGGCGCCGGTCACGATATGGCAACGCCGTCCGGTCCTCAACACCTCGTGAATATATTCGTCAATCGACATATCGCGAGTAACCGTCGGGATATCGCGCGCCATGATGTCTTCCGCGCGCACGTCGCTCAGTGTGTCCCGCAACGCCACTTGCGCAAAACTTTCTCTCGCCGCCTCCAGCAGGAACCAGCCAATGAACGCCATCCACAGCCCACTGACCCAGTTGCCGTTGAGCGCTTGCCAAACTCCGATCGCAATCAGCAGATAGGCGATGAGCCTTCCGGCTGCCGAGGCGATCTGCGTCGCGCGCATGAAATTCCCGGTCATGCCCCAAGCAATACCGCGCAGCACGCGTCCGCCGTCGAGGGGGAATCCCGGCACTAAATTGAATACCCCAAGAACAAGATTCGTCAGGCCGAGCCACTTCGCGGCCGCTGTCACCATTTCGCTCCCGTGTACGAACCGCCAGACCAGCCAAAAACAACCTGCCAGAAAAAAACTGGACAGCGGCCCTGCAATGGCGATGTTGAACTCTTGCTTGGCATTGGGGGCGTCGTGTTCGATTTGCGAAAGGCCGCCAAAAACAAATAGCGTGATGGCCCGCACATTGATCTGGTAATGCTTGGCCACCACGCTGTGGCTGATTTCGTGGAAGAGCACCGAGGCGAAAAACAGCAGGCTTGTCGCGATACCCAGCGTCCAATGCTGCGCTGCACTCCAATTCGGATGCTCTGAGGTGAACTGCGTCCGCAGGGAAAGTGTGATGAGCAGAAAAATGACGAACCAGCTGGTGTGCAGGTATATGGGAATTCCCAGAATGCGTCCCAGCCGAATGCCCGAAGCGTGCTCGACCTGCGCCATAGTTGCGCCTGAGACGATTTTAGCAAAGCTTTAGCAAAGCGGCTCGCGTGCGATTTTCCACGGCGTGTTCGCCGCCCCACGGTCTTCCCGACACGGTGGATCGCTAAGTTGTGTGCTCTCAAACGGATCAACAGTGGTTGCGGTTCTGCACTCGCGCGGACTGTCGAGCGTCGGGTCAACAGGAGCAGGAGGGCGCCCGGCGGGATAGAAAACGAACATGGGCAACTTTGTCGAATTTGCAGAAGTGGCAGGCGCAATCATCGCGGCGTTTGGGCTGGCACTGGGACTCGAATGGGTGGGGCTCTACGGCCTGACCAGCTTGGCCCCCGGGCGGCCGAAGCACCCCAATGACGATAGAAACGACGAATTGTGAGGCGCTCGAAGCGTGGTTTTAGGCGTCGGTTGTCACCCCTATCGGCGATCCGCGAGTTCGAGCGCTGGTCCTAAAGCAATTCCGTGCTGCCAGGCAGCGCCGCGGAAGGAGCGAATGGCCTTCAGACAGTGCTCAGGTGAAAGGATTCGAAAATGATCTTCCTCAAATTCACGTTGATGCTGATTTGCTTCGGAGTGTTTGCCTGTGCCGCCAGTATGATCGTCTATGACATTTACCTCGCCTTCGAACTGGGCCGGATGTTGCGCCAAGGCCTGCACCCCGAGCAGAAAGGTTCGTCCTCAGGTTCCGTTCCACCCGCGAGTGCGCAGCCGCCTGGTATGATTCTACCCGCTCCACGTCGAGCAATCCGTTGGCACGCGGCAGCCAAGCTGGCTGTGATCGGCGCACTCGCGGGTTTGCTAGGGGAGAGCATTCTGGTGGTGCCGGACGGCCAGGCGGCGATTCGGATCAGTCAAGTTTCCGGCGTACAGCCGCGTACCCTGTATGCGGGAACGCACCTGCTCGTCCCGCTAGTGCAGCACCCTGCATTCTTCGATATTCGCGATCGCGTTTTTTCGACGGCGCCTCTCGATGTTCGCGGACAAAGAGTTCCGGTTCTGAACGTACAGGCGCGCGAGGGTTTGCAGGTCGGCCTAGCGGTGAGTGTGCGCTACAGGATTGATCCATCCAAGCTCGCGTACATCCAGGCAAATCTCCCTCAGCCCGTTGATGAAGAAGTGGTGGCGCCTGTCGTTCTGAGCACCTTCCATGCCTTAGCACCGAGCTACATTGTGCGCGATGTTTTCTCGACCAAGCGCGAGGAATTTCGCGCCAAGGCCGCTCAGGCCATCATGGCGCGCCTGGCGAGTGACGGAGTCCTGGTTAAGGAGGTTCTGCTGAAGCAGGTCGAGCTTCCCGACGAATACGCAAAGGGCCTCGAAGACCTGCTGCTCAAGGAACAGGAGGACGACCGCACCACAGTTGACGCCGATATCGAGCAGAAGCGCGTGGCCATCGCGGCATCGCAAGCCGAAGCGCAAAAAATTCGAGACGTGAAACGCGCGGAAGCCTCGGCACAAGCGCAGGTCATTATGGCAAAAGCGCAGGCAGACTCGATGGTCTACACACTCCCACTCAAGCAGAAGCAGATTGAGCAGTCGCGCCTGGAAGCGGAAGCCAGAAAGCAAACGACGCTTGAAGATGCCGATGCGCAGGCGCAGGCCAAGATTATTGATAGCAAAGCAGAGCAACAGCGCCAGGCCTTGCTGACTGATTCCGAGGCCAATCGCATCCGGGTGCTCGCACAAGCCGATCAGCAGCGCGAAAATCTGCGGGCCGAGGCGGAAGCGAACCGCATTCACCTGACTTCGCAGGCCGAAGCAGAACAGCTGAATTTGCAAGCGGCCGCGCTCAAGGCAAATCCGATGCTGGTCCAGTTGACGGTTGCACGGCGGCTCTCGGACAAAGTGCAGATCATGATGGTGCCGAACGACGGGAAATTCTTCTTTACCAACGATGTACTGCGCTCGGCCATGGCGGTTGACTCAAGCGATCCGCCGGCACGGGCCAACGCGAGACAGACCGCCAGGCCATAGAGATTCCCCCGGGCTGCCGTCGGGCACAGGACGACAGCCCGGGTCGGAAGGAACGCCGGCAAAAACCCTTGCGGGGCTTCGTTTGCCACAGAAGGGGGCGAGGCCTCGCCGGCGCGCTCAAATTGGGGATTGGAGGTTAGGAAACTTCGGAAAGGCGGAAGAATTCGGGCGAGGTTTTTTGGCTGTACTATGAATCCGAGCAACCAAAGCATTGCGAAATTGTTCCAAGCCGACGCGGCGGCTGTGCCGAATCGCCCCCGCTCCACTGCGAGCGATCTTCTTCGCCTGCGTTTTGCTCTGCTTAGCGCCTTGGGCGCGCGCGCAGTCAGCCCCACCGCTCCCCTTTGAGTGGAATGAGGCCGTGCACGCACTTGCCGAGAAGATTGCTCCCATCCTCGGTTCAGCGCATACATTTGCAATCGAAGTAAAGGATATTTCCAGTTCCGCGCCGGTCGATTTAAACGGCCTGCAGCGATCGCTCGCGGACCAACTTGACACCCTGGGCGGCCGGCGGTCAAAAGGCCCAACGGCCGACTGCCAGGTACAGGTCACCCTCTCCGCGGATGTGAGTGGATATGTACTGGTGGCCGACCTCAGTGGAACAGAGACGCCGTCGACGATCGTAATCGAGGTCGCAAATCCGCAAAAGACCGCCGGGCCACCACCGGCCGCGCCCAGCCTCGAAGCCAAGGTCGTGTGGCGGCAACAGCAGCGTCTTCTGGACTTCGCACAGGCCGACGCCGACCCGGCATATGTTCTTTGGTATCTGCTCGAACCGGAGAGGATCGAACTGTATGAGTTCCGCGGTGGCACACAAATCCTATACGATGCAAAGACGCTCGGGCGAGCTTTCGTTTCCCGCGACCCGCGAGGGCGGATCGTTCTCGCCGATGCGACGCACGTAGCTACATATCTGGCCGGCATGCAGTGCGATGGTGCTTGGAATCCGACCTTCACCATTCAATGCGTACAAATTCCCGGGCAACAGTGGCCAATGCCCGGTGTAAGTTGGGCTTTCGAATCGCCGCGCAACTATTTTTCCGGAAACATGATTTTTGCCAACGGTCTGGAGAGGAAATTCCCCGCTTTTTACTCGGCTGCTTCACCTTCTCCTGCAACGGGCGGCCACAGCAAATCGTTGTGGATCGTCGCGGGGGTGGAGGGAAAGGCTGAATTATTCAGCGGAGTTACCGAGCCAGCCTCTAAGTTTGCGGGCTGGGGCAGCGATATCGCGACGATGGCGCCCGCCTGCGGACTCGAATGGCTGGTGCTAGCGACAGGAACAGGCGATTGGACGCAGCCGGACCGCTTACAGCTTTATCAGATCGAGGGTGACCGCGCACGAGCGGTCGGCCAGCCCTTGCAGGTGCCCGGACCTGTGCTTACGCTCTGGCCCGCAAACGATGGTAAGTCGGCACGCGTGGTCACCCGCAATCTCGAAACGGGGGATTATGAAGCTTCGATTGTTACTGTTGCTTGCCGCGACTAGCGCGGGGCTTTTCGCAGCTGGGCGCGCAGAGCCGGCCCGACGCCCGCGATATGGCGGCATGCTGCGCGTGGAGATTGGCGCGACCGTGAATTCGATCGATCCGTCCGTCGCCGCTGCCAGTTCGGAAGAGGCTGCCGCCAGGGACGAAATTTGCTCGGCGATCAACGAGAGGCGCAGGCCGGAAGGCGCATTCGCGGCAAACGCAGCGTCTGGCCCGTTTCGGGTTGCCGAGTGGGAACCGGGCAAACGTCTGATGCTCGAAGCCAACCCCAGCTACCGGGAGGGCCGGCCATTCGTCGATTCGGTTGAAATTCAAATGGGAAAGAGTTCGCGCGACCGCCTGCTCGACCTCGAAGTGGAGAAGACGGATATCGCCGAAATCCCGGCAGAAGAAGTTCGCCGCGCCTCCGAGGCCGGGGTGCGAATCGCGGTCTCACAACCTGATCAACTCATCGCGCTGGTCTTTGTTCCGGGCCGTGCAATCTCGGAAAATGCGCACTCGCGCGAAGCGCTCTCGCGTTCGGTTAACCGCTCTGCCATCGTCAATTTCATCCTACAAAAGGAAGGTGAGCCTGCCGGAGGATTGCTGCCGCAGTGGTCCAGCGGCACGGCGTTTCTGTTTTCGACTGCTGTCGACGCGGTGGCGGCCAGGAACCTGTGGGCAGAAGTCAGCGGCTTGCCGAAGATTTCGTTGGGATATGATGCGAGCGATTCGCTCGAACAATCTCTTGCTGAGAGAATTGCTGTGGACGCGCGCGCAGCCGGAGGTTTGGTCACCGCCGTTGCAATCCACGCGGGCGCCGATGGCGGTGAGGACGTGCGGATTGTGCGATTGGGCATGGCCTCGCCGGATCCGCGCGAGGCGTTGGCGCGCCTTGTCGCCGTGCTTGGTCCGATGGCGGGATCCCCTGGGGAAACCTTGCCCGCGGCAGCCACGCCACAGCAGGTTTATGAGACGGAGCGAGCAGTCCTGAACACCTACAGAATTGTGCCGCTGGTCTGGATGCCCAGAGTGTATGGGCTCGGTGCGCGCGTGCGGGACTGGAAAACGCCAGAGGCGGGCGAGGGTTGGCCCTTTGCGGATGTTTGGCTGGGGGACGCGCAGTGACGTTTCGCACAAGACTTTTTCTGCTGGTCGTGATCGCGCTGCTCTTGTCGGTCGGCATTGTGGCTGTCGGTGTGACGGCAGTGACGCGGCGGGCCTTTGAGGACTCAAACCACGCACGTAGCGAAGCGCTCGTCGCACAATTCGAGCGCGAATTCGATCGCCACAAACAGGACATTGTCCATCGCGTTCAGGGAGTGGCGGATGCGGAAGCAACCGTCCGTATGGCCATCGATCTCAGCCGGCCCAAAGCCGACGTTTCGGTATACGTCAATGACGCGCGCGGCGTATCTGCATCGCATCAGCTCGATTTTCTGGACTTCGCGAGCGATGACGGTTCGATCATTTCATCGAACGAATCGCCCGCGCGGTTCGGCTACAAAATCGATTGGCTGGCGCCTCAGGGTTGGGCCTCGACCGGGGCATTTCTAATGAAGGTAGACACCCAGAGTGGTCCCGCGTTGGGGCTGACCTCGGTGTCCGTCGTGCGTGTGGGTGACAAGAATCTTTACGTTCTCGGCGGCGAGCGTTTGGGGAAAGACTTTCTTCGATCGCTGGTTCTTCCCTCCGGCATGCGGGCGTTGCTGTACATGAATCTCGATCCCGATTTTCAGGCGGGCGATCTAGTTGATGAGTCGGGCCTAATCGCCTATGGAGAGCGTTTTAGGGAGTTCGTCGAGCAGGAGCGCGCGCAGCCGGGCGAGCGAAGTTTCACGATCGCGTGGACGCCCGACGCGGCCAGCGCTGAATCCTTTCACGCGTTGCCGTTGCTCGGACGCCAGGGCGAGCTGATCGGAGCTTTGCTGGTGGGAAGCTCCGAGCGCGAACGGGTACTGTTGGAGCGGCGCATTATTTTGCTGGCCACGGCCGTCGCAGGTATGGGTTTACTCTTCGGATTGCTGCTGAGCTGGTGGGGTGCGGCGCGGGTCACGCGGCCGGTTCGAAAACTTGCAGAAGGCGCCCGGGAAGTTTCCGAAGGGAATTGGAGCGCCCGCGTGGAAGTCCGAGGGAGCAATGAGATTTCCCAGCTCGCCAAGTCTTTCAATCACATGACGGAGCAGCTCAGCGAACAGCGCGAACACCTCGTGCAGGCCGAGCGCGTGGCCGCCTGGCGGGAACTCGCGCGGCGTCTCGCTCACGAACTGAAGAACCCGCTTTTCCCCTTACAGACTACGGTCGAGAACTTGCAACGTGCCAAAGAGCAGAGCCCGGAGCAGTTTGAAGAAGTGTTTCGCGAGTCGACGGGAATCTTGCTTTCGGAAATCGAAAGCCTGAAGAAGATCGTCGGCCGGTTTAGCGATTTCGCCAAAATGCCGCAACCGGAAATCAGCTCGGTCGATTTAAACGAAACGATCCGGGCAGTTGTCAAGCTATTCGAATCACAATTCAGCGCCGTGGGTCGGCCGCCGATCACTTCGGAACTGCACCTCGAAGAAGGCCTGCCCTCGATTCAAGCGGACGAAGCTCTGCTGCGGCGGGCGATCGAAAATCTGGTGCTAAATGCGATGGATGCGATGCCAGCGGGCGGTGTTCTGATGCTGCGTACGACGCATCAAAATGGCGACGTGGATTTGGAAATTTCCGACACTGGTAGCGGACTGACGCGCGAAGAATGCGACAGACTGTTCACACCCTATTACACGACGAAGCAGCACGGCACGGGCCTGGGGCTGGCCATCGTGCAATCGGTGGTCAGCGATCACGGCGGGCGCATTTCGGTAGAAAGTGAATCGGGCGTGGGTACGTCGTTCTTCATTCATCTTCCGGCTAAGCCCTCCCTAGCACCTGAGGCAGCGGTAATCCAGAAGGCTTCATCAAACGGAGAGTGAAGCGGTGAGCGGCAAGGCTCATATCCTGATCATTGATGATGACGCAAACACGCTCGCCTCGCTTTCGCGCGCCTTCCGGCTTGCGGGGCACGAGGCGACCGTATGCGACAACGCCGTGCGTGCCCTGGAATTAGCCAAAGGCCAGCGTTTCGATCTGCTTCTTTCGGATGTGGTCATGCCGGGCCGCGATGGCATAGCGCTGCTGGAAGATCTGACCACTATTGGCGTCGCTGCGCCGGTGGTGATGATGTCAGGGCAGGCCACGATTGAGATGGCCGTTCGGGCCACGAAACTTGGGGCGGTCGATTTTCTCGAAAAACCCATTTCCATGAACAAGCTTTTGGTAACGGTTGAGAATGCGGTTCGCCTGGCGCGGCTCGAAGATGAGAATCGCGATTTGAAGCAGCGCCTGGGGCGGCATCGCATCGTTTGGGCTAGCTCTGCAATGAAGGAAGTGATGGCGCAAGTCGAGCATGTAGCCGCGAGCGAAACACGCGTCTGCATTCGCGGGGAGACGGGCACCGGCAAAGAACTGATCGGGCGCACACTGCATGAAAAGAGCCCGCGTCAGAGAGAACCGTTTATTTCGCTCAACTGCGCGGCGATACCTGCTGAACTGATGGAATCCGAGCTGTTTGGGCACGAAAAGGGTTCGTTTACCGGTGCGGCGGCGCGGCACATTGGAAAATTCGAGCAGGCACATCGGGGCACTCTGTTTCTTGACGAGATTGGCGATATGCCATTGGCGATGCAGGCGAAGCTCTTGCGCGTACTGGAGGAGGGCGAGCTCGAGCGCGTGGGAGGCGGCAGCCCGATTGGGGTAAACGTGCGTGTGATCGTCGCTACCCACCGCAATCTCGAGGAACAGGTCCGCCACGGAGCCTTTCGGGAGGATTTGTATCACCGTGTGTTCGTGTTTCCGATCCTGTTGCCTCCGCTGCGGGAGAGACGCGAGGACATCCGTGTGCTGGCCGAGCATTTCGTCGTGCAGTTAAGCGAACAGAACCATTGGAAGCCAAGAACGTTCGCGCTGGAGTCGATCGCGACGCTCGAGACGTACCCGTGGCCCGGCAATGTGCGGGAACTCCGCAACGTGATTGAGCGGGTGCTGTTGTATGCGACCGACGATGAAATTACCGTGCAGACGGTAGAGCGGGCGCTGCCGCGGGGCATGTCGAAGCCGGGAGGGTCGAGCTCGGGGATGAGCGCAAGCGCGGGCGCCATGGCTGCTGATCACTCCTACGGGCCACTGGCGCAGCGCATTGAAGAATTTGAGCGCGAAACGTTGCTTGCCGAACTAAAAAGAAATCGCAATCACATGACCAACACTGCCAAAGCGCTCGGGCTCGAGCGCAGTCACCTTTACAAGAAGTGCCAGCAACTGGGGATCGACTTGCGCGCGATTCGGCAGAGCGAGTAAGTCTCACACGGCGGTGGCCTCTGGCGCGCGGAAAAATCGCTTCAGCAGAAGGTGCGTGGGGGCATAGACCACCACGACCATGAAGAGCCAGGTGAACAGAACGTGCGCCGGCGCAGGCCCCCACGCGCGATGGAAGAAAGGGTCGGAGAAGGCGAAGTCGATGTTCGCCGAAGGCTGCGTGAATCGCGCGACGATGAAAACGAGCAATGCGATGGCGCATTGAAGCGCGTAGCCGCGCCGGTTGTAGCCCATCCGATAGATTCCCCAAAGCAGCAACGCGGGCATAACTAGGTGAAAGATGGTGAGCGAGCGAATCCAGAGCGGATAGTGCGGGTTTGTCAGATATTCATTTCCTGGAAACAGTGCGTGACCTAGAACGATTCGTGATGTTGCATCAGCTGCCCACGCGACATCGACGACGAATGCGCCCACGGCCTGGCTTGAAATGAGCAAGCTGCTGTTAGTCCACATGCCGATCGACGTCAGGATCACGGCCACGTCGCAAAGGTGAACGAAATTTGCAGCTCCCCAGGTGCGCCAGTACATTGGAAACCACAGCGCAAACCAGGCGAGCGTAATCCAGCGCATCCACTGGGGGTATTTCGCGGAGCAGTTTGGCGGTGACGGCATTGCCGTGCGTCTGCGATCGTATCAATCATGTTCTCGGCGCGCTAGAATACTGCCATGGACGAGAGGCGTTTCTACGACGAGAAGGAAGAGACCAAACAAATCCCCTTGATCTGCCCTCACTGCAGGCAGGAAAACACATATCCGGTGCGCTGGATGGTGCGAACGAAAAAATCTCAACTGCCCTCAGGCGCGAACGCCGAGGACAAACAGCATTTCGCGAAAGCGCGCACGTACATGGTCCGCGTGGATAACCTGCTTGCCTGTCGCAATATTCGCTGCCGCAAAAGATTTGAATTGACGGGCCAGTCGGTGTTTCTGATTTAAGCCTCGAGACGCTGCCCTAGCTTTCTTGAAATTCTTCGCCAACCGCCGCCCCTGCCGGCGAGTCTTCTGCATTCAGAACTTCACGAACCTTTTCGGCCAGAGCCTTCAGATTGAAGGGCTTCTGCAGAAAGGAGACGCCGCCTTCGAGAACCCCGTGGCGGAATACGGTGTCGTCGGTGTATCCCGAGATGTACAGAGCCTTTGTCTCGGGCCGTTCGAGGGCCAATTTCGCCGCAAGTTCCGGGCCGCTTAAATGAGGCATAACCACGTCGGTGATGAGCAGATGGATGGGGCCGGGGTGCGCCGCGGCGATTTTGCGGGCTTCGAGACCGTCGGAGGCCTCCAGCACGCAGTAGCCTGCCGCACCCAGAAATTCTCGCACAAGCCCGCGCACGCTCTGCTCGTCTTCGACGAACAAAATAGTTTCGCTTCCGCGGGCGCTGGCCTTCGGCTCGGCTTCACCGGACGGCTTGTGTAGCTCCGCTTCGACCTGCGGCAGATAGATCTTGAATGTGGTCCCGCGATTGACTTCGCTATAGACATAAATGTAGCCGCCACTCTGCTTCACTACGCCGTACACGGTGGCGAGTCCCAGGCCGGTGCCTTTGCCCGGTCCTTTGGTTGTAAAGAATGGCTCGAAGATCCGCGACTGTGTCCCCTCGTTCATGCCGCAGCCCGTATCCGTTACACTGAGCATCACATAGCTGCCGGCTTGGACGCTCGCGTGAGTGTCCGCGTATCCGCGGTCGAGCACGATATTGGACGTCTCGATGGTCAGCCGGCCACCATCCGGCATCGCATCGCGCGCATTCACGACCAGATTGAGAAGCACCTGTTCCATCTGCGCCGGGTCCGCTTTCACTCGCGCGAGATTTCCACCGGGCAGGAAGGCCATTTCGATATGTTCACCGATCACGCGCGAGAACATGCGAATCATTCCGGCTACCACTTCGTTCATGTCCAGAACGCGAGGTTGCAGAACTTGTTTGCGACTGAAAGCCAGAAGTTGCCGCGTTAGCGCAGCGGCCCGGTCCGCGGCCTTTTCCATCTGCTGCACGCCGGCACGCAGGGGAGAGTCATTGGGGAGGCGATCGAAAAGCAACTGGGCGTGGCCCTTCACGACCATGAGAAGATTATTGAAATCGTGCGCCACTCCGCCGGCGAGCTCACCGATGGCCTGCATTTTTTGCGATTGCCGCAATTGGTCAGTGAGCCGCTCGCGCTCTGTCACATCGAGCGCCACTCCGATCACGCCGTAAGAGTTTCTTTCGGCATCGCGCAGGGGCTGACAATGCGCTTCGAAGCGCCGATCGTTCCAGGTGACATGGAAGGCCACGGATTCCCCGGCGAGAGCCTTCCGGTGTGCGGCTAGGGCGGGGGATTCCGGATCGCTGTTGGCAAAAAATGCGGAGATCGGCAGTCGTCCAATATCGCGCTGAGGCAAGCTCAGAGAGTCGAGGGCAGCGCCCTTTGCGGAGGTAACTTCGAGTTTGGCGTTCGTTGTCCACAAAACAGCGGGTATGTTTCCCACCATCACAGCCAGCCGGGCCCGTTCTTCTTCGCGCTCGGTCTGCACCTGCTCGAGGTCGGTGAGCATGCCGTTGATCGTATCTGCCAGATCGGCCAACTCATCCTGACCGCCGACCTCCAGGCGGGCACTCAGGTCGCCGCTCGCACCAATTTGAGTAATGTCGCCGCTCAAGGCGGCGACTCGAGAGGTGACGAACCGTTGGAGCAGGTAGACGGTGACCGCGCCGAAGACGAGTCCGGCTGCGAGCAAAAGCAAGAGGAACTGTACCAAGCTGCCCTGACCCTGTTCATAGATTTTGCGCGGGAGCAAGATGCGCAGAATGACGGCGGGCTCGCCGAACATGTCGTCCAGTTCCCGGTAAGCCGCTAATTGGCTGTTCGCATGCGGCTGCACGAGCACAGGCTCTTGTTTCGTGAGCGTTTTAGCGACGGCTCGAAACTCCCCTGGCGGCCCCCCTGCATCAAACCAAGCGACCTCCACAGGCATATTGGTCATGTTGCTCAAACGGATAATCTCATCCGCGTCGAGAAACCGCCCCATGATGAGCCTTCCCGCGGAAGGACCATCGGAATTGCTCCTCAATATGGCGCTCGAATCGACCATCGCCGGGCCATCGGTGAGCGTTATGATCCCGCTGACATCGCTCCATTGGTCTGTGCCGCCCAGCAATTTCGAACCCTTACCGAGGAAACGGTAAAGATCATTGGGGATGGGTGTCGATTCCATAGATGCGAGGCGAAAGCCGTCGGAGAAAACGGTGTGTCCGCTGGCATCGAGCACAACAATGAAATTGACCCGCATCTGTGCGAATGCGCGAATGGGGAATTCGACACGCACTCGGCCGGGAGTGCTGCTGCGCATGTAAGCATAGGTCTGGTCCAGATCGGCGTATTGCTCGGCAGTATGTTGAAGCGTATCGATTTCGTTTGAGAGGGCGCTTGCCGCTCGCGCGAGATTTTGTTTGGCAAGGTCGTCCTCGATCCGTGTAAAACCTGACATCAGCACGATACGGGAGAGGGAATAGAGACCGCCGACCAAGCCAAGAACGGCAACAAGTACAATGCCCAGGGTTTTGTTGCGCAGAGATTTCCGCACGGAAAAAGGCGCCTCAGGAGATTGGCCTAACAATGCCCTACCCGAGTATAGAGTGGCGACCAAGATGGCCGTTTCGAAGCTCTCGGCGGTCGTGCCCTACTTGTACATGGCATTGCTCGAAGCAAGCCAAGGTACTGGATTGATGACCTGCGTCGCGTTACTCTGGGGGCATCTTCGGCCCGCCGTTCAGCATCCGTATTGCCTAACGAGCAGGAGGAACTTTATGAGGACCTACCTTGCACGCATGGGTTGGCTGGCGGTCCTTCTCGCCTTGGGATTGTCTCCCGCTTGGTCCCAGCAGGAAGGACCGACAGAGCCGGCTCCAACGGCGGCGGCCGAAGCCTCGCCCCCAGCTCTTCCTGGTACTCCGCTCACCCGATCAGCCACAGCGAGCCCCCAGGCAAGCGTTGAGGTCGTCGTCCCCTCCGGCACGCATATTCCCCTCGTGCTTGACAACGGAATTTCCACCCGTACGGCCAAGCCGGGCGACCCCGTGTATTTCGAGACCATATTTCCGATCATGGTGGATGGAAAAGTCGCGATTCCCGCAGGCTCATTCCTTAGCGGGGAGATCACCGAGGCCAAGCGACCTGGACACGTCAAGGGCCGCGCCGAAATGATGATGAAGCTCACCACGATCATTCTTCCGAACTCTTACGTGGTCAACCTGAGCGCTGTTCCAAGCAATGCCAGCAGCGGCGGCAGTGAAACCGTAAATAACGAAGGGAAGATTATTGGCGGTTCCAGCAAAGGCTCAGATGTGGGCACGGTGATTCGAACGACTGAAGCTGGCACGGGCATCGGGGCGGGCGTCGGCGCCGCGTCGGGCAATGTTGGCCGGGGAGCCGGAATTGGGGCGGGCGTCGGCGCGCTCGCCGGCCTGGGCGCAGTTCTGCTGACGCGAGGCCCGGATGCGGAGCTGCCCCGCGGCTCGACGCTTGAGGCCGTCATTGATCGCCCGATTTATCTCGACGCCGACAAAGTGCAGTTCGTCGGCCCGGGGCAAGCTTCCAGCATGGCCGGACCACCGAAGCGGGAGACTGAGCGCCCGATTCCGTTTCCCTTCTAGGCGGACGACACCGCTCCAATCGGCTCTCACCTTCGGTCGCTTTTGGCGCCCACCAGCGCCTCAGACAGTGGGGGGCTCGCTCCGCACGGCGACTGCCGCTCACCTTCCGACACTCAGCACAGGCCTCCTGCCGGTCAATGGGTGCTTGGCGAAACGCAGAGGCGAAAACCGTTCGACGCTGAAAGAAGTGCGTCCCAGAACGACCCATTCACGGACCAGTTTCGCTGTAATCGCCGCCAGAAGGATGCCATTGCGATAGTGTCCGGTGGCGATCAGCAGGCCTTCGATATCTAAGGGGCCCAGGATCGGAAGATCATCCGGCGTTCCCGGCCGGAGTCCTGACCAAGTCTCAACGATTGCGGCACCCGACAGCGAAGGAAGCAGTTTGAGCGCGGTGTCGAGAATCTTGTTGATACCTTGCGGTGTGACACGCTTCTCAAATCCGGCATCTTCCGACGTGCTTCCCGCGACGACTCGGCCGTCGCGGCGCGGCACGAGGTAGCCATTTTCAGTGCGCAGCACGCGCTTTGGACTAAACTCATCGGGCTGCAGCGCGAGCATTTGACCTCGCACGGGCCGCGTCGGTGCGTACCGCCCAAGGACTTGTGCACTGCCGCCGATTTGGCCCGAAAAACAACCCGCAGAAACGATCACCTGGCCAGCGCTAATTTCTTCGCCGCCAGCCACCAGGCCAATGCACCTGTCGTGTTGAATGAGCAGATCGGTAACCGCGCATTCGCCCTGAACCTCCACGGCGCGCCTCCGCGCTGCGAGAAGGAGCGCCTTTGTCAGCAATCGCGGCTCCACTCGGCCTTCTTCGGGCAACCAGGCCGCCGCGCGTGCTTGGCGGCCAATGCCGTCCTCCCAATCGGGAGTGGCCCCCCTCGCCAGGGCTTCAATCGTGATTCCCAATTGTTTGCATTGAGAGACTCTGCGGTCGCACTCGTCCTCTGCCTGCGCCCCGAAGAAGAGTTCGAAAGCGCCCTGGCGTTCATATCCGACCGATCGGCCTGACGTTTCTTCAACAGCGGCGACGAATTCCGGATATAGACGGAGACTTTCGCAGCTGAGGGGAGCAAGAGGAATATCTCGTGGAGAATCGGGTGCAGGCGAAAGCATGCCGGCGGCGGCCCAGGAAGCCTCTTGGCCCGGCCGCTGGCGATCAAACACGGCAACGCGCAATTTCTCCGCTGCCAGCTCGAAGGCAATGGAGCTGCCAATGACGCCTGCGCCGATAATTGCTACGTCGTATGTCTTCACCGGCCCATTCTAGCAGCCGTGGATGCGCTTCGGTTCGCGAATCGCGAGAGGACTTTGCAGTTCTACGTTCAGCACCAAGGCGTCTTCGCTGGGGGCGACGTAATATTGCTTTCGCCTGCCCACTAAACTAAACCCATGGCGTTCGTAGAACCGCAAGGCGGCCAGGTTGCTCTCGCGCACTTCCAGAAGCGCCTTTGCCGCGCCGAATGATCTGCCCCATTCAAAAGATTCGAGCAGTAACTCCGAGCCGACCCCGTGCCTTCTTGCACTAAGCCGCACAGCCAAGTTGAGGATTTCGATATCGCTGGCAATCCGGCGGGCGACCAGAAATCCGCTGATCACAGTGCTTTCTTCTTCGGCGACCCATCCAGCCATTTCGGCACGCGCAACGCGGGCGTAATCCCATGCGCTCCATTGGGCAATTTCTGGGCAGGCAGACTGGATCGACAAGATCGCATCGACGTCGCGTAGTTCGATGGGGCGAATCAAAAGGCTAGTCGGGAACCTTCCAGTGGAGTTCGGCGTCGCTGCGCCGCACGTAGTTCGCATCGAGGTGAAGCGGATCGGTGACTCTGCCTTGCCTTAGGTGCACCAACGCGAGCCGCCCGACGTATGGAGCGAGAGCGGGCGAGACTTCTTCGATTCGAAGTTGTGGTCGTCGCGTACCCCGTCCACCGTCGCTCTCACAGCGAGACAGCAACTCGGCAAGAAGTTCTGGTACTGGCGTGACGATCGCCGGTTGCCCGCGTTTCGCTTCTAATTCGACTTGATCGAGAAACTCTTCGGGAGTGCCAACCCGTTCGCGATTGATTAGCCCGAGGGCGCGATCGAGATCGCCTTTTTTTTCATACACTGCAAAATAGATCTGGCCGCGCCTTGCGTCGAGCACCGGGATCAGTCGCTCGGCACTTGCATGTGATTGCCCCGCAACAGCTTCTAGGGTGCTGATGGTCGCGATCGGTCGACCGCACACTTCGGCCCAACCCTTCACCGCTGTCAGTCCTACGCGAAGTCCGGTGAACGAACCAGGACCGGTCGCCACGGCAAACAGATCGAAATCCTCCATTTTGAGCGCGAGTTCGCGGAGCAGAAACTCAAGCTGTCGAAACATCCGGGAGGAGTAGAGTTCCCTGGTCCAAGCAGAAACAGCTCCTATGGTTCTATCATTTTGCAGTACCGCGAGGCTCCCCGAAGGCGAAGACGTATCGACAGCGAGAATGAGCACGCACGCATTATAGGGCAATTACCGTGCCAACATGCCCGGAAAAAGCCCAAATCACAAAGTTTTCTGCCCTGTGAATCCTGTGGAAAAACTTGACGCGCAGTTTGCACAGGCCTACACTTTTTATAGTTGTCCCGGGGGGAGGGAACTTCCACTTATGGATTTCAAATTGGGCGAGAAGGTCGTCTATCCGAATCACGGGGTGGGATTAATTGAACAGATCAGTTATGGTTATGTGAACGGCCGATCGGAACGTTTCTACATGTTGCGTATTGTTTCGAGTGGATTGAAGGTGATGGTCCCGCAGACGAATGTTGAAAACGTAGGGTTGCGTCCGGTCATTCGAGCGAACGAGGCTGGCGCGGTTCTCTCCTATCTTGAAAAGGGCCGCTCTGCTTCACATCATGATTGGAAACACCGCTTCAAGGAAAACTCAGATCGCATGCGAACGGGATCGTTGATGGAAGTTGCGGCAGTGCTGAAAGGTCTGGTGACGCTGAGCCGCACCAAGCCGCTGTCGTTCCGCGAGAAGAAAATGCTCGAGCGGGCCAAGCATCTTCTGGTCACCGAGCTGGCCACGGTTCGCAATACTACTGAAGAAACCGTAGAAACGAACATCGTTCGCGCGTTGGCGAAAGCAAAGTTGCAGATGCCGCCGACGAGCGTGATGGCCGATTGAGCTCTTCGTTTTCTCTTGTGGTTTCTACCCGGCACGGTCCTCGATACTGTGCCCGGTCT
>Ga0306925_10001392_pt1 | contig 19751 bp, 17 predicted proteins | sample flu12Cox44000176_FD_203755 | JGI IMG/M metagenome (GOLD analysis project Ga0306925, IMG submission 203755) | Lab enrichment of tropical soil microbial communities from Luquillo Experimental Forest, Puerto Rico - flux8day.12C.oxic.44.000.176 (v2)... | ecosystem: Environmental > Terrestrial >... | reverse complement strand
CTCACTTGCGCTCATAATCGCTTTTCTAGTGTTGCCCCGGGTCGGCCGGAGAAAGATTTCGCAGTGACGCAGCAACCGTCACAGTCGTCCCAGGAAGAGCCAGGGTCTGTTGCCAACTCCCAGGCCTGAAGGGCCAAGGGCAATGACGACGCTCAACGCCACGCCGAAGGAAACGAGATACGTCTCCAACATCGATTATTTCGGCCCTCCGGTTTACTTGTATTCGCTGAAGCAGGGGATCCGCGACGGATTTCTGGCACCCTACAAGGTGGTCAAGGTCCATATAGATCGCGACGTCGAGGGCTACCGACCGGAAAAGGGCCAACTCGACCGCGAAGGCCAAGAGGTCGAGGACCGCATTGACAACACGACGGATTTCGATCGGACACTGTTGCTGGATGGTCAAGCCGCATTTTATCTGGACGGCGTCGGTCGGATTTACCGCCGAGCTGGGGTGCTTTAGGGTGAGAAAAAAATAGGGTCAAAATAACGCGCACTGCCCGGGTGGAGCATCCATGAACGGGTCTTTTTCCGTTCTTGCCGCCTGCGTTCTTGCCTCCGCGTGTCATGTACGGGCGGGGATGAGCAAGGATTTCAATATTTTCGCGACGCACTTTATTTGATGGTTGAGCGGAAGCAGATGCGCGGCGGGGGCGTGGTCGCTCATTTGCGGGAATGGAAGGGAGCGCAGATGTCGAACGGGAAATCGAGACGGCAGCGGGTGATTGAAGAGGCTCGCCGGATTCTCGGCTCCTATGATGCCGTAGCGGAGGCATTGGACGAAGGGTTGTCTCCCGAGAGTTTCACCGGGGCCGAGTTGGTTGGTGAGGAGGAGAGAGTCCCCGGCACTTCGGTCGCTCGAGCATTGAAAGAGGAGGCCAGCGAGGCAATTGATGTCGGCCTCGAAGCCATGAAAAAGGTGGAAGCGGGCGAAGACGAGGATATCACGCCGGAAGATCAACAGGGACTCGAAGCCATTATCCTGCTCGCGGGTCGTCCGGCAATTCTCATCCAGGACGGCGACTTCATGAATCCGCCCAAGCTCTGGGCCGGCCTCAAGGACGTTCGCCAACAGATCCAGGGGGTGATCCGGCGCGTCGGCCGAATCGAGGTCGCGAAGCACCCGGACCTCGAGTGGGTCGGCACCGGTTGGCTGGCTGGAAAAGACGTCCTGTTCACTAACCGTCACGTGGCGGTGGAGTTCTCGCGCCGCGGCGCCGACGGGGCGTGGACGTTCCGCGCGCCGATGAGCGCCAGTTTGAACATGCGCGCCGAGCTCGGCTCGGAGGATGCCTTGTCTTTCGCGATAACGTCGATAATCGGCATTCACGAAGACCACGACCTCGCCGTCCTTCGCGTTGAGCAGACGTCGGGCAGCGAGCGATTGCCCGATCCGCTTCCGATTGCTAAACAAGCGCCAGCCACTCTCGTGGGCAGCAAGGTGTACGTCGTCGGATTCCCGGCGTGGGACGGGCGGCGCAACGATCCGGAGCCGATGAAGCGGATCTTCCAGGACATCTACAATGTCAAACGGCTGCACCCTGGCGAGATTTCCGGTGATTCGCTGGCGAGCTTCGAGATATTTCACGACTGCTCGACGCTCGGTGGAAACTCGGGCTCGCCAGTCGTCAATCTCGACACGCATCAGGTTATCGGTCTGCATTTCGGCGGCCGGTTTCTCGAGCAGAATCATGCCGTGCCGCTCTGGACGTTGCAAAACGATGAGCTGATCAAGCGCGCGGCGATCATCTTTCAGTAGGAACGAAGCACTAACTACGAGACGTCTCTATCCGCCCGGCCACGGAGGCCCGGATGTCGCAGCAGCCAGCTAGAGTCCGGAACAAAATCGTCACGCTGAACAGTGTTCAGGAACCGATGACGGAAGCGATGGCGGAAAGATGGGATAAGGAAGGACCAGCTCCCGAATCGTTCGACAATCGGCTCTACCGCGCGCGCTACTACCAGATCATGCAGCGTCTCCGTCAGGCAACGAGGGACACGGGACCCGGTGTGATGGTCACGGTCCAGGATCGCGAGGTATCAATCCTGCAGAGCGAGATGGCGCGCCATGGTGCGGCTGGCAAAGAGCTGGGCGCCGGCGGGCAGGAGGCGAAGTTCGCTACCGGGTTCGGCGGCGACTGGTTCGGCTGGATTCGAAGCCTGTTCGATCACGTCGACCGCAAGCAGGCGCATCCGATGATGCGGCCGACGAGCACAAAGACGGAGCGGATTCCGGACGTCGCCATGATCGCCATGACCGCGGATTGGGGAACGGGCTTGTACGGGGCGCCGAAAATCGCGGAGCAGATACGAAAGGTTGGCGGTTACCAGCTGCTGATGCACCTCGGCGACGTCTACTATTCGGGCACGGAAGAGGAAGTCCAGGAACGGTTCCTCGACATCTGGCCAAAAGACGCAGGGAAGCGGACGATCGCCATCAACTCGAACCATGAGATGTACTCGGGCGGCTTCGGCTACTTCAAGCTGGCGCTGCCGGCGATCGGACAGAAGTCGAGCTATCTTGCGTTCGAGAACAAAGATTGGCTGCTGGTCATGCTCGACACCGCGTACGTTGACCATGACATGGACAACGAGCAGGTCGCGTGGCTGAACTTGGTGCGCGAACAGTCGGTTGATGAAGACAATGAGCCGAAGAAGCTGGTCCTCTTTTCACACCAGCAATTGTTCTCGCGCCTCGACAACCAGGGTCCCAAGCTGCAGAAAGCGTTGCGGCACCTTCTCGACCAAAAGGCGATCACCGCTTGGTACTGGGGCCATGAGCACCAGTGCGTCATTTACGACAAGCACGAAACCTATGGTCTGTTCGGGCGCTGTCTCGGCAATGGCGGCATCCCGGAGGTGCGCAAGAGCGAAGTCAGGAACGCGCCGACGGAGCGCACGGTCGAAGGCGTGATATGGAAGCGGCTGTCGAAGACGGAAAACAGTCCATCCTGTCTCGCGCTCGACGGTCCCAATCCGGATATCAAGGGCGAGGAGCAGAAGTTCTTGCCGCATGGCTACATGACGCTTGAGCTGAATGGGCCGACGCTGACCGAACGGGTCTACCTCTCCAACGGGAAAGAGATACTAAGCAACACGATTTCCTGAGAAAGCTGCACGCGTGCCGCATCCATTCTTTGACGCACGTAGGTATCCATGGAGCCGGGAGGATGCCCAGGTGGCGCATTCTGCAGTCGCCCAGGCGGTCACGGAGCCGAAACAATACAGACTGTTGTACGAGAAGAGCGGCGGCGACCTCACGAAGCTTACAGCCCAGCAGAATGCCGCCGACGCGTGGCAGGAGATCCTCAATCTTCTGACCATTGCGCGAGGGCTGAAGCGGTTATTCGAGCTCATCATCGCTGACAACGGCCTGGCCGCGGTTCACAATACCATTCGCGCGATTCAGAACGCGGAAGACATCATCCCCGCGGTCTCCGGCGAGAAGTTCGTGTTCGTCGACCGGCAGCAGCTGCGAAGCGAGCTCCTCAAGCTGCTTGGCGATATGCCCACGCATGGCGTGCTCCTCGTCAGGGGACCATCGGGATCAGGAAAGTCGTGGACGCGAAATCTCGTCGGGCACGTGGCGAGGTCTTTGGGCGAGGAGTACATCTACTTCTATGAGGGGCTGGTCTCCTCGGTTGACGGCGTCGTGGATCAGCTGTTTGCGTTTTTCGGCGCTCCGGGCGACGTGCCGGCAAAGCTCGAAACCGATCCGGCCTGGTACCAGCGAGTCTGCCGGACGCTCCAGGGCATCGCGAAAAAGAAGAACGCGGTTTGCTGGATCGTCGCCGACGATCTCGGCCTGGCGAAGGACGGGACGCCGTTGCTGCACAAGGGGATTCGCGAGTTCTTCGATCAGTTCGCGCAGTTCATGATCGATCCGTCGTTCGCGCAGCAGTTTCGCCTCGTGCTACTCGACTATCCGAATGGCGACGTGCCGAGCAAGTGGCAGGATTTCTGGGTCGAAGATCGTCCCGACGAAAAAGAAGTGGCCGAGGGTCTGCTGGCCGAGTACTTGCTCCGCAGGGCTGCTCACATGAAGAAACAGATCGGTGAAGAGAAGGCGCAGGTTTTGGCACGTGATATTCTGGCGAAGGCCGACGCGCCGCAGGCCGTGCCTAGACCGAAACCCAGACTCAAAGTGATTCACGACGAGCTGGTCGGCGTGATTCAGAAGTTGTGATGGTGCCCGGGTGGCAATAGTTCGAAACGAGCGCATCCTCTCGGTCGGCGATCTCCTGACCGGCGTACAGCAAGCGCGTGCTGCCCTCGTGCGGGTCGTGAGCTGGGCCAACCCCAACGGTCCCGGGAGCCCACTGCAGACTGGCTGGTTCATCACGCCGCAACTGGTCGTGACCGTGGGATTCGGCTTCGAGCAGACGCGCAGCAGCAATCCCTACGCGCACTTCATGATCGAAACCGGCGGCGCTTCCGGGCCGCCGCGTGTCGAGCCGATCATCGGAACACCAGAGCTGCTCGGCTATAACCTGCTGCCGCGCGCCGCAGGTATGCCGATGCTGGCGGTGTGTCGTGTAGCCGGGGCAGCCGAGGGTCACGTCCTCGAACTGTGCTTTGACAAGCAAGGCGTCGGCGAATCCATCTATCTTCTGCATTTTCCCGAAGGCGAACCTCACGCCAGCATCAGCTTCGGCCGCATCGTGAGCTTCGAGGAGTCGCTCGTGTTGTACGACGCGAACACGCTGCCGGGAAGCTCCGGCGGCCCCGTGCTCGATCAGTCGTGGCGCGTCGTTGCCGTGCACGTCGCGAGCGACATCCCGCGCCATGTGAATCAGGGCGTGACGCGGGCGGCCCTGGTCACCGCGCTCCGCGGGTCGAGCGCCTGGCACGAGATCGCCGCCTATCATCGGATTGCAGACGACGCAGCCGCGCGCGAACAGCTCCGCCAGGAGCCGATCGCTGAAACCGAACGGGCGGTGCTCGATCCCGTTCTCGTTCAGGCGGCGCTCACAACCAAGTTCGATCCGAAGGCCCTGCCCGCGGATCAGGCCGAGCGGTTGAGCGAGCTGGTAGCCGATCCGTCGGCCAAGGTCTGGTCGCTGCTGCCGGCGGAACGGCGAAACATCATCACGGCGGCAGGATCGCTCGAAGCGCTGCGCAAGCACCGACCCAGGACGCGAACCGACGAAGTCGCTGACCGGGTGATCGACGACATCCTCGACGGTCCGCCTTACAAAGTCGATGACCTGTCGGAGGAGTCGCTGGCGTGGTGGATACAAGCGGCGCGCTGGTTCGAAGGCGTCGCGCCCGACCTGCCGACGCCGGCGCAGATTGCGAAGAAGCTGGAGCGCCGCCGAAGCAGAGGCCGCCTCGATCGAATAGCGGGCCCGGGATTCCGGGGACGCGCCTCGGAGCTGGCCGCGATCCAGAAGTGGTACCGCAGCAAGCGGGGGCCGCTGGCCCTCACCGGCGTCGGCGGCATCGGCAAGTCCGCGCTTGTGGCGCGGTTCGCGTCGCAGCTGCCGCCAGAGACGGTGCTGCTCTGGCTCGATTTCGATCGCGCCGACCTCGCGCCCGATGACGCCGTCTCCGTTCTGAGCGCCGTGGCAGAAGAGGCCGCGGCACAGATCGAGGGCTTCGAGAAGGTCACGGTCGACAAGAACGATTGGAAAACTGCCGCCAAAGCGCTGGGCAAGAGAATCAAGGAGGGCGTTGGCAACGGTCCGGCCCCGCTGTTCGTGCTCGATAGTTTCGAGGCGGCGCAGTACACCGAGCGCTATCTGGAGCTCTGGCCCGTCCTCGAGGAAATCGTCGCGGCTGCTCCCAAGCTGCGGCTGATCGTCACCGGCCGGGCGCCGATCCGCGATCTGAAATTGAACGGACGGCCAGCCGTTTCGGTCCATCTCAAAGGCCTGAACCCCGACGATGCACGTGAATGGCTGATGGAGAAGAACATCACCGATCCGGCGGTGCTCGATCGCGTCATCGAGCTCGCTGACGGCGTGCCCTTGATCCTCCATCTCGCACTTCGCTTCGTCGAAAAGGGCGGACGCGTCGCGGACTTGCCGGCCGATTTGCCGCCGGCGATTGTCGCCGGCTATCTGCACGATCGCATTCTCGGCCGGGTGAATCCGGCGTATCGCGAGTTCGCAACCGGTGCGCTGGTGTTGCGTCAGCTGACGCAGCCAATGGTCGAACCGGTTCTCGGCAACCTCGACGGCCTGACGCTGCCGAAAGGCGAGGTTGCGAGCTGGTTTCCCGAGTTCGCGCGGGAGGTGGCATTGGTCGAGTCGGGCGAGGTGATGCGTGTGCGGCCCGAAGTGCGATCGGCGACGCTCGAGTGGCTCCAGCGAGACCGGCTGCCGTTCGTGCAAACGATCGACCGACGCGCCGCGGACTGGTACGCGAAACAAGTGCAGATGACGCCTGAACCGGAGATCGCCGCAGAGCTCGTCTACCACCGCCTGCGCCTGGGCGACATCGCCGGCGCCGAAAAGGCGTGGCGCGATGGCGCCGGCGCGTTTCTGACCTACGCCGCCGACGAGATCCGCAATCCGGCGGCGCGCGACTGGTTGTCCGACCGCCTCGGCGTTGCTACCGGCTCGCGGCCCGTGCGAGTCTGGGAGAGTGACGCGGCACAACGGATCCGATCGGTCAGGAAGCGCGGCCTCAATCGCGCGGCAAGCGAGATTCTAAAGGAAAGGAAAGATCGCAGCCACGTGAGTCCACTGACGTTTCACGAAGCGTTCGAGCTTCGCGCGGCGGGCAAGTACAAGCGCGCGTTGGAGCTGCTCGACCAGGCTGGTGATGCGCCTGGACCAATCGGCCGCGATCGCACCGTTCTTCGCGCCTTGCTGCTCGCGGAGAGCGGCGATGTTCGCGGCGCCGACCAGTTTCTCGCGCCGCTCGAGGCGCCCGACCACTGGACGGATCAACCCGCTGGCTGCCCTGTGGCGATTCAGGCAGCGCGGATTCGTCTGGCGCTGAATATCGACACTGAGATCGACCTGCTGCGCCGGCTGCGCGGCGCCGATGACTGGCAAAGTCTGGGCGAAGCAATTTCCACCGTTGATGTCATCCTGCCGAGGCTGAAGCTCCGGCTGCGATCGTCGCGGCCGACGTTCGAGCAGACGCTCGACGTCGTCGACCTCATACGCGAGCGGAGGACGATCGATCTGCACCAGCAGCTCGAAGACGAGCGCTTTGCGACGCTGCCACAGGAGCCGGCGGAGGCCCAGCAGCGCAGAAGCAGTCTTTACTCGCAGTGGGCGGCGAGCGGCGCTTGGACCGGCGAGCCTGCCACGCTCGCTGATTTCCATCTCGCCGGGGATCGATACGAGAACATTCCGGCATTGGCGGAGTCCGGGTGGCGCCGGTGGTGGATCGTCGCGCAAACCGATTTCCTCGCTAAGGCGCTCGAATTCGCGATGACACCATCGACGCCGCAGGCGATGTCCCTCCTCGGCACGCTGGCGCTGTTCACGCTCCGCTACGGGAACCTCCGCTTTGGAACCGACTCATCGTCGCTCGGCGAGATGGTTCGGAGCGCGCCGGCGACGCGCGAAACGCTCTACGTATCAAGCAAACGCTGGCAGGAGGCGCAGCAAGCGCTGCGCACCGGCGTCGACAACCGGCACGATTGGTCGAAGTACAAAAGGAAAGCTGGATCCGATGGCATAGTCGTCCTGCTTGGAGAATTGCTTCGCTACCAGCCGACCGGTGTCGCTGAATATCCTGTCGACACGGGGCCCTTCCTGTTGAGCCTCGTGGCGCCGGATCCGCTCGAGCAGCTCGTGGGCAATCTCGCCGGCCGCTCGGTGATGATCCAGACGACGTGAAGCGGGGGGAGCCATGGCCTCTGTCGTCGACGCGTTTCCGCTACCCTTTGATGCGCCGGAGGTGCAGGAGCTGCATTCGACGCTCGCGGCGATCTATCCGACGTCGAACGGCGCCATGTTCGTCGCCGATCGCGCCGGAATGAACCCGGCGATGCTCTTTCCAGGTCAGCCGGCGTTCCTTCTCTGGTACGACATCCTGAAAGAGGCGGCGAGAGCGCAGCTCACACGCAAGCTCGTCACGGTCGTCCGCGACCTGAACTCGACCAACGCGCGCCGGCCGTTCCTCGAGGCGCTCCTGAACGATACGGCGCCGCCGACCGAGCACCAGCCGCGCGACGCCAACGGCGCCCCGTCTTTCATCACGTCGACCGACAACGTGACGGAAGAGGAGGCATTACTGTTCCGCGACGACCTGACGCTCGAGATCGGACGCGTGCCATGGCTGATTGCCGTGCTACAGCGCCTCATTCAGGCCTCGCCGTCGGTCTGCCGCCTGGCTGTCGGTTGGGCGGGGAAGAGCGGGTGGGGCACAGGTTTTCGCATCGCTCAGGATCTGGTGCTCACTAACTGGCACGTGTTCCATTCCGCCGGCGTCAAAGCCGAAAAGGTGGCGGCCGAATTCGGCTACGACGACGATGGCAAGGGTGGTGGTTTGGCGTCGACATCCTACGGGTGCGACGTCGGATCGATTCGTGGCGCCGCGGTTGACGACTGGGCGATCGTCACGGTCACCGATGCGATCCCCGACATCATTCCGGTGCTGAAACTGTCGGAAGCAGCCAACCCGACGCAGGCGTCGCAGGCCTTCATCCTCCAGCATCCACTCGGCGGCAGAAAGCGCGTCGCCTTCGTCCGCAATCAGGTGACATTCGTCAGCGATCGAGTTGTACAGTACTTGAGCGACACGCAACAGGGATCGTCGGGCTCGCCGGTGCTCGACGAACAGGGCCGGCTCGTTGCCCTCCACCACGCCGGCGGCCGCCCGCAGGAGATTGCCGGCAAGACGCCACTCAGGAAGAACGAGGGTATCCGTATCCCCAGAATAGTGGCCGGCTTGCAGCGGCTCGGGGTCGCGATTCCCTAGTTGGCCTCAGCGCAGCCCGTAACCACCAGTCGCAGAGCGCTTCGAGCCTAAAAATTGAAAAAAATTTTGTGGGCATGTCAGAGCACTTCCTCGGGCGAATTCGTGCCTAATACAGGGGGTGCACCCCGGGGGGTCCGGTGCTTTTTCGACCGGAGTCCCAAACCGCGAATTTGCTTTTGTTTTTAAATGCGGCGTCGCCGGCCCCGATCCGCGCTGGCGTCACCGGTACGTTTTGCCATCGGTCAGCCGAGGTCTGGGACGAGCATGAACCTTTATTGAGCCACTTATTAATACGCATCAGGTATTGAGCAATGCGTTTATTAAACTCCAAAAGCACTAAAAACCTTAGCCATTCGCCGCGTGCCCCGGCGCCATCGGTCATGCCTCAGACAGCGGCGAGCAAACTCGGACGAGCCGCTGTCGGCGCAGAAGGGCTGGGGCGGGTGTAGTAAATAACTCCCCCGAAAATTGACTTTGTGGACACCCATAAATCAGGGCTTTTGAACCGCCGGCTGGTCGTGGAAAATAAGATTTGTTTTGGTCCACATGGAATGGTACCTCTTCCAACATCAAGTCGGAGGGGTTTCTCATGAAGCGCGCGGTTCTTTACCTTCGGGTCTCAACGGTGGATCAGACGACGGCCAATCAGGAGCGCGAGCTTCGTGAGGTCGCCGATCGCATGGGTTGTGAGATCGTCCGGGTCTACAGGGATCACGGCATCAGTGGCGCCAAGGGCCGAGATAAGCGCCCTCAATTCGATCGACTTTGCCGGGATGCCGCTCAGCGCCAATTCGACGTGGTGATGGCCTGGTCGGTTGATCGGCTCGGCCGCAGCCTTCAAGACCTTATCGGCTTCCTGTCCGAGCTGCACGCGCTTCGGATCGATCTATTTCTCCATCAACAAGGACTCGATACGACCACACCGGCCGGCAAGGCCATGTTTCAGATGATGGGGGTATTCGCCGAGTTTGAACGATCGATGATCCAGGAGCGCGTCCGCGCGGGATTAAAGCGGGCTAAGGCTGAGGGCAAGATTCTAGGGCGACCCCGGCTAGATCCTGAGCTGGAGGCGCAAATCATCAGCGCCCTAAGGGCCCCCGGCCGAACTGAGGGCGTGCGCAAGATCGCCGCGCGCTTTGGCATTAGCGCCAAGACGGTTCAGCGGATTAGCCGCCCCCCTTTCGACGCAAGCGTCGTCGCGTAAAGCGAGGCTGAGAAAGTAGAGTGGGCGGATGGAGTTGCCACTCGGTCGTCGCGTAAAGCGAGGCTGAGAAGTAGAGTGGGCGGACGGAGTTGCCACTCGACTTTACAACGTCGCTAACGCCGGCCGCCTTTTATCTGCCGAGCGCCTGCAAACTCGTGGCCGGTGACGGTTTCAGGTGTTAACTGATTAACACCTCGCGCCTTGCTCACCGTTGCATTGCTCACACCAGGAGCGGCGGGGGCGGAGGCAACATCGGCGGTATCTGCCTCTGCAGCAACGGGTTCGTGGTCGACCACTTCCCCGCCGGGAAGATCGGGAGGTGCTGTGGCCGGTGCTTGCTGCAAGAAGGCGTAGTTCAAATTGATTTCGATTCCGAGCTGCTTCGCTTGGTCAGAAATCTGGGCTACCAGTTCAGCGTCAGACAAGCGCGACACATCGTTTTCCGGGCGATCCTCCGTGCGGCCGATGTTCAGCAATTTGCGCAAGTCGGAATTTGCCTGGGCTTTTGAATACAGCTTTGGAATGACGTTCCCATTACGGTCAATGGTAACGTCTTCAATCAGCTTTCTCGCCTCCAGTGGCAGATCGTTGATCAGCTTCGCCCGCTGTTTGCGAACTGTGAGCATTTTCCCGTCCTGATCGGTCGCCAATTTCCCGTCTTTGGTCTTTGAGGCCTCATACGTTTCCCAAAACGCCCCGATATCGGCCTCAAGCACGGCCCACAATTGTTCCTCAAGCGCCGCGCGTTTCTCAACAATGCGTTCTTGCGCCTGGCGCGAAAGGTATTCAATTCGTTCACGAACTCCCGGCTTTCTCTCTAGTCGACACGAATTTGCATCGGCCACATGATCGTTCTTGGCCGTATTTCCGGCCTTGCGAAACGCCACGATACGAGGCAGCGCTTGAGCGCGAAACCTAGCGTAACGCTCGTGCATATTATTTTTGAGCGGTTTTGAACCGTCAGAAGCTATTGCAAGAGCTTTCGGCATTTTTATTTTACCTATCCATGCGGCTATCGCGGTCGTCCGGCGGAAAATATCCAAATATCTTTTTATTTAATTGCACCCCGATATTTTTATTTTCCGTGAGTTATAAGCCCGCATAAGTCATTCACAACGCTTATATTATATTTTGATCATTCCGTCATTTTCTTTGCCTTCCAATTAGTCCGGAGTTTTTCGCCCTGCAATTTTGAGCAAGTGTAGTTCGTTTAATCGGGCTGACTTCACGAATTCGGGGTCACCACGACGGAAAGCAACAGGTCACGTGCGTCGTTGGCCGGCTATGAAGCGGCCAGACCGGTCTCGAAGCCGCCGCTGCGCCAACGAATTTCTTTATTGAGGAAGTGTCATGCGCCATTAATGCGCCGTTAGAAAAAACCAATGGCGCGGCGCTTGCGCCATTGGTTTTTACTTAGGCGCATTTTAACAACAGCGCAGACCTCGCTGCGCCATTACTGCGCCATTGAAAACAGGGTAATGGCGCACATCTCATGTCGGCCTCTTTTCGGTTTTGACGCGCAGGCCGCTGACCTGTTTGCGGGTCACCGGGTTGTCGTAAGCTTCGCTCATCAGCACCCCGTTCCTCACCCAGGTTTTGATGATCTCGCGAGCCTGCGTCTCGCTTTTATGCGGTGCGTGTTCGACAACAACCCGCCAAGCCGCCCGCTCTTTCACGTTGGGCGCGTCGGTATAGCGGTTGCCGTCCGGCAGGCCTGCGCCGATGTCATTCAAAATGCGGTCGATCACCTCAGCGCCGAGATCCTTCCAGGCGTCCGGCGGCGTCCAGGACTCGACGGTTTGCACGACATCCCCGTGGGGATAGCGCTCGGTGGCGTTGCCGAGGGAGACGCCGACGAGGCGGAACCATTTCGCCTTTGCCATGGGCGGCGCGATGTTGACCTTGGCGCTGTCCATGCGGACGAACAGCCGCCGTTCCTCCTCGGCAATGCCGAAGGCTGTCGCCTCTTCGGCGCTCATGGCGGTGAGCGTGTAGACCAGGCGGCCGGCGTCCTTGGCGGCGCTGGCGCCGCGACCGCGCTCGGCGTTGCCCGGATCGGCACTGCCCTTGCGGGTGTGGTGCGGAATGTCGACGGCAATGTCGTGTTTGGCGGCGAGGTCGGACAGCACCTGCGCCACGTCGTCGATCGCGCTGTTGGAGTTCTCGTCGACCGAGTGCGCCTTCACGAACGGGTCAAGGCTGATGATGTCGATCCGCCGGTTAACGACGATGCTCTCCAGCGCGTCGGCTAGATCGCCGCGCTGGATGCGGCCCTTGGCATCGAGCTGCATCAACTTGCCGGCGGTGGCTCCCGGTGCGGCCAGGAACAGCCAACCGCGCAATTCAGAGCGATCAATTCTATGGTGCAGCGTCGCCGCCAAGATGCGCCGGCGCAATTCGTTGGCGTCATCTTCAAGCGAGACGATCAGCACGCGACAGCGCTGGAAGACGTGTTCGCCGGTCAGCGCGTTGCCGGTGGCGAGGGACAAGAGCTGCGCATAGCGCAGCGCCGTCTTGCCGGTGCCGCCCTCGGCGAACAGCGACGAGATGAAGTTGCGTGCGAACACGTTGCCAAGGAGCCAACCGCGCGGCGGCGGTAGCTCGATGTCGTCGCCGGCGTCCCACTCGCCGAGCTTGTCGGTCAGCTCCTCGAAGCCGGCATCGATGTTGTCCTTCATGCCAGCACCCGCTGCTCGAGGACGACATCGTTAAAATCGGCGCCGAGCCGGTGCGGCCGCAGCCGCACCACCTCGCGCCCGGCGCCGCGCCAGCGCATCCGGCAGGCTTCGGCGCTCTGCACGCCGGCCTCGTCGTGGTCGACCAGCAGGATCAGCCGGCGGACCTTGGCCAGAACCGGAAACTTGCTGAGGTTGCCGCTAGAGCCGGCGGCCCAAGCCGGCTGCATCGCGGCGCCGTTATGCCGAAGGCAGGTAGCGGCGGCGAGCACCGTCTCGATGCCTTCGCCAAGGAAGAGTTGATCGGCAGCCGGCCAGAATTTGATCGCGCGCGGCGCCGGCCAGCTGCCGAGCGAGCGGCGTTCTACCTTGCCGCCGGCGAACACTTCCGGCGTTAGCGCGATGCGGTGGATACCGGCGGGCTCGTCGGTCAGCACGTCACGATAGAGCGCGAGCAGGCACGGCACGCGCATGCCGGGACCGAACGGGCAGCGTCGGTGGAAGCGCAGCGCCGTGTCGGGCAGCGCGTCGACGTCGTCGATGCCGCGGACGTCGGCTAGGTATTTGGTGGCCGGCGTGCCGCCGATCGGCTGCGCCCTCTCCCACAGCCGTGTCGCCAGCGCCAACGTCCACGCCGCCTCATCCTCTTCCTTGGCCGCAGGCGCCGCCGTCGTCGGGCTGTCCCAGTTTTCGAGCACGCGGATTGCCGCGTCGCGACTTTTCCGCTCGACCATCATCAGCCAATCGATGTGATCGCCGTGGGCGCCGCAGCCAAAACAATGAAAATGGTCGGGATAGACGTGCAGCGAGGGCGTGCCGTCTTCGTGGAAGGGACAGCAAATCTTGCCGTCGACAAGCGGCTGGTCGATCAGCTCGGTGAGCGGAATTTGCGTCGGCAGCGAATGACCGTAGACCTTCGGCGCGACGGGTGTCGGCGCTGGCGGCGCCACCGGTGCTGGTCCGGGTGTCGCTATAACCGACGTCGGCACTGACGCGGTGGATTTCGCGTAGCGCTCGCGCGTCCAGACCTTGGCCGCGAGCGGCAACTCGGCGGCCCAATCCGGCAGCGCCGTCATCACCTGCAGGAATTCGTTGGTATTGCCGGAATGCGGCACCTCGCAGACTACTTCGTCGTGAACGTGCAGGACGATGGGATAGTTGGCAGCCTCGAGCCGCATGATCGCGCCCGCCAACAGATCGCGGCTGATCGCCTGGACGGCATTCTCAGTAAATGTGCCGTGCCAGCCGCGGCAATCGCTCCAGCCGCCGCGCGCGTTGTCGTTGAACACGATCTGCGTGGTGTACTGGCCGGGCTCGAGGCGCGCCTGCGGATAGGCCAGCCGCCGGCCTGACGGCAGCGTCAGATATAGTGCGCCGTCGAGGACTTCGCAGCTGATATTGTCGAGAGTGGCCGGACGTTTGTCGCGCACCGCGCGGCGCAGGCCGTTCTCGAGCGCGTGCCAGAAGTGCACCGTCGCGCCGTGTGCAGCGCGCCACTCGGCTTTAAAGCTCTCGACCTGCTCGTCGCTGTAGGTATTGCTGGTATCGAAGCGGCGCCATGCGCCAAGGCCGCCACCGTAGCCGAAGGCCAGGTCGCAGGTCTTGCCGATTTGCCGGCCGGCCTCGTCGTCCGGTGTCACTGTGCGCTTGAATATCTTCGAAGCGGTGACGCAGTACGGCTCCAGTGCCGGATCGCTGGTGCGATCGAATTCGCGATAGGTGTTTAGTTTCCAAGTCTCGCCGGAAATCCAGGCCAGGACGCGGCTCTCGATCGCCGAGAAATCGGCGCCGATAAGAACATGGCCGGGAGCGGCGCGGACCATAGCGCGCGACAGATCGCCGGCGATCGCCAACGGCGCTCCGAATTCGCGCACCCGCTCGATACTGCCGGACAGCACAGCGTCAATAGCGGCGCCGGTGGTTTGCGCCTTTTTCAGATTTTGCGGCTGAAACCGACTACCGGACCAGCGCCCCGTGCTGGCACCATGAAAGCGCAGCGTGCCGCGCAACCGCTGATCGGCGTCAATACCGGCAATCAGGCTGTCGAGTTTTCGCGCCGCAGCGTGCGCGCCCTCGCGGCGCAGCTCGAGCAGGCGCTTAACGTCCGGCGTCGGCTGGTCCGCCAGCATGGCACTGACAGATCGTTTGGTGAGACTGGTGACTTTGTGGCCGCGTTCTTGCAGAAACGTCTGCAATTTCGCAACTTGGTTGGCGCTGGTGATCGTGCCGCCGGTGAGCGCGTCGATCTCGGCGTCGATCGCGGCCTGCTCTTCGTAAACAATCTTCCGAGCCGCTTCGGCCAGCTCACGATCGACGTAGAAGCCGCGTTTGTTGATCAGCGCGTCGAGCTGCCACAGGGCTTGCTCGCCGTCTGACAGCGGCGGCAGCCGTTTGTACAGCTCGCGTTCGAGCTCGGTATCGCGTTGACAATAGGCTTGCAGCTTGGCGCGCCGCTCGGGATCATCATGCCAATATATGCCAGCCGGATTTTCCCCCTTGCGCGGTTTGCGCGGCCGCGACATCTGCCGCATCACCCGATAGCCTTCGGCGTCCTTGCGCACCAGTATTCCCAACGCAGCGGCGGCCGCGTCCAATGCCCCCGGCATGGCGTTCGCCGATGCGGCGGCCATAGTGCAGCGATGCCGCTCAATCGGGATCAGCGGCCAGCCATAACGCGGCGTTAGGATGCGTTCCTCGAGGGCAGTCTCGAATTGATCATTGTGAGCGACTACGAACCAATCCGGCTCGCGCGCCGCGGCGAAAAATTCTTCCGGTATCGGTTCATTCGGCGTCCAGATCTTCACCGGCGCGTCGTCGACGGCGTAGCCGATGCAAAGAATTTCGGTGGACGGATCGGCGGCGTAACGCCAGGCGCCGACTTTCGTCAGCAGCAGCGTGCTACGGCATTCGATGTCTCGGTACAGGATCGGCATGGCGCGCTTGCAATCACCAGAAAAAGAAAAGGAGCCCGGATGGATCGGGCTCCCCTGTCCTCATCAGATGTCATCGATCGAGTCGTTGAGCTCCTCTTGGAGCGACACGGGCTTCATTGGTGCGCCGATCTGCTCGATTACCGGCACAGCGGAAGATGATCCGCCAAGCTCGCGCCAATCGGTAATTGTGAACTCGGGCCGCTGCTTGACACCAAACTGCGTCGACATCGGCTTCGAGTCCAACTTGACGACGGGCACCACCCGGTCGCCGCGTAGCGCGCGCATCAATTTCACGCGGTGTTTAAGATGCTCGACGGCGATCTCGGCGCCCTTGGTGGAGTTGATGAAGGTGAAGACCGCTGCCGTTGCCGGATCGAGCAAATAGAGCACGTGTTGCTTTTGCCACGGCGGACGTGGTTTGCCGTCGATGCCTTTCTCCCATTTTTTCTGCGGGATCTTTTTGTTGAGCTCGTCTACGTCGGGCAGAGGTTCGCCGGAGCGTTTAATAAGGGTCTCGGCTGGTAAGCCATTTTCCCAGCGCTGCAGCGCAAGCGCCGCGCTCAATGCGAGCAGGCGCAAGTCCGATGAGAGCTCCGTCTCGTCTTTGGCGCTCCAAACACCGTCGACGCAGCGAACGATCGTGCCTTGAATGAGCCGGTCATTCGCATCGGCATCGTCGAATCCGTCCCAGTCGCCGACAACCGCTGGCAGGTGTTCTTTCTGTGGTTCATCTTTCAACATGTAATGGTTCCTTTCAAAAGCCGGACACGTCCGGCGGCTATTCGTCTTCGCGACGAATTTCGTTCATGACGCTGCGTGCAATGTCGTGAAACTCATCACGCAAACAGTCGGCGAGCTGAGCGCGCAGCGCGGGGTCGTCGCGAACGTGCTGCGCGAGAATTTGCAGAATGTTGCGCGCCACGACGGTCGCGCGATCGTGTTGGCCGTCGCTCATGACTTTGCCTCCTTCAGCGCTTTGAGGATTTCGCGCGCGACCGTTTCGGCCTTTTCCTTGCTCAGCTTGCCGAGTATGACGCGGGCAATGTCCTTCGGGCGATCATCGGAGCTCCACAGATCACCACCGCCGCGCTCGATATCGCGCTTCATGCGATCGTTTTCTTCCTGAAGGTTAATCAGACTGTCTTTCAGCTTCTGGACCGGCGATGTTTTCTTTTCAGAAGTTTTTTCGTTGGTCGCTGCCTTCCATCGCCGCCAGATGCTGCTTGGATGATTGAGCCGTAGCCGCTCGTTCTGCGGCAGCTTCTGCAGCCAGGCGTTAATCTCATTAAGATGATCCATCACGTCGAACAGGCGGGAACGATCACCCTTATCGAGATCGGCGAAAGCCGAATTTCTTTTGCCAAGCGCTGAAGGCGGCGTTGTAACTGCGACCCTTAGGCCTGTTGATGTGGCCATCGCGCATTGCCGTAGCACGGCCGAAGACGTGCGCCGTACCGACCACGACCCAATCCGCCCAAGTTGATCCGGCGCGAAGCCGACACCACGCTTCCTGCCCATGGCGGATAGCGGTGATCTCGGGTGACTCGGCAGGATGAGTTGGATTGTCCAACTCATCAGTGTCGACCGATGCCTCGACGGCGCGCAGGTGAACGTTAGGAACGTTGCGCTCCGCACCATCGTCAAAACGAACTTGAGAAACCTCAGCACCGGCCTTGATGACCTTGCTGTGCCGATTGGGATCAGCGGCGTCAAAGACCGCTTGATTTGGATCAGCGGTCCAAATATTTAAGGACATCCAAACCTTCCTTTCGTTCGCTGTTTGAGTTCCCCAGGCCATCACCTCCTAAGTGCAGGCCTGGGGCGCTCGCGTTTGCCGCCTGATCGATGCCCTGCGCCGGCGGCTTCTCGACGGGCGGTCCAGAAATTGATTACGGCGAGGCCGATTGCTCGGACCTCGCCGTTTTCTTTTCACGCTGACGCTTCTTCGCGCTTGGCGCTCCGTTGCACAGATGCAACAAACCGCGCGGGCCCTGCACCTCGACGATCCGCCGACCGGCAATCACCTTGCCGTCGAGATCTCCGGTGGCAAGCAATTCGTAGATGCTGGATCTCGAAACACCCGCATATTGCGCGGCGAATTGGACGGTGACGCCGAACCGCTGTTCGAGCGGGATGTCGCCGATCTTTTTGCCGGTGATCTCAGGTCGCGCCACCTTCGCCTCCGCGCATGGATCATGTGTGCGCGACGGAGGTTATGGATATTCGTTATTGAGCGGTGAGCGATAAGGGTGGGGCTTTTAACTCACGCTTCCGGGTAGAGCCCAAATGAAATAAGCGCGGCCGAGTCCAATCTTCAAAATTGTGTCCTCGCTGTATGGTTCGGATCCGGCGTGCGTCGAAATATCCTTTCTAACCGCGTCCGGTAACAGATCGTTCTGCTCGGAAAACGTTTTGTTCCATCCGATGATTTGGTCCGCTGTCATTTCAGCGCCGAGTACCGCCCCTCCATGATCGGCTATTCTTTTGGCTGCGCTTCGTCTCGATAATGGAGGTGATGCATCATTCTGCAATGCTCGCAAGATACCCACGACCCATGCGCGGCGCATATTATCGATTGAACTTGCTGAAGCTCTGTTCGTCCGCTTCCGTGACCGACCTTCGTTTATGTATGTCCAAATCGGATGATTGGTTCCTCTCATTAAGGCATCAAGCAAATCAGCCGCCGCGATAAGTGCAGTCGCAGGTAGCTTTGAAAGCGTAACCTCGCTGAAGGCGCGATTTACGAGAAGACGAAGCGCCGCCAGTGCAAAGGCTACTTCCTTAACCTCGCGCTTTTCGCCTTTTGCGTCGGTCGACTTGCCCGCTACCGCTCGCGCATATAGCGAGTCGACTCGACTCACAAAATCGTCCGCGCCACGCCGCTTCTTCATAGTTCACCGCGCACCGCTGGAGGAAGCGCGGGGCAAACATCTCGCGACGGCTGGCTAGCCGGCCCCGCGCCGTCTTAGAATATCACGCCGCTGTCGATCGCTGTCGAGCCTGCGCTATATCCACAACCGTTGTCGATGGTGGCAAGCAGTAGGTACTCCACGATTGCATCACCTTCCGCCGGCGCTCGATCGCGGTTTTGCGGCGATAGGCCGCCTCGGTCCGGTCTTTGATGGCATGCGCCAGAGATTGCTCGGCAAGTTCACGCGGCACTTCGCCTTCATCGCCGCACCAGTCCCGAAAGGCGCTTCTAAAACCGTGCACGGTTGCCTTGCGGTTCATTCGACGCTGCAGCAACGCAAGCAACGCCATGCACGAGAGCGCCTTGCCATTCTTGCCAGGGAAGATGAGATCGTCGCTTAGGCCGCACAGCTGTTCGACTTCACGGAGAGCGGTGAGGGCGCCGGTCGAGAGCGGGACGACGTGAGCGCGGCGCATCTTGGCTCGCGCGGCAGGTATCGTCCACGTCTTCTCGGTCCAGTCGATTTCGCACCATCGCGCGCCCAAAATCTCGTTGGTCCTTGCGGCGGTGAGAATTAAGAAACGCAGGGCAACCGCGCTAACCGTGGAAATCTGCCAAAGCTCTACTGCAAAGGCTGGAACGTCACGAAATTCCATGGCCCGAAAGTGTTTTACCGGCTGCACTTCCGATCGTGGCGGAAGCGCTTCTTGCAGATGTCCGCGCCACGTGGCGGGATTGGCGCCTGTACGATGCTCTTCGACAGTAGCGCGAGCCAGAATGCGTTCGATACGTCCACGTAGCCGCGCCGCAGTTTCGCACTTGGCTTCCCAAATCGGCCTTAGGACGGCGAGCACGTCCTTGGTCTCGATCTCGCTGACCGGCATTTTCCCGATGATCGGATAGGCGTAGTCCACCAGCGTTTGCCGCCACTGGCGGCGGTGAGTTTCGCTGCGCAGGCGCTTGAGCCTGTCGGCCATGTAGGCCTCGGCGACTTCCTCGAAAGTAGGAGATAGATGCCGCTTCGGCGCCACGGGGATCGTCGCCTGTGCGCGTGTGTGCTCTATCGGGTCTATTCCTTGAGTCACCAGCGTGCGCGCAGCGGCAGCTTTCTCCCGAGCTCGGACCAGGCCAACATCAGTGAGAGA
>Ga0306925_10001390_pt1 | contig 19754 bp, 17 predicted proteins | sample flu12Cox44000176_FD_203755 | JGI IMG/M metagenome (GOLD analysis project Ga0306925, IMG submission 203755) | Lab enrichment of tropical soil microbial communities from Luquillo Experimental Forest, Puerto Rico - flux8day.12C.oxic.44.000.176 (v2)... | ecosystem: Environmental > Terrestrial >... | reverse complement strand
CGCCGGGGCGTCGTTGATGCCGTCACCGACCATCCCGACGACGTAACCATCGTTCTGCAGTTGGCGGACCGCCTCGAGCTTGTCCTCGGGCATCACGTCGGCACGCCACTCGTCGATCCCCAGCTCGCCGGCGACGACCCGGGCGATGTCCGGGTGATCGCCGGTCAGCATGACAATCCGGCGAATCCCATTGGTACGCAACCTCTTCAGCACCGCGGCCGCCTCGGGCCGGACTTCGTCTCGCAGGCTGATCAGCCCCACCAGCTTACCGTCCACCGCGAGCAGCAACGGCGTCTCCGCCTGGCGTCGCAGCCTGTCCACCCATTCCGAGGCCTTCTTCGACACCTTCACCTTTTCCGCGCGCAGCAGCGACGGGCTGCCCAGCAGCAGGGTCCGGCCGTCGGCCCAGGTCCGCATGCCCAGGCCCACCAGCACCTCGCACTCCTCATGCGGCGGGATCGTGATGTGGCGTTCCTCGGTTGAGCGGATCACCGCTTCGGCCAGCGGATGACGAGAGTGGATCTCCGAGCTGGCCGCATACGCCAGCACCTGTTCCGGCTGCCAATCGGGGTGCATGGCAACGATATTGGTGACGACCGGGCGCCCGACGGTCAGTGTTCCGGTCTTGTCGAACACGATCGCGTCGACCCGGCCCGCCTGCTCCAGGTGGGATCCGCCCTTGATCAGGATGCCGCGCCGCGCGCCATTGCCGATCGCGGCGCTGATCGCGGTCGGGGTCGCCAAGCCGACTGCGCATGGGCACGCGATCAGCAGCATGGTCATCGCGCGACGGACATCTCCGGTGATCGCCAGGGTGATCGCGGAAACGATGAACGAGGTGGGAACGAAACGGCGCGAGAAGTTTTCGCCGACCGTCTGGATGGGCGCGCGGTCGTGCTGCGCCTCCTCGACGCGGGTGATGATGCGTCCGATGGTGGTTTCGCTGCCGACGGCATGGGCGCGCACCACGATGCGTCCGCGCACCACGACCGAACCGGCGTGCACCTGTGCGGAGGCCATCACACTGACCGGCAGTGTTTCACCGGTGATCGCGGATTGATCGACAACCGCCTCCCCATCGACCACCTCGCCGTCCACCGGTATTGCGACGTGGTCGTGGACCACCACCTCGTCGCCGATCTCCACGCTGTCGATCGGCACCTGGACCTCGGTGCCCGCCTGCGGGCCGCCGGTCAGCCGGATCCATGCCGTGTCCTGGCTGCCGCGCAACAGCTCCGAGATGGCCCGCCGGGCCCGGCGCAGGGTCAGATCCTGAAGGTACTCACCGATATTGAGCAGCCAGAGCACGGTCAGAGCGACCACGTTCTCGCGCAGAATCAGGCTCGCGACGGTCGCCGCCGAGACCAGAGCATCGGTGCCAGCCCTACCCGAGCGCAGCGAGCGCAGCGCGCCGCGCAGGAACGGGTAGCCGGTGAAGACGGTGACGCCGGTGGCGACCGCTCGGCCGCTCGGACCGACCAACGGCGGCCGGGCGAACACGTAGCGACGCACGCCCAGCAGGGCCAGCGCCGCCCCGCCGATGACCATGCGGAGCACATCGGTGTTGCGGATCTCCGACGAATGCGGCGCGCGCGCAGGAATCAGCTCGGCGGCGACGTGCGCGGCGCCGGCGATCGCCGCCAGGACCGCGGAGCGGTCGCAGCGCCGGGGTGAGTACCAGACGACGACGGAGCCGGTGCGCGGGTAGGCGTGCACTGCGCGCACCCCATTCTGCTTGGCAACGGCCTCTTCGACCGCCACGGCACGTCGGGAGTTGCACTGCACCCACTCAACCGAAACCCGCATGCGCCCCGCGGCATCCGAAACCACCTTCAGGGCAGGGTCTTTGGGCTGTTCCTCGTCGTCAACGGCTGGGACCAGGGCGAGGTTCATCTCACGTAATCAGTGCTCGTGGGTGTCGGTGATGGACGGTGTGGGCGCCTCTTCGCCGATGCGCTCGCGGGCTTCGGCCATGACGTCCGCAAGCTTAAGCCGGGCCGACTCGGCGGCTTCCTCCGCCTTGCGGGTTCCGCGCAACCCCAGCTCGGCCGCCGACACCGCGGTCTCGTGCAGCGGCGCCTTGGCCATGGCCTTGCGCACGACCTCCTATGCCGTCACGCCGACGAGGCCGGTGAACACCGTGCCTGCCGCCTTCGCCAGGAGCCCGTATGCCGCCATTGCCCGCACCTCCCTGTCGTCACCGCGTCAGCTGACGATTGCACGACGTTAACATCGAAATATTGCGATATCAACATGCATACCTTGCGGTTGTGACGCCGGGCTATTAAGCACTATGGTTTAAAAGGCGCCCGCCGCAGTCGCCGGGTCCGGCCGTCCAGCAACGGGCGGCAATCGATAGCCGCATGTTCCGTGAGGGGTATGGCCGCACGGCGGGGCATCTCGGTTTACCGAAAGGTGCTGCTGCTCATGGCTTTTCCCATGTCACCCATAGATGCATTGTTCCTAGACACTGAGGCGCCCAGTCGGCCGATGCACGTCGGCGCGCTGGCGCTGCTGAGCCCGCCTGACGGCGCCGGCCCGAATTTTGTGCGAGACGCGTTCGCTGCCGCGTTAGATCGAGATCGGGTGGCGCCGTTGTGGCGGCGGCGGCCCCGCCGCTCGCTTGGCTCCCTTGGTCAGTGGTATTGGCACACCGACACCGAGATCGACCTGGATTACCACGTGCAGATCAGCGCACTGCCGCGGCGCGCCGACCAGACCACGCTGTGGAAGATGGTTTCCGAGCTGCACGCCAATATGCTGGACCGGTCCCGCCCGCTGTGGCAGATGCATTTGATCGAAGGCCTCGCCGAGGGGCAGTACGCGCTCTACATCAAGACTCACCATGCACTGGCTGACGGCGTCTCGACGATGCGGATGCTGCGGCGGACCGTCAGCTCGGACCCGGATCGGCGCGGGATGCCCGCCCTATGGGAGGCGACCGAGCACCCACCGAGCGATGAAACGATCACGGCCACCACGGGTATCAGTCCGCTGGCCGGCGCCCGGCGGCTGTTGGGCGCGGCCGGCGACCTCGCGGGCGTGGGACCGGCACTGGCTGATACAGCGTGGCGGGCGGTGCGCCGGCGCGGCGGTCCGCTGACCCTGACCGCGCCGCACACTCCATTCAATGTTGCGATCGACGGCACTCGGTCCTTCGCCGGCCGCAGCTTTCCGATCGCTCGGCTGCGGCTGGTCGCCAAACACACCGACGCCACCATTAACGATGTGGTGCTGGCCATGTGCGCCGGGGCGCTGCGCCGCTATCTTCTGGCCCGTCACGCGCTGCCGGGCGCGCCACTGATGGCGACGGTGCCTGTCTCCCTGCGTGGCGACGAACCCGCCGGCGCGCCAGACTCCGTTCCGGGCAACAAGATCGGGACGTTGGTGTGCTGCCTGGGCACGCACCTGTCCGACCCCGCCGAGCGTCTTGCGGCGGTGCAGGCCAGCATGCGCGAGGGGAAGGCCGCGCTGGCCGGCCGGGGCCAGGTGCAGGTGTTGGCCATGAGTGTGTTGGGCACCACCCCACTCATGCTTGCCACGGCGCTGGGCCGCACACCTGGACCGCTGCGTCCGCCGAACGTGATGATTTCCAACGTTCCCGGGCCCAAGGATCCGCTCTACTGGAACGGCGCCCGCTTCGATGCGCTTTACCCGCTGTCGGTCGTCGCCGACGGCCAGGCGCTCAATATCACCTGCACGAGCATCAACGACCAAGTCTTCTTCGGCTTGACCGGCTGCCGTCGCGCCGTTCCCCGGATCGACACGCTCGCCGATGCCCTCGGGCGCGAACTCGACCTGCTCGACGCCTTCCATCGGATCCCAAAGACGCGACGACGCCGACCAAGCCGCAAGCAACGACCGCCGGGCTCGTCGAGCCTGTAATTCTGCAGGCCCTTACTCGCACTTTGTCCGCAGATTTACAGGCTCGACGAAACTACAAGACCCGGGTGACCTTTTCGGTCTCGATTCTGCGCTGCAGCGCCCCCGGGTCGGGATTGGCCACCTGCACCAACGACGCGCCGACGGCCAGGATCGACAGCAGCCCGTCCACCAGCTCGTCGGACCGGGCCCATGACGCGGTGGCAAGCACGCGGTCCTTGGATGTCAATCCCCGTGCCGTTGAGGAGTTTTCACAATCAGCCAGGATCTCGTCGACCGATCTCCCGGCGAGCGCGGGACCCGGATGGCGTTCGGCGACGATCTGATCGCCGTGCACCCGCACCGCGGTGGCGTAGTCGGTGACACCGATCGGCAGGTCGGGCGCCGGGCGGCCGAACGGATCCAGCGACAGCACGGCCACCTCGCCGCCGGGGTTGACGACAGCGTCGGCCTCGTCCAGGCGCGGGGCGGTGCACAGTGCCAAATCGATTGCGTCCGCCGCCCCGAGCACCGCCTCGGCGCCGATCCACCACACCCCGAACAGAACCGCCGCCGTCTGCCAATGCGCCGGCAGCAGGATCGCGATCCGGCTGGCCGGCCCGGCGCCCATCTCGTCGCGTAACAGGTTGCCCGTCTTGGCCGCCCAGTTGGCCAGTGTCACCGCCGACAACTCGATGCGCTCGCCGGTGGCGTCGTCGTAGTAGGTGATGCGCGGACCGACCGGGTCGGCCCGCAGCATCGGATCCAAAATCGCCCCGCTGAGCGTGGTCAGTTGATGCACTCCGGCTTCGCGGAGCCGGCGGTCAGGATCGGCGACGGCGCCGGCACATTGGGGTCTTGAGCCGATCCCGGGTTCGACGCCCGGGCGGGGACGACGGATTGGCTACCGGACAGGCCGGAGCCCGGACCGGTGTAGTCGTTGGCCAGCACCACCTTGACCGATCCCGGCGCCAGCGAGGTGTCGGCGACGACCGGCAACCCGCCCAGTTCCTTGGCGACCTGCTGGGCGCCCAGGTCGTCGGTCTTGGTGGCCCGCACCTGGCTGCCCTTCACGTGGCCGCCCTCGTTATTGCCGACGGTTCCGGTGGTAAATCCCTTGGAGTTCAACACATCTGACACCGCCGACGCCAGCCCGTTTATGTCGGTGTCGTTGAACACGTCGGCCGTGGTCTTGGCGGGCGTGTAGGCCAGTTCCTCGGTCTTGCCCTTGGCCTGGTCGTCCAGCAGGCCGGCAACCCAGTCGTGGACCTGATGCGGGTCCACCCGCACGACGCTTTGCATGCCGTCGTCGCTCCAGCCGGCCCCGTCGAGCACCGGGATGGTGGCGAAGGCGACCTTGCCGCCGGCCAACTTTGACAGCTGCTGGACGAAATCCATGACGTCCCAGCCCGAGGAGATGACCACCGAGCGCTGGACGGCGGCCTCCAGGCGCCTGAGCGTGGTCGGGCTGGAGAGCGTCTTGCCGGAGATGACCCCGTGGGCCAGCGACGCCATCACTGCCTGCTGGCGCACCACCCGGTCCAGATCGCCGCGCGGCAGGTCGTGGCGCTGGCGGACGAAGCTGAGCGCCTGCGGACCGTTGAGCTTTTGTTGCCCGGCGGGAAAGTCTGCACCTGACATCGCTTCGAACACGGGCTCTTTGAGGCAGACATCGACGCCGCCGAGCGCGTCGGCGATCAACGCGAAGCCAAGAAGCCCGATCTCGGCATAGTGGTCGACCGTGACGCCGGTGAGGTCGGCAACCGTCTTGATCAGCGCGTCGCGGCCAGCTTCGGTGCCCTGGGCCATCGCGTCCTGCGCGGAATCCCCGGCTTTTACAAGGCTGGCCCGCTTGGCCTCCCGGGTCTGGCCGTAGACGCCGTTGATCTTCGTCTTGCCCAGGCCGGGGGCCGCGACGTACGAATCGCGCGGAATTGAGATCGCGGTGGCCGACTTCCCGTTGTTCGGTATCCGGATCAGGATGATCGTGTCGGTGTTGGTCGCTTCGTCGTCGCCGGCCCGCAGCGTCTCCAGCTCCTCGGCCGACAACGGGTTGCCGTGCGCGTCGGTGCGGCTGTCCAGGCCGACCAGCAGGATGTCGATGGCGCCGTCGTCGCCGCCCTTGCCCAGCGAGGGCGCGTACATGTGGAAGATGCCGTCCTCGAAGGACCGGACGTTGCTCCACGCGATTCCCGTGCCGAGAACGACCACGAGGGTCAGCACAGTCGCAAGCACACGAACCACAGGTTGCACAGGCATCACACTAGATTACTTACGACACAGTCCCTTGGCGGGTAGCCGACGGCGGCGTGGCCCAAGCTTGCCGGGGCCGTGCCAGACTCGAAACATGTCGGGGAGGGCAGAAAGGCTCGTGATCACCGGTGCCGGCGGGCAACTGGGCGGCTGTTTGGCGGCGCTGGCAACCGATCGGGGCCGCGACGTGCTGGCGTTGACGTCGTCGCAATGGGACATCACCGATCCCGGCGCGGCCGAACGGATCATCGCCAGCGGCGACGTGGTGGTCAATTGCGCCGCATACACCGACGTCGACGGCGCCGAGAGCGACGAGGCGGGCGCGTACGCGGTCAACGCCGCCGGCCCGGAACACGTCGCGCGTGCCTGCGCGCGCGCCGGCGCCCGGCTGATCCACGTCTCGACCGACTACGTCTTCAGCGGCGACTTCGGCGACGGCGAGCCTCGTCCCTACGAGCCCGGCGATGAAGCCGATCCGCGGGGCGTGTACGCGCGCAGCAAGCTTGCCGGGGAGCGGGCCGTGCTGGCAGCGTTGCCGGAGGCCTCGCAAGGCATCGTGGTCCGCACCGCCTGGGTCTACACCGGCGGGACGGGCAAGGACTTCGTCGCCGTCATGCGTCGGCTGGCCGCCGGGCACGGCCCGGTGGACGTGGTCGACGACCAGACCGGGTCACCGACCTACGTCGCCGACCTGGCCGCTGCGCTCCTGCAGGTCGCCGACAATCGCGTGCCCGGGCCCATCCTGCACGCCGCCAACGGAGGCGAGGTCTCCCGCTTCGGGCAGGCCCGCGCGGTGTTCGAGGAATGCGGCGCCGACCCGGCGCGGGTGCGGCCGGTCAGCACCGCGCGGTTTCCCCGCCCCGCGCCGCGACCGGCCTACTCCGCACTGGGCGGCCGGCAGTCCACCGCTGCGGGCCTGGCGCCGCTAAGACCCTGGCGGGACGCACTTGTCGCGGCGCTGGCCGCATCTCTCAGCACTGCCGCGGCCGACCGACCGATACCCTCTATGCGTGACTGACGTCCTGCCCGTCGTGACGGTGACCTACTCGCCGGGCCACCACCTCGAGCGATTCCTGGCCTCCTTGTCGCTGGCCACCGAGCGCCCGGTCGGCGTGGTCCTGGCCGACAACGGCTCCACCGACGGAACGCCGCAGGCGGCGGTCGAGCGTTACCCGAACGTGCGGCTGTTCGACACCGGCGCCAACCTTGGGTACGGGACGGCTGTGAATCGCGCGGTCACACAGCTGGATGAGGACTTGGCTGAGGACGGGGACTGGGTGATCGTGGCCAACCCCGACGTGCAGTGGGGCCCGGGCAGCATCGACGCCCTGCTGGATGCCGCGGCCCGCTGGCCGCAGGCCGGCGCCCTGGGCCCGCTGATCCGGGATCCCGACGGGTCGGTGTATCCGTCGGCGCGTCACCTGCCCAGCCTGATCCGCGGCGGCATGCACGCGGTCGTCGGTCCGTTCTGGAAGCGCAACCCGTGGACGACGACCTACCGCCAGGAGCGCCTCGAGCCCAGCGAGCGCGTGGTGGGCTGGCTTTCGGGATCGTGCCTGCTGGTGCGCCGGTCGGCCTTCAGCCAGGTGGGCGGATTCGACGAGCGCTACTTCATGTATATGGAGGACGTCGACCTCGGCGACCGGCTGGCGAAGGCCGGCTGGCTGAGTGTTTACGTGCCGTCGGCCGAGGTCCTGCACCACAGGGGCCACTCCACCGGGCACGATCCGGCAAGCCACCTGGCGGCCCATCACAAAAGCACCTATATTTTCCTGGCCGACCGGCATTCCGGTTGGTGGCGGGCCCCGCTGCGCTGGACGCTGCGGGCCTCGTTGGGGGTGCGTTCGCACCTGATGGTGCGCAGTTCGCTGCGCTCCATCAGCCGGGAACGTCGACGGAAACGGGCTGAAGGGCGGCGCTGAGTTGGCAAACCCCCAGGTCGACGCGGTGGTCCTGGTCGGTGGCAAGGGCACCCGCCTGCGGCCGCTGACGCTCTCGGCGCCCAAGCCGATGCTGCCCACCGCCGGGCTGCCGTTTCTGACCCATATGCTGTCGCGGATCGCCTCGGCGGGCATCGAGCACGTGATCCTGAGCACGTCGTATCAGGCCGCGGTGTTCGAGGCGGAGTTCGGCGACGGGTCCAAGCTCGGCCTGCAGATCGAATACGTGACCGAGGAGCGGCCCCTGGGCACCGGCGGCGGCATCGCCAACGTCGCCGGCCACCTGCGTCACGACACGGTCATGGTGTTCAACGGCGATGTGCTCTCCGGTGCCGACCTGGGTCAGCTGCTCGAATCCCACCAAACCAAGAACGCCGACGTCACCATGCACCTGGTACGGGTGGGTGACCCACGAGCATTCGGCTGCGTGCCCACCGACGAGCAGGACCGCGTCGTCGCCTTTCTCGAGAAGACGGAGGATCCGCCCACCGACCAGATCAACGCGGGCTGCTATGTCTTTGCGCGCGACGTCATCGACCGGATTCCGCAGGGCCGCGAGGTCTCGGTCGAACGCGAGGTGTTCCCGGCCCTGCTCGCCGACTCTGGAGTCAAGGTCTGCGGCTACGTGGATGCCACTTACTGGCGGGACATGGGCACACCGGAAGACTTCGTGCGCGGATCGTCGGATCTGGTCCGCGGGATCGCCCCGTCACCGGCCCTGCGCGGCCACCGCGGCGAGCAGTTGGTGCACAACGGCGCGGCGGTGGCTCCCGGCGCGGTCGTGATCGGCGGCAGCGTCGTCGGCAGGGGCGCCGAGATCGGCCCCGGTGTCCGGCTGGACGGCGCGGTCATCTTCGACGGCGTCAAGGTCGAAGCCGGCAGCGTGATCGAGCGCTCGATCATCGGCTTCGGTGCGCGCATCGGTCCGCGCGCGCTGATCCGCGACGGCGTGATCGGCGACGGCGCCGACATCGGTGCGCGCTGCGAATTGCTGCGTGGCGCCCGGGTATGGCCTGGCGTCTCCATTCCCGACGGCGGGATCAGATACTCGTCCGACGTCTGAGCCTTTCCCGCCGAATGTGCGGCTGGCCGCACGCTCGGCGTCGAATGTGCGGCTGCCTTCACACTCGGCGAGCTGTGGCCCGGGCGACCAAGTACGCCAGCGCGTGATCGGCGCCGTCCGGCAGCGCGCCGGCCGGCCACCACCGTAAGTCGTCCGACTCGTCGCTGATCGCGATCTGCGCGTCGGGCGGCGCGTGCGCCACGAATTGCAGATCCAGGTGGCGGGTCGGCAGCCCCAGCGAGCAGGTGACCGGGTGGACGTGGACGGCGGCCAGCTCGGGCACGATGCGCAGACCGGCGACGCCGGATTCCTCGGTCGCCTCGCGCAATGCCGCGGCGACGATGTCGCCGTCGTCGTCGTCGCAGTGCCCGCCCAACTGCACCCACCGGCCCAGCCGTGGATGCAAGGTCAGCAGGACCCGCGTACCGGTGTCGTCGAGCACCAGCGCCGAAGCGGTGACATGGCCCGGTACGCACTCGCGCTGGCACGCGTCGGTGCGGCCGTGCACGAAGGCCAGCGTGGCGTGCCGCAGCGAATCCTGGGCCGGGTCGGGGGCGCGCCAGTCGGTGAGAATCGAGATCACCGACGCTCGAACATTCACCGAGATCCCCGCCTTGTCCGGCGATCCCGCAGCGAAAGCCACGCCGCTCGGCATTGCCCCACGACCTCGCCTGACAGGCCGAGTCCCTCGATCAACACACGACGGTCGACGACGTCGAGCGCTTTGTCGATTTCATTGGCCTTCAGTAGCAGATCGACATCGCAGGCAAGTTCGGCGCTGGCGTGCGCCGGTGCGGGAATGGGAAGCTGCTCGGCTTCCGCGGGTTCCAGCTCCAAGATGCCTCCGCCATAACTGCGGCCCATGATCTCGGCGAAGGCGAACGTCACGCTGTTGTGGAACACCGCGGCCAGCGCGGTCGCGTCGACACCGGGCGTGAGGCGAACCCGATGCACGGTGTCGGTGCTCGTTGCGGCGGCGGCGTTGACGGTCAGCCGCGGCGCCAGATGAATCTGGCGCAGCATGAACAGGTCTGGAATCCACAGCGACGGGGTGGTCCACCACGGATTGCGGATCGAGCATTTGTAGCCCCGCTGGACGCCCGCGGCTTCGCCGGCCTGGATGTGCGCGACGAGGGCGGGATCGGTTGGTTCGGGAGGTGCATCGAGCAGCCAGGTGCGGTGCTGGGCGGCGACATCGCTTGCCCGGCAGTCGATGTCGTACACCAGTCCGGACAGTTGGCCGCTGCGCGAGACGAGCGGGACACAGTATTGCCTCAGTGCAAGTTCCTGGGCTTGCGCGTCGGTGAAGGTGAAGAAGCTGTTGCGGCCCGTCACGATGCCCACGTCTACGTCAGCGACCGACCCGAGCCGGGTCATGGCCGACGACTGCTTGAGCGTTCGCAGTAGCCGGATCGCGGCGGGGTCCAGGAAGTACTTGGTCCACTTCTCCTTCTCGTGCAGCAGCGCGGGAGCCGACTCGACGTCGAGCTCGACCTGCGCGAGCTCGTCGGCAGCGCTGAGATGGACGGTGCGGATTCGCGCCGGTCCCGCACCGGCGACGCCGCAGAACAACACCACCTCTTGCAGGATGCCGTCGAACAGCAATCGCTCGAACGTCAGCAGCGTGATCTGACTGAATCGGCTCAGCAGAAAGTCGCGCAACTGGGCGGCATAGCCGACTTGAAGCAACTCGGCGGGCAGCACCAGGCCCACGCGGCCGCCGTCGCGCACCAAAACGGTGCTCGCGACGACGAACGGGACCCAGGCATTGGTCAACCGGCTGGGGCGCAGGCCCTCGCGCCGCATCAGTTCCAACGCCGGGTCGCGCTCGCCGGCCGCCCAATTGCCGAAGCGAATATACGGCGGGTTGCCCGCGACCCCGTCCCAGCTGCCCGCCTCGGTCCTGGCCAACCAGGTGAACAGGTTTTCGGCGTCGACGGGAGCGAACTCCCGGGACTTGGCCGCTTCGTGCGCGATCAGCTCCACACCATGCACCTGGCTGCTGAGCTTGGCCAGCTCGCGCAGGATTCGGCCGTCGCCGCAGGATGGCTCGACAACCCGCGGACCGGCGTCGCCGACCCAGCGGGCCAGGAACCGGGCCACCGGGTCCGGGGTGTAGTAGCCGCCGCGGACCTTGTCGGGCGACGCCGCCGCCTTGCCCGCGAACGTCTTCATCGGGTCAGTATTACTTGCGGATCAGCAAGTCTCCGGGATCTGCCGCGTCGCGCGACCCGGGCGGCTCCGCGGCGTAGCCGATCGCGATGGCGCCCAACGGCTCCCAATCGGCGGGCAGCTCGAGCTCCGCGCGGACCAGCTCGGCGGCGAAGATCGTCGAGCCGATCCAGCAGCTGCCCAGCCCCCGCACCGCCAGCGCGACCAGCAGGGCCTGGACTGCCGCACCGACCGCGACCGTGAACATGGTGCGCTCGGCGTCCGTTCGGGCGGCATCGGGATAGGCATGGGCGCCCTCGGGCACCAGGAACGGAATGACGACCTCCGGTGCGTCGTAGAGGATCTGGCCGCGCGCCACCCGCCGTTCGATCGAGTCGGCGGGCCGGCCGTCGCGGGCAAGGTCCGAACGCCACTGGTCTTTCATCCGGTCCAGCAGGCGGATCCGGGTGGCCGGGGTCTGCAGCCACACGAACCGGACCGGCCGGGTGTGGTGGGGGGCCGGCGCGGTAAGGGCCTCCGCGACGGCCGCCTCGACCAGCTCCGGCGGCACCGGCTCGCCGCTGAACCGGCGCACCGACCTGCGCAACAGCTGGGCTTGCCGGCGGCCCATATCGAGGGCTTCGGCGGTGCCGAGCCAGAACAGGTCTTCGTCGCCCGGTCGCAGCAGTTGCCGGGCCGTGCTGCCGTCGTCCGCAATGCTGAGCCCTCGCACGACGGCCACCGGCACGGCGGTCAATTTGCCCTTGACGAGATCGGCTGCCGCCGCGACCTCGTCGGCGATCGCAACTTCGGTGACCACCAGCTCGTTGCCGTGCCGGTCGACGGCGCCCGAATAGCCGTGCAGCACGGCCAGGCCGGCCGCACCGACCGCCGCGTCGATCTGGCCGTTGCGCCAGGCGCGGCCCATCGTGTCGGTGATGATCACGGCGACGTCGACGCCGAGCCGCTCACGCAGCCCGGTGCGCAGCGCCGCCGCGCTGGCGTCGGGGTCGACCGGCAGCAGAGCCAGCTCGTCGCGGCCGACGTTGGATCCGTCCACGCCGGCGGCGGCCTGGACCAGACCCAGCCGGTTCTCGGTGATCAGGGTTCGGCCCTTGCGCGCCAACACGCGCACCGCTTCCTCGTCGACCAGCTTGCGACGCAGCCGATCCCGCTCCTCGGCATCCTGCGGTGCGGGCACCAGCCGGCCCTCGCACTTGGACACCACCTTGCTGGTCACCACCACGACGTCCCCGTCGCGCAGCCAGGGCGCGGCCGCGGCGACGGCCCCACCCAGATCGTCACCGGGCCGGAACTCGGGGAGCCCGGCGACGGGCAGGATCTCGATCGCCGCGGCCGTGCCATGCTCTGTCATGGGCGCCGCTCTCCCCCGCAAGCAGGAGGTGCCCCCACCGCATCGCTGCGTCCCCCGCAAGCGGGAGGTGCCCCCACTGCATCGTCGCCGGCGCGAGTCACGCCGCCACGCCCGCAAGCTCCAGCCCGGCGCCGACCATCTCAGCCGTCGCCCCGGGGTCGCTCATCAGCAGGGGTATCGAGCGCACGGCGACGCCCTCGATGTCGGCCTCGTCGCCCTCGTGGATCAGCCAGCAATCCAGGATCCCGGTGGCCGCCCGCGCCCCGTAATGGCGGCCAACCGCCTCGGCGGTCGACTCGACCCCGATCACGGAGAGGCAGGCATCGGCCATGCCGCGCAACGGCTTTCCACCGATGATCGGCGAGTAGCCGACGACCCGGGCCGTGGCCGCCCGCAACGCGCCGCGAATCCCGGGGACGGCCAGGATGGCGCCGACGCTCACCACCGGGTTGGACGGTGCCAGCAAGATGACGTCGGCTTCGGCGATTGCCGCGACCGCTTCGGTTGTGGCGCTGGCCTTTTCGGCGCCGACGAACGCGAAGCTGTGCGTGGGCACCTGGGCCCGGTAGCGCACCCACCACTCCTGGAAGTGGATTGCCCGACGGCTGTCGTCGGCCGGATCGGTGATCACCGCGTGCGTCTCGCAGCGGTCGTCGCTGGCGGGCAGCAGCCGTGCGCCCGGTTGCCAGCGGTCACACAGCGCGGTGGTGATTTGTGACAGCGGGTAGCCGGCGCGCAGCATCTGGGTGCGCACCAGGTGGGTGGCCAGATCGCGGTCGCCCAGTTGGAACCAGTCTGGCTGCACGCCGTAGCGCGCCAATTCCTCTTTGGCGTGCCAGGTTTCGTCGCGGTGACCCCACCCTCGCTGCGGGTCGACCCCTCCACCTAAGGTGTACATGCAGGTGTCCAAATCCGGACAGACACGCAACCCGTGGATCCAGGCGTCGTCGCCGACGTTGACGACGGCGGTTAGCTCGTGGCTGTTGGTCCCGGTGTCTGGGCGCCCCTGCGTTTGGAACTGACCCAGCCCGAGCAGCTGTTGAACGCCCAGCAGGAAGCGGGCGCCGCCGACCCCACCGACCAGAACGGTGACCTTCACTTGACCTTCACAGGGCTTGACGTTACTGCCCGCCGACGACGCGGTCCGCGGGCCCATCACGGCGGCCGCAAATGGAAATTGTGACCGCTGTGAGCGACACGCCGACGGTCAAAGACAACAGAAACGCCGAAAATTAGTAACGAGATGATATGGAAATGCGCCGTAATGCTTGACCCGGCAGGTCAACGAGTGTCTAATCACAACAGTGTCATTTCCCGGTTGGCCGGCCGGTTCCGGTGTCGCAGACCGAGATTCGATCACATGTTCGAATTGTCTGTACATCAGAACAGTGGGAATCACTCACCCTCTCAAACCAAACCTGAGGAGGCGGACGAAGCATGTCTTATGAGCACCTTCGGGGCGTTATGACAAGCACACCGCACACCACAATTGGCCCGGCGCCGGCGGCAATTGCGCGTCCGCGCCTGACAGTGGTTCCTGATGCGCCAGTCGCATTCGAACCCGAGCCCCTGCCGCCGCCAACGACGGACCAATGGCAGGACCGCGCACTGTGCGCGCAAACAGACCCGGAGGCGTTCTTTCCGGAAAAGGGCGGCTCCACCCGCGAGGCCAAAAAGATCTGCCTGGGGTGCGAGGTACGTCACGAGTGCCTCGACTACGCGCTGGCACATGACGAGCGCTTCGGCATCTGGGGCGGCCTTTCCGAACGCGAACGCCGCCGCCTCAAGCGCGGCATAATCTGACGCGCCGCTGCTGCACTTGGTTATTCGTCGTCGATCGTCGGATCGATGACCGAGGGCTCGACGTCTAAGTAGATGGCCACCTGAGCGACCAGGATCTCGTGGAGCAGTTCGCCGAGTTCGATGGTGTCCTTGGCCCGCCGCTCAATCGGCTTGCGGAACAAGACAATTCGTGCCCGTGTGGCATTGCCGCGGACGTCTACGCCGGCCGGCATCAACCGGGCCAGCGCGATCGGCCCGTCGGCGATGACCTCGGGCGGCCACTGCACGCTGTCGGGGTCCTTGGCGGCGATGCGGGGGATTTCATCGACCGCCACGTCGAGATCCGCCACCCGCTCCCGCCAGCGCCGCTCGATGGGCTCGTAGGCCTCCAGCACCGCCATGTCGAATCGCTCGGCCCGGCTGCGCCATCCCGGCACCGTCGGCGGCAGCAGCGGGCCGCGCATATCGTGGCCCCGCCGAGACGCTCGGGCCGAAGCCGATCGGCGCCACGATCGATCGTTTTGCGGGGAGCCGCGCGAATCGCCCACGCGCCGATGGTAACGGTTGCACATCGCGGGTCGAGCGGATGCGCGTGTCCCACGCTTTGGCGGCGTTTGTCCACGATAGCCTTTCGCTCGTGAACGTTCCCCGTCGCTGTTGCCGGCCCGGGTGTGCGCACTATGCCGTGGCAACCTTGACGTTCGTCTACTCGGACTCGACGGCGGTGGTTGGGCCCCTCGCCACCTCGCGCGACCCGCATTCGTGGGATCTGTGCTTCGGCCATGCCGGCCGGATCACCGCGCCCCGCGGATGGGAACTCGTACGCCACGCCGGCCCGCTACCCACCCATCCCGACGAGGACGACCTGGTGGCCCTGGCCGACGCGGTGCGCGAGGGCGGCCCGAGCGATCGGGGCCTGTCCCACGGGGCCGCCGGCGCGCCACTGAACGGCTTCCCCGATCCGCACCTTCAGCACGCCGGGGCCCACGCCACCGCGCCGAGCAGTGGCCTGCTCGCGCCACCCGAGCATCGTTCGGGACGGCGCCGCGGACACCTGCGGGTGTTGCCCGATCCTGCCGACTAACCTTCGCGCACCGTTGCCGCCCGCGTTTCCCGGGGCCATTAGGCTGACGTCAAAAGACGAAGTAATCCATGGCGTCAGGAGGCCCACGCATGTCTCGGCCCGCCGCGACCGTCCAGCGTGTCGTCAAGGCGTACGACGTGCGCGGGCTGGTCGGTGACGAGCTCGACGAGTCGCTGGTCACCGAATTGGGGGCCGCGTTCGCCAAGCTGATGCGTGCCGAGGGCGCGCGGCAGGTGGTGCTCGGCCACGACATGCGCGACAGTTCGCCGGCGCTGGCTGCCGCTTTCGCCACCGGGGTTACCGGCCAGGGCCTGGATGTGATCCGAATCGGCTTGTCGTCCACCGATCAGCTCTACTTCGCCGCCGGGCTGCTGGACTGCCCCGGCGCGATGTTCACCGCGAGCCACAACCCGGCGGCCTACAACGGCATCAAGCTGTGCCGGGCCGGCGCCAAACCGGTCGGCGCCGACACCGGGCTGGCCGTCATCAGCGACGACGTGATCGCCGGGGTCGCGACGTATGACGGGCCGCCCGGCACCGTCGCCGATCGGGATGTGCTGGTCGACTATGGGAAGTTCCTGCGTTCGCTTGTGAACACCTCCGGGCTGCGTCCGTTGCGGGTGGCTGTCGACGCCGGCAACGGCATGGCCGGTCACACCGCGCCCGCCGTGCTCGGCCCGATCGACTCGATCACCTTGTTGCCGTTGTACTTCGAACTCGACGGCTCGTTCCCCAATCACGAGGCCAACCCGCTCGACCCGGCCAACCTGGTGGACCTGCAGGCTTTCGTGCGCGACCGCGGCGCCGATATCGGACTGGCCTTCGATGGGGACGCCGACCGGTGCTTCGTGGTCGACGAACGCGGCCGGCCGGTTGCGCCCTCGACGGTGACCAGCCTGGTGGCCGCCCGCGAGCTGGGCCGGGAGATCGGCGCCACCGTCATCCACAACGTGATCACTTCCCGCGCGGTGCCCGAACTGGTCACCGAGCGCGGCGGCACGCCGCTGCGCTCTCGGGTCGGACACTCCTACATCAAGGCGATGATGGCCGACTCCGGAGCGATTTTCGGCGGCGAACATTCGGCGCACTATTACTTCCGCGACTTCTGGGGCGCCGACTCCGGGATGCTCGCGGCGCTGTACGTGCTGGCCGCCCTCGGTGAGCAGGAACGGCCGTTGTCGGAGTTGACCGCCGACTATCAGCGCTACGAATCTTCCGGCGAGATCAACTTCAAAGTGGCGGACGCGTCGTATTGTGTGGACGCGGTGTTGAAGTCTTTCGGCGGCCGGATTCAATCCCTCGATCACCTGGACGGGGTGACCGTCGATTTGGGTGACGGCAGCTGGTTCAACCTGCGCAGCTCCAACACCGAGCCGTTGCTGCGGCTGAACGTGGAGGGTCGCAGTGCCGAAGACGTCGATGCGGTGGTGGCCCAGGTCAGCGCCGAGATCGCCGCCCAAGCATCACACGGGGAAGCGATACCGTGAACCCCACCCGGGCGATCGATCTCGAAGACGCCGAGGGCCTGGTCGCCGCCGACCGGGAGGGCGTGCTGCGGGCCGCGTCGATGGCCGGCGCTCAGGTGCGTTCCGTCGCCGCCGCGTCCGATGAGGGCGCCCTGGACTCGCTGCGGGCCGACGACCGTCCACGCAGCGTGATCTGGGTGGCCGGCCGCGGCACCGCCGCGACCGCCGGCGCCATCCTGGCCGCGACGTTGGGTGGTGTGGCGGAAGAGCCGATCGCGGTCGTCAGCGAGGCGCCGCCATGGATCGGACCGCTCGACGTGCTGATCGCCGCGGGCGACGATCCCGGCGATCCCGCATTGGTCACCGCGGCCGCGACCGGAGTGCGCCGGGGGGCGCGGGTCGTTGTGGTGGCGCCGTACGAAGGTCCGCTACGCGACAGCACGGCGGGGCGCGTCGCGGTGCTGGAGCCCCGGCTGCCGGTGCGCGATGAGTTCGGACTGTGCCGACAGCTGGCGGCGGGCCTGGCCGCCCTGCAAACCGTGGACTCGCACGTGCGCGTCGATCTCGCGGCGCTCGCCGACGAGCTGGACGCCGAGGCACTGCGCAACAGCGCCGGCCGGGAGCTGTTCACCAACCCGGCGAAAACGCTGGCCGCGCGCCTGTCCGATCGCCGGGTGGCGCTGGCCGGCGACTGTGCCGCGACAATCGCGCTGGCCCGGCATGGCAGTTCGGTGTTGCTGCGAGTCGCGCACCAGGTGGCCGCCGCAACCGGTCTGGCCGACGCGGTTGCGGCATTGCGGGCGACATCGGTGCCGGGCGATTCGTCCTCTTCGGTGGATGCTCTGTTTCACGACGAAGAGATCGACGGACCGCTCCCCGAGCGGTTGCTGGTGCTGGCGTTGACGCTGGACGACGAGCGGACGGTGGTGGCCGCTCGAGTCGCCGGGCTCAACGACATCTACCTGGTCGCGGCCGAGGACGTGCCCGATGCGCCCGGCGGCTTGGCTGCGTCTGGCGCTTTACCGGCGTCGACCGGCGCCGGTCGTCCCGAGCAGCAACTGGCAGTATTGGCCGTTCGGCTGGAGATGGCCGCGGTTTACATGCGACTCGTGCGGGGATAGCGGGGATAGATAGACAAGTGGAACTGCTTCGCGGGGCCTTACGGACGTACGCATGGGGATCGCGCACCGCCATCGCTGAATTCACCGGGCGCCCGGTACCGGCGGCTCATCCCGAGGCCGAGCTCTGGTTCGGCGCCCACCCCGGTGACCCGGCCTGGCTGGAAACGGACAAAGGCGAAATCTCGTTGCTGGACGCGCTGGTCGCCGACCCGGACGGACAGCTCGGACCGGGATCGCGCGCCCGCTTCGGGGACGTGCTGCCGTTTCTGGTCAAGGTGCTGGCCGCCGACGAGCCGCTGTCACTGCAAGCCCATCCCAGCGCCGAGCAGGCGGTCGAGGGCTACCTGCGTGAGGAGCGACTGGGGATTCCCGTCTCCTCGCCGGTCCGCAACTACCGCGATACCTCGCACAAGCCGGAGTTGTTGGTGGCGCTGCAGCCGTTCGAGGCGCTGGCCGGATTTCGTCAGGCGTCCCGCACCGTCGAGCTGCTGCGGGCGCTGGCCGTCTCCGACCTCGACCCCTACATCGATCTGCTGAACGACCAGTCGGACGCCGACGGCCTGCGCGCGTTGTTCACCACCTGGATCACCGCACCGCAGCCCGACCTCGACGTGCTGGTGCCCGCCGTGCTGGACGGCGCCATCCAGTGCTTGAGCTCCGGGGCAACGGAATTCGCGGCCGAGGCCAAGACGGTGCTGGAACTCGGCGAACGCTATCCCGGCGACGCGGGGGTGCTGGCGGCGTTGTTGCTCAACCGCATCACGCTGGCCCCGGGCGAGGCCATCTTCGTGCCGGCCGGCAACTTACACACCTACCTGCGTGGTTTTGGGCTGGAGGTGATGGCCAACTCCGACAACGTGTTGCGCGGAGGCCTCACCCCCAAGCACGTCGACGTGCCCGAGCTGCTGCGGGTGCTCGACTTCGCCCCAACCGACGAGGCGCACCTGCGGCCGCACGTCCGCCACGACGGATTCGAATGGGTTTACCAGACCCCGGCCGACGAGTTCGCGGTCGCACTGCTGGCGCTCGAGGGCGAGTACCTCGGCCACGAGGTCGACGCGTCGTGCGGCCACGAGGGCCCGCAGATCTTGTTGTGCGCCGAGGGTTGCACGACGGTGCACGCCAAGTCCGGATCGCTCACGCTGGAACGCGGGATGGCCGCGTGGGTGGCGGCCGACGACGGCCCGATCCGGCTCGTCGCGCGGGAGCCGGCGAAGCTCTTCAGAGCGACCGTAGGGTTGTGACGACACCCCGCCGGTCGTTGACGGCCTGCCGGCGCTCGCGCAGCCACAGCCCCATGTTGTGCCTCATGGCATGGCCGATTATCCGCGGGGGCGGGACCATATAAAGGCTGTCGAGCAGTGAGAACCGGCGCAAAAACCATTCCGCCAGAACGGGTTCGGTCTCGGCGGCGCCCAGGAATTGATCGAATAGCGCACCGGACGGTCGCCACCACCACGGGACGCGAGCCTTGGTGCCGGCGTGATGGAAGGTGATGTCGCCGATGGCGTTCATCATCCACACGGGGTAGGTGGTCTTGGCGGTGGCCCGATTCAATTCGCGGGCAAGGTCATCGACGGGTGATTGCAGCGCCCGCCGCAGATGACCGGCCTGCAGCGACGTCATCGTCATCCCCTGGCCGAAGGTGGGGTTGAAGC
>Ga0306925_10001388_pt1 | contig 19763 bp, 20 predicted proteins | sample flu12Cox44000176_FD_203755 | JGI IMG/M metagenome (GOLD analysis project Ga0306925, IMG submission 203755) | Lab enrichment of tropical soil microbial communities from Luquillo Experimental Forest, Puerto Rico - flux8day.12C.oxic.44.000.176 (v2)... | ecosystem: Environmental > Terrestrial >... | reverse complement strand
ATGTAGGCCTCGCAAGCCTCGCGCTGCGCCGCGAGCGAGTTGAACTCTTGTTCGAGCCCTTCCTCGGAGGATTTGCGGGTGTAGATCGCGCAGCGCTTCTGGCGTGACTCAGCCCGCGGCATTATCGGCTTCCATCGGCTGGTCGACCGAAACCGACGCGTGCGAGGGCGAGCGGGTACCCGAGCGGTTTGATCTCAGCCCAAAGAACAGCGGGCCCGACCACGCCGTCCCAGTGATCTTCCGCGCGATCGCCGACAGCGAGCGGTAGCGCGTGCCCTGCCAGAAGAAGCCAGCATCGAGCACCAGCACCTCGTGGCTTTGACCCCGCCACTCGCGCATCAATCGGGTGCCGGGTTTCAGCTGCGGGCGTATCCTCAGCCGTCCGGTTTGCTGCAGCTCCAGCGCGATCTGGCGGAGTTGGCGCTGCAACTCCAGACGCGGCCCACCCGAGGCGACTTCCTGTATCCGGTAGGCGACGGCTCGCACCAGCAGCTCACGGCTGAAGCGCGGCGCGGTCTCGGTTTTGTAGAGCTGGCACCACAGCTCACGAAGCTCGGCGAGGTCGAGGTGGGGGAGGCGCGAGAGCGCCTCCGTGCTGTGTTCGTGGTGTCGACCCGACATGACCCATCACCGGTGGCTGGCCGGTTCAATGGAAGCGAGCCGGTAGACCGACCGGTCATCGGCATCCTTGCTGCGAGTCACCGCGCGACCGGCCCGGCGCAGGCCGGTGATGGCGGCCCGCACAGTATGCGGTAGCCAACCGAGCCGCTGCCCAATCTCGGTGACCGAAGCGCCTTCGGGTCGCTCGAGCATGGCGATCAGCTTGGCGCGCTTTGTGCTGGCCGCTGGCTGATCGGCACCGCTCATACTGGGCGCCCCCAAATGGGTGCGCCCCGAAGTGGGTTTTGAACGTGAGCGAGGCGACTCGGGTTTGTCGTGAACGACCGCACCGTCAGACGTCACGGTTGCTCGTGCTCGATCGCTCGGCGTCGCTGCAGAGCGTGACCGCGCACGCGGATTGCGACGTTCCGCTTCGCGCTCGCCGTTGTGGACTGGCTTATTGATGACTCCGGCATCGATCTTTGCCGCTGCCTTGGTCTTTGCTTGCTTGCTGGTTTGCCTAGTGGCCATGACCTCGTTCTCCATCTCTGCACCGCGCCTGTCGCGATGCTCGCACCACCACAAGCCCGGCGTTTGGGGCCAGGCGGGGTGGCGACCAAGAAGGAGGCCGTCAACACCGACAGCAATGCTCGCTTTGGCCGTGAAGTCGAGTGGAATGTCAGCGGGAACGACTTTTTTTGCGCTCTGTAAAGCCGGTCCATGGTGGCGCAGTTTTGCGAGCTATACCCGCAACACCGAACTGCCGTATCAGCCGGTCCGGTGACGGTCGGCGCTCTCGACCAGGTCTGCAATCAGGGCAATTTCAGAAGACATATGCTCACTACGAGTGTTACCGCCTGTGACCCAATTCGGACTTCCCAGCCGCCGTTGCGGGCATCCACGTGCCAATCCGCGGATCACACCTTTTCGCCCCAACGGGGTCACGGCCTACCTCTCGAACCGAGATACGCTTGAGTGCGGGCGTTCATTTATCCTTTTCCAGAGATCCATGCACCGTTACTCCGGCCGTGCATTCGATAACCGCTTCAACACCAAGCGGGCGATCGCAGCCGGGGCCTGATCCGGGATCGCAAAGCACGAACTGACATTGATCTCGCACAAGACGTAGCTGTCTTCCCCAGGTGCGGTCTTGGGGCCGTACAGGAAGTCGGCGTCCCAGATGATCGGCAGCGACTGGCGGTCGATTCCCAGCACCTCCATCATTTGCGGCGTCCACTCGGTCTCCATTTTTGCCCGCAGCGCCTGAAATGGCGGCGCGTCGGCGCCGTGCATAATGCGCGGACCGGGCTGCGCCGCCGGCGAATCCGGCCCCTCCGGAGGCGGCGGGATCAGCGCCTTGACCAACTGGTGTCCGAACCCGACGACCTTGTCGATCCCCATGTAGCAACGGATCATGCCGTCGGGCAGCCGCGGTTGAAACGGCTGGTCGATGATGCAGCCGCCCCAGGCGAAATAGGGCTCGCAGCGCGCCATGAAGTCGTGAAGCGGCAGGTCCTCCGGGATGCTCCCCCGTTGCGCATGCAGGACGCGCACGGTGTCTGCTGCGCCGGTGCGGGTAGCGATTTGCTCGACCTTCCAAACCCCCAGGCCGTCATTACCGCGGTTCTGCTTGATAACCCGCGGCCCTGTCGATTGCAGCCGCACGGGGAACGCGGCGCCGAACTCGGCGGTGGTGTGATAGAGGTGGGTATCGCTGCCCCAGCCAAGATGCTTTATGCGGTACAGGACTTCTTTGACCCCGATCTTGAGGATCACGTCGGGGTGCGCGCTGACCCAGGGGCCCCGCGCGGCGACATCGCGCAACAACGCGTCGAGGTCACCTCGGGTCTTGCCTCGATGGATCGGATCGACCCACACGAGCACCCCGTCTGCTTTCAGGAGTTGCTCGCGCACCTCGTCGGCGAAAGCCTCATCGTAGACCGCAGGCTCGGCATCGATGCCGACGGCGGCAAGCTCCTCGAAGATACGGTGAAAACGATTGTTTTGCGGGGTGGCGGCGTGCCGGGCTTCGGCATCGCCACGCCAGAGGATCGCGACCTTAGAGGTTTTCTTTCGGGGCATTTTTGCCTCCTCTCGGCAAACTTTGGGTTTTGTTATCGGCCTAGATCCGGAAGAGCAGGCTGACGCCGGACAGCAGCAACAGGCCGAGTACGACACGGCGAAACCCGGCCTCGTTGAGCCGGCCGAAGGATTTCAGGCCGGCCCAGGTGCCGAGCGCCAATGCCGGCAATCCAAGCAAGAACAGCATGGCGGTTGCGGAACCGATCATGCCGGTGCCGCCAAGCCACAGCGCGATCATCACGAAAGTGGCGACCCCAACCGGCTGGAAAACGGCTCGCTGCTCGGCCGGAGGCCAGCCCCGCAAATTGCACCACACCACGGCGGCGAGGCCGGCCAGTCCGGTGGCGCCGCCAACCACGCCATTGACGACCCCGACCGTGCCGTCGGCCATCGCACCGGCCCGGGCGGCGACCGCCGAGTCAGGGCGGAACCAGTTATAGAGCGCGAAGCCGACCAGCAGCCCGCCGACGGCCATCCGCATCTGGGCGGCCGGAGCCCATCGTAGGACTTCGGCGCCGAGCGGTACCCCGATTGCACTGCCGAGCACAAACGGCCAGATGCGCCCAAACCTGACCGCACGGCGCAGCTTCCACACGGAGACACCCTGCACGATCAGCGCGAAGGCGGCGATCAGTGGCGCGACTTGAGCCGGCACCAGGAAATGGAGCCATACCGCAGCGGCAATAATGCCGAACGCGAAGCCGGCGAGACCGGTCACAAAGGCGGCGGCAAAGGTGCCAGCCGAACAAAGCGATATCGAGAGTCTGTAGGCCGTCCATCGCATACCCCATCGCTTCCGCGATGCGCATGCGCAATCGCGGGGACAGGGCAACGCTTGGCCAGTTACGGCTGAGGGGTGGTTGCCGACGACCTACGCGAGATCATCATACAGACGGGACGAGCTGTCAACTCTGTGCCCTGGCTTTCGGACTATCAGTGTTTTGCCAATGCTCAGTGACGGCCGGCCTATGGCGATGGTTACTCTGCTCCGCACGGGATGGGTTTCGGGTCGTGAGCGGGAAGTTTTGTGGCACCGGGTTCTAACCGAATGCGCACCTTCTGACCCTAAAAACTGCGGGTCACTATCAGCTTCAGGATCAGTGATTCAGAGACGGCGGTAAAACCGTGTCCCATGCCAAATTCAAGGTTCAATGGGTCGCTGGTGTAGTCGATGACGCCGAAAAGCGCATGATATTGCCGGCCGAGCGGTTCGAGATTGGCGAAACTGCCGTAATCGGCATAGTGCTCGACTGCGAGTGACCAAGTCTGGGATAAATTATAGGTGATCCGGTCCGCCGGAGCAAAGGTCAACGCCCCCGGCCCCTCGTGAAACGGGAAATCGATGATCGGGTTGAGGAGAAGATCGACGGGACCGAAACGCCAGCCGAGGATGGGCCGGATCTCCAGGGCGTAGCGCGCCTCCTGCCAATGCCGGGCATTGTAGCTCAGCTCGAAATTGACGCCGTACCAGAAGGTCCGTTCCGCGGCATTCGGCGAAACGAACAGCGCGCGCAGCTTGGCGCCGTCGATCAGCGCCCGCTCATCACCGGTGATTGTGTATAAGGGCAGGTAAGCGCCGAGTTCGAGCCATGGGGCGATCCCCAGCGCGTATTCCGGTACGCCGTTTAGCGAGTGGTTGGGGACGACGCCGCCCATGAAGGCGGGCTGCTTTGGGCCGATCGGCGTGAAGTTGTTGTGCAGCGTAATGCTGAATTCGCCTGGTTTATTGATCTCCCCCGTATAGACCTGAATTTCATCGGTCTGCGCATAGGCTGCAGGCAGAAGAAGCAAGCAAAGGACGAGTGCCGCCTCACTGGGAATCCTCAGCAGCCGCATTGCCGGCTTGAGAGGGCTGCCACCCCCCGTGGTGAGGGTCAGTTGCGCGCGTCTGTAGACGGCGTTATCGTCCCCGTCATGTAATGGGCGTTCCCATTGCAAAATCAGAACCCAGTCTCGTGCGCGAAGTGAGGTAGCGCGAATGCCTCTCGAAGCGGCCTTGATCCCTGGGCTCTCTGCTGCGTGTCAACGTGCCGCGCGAAGGTGACGTGAGCGCGCCCTGCATCCGTGCCACCGGATGTGACATCCGCCGAAGGGAAAACCCAGGATTTCTCGGCGCCTCTGGCCTGCCCCGGCCCGAACATGTCCTCGAGCCGGCGATCGATGAGCTTGCAGGCGGCCCCATAACCGGCGATGCCATTGCCGTGGTGACCCAGAAGATTTCCCACTTCGCTGAGGTTGATCCGGACCAGCCCGCGAGCGCCCGCGAAGCGGAAGGTGACGTCGAAAGGACAGCCCAGGAAGACATAGCCGGGAATGCTCAACACGGTCTCACCAGGTTGCTGCCTCGCCAATGGCACCAGCAGCTTCGAACTGAAGGCTTGCTTTACCTCGCGCTCGTTCATGCCCCAGCGCGCGCCTTCCCACCCAGCGACATCTCTCTCAACGGCCTGCACTGTTGTAGTCACGGCACCGGCGATGAGGGCAAGCGCGAACCATCTGAGCCTGTGAAGAGTCATGTCCAGGAGCCTCCCGTTCCCGGCACGGTGCGTCTCGCGGGCGGCACGTGAAGCCGGCTTAAGCAGTCGGGCGCGAACCGGAGCCGACCCAAGCTCCAGGGATCAATCGTCGTCGTCATCGTCACGATCTTGGCTGACGATTCCCGACTGCGCATCGATTGCCAGTTCAGCCTGGCGCCCATCCTTGGTGGCGACTGTCTCGAAAACGCTGCCCCGCAATGTGATCTGGATATTCGAGAAGCCCTCCGCCGTTAGCTTGTCCCGGATTTGTTGCTCCGTTATTGGGCCACTGCCGGGGATCAGCCTATCCCCGGATGGATTACTCGCGGAATAGATAGACGCGGCGCCAGCGGCGACGGCAACGGTGATGACCGCAAGGGTTACTTTTCTCATCGGTCCATTCTCCATTTCATTGGCGGCGACCTCGATTCGATGTTTCTGCCGCCAACACCGCGGCGATAGTCCTGCGGCTGGTTTAACGCTGTTTTAAGGAGAGCGCTGGCTCATGCGGAAGTTCAGAGGGCGGCCCCATGAGCATGAACCACAAAGGAGGGATACAGCCTCGGCCTTCAGCTCCCCCAGCGTTCCGCACAAGCTAGGCGGATTAGTGGTCGTGCTGATCCCTCCCGGAGAGAAAAGGCGTGTGTTAGTCCGATCCGGATAAAACTGCCTTAAACTTCGCCCTGAACGCTGGCTGGCTTCGAAGTTCGGTCAGTACCTGATGCACGAGAGTACGCTTTTGGCCGTGAGGAATTGTGGTGTGCCAGTCCAGTTGGGACGTAAGATGAGCAGATTTTTCTCGTCGCATTCGGCGGCGGTAAACGCGCTGGCTCTCACTCTTGCGCTGATCTGTTTTGGTATAGGCGCGCGCGCCGAAGAGGATGGCGCTCGGCTATTTCGGAACGCCTGTGGGATCTGCCATACGCTCGAGCCCGGCAAGAACCGGCTCGGCCCCAACCTCGCAGGCATTGTCGGCCGAAAGGCCGGAGGCGTTGCGGGGTTCGACTACTCCGAAGCAAACAAAAACTCGAACGTCGTCTGGGACGAGGCTCAGCTGGACCAATATCTCGTCGGTCCCTCGGTAACACCTACCGTATGCGAGCAGTGACTGGACGAAGAAGCCCCCTCCAAATGAGTCGAGGCTGAACAGCGCGGCCAAAGTTAATACGATCCGCCGCGACGGGCCGAGCGGACCGATTTTCGGCGTGCTCACAATTATCTCGGCTGGCGATTTGAGGTGGCGATAAATCACAAACGCAAAAGCACCGAGGAAGGCGTAGATGAGGAACATTCCTTGCAACGCCCGGTTCGGAGGTATGAGACTTATCCGGCCCACGATCTCGGGCACGCTCGCGAACAAGCACCTGACGGCACCGAGCACTGAACCGATCAGACTATAGCTTGCGAAGATGCTCGTGCGCCGTTCGGGAAGAACCGCGTTCGAGAGCAACGTTTGCTCCAAAGGAGCGAACACGCTGACGTCACTTGCAGTCGGGCTTAAGGTCCCTACTAGGGCGATGACGAGTAGCGGCCAGAATTCGGTTTCTAAAGCATACCCGATCCCGGAAAGCACCATTAGCGTCGCGGCGCTGGTCAGGAGCCTCACAGTTCGGAGTCGATGCGCGATCAAGCCGATCGCCAAGGTCATCGTCGCGGGGCCCAGCAGCATCGCCGTGGTGAGGACGCCGACTTTCAAAGGCGCCGAATCCGAGGCCAATCAAATAGACGGGCACCAGGATGCTGACGAACCCATCACCAAACCCGCGTATTCCTCGGGCGGTGAGCAGGAGGCGGACATTGCGCCGCTCACGATCGGAGCCACTCATCGGCGGTGCTGCAGAAGTCGACGTATCTCAAAAACTTCGCGGCACACTCGGAGCATTCAAACGGGTGTCTCCGGGGATTGGCCTTCCGCGCGGTTGGTCCACTATGCTCGTGATGTCATCATAGTGTCCTCGCCGCAGCCCTGGTTGGTAACTTCCCGCGCTAGGAGCTGCCGGCGCATGCTACAAAGCGGATGTCGCGACCACCCGTCTCGATCACAGCTCAGCGGGTCTGAGGTGCGGCCGGGTGTGTCGTTCACGAAAGTAATTCGCCGTAGGCATGCGCGACGTTCGGCCAGTTGATTGCCGCCATAAAGGCGTCGACATAGGCGGCGGCTCTCGCCCCGTAATCCATGTGATAAGAGTGCTCATACATGTCGAGTGCGACGATCGGCTGGCCGCCGGCAAGCGTCGTCGTGTGGTCCATCGCCCACTGATTGACGAGCCTGCTGTCGCGCGGCGACCAGGTCAGCAGCACCCATCCCGAGCCGCCGCCCTGCGCCTTGCCCATCCGCGGAAAATTCAGCGCGCCAGCGATCGAAGCTCCCGAAATCGCGAGCGAGCGCGTCGTGCAACTCGCCTTCCGGCGTGCTCTCGTCACCAAGCGAGGCGAAGAACAGCTCGTGCAGGATCATCGAGTTATTCGCGATCAGCTCCTCGCGTTTGAGACCGTTGATCACGAAACCGGGCGCTTTCGCGAAATCAAGTTCGGCGAGCCGCGCCGTGATTGCATTGAGGCGATTGACCGCACCACCGTAATTGTTTTCGTAATGACTGACGATCAGCTTCTCTGACATTCCCTTGATCCGCGTCGGATCGCAAGCAAGCGACTTTATGGCGTAAGTCATCGTTCTTCCTAGCGCGATCACTCCAGCGGTGTGATCGCGATCCCGTCGAAATACGTCACGCTGTCGGCCTTGGGCCACAGCCCCACTTTTCCAGTACCGACGAAGGTGCTGTCCATTGTTGAGAACAGTTCGCTTCCATCGAAGGAGATAGTGAACCGGTCATTTTCGGCCCGCAGCCCGAGCGTGTGCCATTCGTTGGTGGCGATTTTGATGTTCGCGCCCGCTGCCCCTTGACCATGCGGTAGAACCGGACATTGTCTTCGAGAGCATTGGCGCGGACCACGTAATAGTCGTCTGGCGTGGTGAGCCGCACGACGATTCCACCAGCCTGATCCACCGTCCCGCCGACCGGCTTCAATCGCAGGACGACCTTGACGTTCCTCGCCGATATCGGCTGGTAAATAGCGAGCGGGAAACGGTAGTCGGTCGGGTCCTTGCTCGTCTGCGCGATAACCTGTCGACCACTCGCCGAGGGATCCTCGACCACACGCCAATCCCCGACATCGCCGTCTCCTGTCCGCCAGAAGGTGAAGTCGTCGGGAGAGAGCCCTGGACTCATCCTGGAGACGTCGATCTGCGTTGTCACATTCTGAGCAGCAGCGGTCCGGGGCATAACGGTGCCTCCTATTGAAAGGGCAGCGGCGAAGACGAACAGCCAGCGCACTGAGTACCCTTGCGGCTTCCCTATTTGACGAATACCCAGCCGGGTTGCAGCAGCGGAAAAGCTATCAGGCCGATGACCGCCGTCGCCGCGATGAGCAGGGGGTTGCTGACCTTGAAGCGGAACAGGACCGCGAGACTGCCGAGTCCCACCAGCACGGTCAGCCAATCGCCGATCGCGATCCTGCCCAGCAGAATGCAGGCGCCGAGGATCGTGCCGATGGCGGCAGCGTATGCGCCTTTTACAAATCCTTCCACATTCGGGTTGGCGCGGTGACGGACCAGGATCGGAGCGACGATCAAGATCAGCAGAAACGAAGGCAGAAAAATCCCGATAGTCGAGACCAATGAGCCCCAAAACCCGGCCACCAGATAGCCGACAAAGGTTGCAATGATGACCACTGGCCCCGGGCTGATCATGCCGACCGCGACCGCCACCAGGAACTCGCGCCCATTCATCCACCCGGTCTGCTGTACCAGTCCCTTTTCAAGAAACGGGACGATGACAAGCCCGCTGCCGAAAGTGAGGCTCCCGGCCTTTAGAAAGAAGGCGAGGAGCCGCCACAGGATGTCGGCAGACGCGGTCTTCGTGGTGCGGATGCTGATCGGCGCCAACGCAAAGAGCGCCGTCGGGGACTTCCAGCCGCGGAAGAGCGAGCCGTACCACACGATGCCGGCGATCCCGGAGATAATGAACAGAATTGCGACCTCGGCCTGTAGCCAAACGGTAACGAGAAAGCAGCCGGCGGCGATGACCCATTGCAGCCGATCCTCCATGCCGAGCTTCGCGAGCCGCCAGCAGGAGTGAATGATCAGGGCAATGACCGCTGGGCTCACCCCGTAAAACACCGCGGTCATCCACGACAGCCCGCCGAAATGAACGTAAAGCGCGCCGAGCGCAGCGACGATAAGGAAGTTCGGCAGGATAAAGGCCCAGCCGCCCGCCCAAGCGCCCCAGAAGCCGCCGCGCAGATAGGCGATGAAGATGCCGACCTGGATCGCGAGCGGACCGGGCAAGGTCTGGCTGACCGCCACGGCGTTGCGCATTTCCTCCCGCGTTAGCCATTGGCGATCCTGTACAAGTTCCTTTTCCATCAGGCCGACAAGGGCGACCGGTCCGCCAAACCCCAATGTGCCGAGACGCAGAAAATAAGCGACGATCTCGCGCAACGGACGCCGCTGCGGCAGTGCCGGAGCCAGCGCCTCGGGGCTTGTTGGTTCGGGACTGGTCATTTCTTGTCCTACCTCCGCGCCGCCATCGCTGCCGGGTTCCAATCGTGCCCCTGGTCGCGACAGTCGCGGCACCAGGCGTAGAGAGCATCGTAGACGGTCATCCCGCGTTCGAGCATCGCGTGATCGTCGGTGTAGATCGCCGAGAGGCCCAGAGAGATGGACAGTAGACCCGGAGATTGCGGTGTCAGTTCGAGCCGCGCCGTATCGGCGCCGCGCACGATCAGCGCGAGCGCGTCGAGCGCCGGATCTTCGATCCCGTATTCCTTAAGGAAAGCGTCGAAACTGCACAGCTCGCCGTCATGCGAAAACGGCTCCGCGCCGGGGATGTCATAGGCTGTGGCCCCGGTCTCCGCGGCGACGGTGAAGACGCGCTCGGTTGGCATGAACACGAACCGCGCCTCGCGGTCGATGAAACGGCGGATCAGCCAGGGGCAGGCGATGCGGTCAATTTTGGGCCGCTCGCGGGTGACCCACCCGTCCGACCCCGAACCGAGCTTGCGGCGACGCGGGAGCCTGGTCTCGCCCCATCCGGTGAAGCCATGTTCGAGATAACAGGCGTCGCTCCCGGCCGCGCGTAGCGCCGCCGCCGTATTTTGGCTGACCTCCTGTCCGTGAACGCAATAGACGACGACCGAACGCCCCTCGGGCAGCTCGCGGCGCCAATGATCGACCGCCTCGGGAAGCCGACGGACGGCGCCGACGATAATCTTGTCGTCGGCATCGAAAGCCGGGCTCCTCCGAACGTCCACGACGATCGGAGCCGACTCTGTGCCGAGGCGGGCATAAAGGGCTTGCGGGGAAATAGAAGAACGGCCTTGATCATCCATGATCGCGCACTCCTCGCGTCGCGAGTGGCGCAGAGCTTGGACGGAAGGCCGTCTGACGGGGCGTCTGCTTTGCCCCGAAATTTTGCTAATTGTACTACGGCCGGCGATCGCCCGCAAGACTCATTCTTTTATCCCGGCGCCTCTCGGGGTCGCGTGGTGACGCGCGATATTGCGTATCTGTTCCTCAGCGTAGGAGCAATGCTGACGGCTCGGAAGCTGAGATTGGGCCCTGACGACCGCCTGGCCACCAGAAGAGTATCATGTACCCACCTGCCCCAGCGCCGCCTTGAGCCCTTTGGCGAGGTTTATGGCGTCGCCATAGGCCCAGAAATGCATGAAGATCAGCCGTGGCTCTTCATCTAGCATATGATTGTGAACGGACGCGATCTCGATGCCGTTGGCTCGCAATACCTTGATTACGGGATTGACCTCGGCGGGACGCAGAATGAAGTCACCATTGATGGCTGCGTTATTGCCTTCGAGCTGGAAATTGAGCGGCGTGTTCATGCCCATATAGCCAGGGATCGCGGCACCCATTGCGGCTACGTGAATATCGTTACGCGGTACGTTGATGTGGAACACGCCTCCTGCCATACTGCCCAGGTAGCCAATGATCCCCTCGATTTCCCCGGCGAGATCGGGTTTTGTCTCCGGGCCCGAAGTTATCGGGTACAAGGGAGTCTTCGTGACCGCCAGCGCCTCTCGAATTCCGTTCGCCATTTCCACCTCGTCGCCACGTCCGACGAAATGGATGTACATGACCCGAGGATTCTCGTGGAGCAGATGATTGTGGAGAGCCGATAACTCGATACCGTTGTCCTCGAGTTTGCTGATGGCTGGATTAATCTCGTCATCGAGCAACACCAGATCGCCATACGTTATCGCGTTACTGTCAGACTTTATAAAGGCAGCCCAGTTGACGAGAGCAAGTGCCGGCTTAATGACCACATTGCCTGCCTTAACCGTCAAGTCCGATCTTGGGAAAGAGACCTTATACATCCCTCCCGTGAGATCCCCTTCCTTGCCGATGGCTTTTGCTATTCCATCGACATTCAGCTGCTGAGCATTGCTCTGGGCAAACACTTCAGGACTTGCGGTCAACACGAGACTCAGCAATAGGCAACACAATAACCTATGAGGTTTCATCTCATCCTCCCCGGTGTGCCCCTCGGGCGCACCTTTAGTTGTATTCGTCCGAGGCTCCCGAGTTTGGAGCGGGTCCTTTAAGACAGTTTTAAGCGCTTCGATCCTCGCCCATGAGAGGTCACCCCTGGGGCGCCGGGACGACGCGATAATCGTCGAAGTAGACGACTCTGTCCGCCTTCGACCACACGCCGATCTTGCCCGATACCGGCGTCGGCAAAGTGTGCGTGAGATAAAGCTTGCCGTTCAGATAGCCCTCGACTTTCGCCCCACTGATGCGAACTTTCAGATCCTGCCACTGCCCACTCGGGGTCGGCGTGTCGCGGATCCACTCGACGCTCGAGCGCTTGCCCTTTTCGTATTTGAACAGCACGAGATTGTTTTCGAGCGCATTGGCCCGCACCAGAAGGTAGTCGCCGTTCGGCTTTAGATTGAACAGGATCCCAGCACCCTGATCGATGCGTCCGGCAACCGGCTTGAACCGGAAGCTGATCTCGCCGCCACGAAAATCATCGATCCCTTGTGCGACCGCATAGGGGAAGTAGGCGTAGGCTTGCACATTATCGAGGAACTCGGCGTAACGCTCGCCATAGATGGCCCGTGCCTTGTCCGCCACATTTGCGGCAGGCTGACCCTGCTTCCAGCGCCGGCCGTCGACAACCAGGAACTTATTGTCACCCTCGGCACCGATGGTCCAGAACCCAACGACCGAGAGAAAGCTCTTGGGCTCGACCCCCACTGTTTCATTCGAGAAGTCGACCTGCATGCTGCCGTCAGGCGCCCGGGCGGGTTCTGCCTGCGCGAGTTGAACGGCGGCAGTCTTAAAACCGGCGGGCAAGTATTCGAGCCGCTCAGGCGCACCGGCTGGCGCGAACCAAAGCCATCCGACACCGATGGCATCGGCCATCGCGACCACACCAGCAACGATAGTCGTCATGATCCATCTCCTTCTCGTCAGGATCGGCGCCATGGTATTCGCCGGTTTCCGGCGGCAAGCCACCACGCGACCGCAACGGCAAACGGCTCTATTCCGTAGAACCAGATCGCGGAACTCGAGGCATCGGCGACGAGCGGATAGCCCGGCTCGTCCGAGCCGGTGGTGCTCGGAGGCGGCGAGCTCACCCCGGCCAACTCGTACAGCATCGGCAGGATCTCGCCCGCGCCGGTCGACCGCGTCGTGGCGCTCCTGGCGCGATAGGTCATGGCGATCTCGCCGTAATCGGCCTCGCCGGCGGTGCCTAAGGGGGTTGCCTGGCCGGAATCGGCGATCTGGACAGTCACTCGCGGCATCGCGCGCTTCAATCGGGCAAGAACTTTCCGATCGAGGTCGACAAGCCGGGGATCCGAGGTCGCCATGTGAACCGTCACCGACAACGGTTCTCGTAGCCGGCTGAGAAGATGCTCATCGGCCGGCGGAAACGAATTACGCCGATCCGGGGTGACGTCAAGGACGGTGTTCGCCTGAGCGGCGCCGCCGATCAAGATGGCGGCGACGACAATAATCAATGCCGAACCCGAGAGCTTGCGTTTGAGAGGAGTGCCGGGCGGCAGCCAGATTGCGGTGAGCGCCAGGAACCCTGCTGTCGCGACCAACATGGCCAATATAGCCGGGATCGAAAGCAGCCCCTGCTCAAAGGGTCTGAGCAGCGAGGTCAGCGAGAGCGAAGCCAATAGGCTGGATACGCCGCCGCGATCGAGCGCCGCAAAGTCCAGCACCCAAGACCCAAGGGTTACGGCGAGCGCGAGAATGGCGGCGGTCGCCCCGCCTTCGGTCAGTGCGGCGGCGAGAAACGAAATCGCACCGATCAGCAGGGCATAAAGCATGTGACCCAGCAACAAAGTGACGGTTTCCCGTATATCCAGATGGCCGCCGAGGAATACCCAGCCGATCAAAGCCGACAGCACCGGGATCAGCGCGACCAGCCAGGCGGCCATCAGAGCCACAAACTTCGCGGTAACGAGATCGGTCAGCCGATAGGGCAGCTGTACCAGCAGCTTCAGGCCGCCACTGGTCTTTTCGGCCGCCACCAGCCGGATCGCGATGAACGGAAACAGCAGAGTGATCGCCAAATAGAACCCGCCCAAAGTCGGGACCAGGATGCCGTCGAACGATGACAGCTGGCGCGCCAACTCCGGGATCGCGCGGGCCGGGCGGCTCGCCTCGGCGTAAAGTGCGACGGCCTGAATAAAGCTGTAGCCGACGAGCGGCGACAGCAACAGCATCAGCACCCATAGCGCATTACCGGAAGCGAGCTCGCGGATCTCCTTGCGCAGCAACGGTGCCAGGAGCGCAATCGGCCTACGCGAGAGCAAGAAAGACCTCTTCGAGATTGCTGCCAGGCGGCAGCCCTGCAGAGGCTGTCAGCTCCGCCGATGTGCCGGCACCGACGACGCGGCCGGCACTAAGGAGCACCAATCGATCGCATGTGCGCCGGGCGTCGGCGAGCTGGTGGATCGAGATCACCAGGGTGCGGCCATGTAGCGCCTCGTCTCGCAGCAAGCTCATCACCTCGCGTGTCTGCCGCAGATCGAAGCCGTCGAAAGGCTCATCCATCAACAACATCGGACGCGGTGCCAGCAGCCCGAGCGCCAGCAGCAGCCGGCGCCGGTATCCCTTCGATAAAGCGCCTACGGGCTTAGCAAGCGCTGGCTCCAGACGGAGGGCAGCCACAAGCTCGTCGAGTCGCTTTGGCGGTTGCCGGTTCGCCTCGCAGAAGAACCTCAGGACTTCCGCCGACCTCTGGTCAGGGTAGGGCGAGATAGCTTCCGGCACATAGAACAGCAGCTGCTTGCGCTGGCAGGCCGACAACGGCGCACCCCGCCACCGCACTTCACCGGAATCGATGGGCAGCAGGCCGGCGATGCATTCGAGCGATGTCGTCTTGCCCGCGCCATTCGGCCCAATGAGGCCTAGGATCTCGCCGCAGACGACATCGAAAGATATGTCGGCGAGCACGGGCTGATCGCCAAAGGCCTTGCTGATCCCCTGCACCGACATCAGGGTGTCGGCGTTCGATAAGACGGCTTCGGTGAGGGTGTTCGGGATCATTGCAGGATTCGAAATCGGTGACGAGGCTGCGTTGCCAAGTTTAAGGTTGTTTTAGGTGATGCCGGGCCTCGGGGGTATCCGTCCCGGGCTCACTCCGGGAACGGGGACGCTGCGCGGTGATGCCGCGTGGTTCGCGGCCGACCAACGCGCCAGCCGTAGCTAACACCCGAGGCGTTCGTGAGGACCCAAGGGCAGGATCGCACCCTGGGTCGAGTTATTTCTTACCCTCGACGACTCGCCCGTGCGCCTCCATGATCTGTTGCACGATAGCAGCGTTCGGAGCCACTTAGGGCGGTTTCGGACTAATAGGCCGGCACCACAGTTTACATTGGATGACTGAAACGAAACACAATTATAACGGACCGGTGCTGGCCCTAAGCTCGGCATTCCTGTTTGGCGCGAGCACCCCGATTGCAAAGCTGCTCCTCGGCATCGCCGACCCGCTGCTGCTCGCAGGGTTGCTTTATCTCGGGTCGGGTGCCGGCCTCGGACTGGTCGCAACGGGAGGCCGTTGGCTCGGTCTCGGGCGCTGCGAGGCGCCGCTGCGCGCAGGCGACCTGCCCTGGCTAGCCGCAATCGTGTTCTTCGGCGGCATTCTCGGCCCGGCCCTGCTCATGTCGGGCGTGACGCTCACGTCTGCTTCGACCGGAGCGCTCTTGCTCAATACGGAGGGCCTCGCCACGATAACGATCGCCTGGGTTGTGTTTCGGGAGAATGTCGATCGCCGCATTTTCCTGGGCGCGATGGCGATCCTTGCCGGTGCAGTCGTGCTCTCCTGGCCGGAAGCGGCGGCGACCGGCCCGCAACTCAGCTGGGGCAGCGTACTGATCGTCCTCGCTTGCGTCTCCTGGGGGATCGACAACAATCTCACCCGCAAGCTCAGCGCCGCGGATCCGTTGCAGATCGCCATAATCAAAGGTTTGGTGGCCGGTGCCGTCAATCTCGCGCTGGCGCTCGCCGGAGGGGCGCCGTCGCCGGGACTCAGAACGCTCGCCGCGGCGGCCGCGGTCGGCTTCTTCGGCTACGGGATCAGCTTGGTCCTCTTTGTGTTGGGTCTTCGGCACTTGGGAGCTGCGCGCATCGGCGCCTACTTCTCGACGGCTCCCTTTATTGGTGCAGCCCTGGCGCTCCCGCTGTTTGGCGAGACACCGACCTTTACTCTGACGGGTGCGGCGCTGCTGATGGGCATTGGCGTCTATCTACACCTCGCCGAGGCGCACGACCACGAGCATCTGCATGAACCGGTCGAGCATGAACATCGCCACGTGCATGACATCCATCACCAACATCAGCACGCGCCGGACGCGCCGCCTGGTGAGCCTCATAGCCATTTGCACCGGCACCCGCGGGTTCGGCACAAGCATCCGCACTATCCCGATCTGCATCACCGCCACCAGCACGGGCACGCCTGACCGCACCAAACGACCCGAGGCGGGAAGGTCTAAATGACTGAGATGGCGCAACGGCAGGAGCTGGAGCCGGCCGTCCCACTCGCTGCTTTGTTTACCGCGTTCCTCGCCGTCTGCCTCTACGGTGTCGGTGGAGGCGGCGGGGTTGTCTGGGCGCGCCGCATCGCGGTCGAGAAGCATCGCTGGCTCACCGACAGGGAATTTGCCGACATTGTAAGCCTTTGCCAGTTCATGCCCGGGCCGAACATCGTCGGAATTGCCGTGTGCGTCGGAGCAAAGATGCGGGGCACGGTCGGAACGATCGCCGCAGTTTCCGGCTTTCTTGTCATCCCGTGGGCAATCGGTTTTTCGGTCGGCCTGCTTTTCCTTGAATATGCTTACCTCCCGGTCCTCAGGAACATCCTCGGCGGCGTCGCCGCGACAGCCGCTGGCCTGCTGATCGCGACAGGCATAAGGCTTCTTTTGCCGCACCGGCGGCGGCCGGCAGCGCTGCTTTTTGCAGGGCTAGCCTTCGGTCTCATAGCCTTCGCCAAGCTGCCGCTTCTCGGCGTCTTGTTCGTCTTGGTGCCTCTCAGTATCGCCATTGCCGGAATCGAAAAGGCGAGAGCGCGATGACCGGCCCATCCGCCCCGCTCGCCCTGACGATGCATCTCGCCTTGGTGTCGTCGATCAGCTTTGGCGGGTTCCCGACTGTCCTGCCGATGTCCGCAACTTTGTCGTCGGCACCCACGGCTGGATGACCGATCAGGACTTCGCCAATATTTTCGCCATGGCGCAGTCGATCCCCGGACCGAACATGATCCTGATGATGAGTTTCATCGGTTGGAAGGTTTGGGGATTTCCCGGTGCTGTGGCGAGCGCGTTTGCCACCTTCGGACCCCCTTGCACGATTTACTTCGCCTCCTACCGGCTCTGGGACCGGTTCCGCGACGCGCCATGGCAGCAGATCGTGCGTCTCGGCCTGGTTCCGGTCGTTATGGGGTTGGTGATCGCCAGCGGTACGGTTATGGCGCGCGCAGCGGACACCAGTTGGCCGGCCGTTGTCACGATCGCGGCAGCCGCGATCACCCTGGGAACCCGGCTTAGCCCCGTGTGGATGCTGCTCGTCGGTGGTGCGCTTGGCGGCCTCGGCCTGCTGTGATGGCCGTCGATGATTAGGCCTCTTGGCCCGATCCGTTCGTGCGTCGCATAAAACTGCCTTAAACAGCGTCTGCCAAGTTGTTCCCATGGCCGATCCACGGCCGTGGTCGATGTTCGGAGGACGGAGATGGCCAAGCTTCCCCTCTACGCAGCGGGCTTCATGGCGCCATTTGCAATTCTGCTCATTGCAGCCGCGGCCGAGGACACTGCTTTGCTTAAGCAAGCGCAGGGGATTTTCCAGCCACTGCCCAAAGATATGGCGACTGCAGAGTTTCCGATAACCAGAGAACGGGTCGAACTCGGACGGTCGCTGTTTTTCGATCCGCGACTGACGATCGACGCCAGCATGAGCTGTTCGAGCTGTCACCAGCCGGCGTTTTACGGAACGGATGCGCTACCAAAACCAACCGGTGTCAAGCAGCGTCCCCATCCGCGCCACGTCCCGACCAACCTCAATGCCGGAACGAGCTTCGTCATTCACTGGCGCGGCGACCGGACGAACCTCGAGGATCAGGTATTCCAGGCGCTCACCTCGCCGATCACCTCCGGTCAGCCCGACGAGAAAGCTGTATTCGATCGCCTGGCGCGCATCCCGGGTTATCCGCCCTTGTTCAAGGCGGCATTTCCTGACGATCCGCAGCCGATCACGTTGCGGAACATCGCCACAGCGATCGGCGCCTATGAGCGCACATTGGTGACACCATCCCCCTTCGATGCCTATCTCGCGGGCAATCAGGAGGCGTTGCCTCCCACCGCAAAGGCCGGCTTGGAGAAGTTCATCAACACCGGTTGTGTGGCGTGCCACAACGGCGTCGGTATCGGTGGCGGGATGTATCAAAAATTTGGGGTGGTGGAAGATTATTGGAAAGCGACCGGCAGCGACCCCATCGATAAGGGTCGCTTCGACGTCACGAAGGATCCCGACGACCTGTACGTGTTCCGTGTCGCGAGCCTACGCAATGTGGCGATGACACCGCCCTATTTCCACGACGGATCGGTGGCGACGCTGCCGGACGCTGTGAAGGTCATGGCGCGGGTGCAGCTGGGGGTGCGCTTGAACGATGCCGACACCGGCGACATCGTGGCGTTCCTGCAAAGCCTGACGGGCGAGCTGCCGGCGAATTTCGCCACGGCCCCGGTTCTTCCGTCAGGCTTCGTTGTGCCGGCGAAATGACCCGGGCCGGGGGAAATAACGCACACCAGGAGGTAACGGACGCAATACTGCATTCCGATGCCGGCGGCCGATGCGTCCGGAAAAACTGTGTTAAACTCGGCGCCGCAAAAGATAGCCTCTTGTCAAACCTTGTATGGGCAGCGATGGCAGAGGATCGGGTCGAGCGGCGCCTGACAGCGGTCCTGGCGGCCGACGTCGCGGGTTATTCGCGCCTGATGGGGGCGGATGAGGAAGGTACGCTCGCTGCGCTGAAGACGTTGCGGCGGGAGGTTGTCGACCCGAAGATCAGGGAGCACCGCGGCCGCATCGTCAACACGACGGGCGACGGTCTGCTCAGCGAGTTTGCGAGCGTGGTCGATGCGGTACGTTGCGCGGTCGGGGTGCAGCGCGAGATGGCCGCACTTAATGCCGGCGTGCAAGCCGAACGGCGCATCGATTTCCGGATCGGCATCAATCTCAGCGACATCATCATCGACGACAACGACATCTTCGGCGACGGGGTCAACATCGCAGCGCGTCTTGAAGGCTTGGCGGAACCAGGCGGCATCTGCGTCAGCCGGATGGTACGAGATCAGGTGCGTGACAAGCTCGCCATCGCCTTCGAGGAAATGGGCGAGCAGCAGGTCAAGAACATCGCCCGGCCGGTGCGCGCTTATCGCGCTGTTCTCGCGGAGACGGCGGAGCGGCCTTCGATCCTGCCGGATACAGCAGCGCCGCGACCGCTGCCCGAACGGCCCTCAATCGCCGTCCTTCCGTTTAACAATGTCAGTGGCGATCCCGAGCAGGACTATTTTGTCGACGGCATTACCGAGGACATCATCACGGCGCTGTCGAAATGGCGCTGGTTTCTCGTCATCGCCCGCAATTCCACATTCGCCTACAAAAGAAAACCCGTCGACCTCAAGGAGGTTGGCCGCGACCTTGGTGTCCGCTATGTCCTCGAGGGGAGCATGCGCAGGGCCGGGCAGCGGGTGCGCATCAGCAGCCAACTTATCGATATCGCCACCGGCACCCATCTCTGGGCCGAGCGATATGACCGGGATCTGACCGACATCTTCGCGGTGCAGGACGACATCAGCTCGCGTGTGGTCGCCGCGATTGAGCCGGCGCTGTCCCGCGCCGAAAGCCAGCGCGTCATCGCGAAGCGGCCGGAGCACATGGGCGCCTGGGATTATTGTCAGCGCGGCTTATGGCATGTGCACAAGGCCACCCGCACCGATGGGGCGACAGCCTATGGCTTGTTCAAACAGGCGCTTGCG
>Ga0306925_10001386_pt1 | contig 19771 bp, 17 predicted proteins | sample flu12Cox44000176_FD_203755 | JGI IMG/M metagenome (GOLD analysis project Ga0306925, IMG submission 203755) | Lab enrichment of tropical soil microbial communities from Luquillo Experimental Forest, Puerto Rico - flux8day.12C.oxic.44.000.176 (v2)... | ecosystem: Environmental > Terrestrial >... | reverse complement strand
GGGGCGCCAGCCTGGGCATCTTTCAGTCCGCGAAGAAATGCTCGCCGCGCGTTCCGCGAAGGGACGTGTCGCAGCCTTGCCACCGACACGCTCTCGCCGGAAGGTCGCTCCATCGTTGCCCGGCTAGGCGCAAAGTTCTCTCCGCTTATTTCCCACCAGTCCGACTGCGCTGGTGTTGAGAAGAACAGCTGACCCGGATATTGTGCCTGGCAATAGGAAACCACAAGAAAAAATGAAACGAAGACAGCCTCTTTTCGCATGATGACTCCTGTGTTTCAGTGAAGCATTTGATTGTGAAACGCAAATGACGAGACACGCTCGGCCGGACTGGGCCCTTCTGAATGGAAGATCGAGAGCGGGGATCTGCCGGGGTCGCGCTGTGCCTGGTAGGGACGCGACTACGAAATCATGCTAGCGTGTCTGCGGCTCTGAATCCAATCGAAAGTTTCTATAGTGGCGATTGTCACAAATTCGCAAAACCTGAAGCAGAGTTGACGGAAAAAAAAGCCAGCAGCCGGTGGAGAACAACTCACGACTGCTGGCGGACGATGCCGAAGACTTACTGACTCTTGTGGGCCAGCCGACTGCAAGCCAATTCGGCGCCGCTCGGATCAATGGCCCCGCTGCCTTCCTCGATGTGAACGATTTTGCCTTCCTTGTCGACCACGAACGTGGCACGGTTCGCCACCCCGACCTCAGGGATCAGAACACCGTAGGTCTTAGCGACATCCCTTTTTGAAAAATCGCTAAGCATGGGGAAAGAAACATTCAACTTCGCTGCAAACTCTCTTTGGGAAAACGTGTTGTCGGTACTGATTCCGAGAACCTTGGCTTCCTGACCTTCGAATTTAGCGATACCAGCCTGGTACGCCTGAAACTCCTTCGTTCAACCAGGGGAGAAAGCGGCCGGGAAAAACGCCAGCACCACGTTGGACTTGCCACGAAAGCTGGAAAGTTTGACGTCTTGGCCGGTGGTCGAACGGAGGGTAAAATCGGGAGCCATGTCGCCCACCTTGAGCTGCGTGTGCGGCGGCTGCACCTGTTGAGCATTCAGCACCGCGCAGGCCACGGTTCCCAGCAATGCGGCAAAAAGCTTCATTTCCACCTCCAGGTTTCAAGACTACCATTGCCGGTACCTGGCGGCAACCGAAGCCGTCGAGTGATATGATTTTGGAACGCATGCCAATACGGCCGCGACTGTGGGCGACGCTCTGGCTGGCGCTGCCATGTGTTCTCGGGGCACACGACATCCCCAACGACGTCACCGTGCAGGCCTTCGTCAAACCAGCCGGCGATCGCCTGAGCCTGCTCGTCCGCGTTCCGCTGCTGGCTATGCGCGACATCGACTTTCCCAAGCGCGGCCCCGGCTATCTGGATCTGGATCGCGCCGAACCCTACCTCCGCGATGCCGCGACCCTCTGGGTCTCTGACGCGATCCAGCTCTACGAGGGCGACGCCTTGCTCCCCAAGCCGCACGTGGCCGATGCGCGGGCCTCGCTTCAATCCGACCGGTCCTTCAGCTCCTACGAACAAGCCCTGGCCCACGTCACCGGACCACGCCTTCCAAAAAACACCGAAGTGGTTTGGAATCAATCTCTTTTAGATGTCTTGTTCGAGTACCCCATTCACTCTGACCGCTCGGATTTCTCCATCCGTCTCAAGTTCGACACGCTCGCGTTGCGGGTCGTCACGGTGCTCCGATTCCTGCCGCCAACGGGTGTGGTGCGCGCCTTCGAATTCACTGACGATCCCGGCTTGGTCCGCCTCGATCCGCGGTGGCATCAGGCGGCGTTGCGATTCGTCGAGCTCGGGTTTGGTCACATCCTCGATGGCACCGACCACCTTCTGTTTCTGTTCTGCCTGGTGATCCCGTTCCGCCGTTTTCGCGGCCTCATCCCCATCGTGACCGCGTTTACCGTCGCGCACTCGATTACACTGATCGCCTCCGCCTACAACCTCGCACCTGATGCGCTTTGGTTTCCGCCTCTGATTGAAACCCTGATCGCCGCTTCCATCGTTTACATGGCGCTCGAAAACATCGTCGGCGGCGCCACCGTCGGTCGCCGCTGGATGATCGCCTTTGGATTCGGGCTGGTGCACGGCTTCGGGTTCTCGTTCGCTCTCCGGCAAACGCTTCAATTCGCCGGTTCGCATATGCTGACGTCTCTGCTTTCTTTCAACGTCGGAGTAGAACTCGGCCAGCTTCTCGTGCTCCTGCTGCTGATTCCCCTGCTGGAAGCGCTCTTCCGGTTCGCCGTCGCCGAGCGCATAGGAACCATCATTCTTTCGGCCATCGTCGCGCACACGGCTTGGCATTGGATGACCGAGCGCTGGGAGCGCCTGCGCCAGTTTCCTATCCAGTGGCCGGCGATCCATGCCGCGCTGCTGGCGGGCGTGTTCCGCTGGCTGATGCTGCTTGTGGGCGTGGCGGGGTTGCTGTGGCTGATCTTCACCTGGCTACGGCAACGCGCTCCACGCCGCGCCGAAGTCGGCTCGAACGATTGAAGGTTCGAATGGAGAGCCTGACCGGCGCGTTGCTGGCGATCCCGCTGTTCGCAGTGGCTGCTTCGGCTCAGCCCGCCGACACGCTTCTGGTGAACGGCAAGATCCTCACGGTCGATCGAGCGTTCTCCACGCGCGAAGCCATGGCCATCCGGGACGGCCGCATCGTGGCTCTGGGCGGCAACCTGGAGATCCGCAGGCTCGCCGGCCCGCAGACCCGCGTCATCGATCTCGAAGGCCGCACGGCGATCCCCGGCTTGATCGACTCGCATCTGCACGCGATCCGCGCCGCTCTCAGCTTCAGCACCGAAGTCAACTGGATCGGCGCTACCACGCTCACCGAAGCCGTTGGCCGCATTCACGAAGCCGCACAAACGAAAAGGCCCGGCTCATGGTTAATTGTCGCCGGCGGCTGGAACGTCGACCAATTTCGGGAGCGCCGGCGTCCCAACCAGGCTGAGCTGGTGGCCGCCGCACCCGGCAATCCCGTGTACGTGCAACTCGGATACGGCTGGGCGATGCTCACCCCCGCCGCCTTCCAGTCTCTCCACATCACCAGCGATGCCGATCTCGCCGCGCATGGCCGTCTCGAACGCGACTCCGCCGGCAAGCCTACCGGCGCCATCATCGGCGGCCAGGACGCCATCATCGCGTTGTTCGACCGCCTCCCCAAGCCGACCCTGGCCGAGCAGGTGGAGGGCACCAGGAAGTTTTTCCGCGAGTTGAACCGCCTTGCGCTGACCGGAGTCGTCGATCCCGGTGGCAACAACCTCGCGCCCGATGACTATCAAGCGCTCTTCCAGGTCTGGCGGCAAGCACAGATGACCGTGCGCGTGGCCTACACGCTTTGTGGTTTGACTCCCGGCGCCGAGCTGGACGACTACAAAAGCTGGACGCGGTTGCTGCCAATGGGCTTCGGCGACGACTGGCTTCGCTTCAACGGTGTTGGCGAGCGTATCACCGCCGCGATGAACAACAACGACCGCCCGACCGAAACCGATCGAGAGAAGTATTATCAGATCGCGCAATGGGCGGCTGATCGGGGCCTGTCTCTGACCATGCACTGGCCGCGCGACGCCTCCGTCGGCCAGTTACTCGACATCTTCGAGCGCGTCGATCGAAATACGCGCATCGCGCCGCTCCGCTGGTCGATCGCCCACCTCAACGACGCATCACCACGGACTCTCGAACGCATGAAAGCGTTGGGCGTTGGCTGGACGGTGCAGGACGCCATGTATTTTGGCGGCGCGCTGTTCGTCGAGCAGGCAGGCGCCCAAGCAGCGCGCCGCGTCCCGCCCGTCAACACCGCCCAAAAGATCGGCGTCGTGATTGGCGCCGGCACCGACGCGCACCGCGTGGCTTCTTATAATCCCTTCACGGCGCTTCAATGGTTTCTCGACGGCAAAACCGTCGCCGGGGTCGGGATTCGCGGTCCTGAAGAAACGCCTACTCGCGCCGAAGCGCTACGCTTCTACACGCTGGGCAGCGCCTGGTTTTCGCATGACGACGGCCAGCGCGGCTCGCTCGAGGCCGGGAAGCTGGCCGACCTGGCGGTCTTGTCGAAAGACTATATGACCGTGCCGGTCGATCAGATCGGCGGGATCGAGTCGCTGCTGACGTTGGTCGGCGGCAAGATCGTCTACGCCAGTGCCCCTTTCGCTGCTGCGGGAGAGGCCCGGCCTTCTTCGCATTAGGCGCGCTCGGAGGTGGCCGAGCGACAGCCCAGCTGACCCCTGTTATCATAGGCATGTCTCATGCCCGATTTGGGATCGAACCTCGCTCCGACGTCCGACGCCGTAACCCGTGGAATCCGGGTCGAGGTCCTCTCGCAGCACTCCCGCGAAAACTCACGCCCGCTCGAGGACGTGTGGGTCTTTCAATATACCGTCCGCATTACGAATCAGGGGAGCGAGACCGTGCAACTCGTCAGCCGCCACTGGATCATCACCGATGCCTTTGAGCACATCGAAGAAGTGCGCGGTCCGGGTGTGGTCGGCGAGCAGCCGGTACTGGCGCCGGGCGAGTCGTTCCAATATTCGTCCTGGTGTCCTCTGAAGACACCCGCCGGCTGGATGCATGGGACCTATCAGATGGTTCGGGCCGATGGAACCCGGTTCGACATCGACATCGCACCCTTCGCGCTCAAAGCCCGCTATACGGTTAACTGATGCTTGCGGCCTGCGCGGCGTAGCCGGGCAAGCGGTAGGAGCTTGCTATCAACCGATACGCCCGGGCGCAGGACTCCCGGGGCCGCGCTTTTTGCGAAATTAGAAGCGAAATAGGTAGCTGAGCTTGGCGAAGAATTGGCGCCCGGTGGTGGTCGAGGGAAAAGCCAGACGCGTAACGCCGGGGGGAGGACCGGCGATCAGGCCGATATTTTCGAGCTGATCAGTATAGCCCAGGTACAAGGCCGTGCCAGGGTGGAGCAAGTAGGTAAGCAGGATGTCGCCGGTGAATCGCTTCCGGCGGTCAAGGTTAATCAAAGCGGGGTTCTCAAGCGTGGCGTTGTAGTCGAAGATCACACGCAGCGAAAGCTCGCGAGTGAACTGGTAATTCAACCGCGATCGGATGAGGTGGTTTACGAAGACCGCCGTTGGCCGTGGGACCGGCGGGGCCGCCATTCTGGCAAACGAGTCGGCACTGGTGGAAAAGCGAGTGAGGAGATAAATTTCATCGAGCTTCACCCGCGACGTGGGCCGGAAGGTGAGGGTAGTGTTCAGTTCGCTGCCGTTGCCGCGAAAGGCCTCGAGTGCGGACGGTGGATCGTAATTGGTGCGCGTACCTTTGGCAAGGTTGATGTCCATGATGGCGCGCTTGAAGACTTCCGAGTGGAATCCGACGCCCGTGTCGTTGCGGCGGAAGTTGATGTTGTTGAAACGCTCAAAGAGCTCGGCGTGATAGAAACTGACATACGTAGAGCGGGCGAATTCCAGGTTCAGACCGGGGCTTACCCGCCAGTCCTGCTGCACGTTGCGGTGGTCAAAGTCTGCCATCACGGCGAGATTCGGGCCCCACGAAAGCAGCGTCTTGCTAGCCGGGTGAAAGCGGCGCTGGGCGAACTGGTTGAGCTGCCGCAAGTTGACGCGCGGAATGAAGCCGAGATCGGCGGCGAATCCTTCGCCGCGGTCGATGTACTGGAGATCATAAAGGTGCTTGCGGTCCTGCTCGTGGAGATCGACGTTGTAGGCGTCGCCGCCGGAACGGGTGCCGTCGAGCGCTCGGGATTGGCTGGCCATTCCCTGCGCGGCCAGGGTCCAGGTGGAACTGAGCCGCAGGCGCGTATCCAGGGCCTCGACACGGTTGAAACTGCCGGCGAACTCGCGGTCGCTCAAGAACAAGCCGGCGTTGGACTGCGTGCCGAACTCGCGGAGCACGTGAATCACGCCGATGTGCGCGCGATCTCGGCTGGCCGGATCGGCGGGATCCAGTGCGGAGCCCGCGGCGCGATCGTCGATCGCCAGCAGGCCCATGCTCCAGCGGCCCAGCTTGCCGGTGAGGCGGCCGCCGAACTCGGGGTCGACGATGCGGCGGGAAAAGAACAGCGTCTCCGGTGACACGAAGTAGCCGTTGTTCTCGAGAAAGAAGGGGCGTTTTTCCGGGAAACGAACTTCGAACCGCTGGTTGACGGTCACCTGCGGATCGTCGGATTCGACCTGGCTGAAATCGGGATTGAGCGTGACATCGAGCGTGAGCGACTCGTGGATTACCGCTTTGGCGTCGAGGCCGGGGCGAGTTTCGGTGTTGCTCTCGAACGAGGGAGTGCCGTTGGTTGGGTTGTTGAGCAGGTGTGAGCGGCCAAACGCGAAATAGGGAATCAACTGAAAATTCCGGCCCGGCGCGATGTCCTCCAGACCGCTCAGATTTCCGAGTTGCTGATTGAAGCCGGATTCTTTCTGGGTGACATAAGGCCAGAACGAGTTTTCGTTATTGGCCGGAGTGCTGCGAAAGAGAGCGATTCCCCAGGTCTGCATGTGCTCGGCCGAGAAGCGGAGGCTCTTGAACGGAATATCGATGAGGGCGATGAATCCATCCGGGGTGAGGCGCCCCTCCGAATACCAGAGCGTGTCGAAACTGAAGTCATCATTCTGCCCTTCGGATTCGATGGCATCGGCCTGCACGCCGAGCGCGTTGACGAAGAATTCAAAGCCGCGCTGACGGTCGTGGTAGGTGTCGAGGATGACGCCAACTACGTCATCGTTGAAAACGTCTTCGCGCTTGGAGAGGCGGGCGCGGGTCTGGCCGGGCGGCTCCTGGCATACGAACACCACGTAGAACTCCTTGTCGTCGTAGCCGAGCCAGGCGGAGGTTGCCCTGCTGGCGGGAACGCCGTCGCCAGGCTGGCGCTGCCGGAAATCGTCGACACGCTTCATATCGACGCGCGCGTTGCTGTTGAGAAATTCTTCCAGGCGAGGGCGGCTGTGGATTCTCGGGATTTGTAGATCCTTGATCTGCCCTCTGGGGGTCTGTGCGGAAACTGTCACAGTGAACATGAACAGGCACAGAAGCGTGGAACAGCGCGGCATCAGACAGGAGTCTGACGAGCGAGTCCGCGGTTTTGTTCCAAAAAAAGTCGGTTATCTGGTAGACGCCAAGGACGGTTAGGTCGGATAGCCTCCGGTAATTCTCGATGCCAGATGGAGGGGGTTTCCACCCCCACCGTTGTCCTATATTCTGCCTTCACGACGACCGGGTGGTTGCTGCGGCAGGCGTTCCGGCGCGCCGTTTGAGCTTGCCCGTGAGCGTTCCGACGAGCGTCCTGTCGGTCACCGGTGGACGGCGTGTCGGGCGGTCCGGCGTTGTGATGCTCGGGAAACAAACAACCTCGGCATTGCCAAATAGACCGCGTCGACCCGCAAGGAATCGCATTCGAGCGGCCTTGGGCAGGTGATCGATCACCGGCGGTTGGCCAAGATGCCCTAACGGACGCGACTGCCACTAAGCCACCCTGAACCGCCTCGGCTACCCGGCTGAACCGGGGCTTGCCGATGTTCGATCGGGGCCGCGCCAGATGCCTGCGACCCGCTGAACTGCCGAACCCGACGAATCCAACCGCGGGCGGAATCGGCTCGGTGCCGGTCTGGAACCCGGCCGCATTCGCCGTAACCGAGACCCCAATCGAGGGCCGCCCCGGGCACCCTTCAGGAGGACGACCGTTTCGACGAGCCACGAATCCGGCGTCGTTAGACTGTCCACGATGGCACCGCTCGGGTCCAAGAGCGGGCCGGGCCCTTCCTCTTGCCCTCCCATAACCGATTGAAAACAAGTTTAATTCAAGTGTTGACATCAATCGCAAATTGCAATAGTATAATAACAAATTGCAATATGAGGCTCGGCGAAAAAATCCGCTACCTGCGCGAGGTCGAAGGTACGCTGCGCGGCCTCGGCCGCGACCTGTCGCAGCAGGAAACGACCCGGTTGATCCAAAAGGAGCTGAAGAAGTCGATCAGCCAGAGCTATCTTTCGCAAATCGAAAGCGGGGCGCGGCCGCACCTGACCAATTCGACGCGCTTACTGCTGGCGCGTTTTTTCAAGGTGCATCCGGGATACCTGGTGGACGACCCCGAGGGTTTCCAAAACGAGTTGATCTCCGACGTGGGGGCGCTGGAGGACAAGCTGGACCTGTGGCTGGTGTCGGGGGCCGAGCGATTCCGCCGTGACCCCGAGTTGCACCACGCGCTGCTGGCGGTGGCGCGGCATTCCGATTCGCGCCTGTGCCTGGTTTTGCTGGGCGAAATTCTGGAGAACCCCGGGCTGGCGGAGCGGTTGATGGAAGTGCTCAAGCCTGCGCACAAGGCGGGGAGGCGTTCATGAGTTGGCCGGATTTTTATTGGATCTGTTTCCTGTTGGGGTTCGGCTTGAGCACCCTGGCGCTGTTGGCCGGCAGTGTGCATCTGCATGTGCCGCATTTGCACTTCCATCACGGCATCCATGTGCCGCATCTGAAGGGTGGCGAGCTACCCTGGTTCAATTTCGGCACGATCGCGGCATTCCTTGCGTGGTTCGGCGGCACCGGGTATCTGCTCGAACGTTATTCGCACCTGTGGTTCCTCGCCGCGCTGGCGATTGCCCTGCTGAGCGGACTCGGCGCCGCATCGGTAGTCTTTTGGTTTCTGGCCCGAGTGCTAATGGCGCGCGAAGCTGCGTTGAATCCTTCCGATTACGACATGGTAGGAGTGCTCGGGCGACTCAGCCTGCCGATCCGGGCCGGCGGCACCGGAGAAATGATCTATTCGCAAGAAGGCACACGCCGGGTTTGCGGCGCCCGAGCCGAAGGAAATCAGGCTATTCCCAAGGGCGCGGAAGTGATCGTGACGCGCTACGAAAAAGGAATCGCCTACGTCCGCCCGTGGGAAGATCCCGCGGACCAGTTGACCGAGGGTTAACGAGAGGAAGGTTGGTTTATGTCCCAAATAACGTTCATCATCGCCGGCCTGATGCTGCTGGCGCTGATTTTTCTGATGTCAGTGTTCGCCAGGCTCTTCCGCAAGGCCGGACCGCACGAGGCGCTGCTGGTGTACGGATTCCGTGGAACGCGCGTGGTGAAGGGGCGCGGCACGGTGATTTTCCCGATGGTGGAGAACTGCCGCTGGTTATCGCTCGAGTTGATGTCGTTTGACGTGGCGCCGCAGCAGGACCTCTACACGCGGCAGGGCGTGGCGGTGACGGTGGAGGCGGTGGCGCAGATCAAGGTCAAGTCGGACCCGGAGTCGATCCTCACCGCGGCCGAACAGTTCCTAACCAAGTCGCCGCAAGAGCGGGAGGGGCTCATCCGGCTGGTGATGGAAGGTCACTTGCGCGGCATCATCGGCCAGCTCACGGTGGAGGAGATCGTCAAGCAGCCGGAGATGGTGGGCGAGCGCATGCGTTCGACCTGCGCCGACGACATGAACAAGATGGGGCTCGAAGTGATTTCCTTCACCATCAAGGAAGTACGCGACAAAAACGAGTACATCACCAACATGGGACGGCCGGACGTCGCGCGCATCAAACGGGACGCCGACGTGGCCGCAGCCGAAGCCGACCGCGACACGGCAATCAAACGCGCTCTCGCCGCGCGCGAAGCGGCCGTAGCCAAAGCGCAGGCCGACCAGGAACGGGTACTCGCCGAGACGCTCTCGCAGGCCAAGCAGGCCGAGGCGCAGCGCGATCTGGAGATCAAGAAGGCCGAATATGCCGAATCGGTGAAGAAGCAGCAGGCACAGGCCGACAAAGCCTACGACATTCAGTCCAATATCATGCTGCAGCAGGTACGCGCCGAGGAAGTCACCATCCACCAGGTGGAAAAAGAACACGAGGTCAAGGTGCAGGATGCCGAAATCCAACGCCGCGATCGCGAACTCGTCGCCACGGTGCTCAAGCAGGCCGAGTACGAGCGCAAGCGCATCGAGACTCTCGCCGAAGCCGAACGCCAGCGCCTCGTGGTGGAGGCCGAAGGGAAGGCAGCCGCGATCCGTCAACAGGGCGAAGCTGAAGCCGAGATCATCTTCAAGAAAGGTGAAGCCGAGGCGAAGGCGATGAACATCAAAGCCGAGGCGTACCAGGAGTTCAACCAGGCCGCCATTGTGGACAAGCTGATTACCAACATGCCGGAGGTGGTCAAGGCTCTGGCCGCACCGCTGGCCAACGTCGACAAGATTACGGTGGTCTCGACCGGCAACGGCGACGCAGCCGGTCTGAATAAGATCACGGGCGACATGACGAAGATGGCCGCGCAGATCCCGGCGCTTTTCGAAACGCTCTCGGGTATGCCGCTCAGTGAGCTGTTTGCGAAGGTGCGATTGATTGGTGAAAAAACGCCCAAGCCCGACGAGAACGGCAAGGGCACAAAGTAAGGAGGACAGACCATGGCACTGTTAGAGCGTGTTTCTACACTCATCCGGGCCAATCTCAACGATCTCATCGACAAAGCCGAGGACCCGGAGAAAATGATCAAGCAGCTGATACTCGACATGGAGAACCAATTACTCCAGGTCAAGACCCAGGTGGCGATCTCGATTGCCGATCAGCACGTGCTGGAAGGCAAGTTCAAGGAGAACGATGACAACGAGAAGCAGTGGTTGCGGCGGGCCGAGCTGGCCGTCGACAAAAAGGACGATGCCCTGGCGCGCTCGGCCATCGAACGCTCGATGAGTTACAAGAACATGGCCGAGAGCTTCCATCAGCAGGTGGAAGATCAGAAAACGCAGGTGGAGAACCTGAAGGCCGCGCTTCTCAAGCTGCAGCAGAAACTGGCGGAAGCTCAGGCCAAAAGCGACATGCTGATCGCGCAGCACCGGCGCTCGCGGGCGTTGGGCAAGGCCGCCGATGCCGGCATGGCCATCGGCGATCAGTCCAAGGCCGCGGCTTTCGACCGTATGAAGAGCAAGGTCGAACACAGCGAAGCGGCAGCCCAGGCCAAGACCGAACTCGCGGCCGACAACGTGGAGGACCGGTTCGCGGCGTTGGAAAAACAGGACGAAATCGAAAAACTGCTGGAAGCGATCAAGTCCAAACGAAAGGCTGGATGAGCGGCGATGCGTCACCCTGCGAAAGTCGACTGGTGGATCAGGTGTGCCATTTTGGCCGGCCTCCTGCTTCCCGTGCTGAGCCGGGCTTATTGGGCCGGTGGCATCGTGTTAGGGATTCTGGTGGTCGCCATCTTCCCGCAGTGGTACGAAACCACGCCCCGGGGGCTGTTGATTCGCTCGGGATTGACTCGTCGCCTGGTACCGTATCAAGCGATCACGTTCATCGGCCCTTCTTCGGCCGCCCGGAGCAGTGTCGCGCTGTCGCTCGATCGGGTTAAGGTGGAATGGAGGCCGGACTCGGACGTGCTGATCGCGCCGGCCGATCCGGACGCCTTCTTCACCGACATGGCGTCCCGCGCGCCACACCTGGCCAAGCGGGGGCAGCGCCTGGTGGTGCCGCTGGTTTGAGCAACCCGCCCGGCCGGCCTCGTGGTCGATCGTCCCTAAAATATATGGCTCACAGGCTGGCAGAACGGCAGGTCAGTGTAGCAAGCTAGTCGTTGAGGTGGCGATGCATCGCGACGCTTTGGCCAAGCCCAACAACCTGCCCGCGGGTCCCTGCGCCATGGTGATCTTCGGCGCCAGTGGAGACCTGACTCGACGCAAGCTCATTCCAGCACTCTGCAACCTCGCGGCTGCCGGTCTGCTTCCGGCGAGATTTGCAATCATCGGCTTTGCTTTTGACCCGCTGACTACCGACAGCTTCCGGAAACAGTTGAACGATGAAGTCCAGAGTTCTGAAACCGCGCCGCTCGATCCAAAACTGTGGGATTCGATCCTCGAGCGCACTTTTTACATCCAGGGCGACTTCAAAGACGTGGCAGCCTACCAGCAGCTCAAGGAGAAAGTCGAGCAGGCCGATCGGGATTACCAAACGGGCGGAAACCGGTTCTTCTATCTGGCGGTTGCGCCGGTGTTCTTTTCGGAAATCGTGAGGCAACTGGGGCAAGCCGGCCTCGTCCAGCAGCAGAGTGGCCACTGGTCTCGAGTCATCATCGAAAAGCCGTTCGGCCACGATCTGGATTCGGCCCGCCAGTTGAACGCCGAAATCAAGAAAGTTTTGGACGAAACGCAGATTTACCGGATTGATCACTATTTGGGGAAGGAAACCGTTCAAAACATCATGGTGTTCCGGTTCGGGAACAGCATCTTCGAGCCGATCTGGACCCGTTCTTTCATTGATCACGTGCAGATCACGGCCGCCGAGTCGGTGGGAGTGGAGCACCGCGGCGCCTACTACGAGCGCGCCGGAGCCCTACGCGACATGGTTCCCAACCATTTGTTCCAGCTGGTGACGCTGACCGCCATGGAGCCGCCCATCTCCTTCGAAGCCGATGCCGTGCGGCAGAAGCAGGCCGAGGTGCTGCACTCCATTCAGCCTTCGTCGCCGGAGGATGTTCTGCAAAACATGGTCCGCGGGCAATACGGCGAAAGCTCGGACGGGGCTCAGCGCCTGGCGGGCTATCGAGCCGAAGCGAACGTGGCCCCGGATTCGGGCACCGAGACGTTTGTCGCTTTGAGGCTGTCGATCGACAATTGGCGGTGGGCCGGCGTGCCGTTCTACTTGCGGACGGGCAAACGGTTGCCGAAGCGCGCCACGGAAATCGCGATCCAGTTCTGCCGCACGCCGTTTGTACTGTTCCGGAACACGCCCGTCAAGGAGCTCCAGCCCAACCGGCTGCTGATTCGCATCCAACCGGACGAGGGGATTTCCTTGAGTTTCGGGGCCAAGGTACCAGGTCCGGTGATGCATCTCGGCCTGGTCAATATGGATTTCGAGTATACCCGCTATTTTGGCAGCGCGCCCTCTACCGGTTATGAGCGGCTGCTTTACGACTGCATGATCGGGGACGCGACCCTGTTCCAGCGAACGGACGTATTGGAGGCTGCCTGGAAGATCCTGCAGCCGGTGTTGGACGTTTGGAGCGCGTTGCCGCCGCGGAACTTTCCCAACTACTCCGCCGGCTCGTGGGGACCTCCCGAAGCCGCGGCGCTCATGGCGCGGGACGGCCGCGAATGGCGAGAACTGGAGTGAGAACAACCTCATGAACAATCCGAGCGAACCGAGTCCGTCCTCCGGAATCCAGCCGGCCGATGCACTGGCCGAGCTGGCTCTCAATTTGCGCTGGTCCTGGCACCATGCCCACCAGGAACTCTGGGGACGATTGGAGCCGGAGTTGTGGGAACATACTCACAATCCGTGGATCGTTTTGCAAACGGCCTCCCGGCAAAAGCTCGACACCGCGCTGGCGGACCCCGATTTTCGGCGCCTACTCGACCAGCTTCTGCAGGAAAAACGGGAAGCGGAGCAGGCTGCCACCTGGTTTGGCGCAACCCATGCCGAGGCCCCGCTGCACACCATCGCCTATTTCAGCATGGAGTATATGTTAAGCGAGGCACTGCCGATTTACTCCGGTGGCCTGGGCAATGTTGCCGGCGATCAATTGAAGGCGGCGAGCGATCTCGGCGTGCCCGTCATCGGAATCGGCCTGCTGTATCAACAAGGCTATTTTCGCCAGGAATTCGACTCTAGCGGCGCACAGCAGGCGTTGTTTCCGTTCAATGAGCCGGGGCAGCTGCCCATCAAACCCCTCCGCGATGAGAGCGGCGAGTGGTTGCGCCTGCCCCTCGCGCTGCCGGGCCTGAGGCTATGGGTCCGTACCTGGAAGGTCCAGGTGGGACGCACAGTGCTTTATCTGCTGGACACCAACGACCCTGCCAACCCGCCCGCCTATCGCGGCATCACCAGTGAACTGTACGGTGGCGGGCCGGAACTGCGCCTTCGCCAGGAGTACCTGCTGGGCATCGTCGGGTGGCGCTTGCTGCGCGCCCTGGGGATGCGGCCGGAGGTCTGTCATCTCAACGAAGGCCACGCCGCATTCGCGGTGCTCGAACGGGCGCGTTCGTTCATGACCGACAATCACGCGTCTTTCGAAGTTGCATTGCAAGCGACGCGGGCCGGTAACGTGTTCACAACGCACACCGCCGTTGAGGCCGGATTTGACCGTTTCGCGGCGGATTTGATGGAAAAGTATTTCAAGGTGTACGCGGAAAAGGGGCTCGGCATCAGTATCGCGGAGTTACTGAAGATAGGCCGCATGAATCCCGACGATGGCGCCGAGCCCTTTAATATGGCTTTCTTGGCGTTGCGTGGCAGCGGCTCGGTCAACGGGGTCAGCCGGTTGCACGGCGAAGTCAGCCGGCGGCTATTTCAATCGCTGTTTCCGCGCTGGCCCCAGGAAGAAGTTCCGGTGGGACATGTGACCAATGGCGTGCATGTGCCCACCTGGGAGTGTCTCCACGCCAACGAGCTCTGGAACATGGCGTCGGGCCGGGACCGTTGGAAGGGTGAGTTGGACACCGTCGAGCAGGAAGTGCGCGGCTTGAGCGATCCTGAATTGTGGCAGCTGCGCGCTAACGGCCGGCGCAATCTGATCGAATTTACTCGCAAGCGACTCGGGCGGCAACGCGCCAGCCAAGGTGCGTCGGGCGAGGAAGTCGCCGCCGCCACGCAGGTCCTCGATCCGGACACGCTGACGCTCGGCTTTGCCCGCCGGTTCGCGACCTACAAGCGGCCCAATCTGCTGCTTCACGACCCGGAACGCCTGGTGTCGATCCTCACCAGCCGGCGGCATCCGGTTCAACTGATTCTCGCCGGCAAGGCCCATCCGCAAGACGCCCCCGGCCAGGCGATGGTCAAACAGTGGAACGATTTCATTCGCCGGCCAGACGTCCGCGCCAACGTAGTCTACCTCAGTGACTACGACATGCTGCTGACTCAGCAGCTCGTCGAGGGTGTGGACTTGTGGGTCAACACGCCGCGCCGGCCTTGGGAAGCCAGCGGAACCAGCGGAATGAAAGTCCTCGCCAACGGTGGGCTCAATCTTTCGGAACTCGATGGCTGGTGGGTCGAGGCGTACCGGCCGGACATCGGTTGGGCTATCGGCGACGGCAAGGAACACGGCGACGATCCGGCCTGGGATGCCGCCGAAGCCGAGCAGTTATACGGGCTGCTCGAGCAGCAGGTCGCGCCTGAGTTCTACGAGCGCGACGATCGCGGGGTACCGCGGCGCTGGGTCGCCCGGATGCGCGAGAGTATGGCTTGTCTTACGCCGCAGTTTTCGGCGAACCGCACCGTCCGTGAATATACCGATGAGCACTATCTTCCGGCCGCCCTGGCGTACTGCAAGCGAGCCCGAGATCAGGGCAAACTTGGCGCGGACCTCTCCATCTGGCGCCGGACCATTGAGGCGCATTGGGCGCGCGTTCGTTTTGGGGCGGTCACAGTGACCACCGAAGGTGGGGAGCATCGGTTCGATGTCCAGGTCTATTTAGATGATCTGAAACCGGAGTGGGTCGGCGTCGAACTGTACGCAGCGGGCGAAGATGGCGGCGCGCCAGTGCGCCAACCCATCAAGAGCCGGGAAGCGTTGGTCGGCTCAGCCGGCGGCTATGTCTACTCAGGCCGCGTGCCGGCGGAGCGTGCGGCCAGCGACTACACCGCCCGGATGATTCCATTTCACTCCGACGCAATGGTTCCCCTGGAGGCTTCCGAGATTCTTTGGCAGAAGTGAAGGTGCCGGACGCACCACGGGCTCGGTACCGCGCTCCGGCTCACCGTTGAGCGCGGCGGACCAGAACGTGTTGGGCCTGCTCGAAGAGCGCCTGCGCCTTGGGCAGGCTGTCGATCGCGTGGATCACTTCGGGATCGGTTTGCAGGGCGGCCTGGTTTGCTCCCTGCTTGCCGAACGCGCGGCTGTATAATTCGAGGCGAAGCTGGTTACCGATCCACTCGCGATCGGCGGCGAACTCCGAGTCGGTGACCGGGAATTGTTGGCCACTCAGGTATCCTCGGAAGCTCCCCAAAACCATGTCGTCTGGCGCCCACCCTTCGGGTAGTTCGGGCGTGCGTCCGCTGAAGTACTGGCCTCCGAAGTGAAAAAAGGCGCCGGAGACAGCCAGGCGGTGCTCGAGGGGGGTGGCGCGCGGCGGAGAATATTTTTCGTCCGGAGTGATGCCGCCGCCGCCGTAAACCTTGCGGCCGCTGTCGGTCTCTTTGACGTCGCTCAGATCGGGCGTGTCGTTGCGGCCGGCGTAGTAATAGTCGAAGAAAGACCGGTGCTGGTAATCGCGCTGGATCAGACGGCCGCTGGGCGTATAGTAGTGCGCGATGGTGAGTAGCAGAGCCGCGTCTTCGGAGAGCGGATACTGGCCTTGCACCAGGCCTTTGCCGAAGGTGTTCTCACCAATCAGCCAGGCCCGGTCGTGATCCTGCAGCGCGCCTGCCACGATTTCCGCGGCGGAGGCGGAATGGCGATCGACCAGCACGACCATCGGATATTTCTGCCCGTTGGGCTGCGCTTTGGCGCGGAAGACCTGCTCCGCCTGGGCACGCCCGTGGTCAGAGACCACGGTTTGTCCGCTCCGCAGATACCGGCCGGCCACCGCTACCGCTTCGGTGACCAGGCCGCCGGGATTGCTGCGCAGATCAAGCACGAGGCCCGTGATGGTGGGCTCGCCCAACTTCAGAAGGGCGGCTTCCACCTCCGCCGCCACGTTCTGCGCCTCGAAGGTGCTGATGCCCAGGTAAGCGATTCCGCGTCGCAGCCAGAATGCGTCCACGAAACTGGTTTGGATGGCAGCGCGCACGACCGTCATCACCAGCGGTTCGCTCACGCCTTCGCGCCGCACGGTGATGGTGACCGGAGTGCCGCGGGGGCCTCGCAGCAGGTCGCGCACAGCCGCCGAATCCAGGCTGCGCGCATCGCGGCCGTCGATCGCCACAATTACATCACCGCGGCGCAAACCAGCGGCCAGCGCGGGTGAACCGGGCATCGGCTGGGCGACGATCACCATCGCGCCGTCCATGTTGATTTCCATGCCGACGCCGAAGTATTGGGCGCTCTGTCGGCTTTGCATCTCGCGCCACTCGGCGGGGTCCAGGAAACTCGAATGCGGATCGAGCGTGTGCAGCATGCCCGGAATGGCGCCCTGGTACATCAGCTTTTCCGACGAGACCGGCTCGGCGTAGTTCCTCTCGATGAGCGCCAACGCCGAGGTCACCGAGCGGACGCCGCTCTGGAGATCGCCTTCCGCCGCCGCAGCGCGGAGCACGGGACTGCCTAACAGCGCCAGCCCGGCCGAGCCAGCCGCCAAGAGCGCAACCACCGCTGTCGAATTAGCCTTCATGGGTTCCAACCTTTCAGCGGGCTTGGTGGCCACGCGGCGACCCGTCGCCCAATGCTTGAATTCGCAAGGAATTAGGACCTATCATGAGGCGGAAGCCCGCTCGTGTCAAGTCCTGGGAGGGTGGTTAGCACACCAGTCGTAGCAATATCCACGAAGTTCAGACGTCATCGCATATAATTTGGTTGCACCCATCATCAGCGTACCGGATTATGCCGCGTGAGTTGCGCATTCATGGCCCGGATGGCCAGATTAAGAACGTGCCCCTGGTGGGCGACCGCGTGTCGGTCGGCCGGTCCGGCGCCGCCGACATCAGTTATCCTGAGGATGCCGGCCTCTCCCGTCAGCACTTCGCGTTCGAACCCGAGGGCGAGGATTGGGCAGTCCGGGACCTAGGCAGCAAGAACGGGACATTTGTGAATAGTCTCCCGCTCAAGGCCCGCCTGGTGCTGCGTCCAGGCGACCGAATCACCGCTGGGCACATTACCGTGGTGTTCGCGCCGGAGTCGAAAAGTACCGGCCCGGAGGTGGTCATCTTTGAAGGCGAGGACGATGCAGCCGCCAGGAAAACCTCGGCGACCGTAGTCACCAGCCTCGAAGTCGCGACCGACCGGACGCTGCGGAAGGGAGGGGGAGCCAGGGCCTCTGCTTCCTTGAAAGCCGTGATCCGCGCAGGGCTAGAGCTGTCGGAAAACCGGCCGCTGGAGGATCTGTTTCAAGTCATTCTCGATCTGGCGGTCGAGGCCGTCAATGCGCAGCGTGGCGTTTTGCTAATTGTGGAAGGCGAGGGCCTGGTGCCGCGGGCGCACAAGGGTGAAGGCTTCCACATTTCCAGGGCCGTGCGCGACACCGTCCTTCACCAAAAGTCGTCCATATTGGTTCACGATGCTCAAAGAGACGACGCCTTCAAGAGCCGGCAGAGCATTGTCGAGCAAAAGGTTCACAGTATGATGGCGGTACCGCTCCAGGCCAAGGAGCGGATCATCGGGCTGATCTATGTGGATTCGCCGTTTGTGCTGCGGGAATTCACCGAGGAAGACCTTCACTTGCTGACGGTGATGGCCAATGTCGCTGCCACCCGGCTCGAAAATGCGCGGCTGGCGGAGATCGAACAGGCCGAGCGGATCATGAAGCGGGACCTCGCGCAGGCGGCCGAGATCCAGCTCCGAATCTTGCCGGCCAAGGCGCCAGCGGTCCCCGGCCTCGATCTGGCCGGCTTTAATATGGCAAGCCGGACGGTGGGGGGCGACTACTATGGCTTCTTCCCTTACCCGGACGGCCGCGTGGCGCTGGCCCTGGGGGACGTTTCGGGCAAAGGCATGCCGGCAGCCCTCCTGGTGATGAGCCTGCAAGCCCGTCTGGAAGTGCTGGCTGAAGACCCCCACGACCTGGTGGATCTGATGACGCGCCTCAACAAGATCACCTGCACCAACAGCCCCGAGAACCGCTTCATCACGTTTTTTTTCGCCGTGCTCAACCCCACCAGCGGCGAATTAACATTTGCGAATGCTGGTCACAATCCCCCGATCGTCGTGCGGGCCTCCGGTGATGTCGAGAAACTGGAGGGCGGCGGCCCCGTGCTGGGCGTTCTGCCAAGCGCTCAATACCCGCAGCAGCGCACCCGGCTTGGCAAGGGCGACCTGCTGGTGATCTATAGCGATGGCGTCACTGAAGCCAACGACACCTCCCAAGGAGAATACGGGGAGGAGTGCCTCACAGACGTGCTGAGAGAGCATCATGGCGAATCGGCCGAGGCCATCGTTGCCGCCGTAACCGAGTCGGTGAACCGCTTCAGCGCCGGCGCTCCACAAGCCGACGACATCACGTTGATCGTTGTCAAGCGGACCTAGATTTTGTGATCACCGACCTGGTCCAGATTCGCGTGCTCGGGGAAAAGAAGCGGGAGGAAAACCTGCGGTTCCGCCGCTATATGAAATCGCACGACCACTCCGACCGGATTCTGCGGCGGATTGCCGAGGACATCGAAGAGCAGATCGATTGCACCCGGTGCGGGAATTGCTGCAAAGTCGCGACTGCGATCGTGACCGAGCGCGACGTAGAGCGGCTGGCCCGCCACCTGCGCATTCGGCCGGCGAAGGTCGTGGCAGATTACACGATGGTGAACGAAGAGGAAGGCCGCGTGTTGCGCCGTACCGACGCAGCCGGATGCATCTTTCTGGAGGGCACAAAATGCACCATCTACGAGGCGCGCCCGGACGCGTGCCAGCGCTTTCCGCACCTGGTGCGCGGCGCCGGCTCCATTGCGAGCCGCATGTGGGAGATGGTGGACCGTGCCTGCTACTGCCCGATCGTGTACAACGCGTTGCAGGCGTTCAAGGTGGAGCTGGGGTTCAAGCGATAGCCGGAACCGCTATTTGCCGTGTCAAAGCCATTGAACGGGCGTGCGGCGCCCCCTCCGGCCACCGTGAGGATGCGGGTTGCTGGCCCTTCTCCACGGCGAACTCGAACAGTCAACCCCTGATTCCGAAACTGCTCGGCCTGCTGCACTCCTGTTTCCGGCCGGCATCCAGCTCGCCGGCATGCATGCTGACGCACATCTTGGCGAGTGGATGCAC
>Ga0306925_10001383_pt1 | contig 19786 bp, 13 predicted proteins | sample flu12Cox44000176_FD_203755 | JGI IMG/M metagenome (GOLD analysis project Ga0306925, IMG submission 203755) | Lab enrichment of tropical soil microbial communities from Luquillo Experimental Forest, Puerto Rico - flux8day.12C.oxic.44.000.176 (v2)... | ecosystem: Environmental > Terrestrial >... | reverse complement strand
TGATCTCCATTCTGGCCATCCAATGTCCTTTGCACCGGTGCAAGCACCAATCCTTGCACCCGTGCGGACATCAGGCCTCAACCGGCCATGCGGCGCCAGGCGGCCTTCCCCGGAGGCTTACGGCGCACCTCACGTCTGTTCAGAGTAACCCGCTTCTGCGTGATTGCGCTGTTGGGCATCACTCTGGCCGCAGCCATCGGCGGCGCCGTCTGCCCGATCGGTCGCTTAATAGGCTGATCCCTCCAATTTGCCAAAACCGTTCGCCGTTTTGCGATTCCCTCGTCCACCCTCACCCGGGTGCCGGGTTTCTCCGAATGAGGCTCGGTGCCACCGCCTCACCGGTCGGTCGCAACACAGCGGTAGCTGACCACCGCGGGGATCCCGGCGCGCTCCGGCGCCTTGCTATCGAACCGCCGGTACTCCTCGGCCAGAACCCGGCATCCCGCCATCGTGTCATGGTAGCTCAACGGCGCGCAGCCGTCCCGGCTGCGGGTCGCGTAACACTGCACCAGCGCGATTCTCGGACCGGGATCAGATCAATATCAGAGTCTGATATAGATCTCCCCTCATCCGCGGAACCACCGCCGCCACCACGGCCGGGCCCGCAGCCCAGTCAGGGCGGCGCGAAGAGCGGCGGCCTCGCCGGCGGCGATCCGCTCGGTAGTGACGCCATCGGCAAGTGCAGCTCGTCGATGCGCTGCTGCAACTCGTCGATCCGTTTGCGGCCGTCCTCGACCAATTGGCGTCCCGCCTCGATCCGGCGCCTCTCTTCCGTCAGCGCGACCTGGAGCTCGTCGGCTCGCTGCCGCTCGGCAACAAGCCCGCTTTGGGCGTATTCGACCTGCTCCCGCAGCGCGGCGATCGCGCTTTCCAATGTCCGCAGTGTCTGGCTGTCATCATCATTGTCACCAGGGGGAGCCGCACCGGCAATTTCGCGGATGACCTCCTGATGACACCCCTGGTATCCGGGTGGATGTCTGGGCCTGGCCTCCCTTGGTCACGAGGTCTGCCGCTCGTCGACACGGCGTCGCTCGGAAAGCAGGGAATTGTTCGCGCCTTTCCCGCTGCTGGACGGCGCGTTCGAGGCCCCGGACAAGGCCTCGGGGTGGGTAGCGAGGCAAGAGGTTGGCCGAACAATAGGGTCCAGTAGTCCGCCCGAGATACCACGCGGGGACTAAGGCCACCCCAGAAGTCCGAGAACGGTCCACGAGTAACCGAGTTATACGTTTGCGAATTTAATCTGCCGCGGCGAGCAAGCCCCAGCGTTCGGGTCAGCTGACCGCCGCGTGAAAGATCCGCATATAGTTGCCGCCTGCAATCTTGCCCGCCTCTTCGGGTGTAAAACCGCCTTGGAGCATCGCCGCTACGAGCTGCACCCATAGCGCGTAGCCTTGCAGACTGCCAGGGACGACTTGCTGGTCGGTGCCGATGCTGACGTGATCGACGCCGACGACGTCGACCATCTCTTTCAAACCTTCGACATACTTATCGAGGCTCGGGAAGAAGTGCCATATGCCGATCGAACCGCCGGTCTCTGCGATCGCCCGTGCGTGGTCTTGGCTAATCTGCCGCCCCTTTAGCGGCGTGGGGCCCATCGCTCTCGATTCAAAAAGCGCGGTGTGCGAGAGCAACAAGGGTTTGGTGGCCACCTTGGTCGCCTGCTTGACCGTGTCCTCGGTCGCATGTGCAACGTCACATACCAATCCGAGACGATGACATGCTCGGATCGCCTCGGCGCCAAATGGAGTGAGCCCATTGTGCGTCACCGCGCCCGTCTGGAAGTCTCCGATGTCGTTCGGCGTGTAGTGCACTAACTGCGCGTGCCGGACGCCGCGCTGGTGCGCCTCTTCAAGTCGTTCGAGCTTCATCTCGAGGAAGTCGAGCCCTTCGATGTCCACCACGATGGCTGGCTGTCCAGCGGCGTGCGCTGCCTCGAGATCGGCAGCAGTGAGGGCGCGGCGCAACCCATGGTTGGTGACCATCTCATCAACCCAGGCGAGGCGCTCAAGATGGTACTTATAGAGCTGCCCCGGCTCCGGGGTGCGCAGCGCGGTGAGGACTCCGGCCGTGTTCCTGCCAAGGATCGGACCATCCGGCACGTCTGCGAGACACGCAACCGCAAGCGATCCCGCTCGCATCCCGTTCGCGAGATCATCGCTGGCGGGCGCCTTCGACGTGATCCCGGTTGTCCCGCCATGCGTATGTACGTCGACGGAAATGGATTTCCGCAGAACGTCGAGCGCGGCAACAGCAGTTGATGCCGTCTGGGCGGCGGCTGTCGAACCACGGGATGCCACACCTCCGCCGAGCATCGCGCCGACCGAAGTTAGTATCGTACCCCACATCCAATTTCGGCGCGTCAGCGCGTGACCGCAGCAATCCATGTCATTGCCCTCCAAATGCGCAGGCAATATCAACCTCGCGCTTTAGAACATGACTCGAGCGCCAGTTCCCATCATTTTGGCAGCACAACTTACTGCGCTCCCTAGTTTTCGTCGTCTGAGGTCTAATTCGGGTCGAACTCGCCGGTTTGAGCGCGTTCGCGAGAGGGGCCGCTTTCTACCTCGAGCCGACCTAGGCACGGGTACCAACTGACAAATTTTACCCACTAGGGAAGCTGCAAGTGCACCCGTCGGCGAGCTCCTGCTGTCCCAAGGTCTATGCGACGCCCGAGCGCCAGTCGCCAGAAGACGACGGGCGACATGCTCTTGACCGAAAGAGGCCCCGGAAGCGGGGAGATCTTGCTCGTGCGTACGGGGTCCGATGCAGCCCAGCCGCGATCGGCCCGGCCGGTTCATCACCGCGAAGCCGGAACACGCCGCCCTTCGCCTCTACCCTGGATCCGGCGCACCACCGGGCGACGAACGCGCTCGCAAGAGTGGCCGCGAGAAAATAGATCGACAGGGCGTCGTTCAGCACGCCGCGCATCCCCGACGGGGTCATCGACCAGCCGTCTGAGCCACAATTCTCATCGAGCCAGGCGGTCATCTCGGTAAGACACCTGCCGAAACCGCCGGGCGGGACGCCAATCCTGACGCGGACCGGGAAGCGCCGCTCGGCCATGATAATTGTCTTGCGCGGGATCCCCGGCATGTGGATGTTCCATTTATGTTCTGTTGTGAGATTCGCACCCGCCACACGTTCGTGTCCAGTCTCTTGGGCGCGCAGCCCGGCTGGGCTATGGTCGGCCCATGTGTGGCCGCGTCCGTCTCTCTTCCGATGTCAGCGAGATCAAACTGGTGTTCTCGATCCCGCCGCATCGGCCGAGCCCCAATTTCGCGCTGAGCTGGAATGTGGCGCCGACGGATTCCCTGCCCATCGTCCGGTACGATGTCAGGGTCGGAGAACGGAGCCTCGATATGCTGCGCTGGGGTCTCGTGCCGTTTTGGGCCAAGGACCTCAATGTCGGCTTCGCCAACATCAACGCCAAGGCCGAGGGGATCGAGACCAGGCCGGCGTTCCGCGAGGCGTTCGAGCGCCGCCGCTGCCTCGTGCCGGTAGACAACTTTTACGAATGGCAAAAGACCGCAACCGGAAAACAGCCCTATGCGATCGCGCTCGCCGACCGTGGGCTGATGGCTCTGGCCGGCCTGTGGGAGAACTGGCGCTCGCCGGCGGGCGAGTGGGTACGCAGCTTCGCGATCATCACGACCAGCCCGAATGAGCTCTGCGCGGCGCTTCACAACCGCATGCCGGTGGTCCTGAAACCCGAGGCCTGGCCGGTCTGGCTCGGGGAGGAGCCCGCCAACACATCTGAGCTCAAGGCCCTGCTGGCGCCGTTTCCCTCGGAAGAGTTGACCTGCTGGCCAGTGAGCCCGCGCGTCGGAAACGTCAAGAATAATGACGCGAGCCTGATCGAACCGATTGCCGCCTAGCCGCAAATGGAGCGGCGCGATCCAGGGCTGAGTGATCGCGCCTGATGCCGACGTGACGCGATCGCTTACGGGAAGGAGGCGCGCCGAGGCGCTGGCGCTGCCGGATTGGATCAAGCCGCAACTCACCAAACTGGTCGATGCGCCGCCGGAAGGATCGGAGTGGCTGCACGAGATCAAGTTCGACGGGTACCGGATGCATGCCCGGCTCGACCGGGGTGCGGTCCGGCTGCTGACCCGCACGGGGTTGGAATGGACTCATAAATACCCGGCCATAGCATCGGCCGTGTCGTCGCTCGGGGCACGACAGACGTATCTCGACGGCGAGTTGTGCGGGGTCCGGCCCGACGGCACGACCTCGTTCAGTCTGATCCAGACCGCGTATGACACAGGCAACACAGGGACCCTAGTATTCTATCTCTTCGACCTCCTCCACCTCGATGGCAACGCCATCGGCTCAAGGCCGCTGTGGGAGCGCAAGGAGCGGCTGCACGACCTGCTGTCGGATGCGAACCCGCTCCTGCAATTCAGCGATCACCAGATCGGGCACGGCCGCGCCTTTTACGAACATGCATGCGACTTGAAGCTGGAAGGCATCATCTCGAAGCGGGCCGCCGCGCCCTATGCCCCCGGCAATCGCGGTCTGTGGCTCAAGGTCAAATGCCTGAACCGCGAGGAATTCGTGGTGGTCGGTTGGACCGATCCGGAAGGTACGCGGCCCTGGCTCGGAGCGCTGTTGCTCGCCTACTATGACCCGGACGGCCGGCTGGTTTACGCCGGTCGGGTCGGCACCGGCATCGGCCATGTGGAGCTGCAACGCCTGTGGCGCCGTATGCAACCACTGGCGATGCCCGATATGCCGCTCTCTGTCCCGCCGCCGCGCAGGACCCGGTTTGGCGCGCCGCTCGTCCTGAGCCGCGTCCATTGGGTACGGCCCGAGCTCGTCGCCGAGGTCAAATATCTTACCTGGACCGAGGACAATCTGCTCCGCCAGGTTGTCTACGGAGGCCTCCGCGAGGACAAGCCGGTGGCCGAGGTCCGCCGTTCCGGACCTCATCCTTAGCAAGTCGGCGATAATAAGGTCTACCGGTTCGCCGATGTGATTTTTCGCCGATCAATTGGCTGTCGCACTGCTATTGCCCGAAGCCGAGGCAGACGGCGCCGATCAACATCAAGAACAACGAATTCAGCACTGCCCCACCACAGTACTGTGGTGGGGCTTTGTGCCGAGCGTTGCGTCGCATCAACGGAAGGCGAACCCGAATGTCAGGCCCGGCACCGCTAAATAGGCGGATGGGGCGTAGTAGCGATAGCCGTAATACCCAGGGTACCAACGGTGCCCACGCCACTCGTGCTCATGGCGTTCATGCCCGCGCCAGCCATACCCCCAGTCATGGGCTTGAGCCGGCACAACGGTCGCCGAGAGCACCGTAGCGATGCCAAGGGCGGCAACGACGGTAGCAATCTTGCGCATGGTTTCCTCCAAGAAAACGTTCACATTTTAGAATACGGGACAGTCGCGTTTCGTATCCCCGTTGGGTTCATTTTTTTCCCATCGAACCGGACATGCGGATTTGGAGTGGATAGCTGCCGCCCGTGCTTCGTCTGGTCTTCAGCCGAGAGACTCCACTTCCCCCCAACCCTGTTGTCGGACGGGTATCTTGCGCCGAAAGATACGGCAGATGCTCGAACCGCTCGGGCAGCGGATCCGCATTCTCGTTGGAGGCCTGAGGACAGCAGACGGTCGAATGCGCCGGTTACTCTCCGGAGCTTGAACAGTAGGACGACTGCGGCGCCAAACGGTCGTGCGCTAACCTTTGCCGCGCTTGTTCTCGAACATCGACCTTAGCTGCGAGCGACGTTCACGAGTTAACTCGCGGGGTGAGACCGTAAGCGAGTGCACGACATCCGGCTGGCTCTTACTGGGAGGCTTCGAACCCGGCTTGGCGGAGAAGCCTGACCATATGGTCGCGAAGTTTGCCGCCCGCGGTCGCGCCTGGCGGGAGCATGAGCAGATGGTATATCAACGCTCCGCTGAGCATGTCGGCCAGAGTTTCGAGATCGATATCTCGCGCGAGCAAACCGGCAGCTTGCACGCGCTCCAGGGCGCGGACAAACGCTCGCCGCCGCGGCAGGTAGTAGGTGTCGCGGTAGACCTCGATCAACATCGGGTAGTCGGGCACCGAGCCGATCAGACGCGCCATCAGATTGCGGATTTCAGGCCTCGCGATCACCTCGCAGGCGTCGATCAACAGCTGGGCAAAATCGTGCGGAGGAGTGCGGTCCAGCAGATCGGTCGTATACCCCGTGGCATTGCGGAAGGCCTCGATAGCCTGCGCAAGCAACGCCTCGCGGCTCGACCAGCGCCGGTAGATGCTGGTTTTCCCGACGCCGGCCCGCTTGGCGATCTTCTCAATACTCGCGCCGGCAACCCCATGCTCGATGAAGAGCTCTAGAGCGGCACGCAGGATCGCCTGATCGACCATCGGGCTTCGCGGCCGTCCCGCGACATTTCTGGGGTTGCGAGATTTGATCGGAGTATCCATCTAGACTATTAGATACGATATCGTATCGTATTAATCAAGGCCGCGACGTCGGAGGTCGATCCATGCGGCTATCGATCGTTGTCATGATCATCCTTGGAGCCGGCATCGGCTGGTTGTGGTGGTCTCAGCAGCGCGACACCGCTTCGCCGGCGTGGCAAGGCTATGCCGAAGCCGACTACGTCAAGGTGGCGCCGGTCGAGCAAGGGATGCTGACGACGATCTCCGTGGCCCGCGGTGATCAGATCGCGAGAGGCGCACCTCTTTTTACCCAAGACGACACCCACGACCGCGCCGCCCGCGACCAGGCGGCACGCCAGCTCGCCCAGGCCGAAGAGCAGCTCGCCAATCTCGAAGCTGCAATGAAGCCGACCGAAGTCACGCAGGCCGAGGCCAACCTGGTGGATGCCCGCTCGACCCTCGAACGGGCCCGGGCGGATCTCAAGCGCGACGAGGCGCTGCTGCGGACCGGGTACGCCACCGCGCAAACCGTCGACCAGCGTCGAGCGGACTATCAGTCGGCGGAAGCCAAGGCGCAGCACGCGGAAGCGGCCCTTGCGCAAGCCAAAGCGCCGATGGGCCGAGAGCGGGAGATCGAAGCGCAGCGCGCAGCGGTCGAGGCAGCGCGGGCAGCTCTGGCGATGGCCGAGTGGCGGCTCGCGCAGCGCACCGTCACCGCACCCGTTGGCGGCCGCGTCGCCGACGTCATGGCACAACCCGGTGAAACTATGGCGGCGGGAGCGCCTGTCGTATCGATCCTGCCGCCGGAAAATATCTTTGTCCGTTTCTTTGTTCCGGAGACCGCTTTGTCGGGACTGCATCGCGGCGATCCTGTCTCGTTCGGTTGCGATGGGTGTCAAGCAGGGCCTGGCGGAACCATCTCCTTTATCTCGCCGACCGCCGAATACACCCCTCCCGTCATCTACAGCGAATTCACTCGGGCGAAGCTTGTATATCGTATCGAGGCGCGACCGCGGCCCAATCAGGCTGCCCTGTACAACCCGGGTCAGCCGATCGACGTTCGACCGATCGCCACCGGAGGCGCGCAATGAGCGAGCTCGTCATCGATGTGCACGACCTGCAGAAGAGCTTCGGCACGCACAAAGTGGTGTATGGGTTGAATTTGCGGGTGGCCGCGGGCGAAGTGTGCGGCTTCCTCGGCGCCAATGGCAGCGGCAAGACGACGACGATCCGCATGCTCTGCGGTCTGCTGACACCCGACGGCGGCAGCGGAAGCTGCCTCGGGTTGGACATCGTCTCGGATGCACCCCGCATCCGACGTCAGGTCGGCTACATGACCCAACGCTTCAGCCTCTACGAGGATCTCACGGTGTTCGAGAACCTCGATTTCGTTGCCCGCGTCTATCAGCTGCGCGACCGACGGCAGAAAGTACAGAACATCCTGGAGCGAATGGGCCTCGCCGGGCGGACAGACCAGCTGGCCGGGCACCTCTCAGGCGGCTGGAGGCAAAGGCTGGCGCTCGCCGCCTGTGTATTGCATGAGCCAAAGCTACTGCTGCTCGACGAGCCCACCGCCGGTGTCGATGCCGAAGCCCGGCGCGAGTTCTGGGACCTCATTCACGACATGGCCGGCGACGGTCTGACGACCCTCGTTTCGACCCACTACATGGATGAGGCCGAACGGTGCGAGCGCATCGTTTATCTCTCGGACGGCCATATCGTCGCGCAAGGTACCCCCGATCAGGTGGCACGCAATTCCGGGCTCGTTACCTATGAGGCCACCGGGGAGGCGGTCGACGAGGCCGCGCGCCGGCTGCGGCAGATGTCCGGCATCGAAGCGGCCGCGGTTTTCGGACGATCGGTCCATGTCGCGGGCAGCAACCGCGCCGCGCTCGAGCGGGCGATCGCCGAATTCGACGATGATTCCTTGGCATGGCACGAGGTCGAGCCTCGGCTCGAGGACGTGTTCATCCATTTGCTGTCCCAGGCGAAGGGGTCGTCATGAACGGGTTTTCCTTTGGGCGGTTCCTCGCCGTGTTGCACAAGGAATGGATCCAGGTTCGACGCGATCCGATGACCCTGCGCCTGATCATCGCCCTCCCGGTCATGCAGCTCTTCTTGTTCGGATACGCAATCAATACCGACCCGAAGCATTTACCGACCGGGCTGTTGTCGTCCGAGCATTCGCAGTACGTGCGCACGATCGTCGCCGCGCTGCGCAACACCGGCTATTACGACATCCGCCCGTTCGCTTCAGAGGAGGCGGGCGAGCGCGCCCTAGCCGAAGGTGAGGTCCTGTTCGTCATCAACATCCCGCCCAATTTCGAGCGGTCGGTCGACCGCGGCGAGAGGCCCGCGATCCTGGTCGATGCGGACGCGACCGACCCTTCGGCCATCGGCAACGCAACAGCGGCGCTCGCCTCGCTTACCACGACGCTCAACCGCGACCTGCCGCCAAGACTGCAATCCGAACCTGCTAAACCGCCGTTTCAGTTCGTCGTGCATGCACGGTACAACCCGGAGCAGCTGACCGTCCTCAACATCGTGCCGGGTCTCGTCTGTATCGTCCTGATGTTCTCGACATTGCTGATCACCACCCTATCGATCACCCGCGAGCGGGAACGCGGGACGATGGAGAATCTGCTGGCCATGCCGGTCAGGCCGATCGAAGTCATGGTCGCCAAGATCGTTCCCTATATCGCAATCGGGTATGTTCAGGTCGTGCTGATCATGGCGATTTCGTCTGCGGTCTTCGGCCTGCCGATCCGCGGCTCGCTAGTGCTGCTGATCCTGGCGCTGGGGCTGTTCATCGCCAGCAACCTCGCTCTCGGCTTCACCTTTTCGACGATTGCAATGAGCCAGATGCAGGCGATGCAGTTGGCGCAGTTCACCGTACTGCCGTCGATCTTGCTATCCGGTTTCATGTTCCCGTTTTACGGCATGCCTGTATGGGCCCAATGGGTCGGGGAAGTTTTTCCGACGACGCATGCGCTGAGGATCGTGCGCGGCATCCTGCTCAAAGGCAACGGCGCCACAGAGATTGTTCCCGAACTGTGGCCGATCGCTGCGTTCACCTTGGTCGTCGGGGCGATCGCGATCTGGGCTTATCGGGAGACACTGGACTGACACTAGCGCGCCGACCGCCTTCTCGCGAGGACACAATGTTGGAGCTCCTGGAGCGGCAAGAGCGGTTAACTGTCAACCAGTGGAAGGCGATTGTCGCCGCGATCATCGGAGTCGTGCTTGGTTCATTGGCTTTTTTCTTCGCCAGTTTTGCGTTGGGTGTGGCTAGCGCTTCACAGCACTTGACTTATGCGCAATCCCCGCTGATCCAGCTCGTGGTCGGGGGCGGCAGCGTGCTCGGCTCGCTGTTCTGGGGCTGGCTGGCCGATCGTATCGGCCGACGCAAGTCCTTCATCACCGTGGTGCTCAACGTCTCGCTCGCCAGCGGGATCATGGCGGCGACGCCTGACCAGGGTGGTTTGACGTTTCTGGCGGTCTTCTTTTTTGTCGCGGGGTTTGGCTCGTCGGGCCTCCTTGTAACCATTCTGCCGCTTGTGCAGGAATTCGTACCTGCCTCGAAACGCGGCTGGGTAGGCGGGATCGTGATTGCAGTAATTTCTTCGGGTGTATTTGCATCGCTGCAAGGAACAAGACTGGCTGTTCATATCGGTTGGCGCGCACTCTTTGGTCTCGGGTTAGTGCCGGTCTTGGTCACCCCGTTGATCCGCGCCTGGGTCCCAGAATCTCCGCGTTGGCTGATCCGCAACGGGATGCTCGAGGACGCCAGACGATCGCTCGGTTGGGTGCTCCGCATCGACCGCCATGGGATCGACCTGCCAGTCGCCCTCCCCAAAACGGTACACACACCATGGTACGAGCTGTTCCACTATCGACGCAGCGCGCTGGTCACCTGCGCGATCAGCCTTTCTCAAATCGGAAGTGCCGGGGCTGCGGCTCTGTGGACAGGGGTGTTTGTCTCGATCCTCAAAATCAGCTGGTCTACGGCGTTCTATCTGACGCTCGGGGTGGCCGTGGCCGGATTGGCCGGGCAATTTGTAATGTCGTACCTGTCGGACGCGATCGGGCGACGCAACTCCGGCATGCTATGCGGCTTCGGCGCAGCTCTCGGTCTTGCCCTCGCCGGATACTACTTCGATGCTTTCTTCGGGACGGTCTCAATCTTCTGGCTCCTGGTGATGGCCGCTTCGTTCTTCGGCGTCGGCATGGCAGCTATTGTCAGGCCTTACACGGCGGAGGTGTGGCCGGCGCGGCTGCGGGCGAGTGGCATGGGCGTGGCCTATGCGTTCGGAACTCTGGGCGGCTTGCTCGCGCCGCGCGGGCTCGAGCTGATCACCGGCGTGCCGAGCTTCCTCAGTCCCGAGGCGACGTCCCACACCGTCTTGCCGGCGATGCTCTTCCTCGCCGTCTGGTATGCGCTGACCGGTCTCATGTTCTGGCTATTTGCGATGGAGACAAGGGGGCGCTCGATCGAAGAGATCGACGAGGCGCTCGCCACTGCAGCGGCCCCTGATGATTAGCGGTCTTGCACCCAGTCGTCTGCCAAAAGGGGATTGGAAGCTAGGTGCCTGCAGCCCTGGCAGCCGATCGGGTCCGTAATGACTGAACTCTCCTCGGAGCTTCTTATACTTTAGTACATCTCCGGCGCCTCTGGTCAGGCAGGTCTTCTCTGCTGCAATTAGCAACCCTGGCCCGCTGATCAGGATCGAGACAGGTCGCATCTTGGCGTTCGATAAGCTATCAGGGGCCAGCGGCACAGTGGCGCTTTTTCGCCGCCTGCTACATTGAAACAGAGTGGGTGGACGACCGACAGGCATTGGCGAAGATGAGCAGCCTGATCGCGTAGCTGAGTTCATTGCGCGAGTTCATTGCGCCTTACCGTCGCACTTAGCAGCTCGATCACGGTCGCAAGCGGCTTGGTCAGGGAACGCCGATATATTGTTAATCGTAGCCTCGGTAGCGACTACGATTAACAGCTGGCTCTCTCAGCACCAGGTACTAGTAGCGAGCAAAGCTGTCCACGCACTGGTGATGAAGCTGCGGATCGGTGATTGGGCCGCACTCTTTGCGCATACGCGCCTGGCGGAACGCCGGGTTTGTCTTGAGCAGCCTGTCGTATTGTTCGCTCTCCGCGACGTTGCGTTGTGGCGACCAGGATGGTGAAACATCACCCGGGTTGACCTGTGGGCCGTTGGTTATGAGCTGGGTTCCAGCCGATGGCGAGGCATACCGGCTCTGCGGGGCATAGGGGCTCGGTGGGGGGCCATAGGCACCCGGTGGGGGGCCGTAGGGGGCTGGTCCGTAGCCATAGGGGGCCGGTGGGGCCCAGTAGCTTCCGGGAGGGGGGCCGCCCATTTGCGCGTGTGCTTCGGGGAAGGTCAGGATCGCGGTCAGGCAAACAACGGCAAAGGCTACGCCTGCTGTATTCTTGATGATCATGACCGTTCGCCTCCGTCCATTATGATCACGGTGCTGAACGACACAGCACTTCGTGCCATTCCGCCCCGGGTGTGGCAAAAAAAAGTTAAGGCGTATCAACGTGGGTCTTGGTAAGACCACGACCCCGAGTTAGCCTAAGCCGGCCAAGCCGGAACCAAACAGGATAAGATAGAAACCGGAGAGGTTTGTATCGGGAGGAGAAGGTGAGGCGGCTGCTGACGGAGCGTTACCGCGAGCGCGTCGCCGGGGTACTTTCCTGCTATGATCGAATCATCATCACCGGCACGCTGCCTGGGGCGTGCTACGCGAAGGGGATGACGGCATTTCTGTCGGCGCGGCAGATCCGCATCTTCGACTATCCGCGATTTGCCGAGCCGCTTCGTGACCGTGTGCGCGAGCGCGCCGCCGAGTTGGCTGCGGCCGCCGGCATTACCATCGAGCACATTGCCAACAGCCACATCCGCAAGGAGGACGTGGTTGCCGAGGTGCTGGCCGCACGCGGCGACCATCCCGGCCTGGTGCATGTCCTCTCGGCGATGGAAGCCTGTCCCACTTACAAGCCCTGGCACAGCAAGGACACCCACCGCACTTTTTTGCGCCCGGCCACCGGTAAATGCCTGCATTATTACTTCTACTTCATCGACGCCGAACTGGGTTTGATCCATTTGCGCGTGCCGACTTGGTGTCCGTTCCGCCTGCAGTTCTATTGCAACGGACATAGCTGGCTGGCCCGCCAACTCACCGCCGCCGGCATCGGTTTCAAGCTTGCCGACAACGCCTTTCTGCGCATCGACGACTGGCAGCGGGCGCAGACCTTGGCCGACCACCTCTCACCCGCCACCCTGCATGAGGTCCTCGACCACTATGCCAAGCAGTGCTGTCCGGTGTTCGACGTCTTCGCTCCGTCCTACCACTGGAGCTTCATGCAGGTCGAGTACGCCACCGATCTGGTGTTCCACTCGCACGCCGTCCTCAAACCGCTCTATGAACAGCTTTCCCGCCAGGCCATCCTGACCGTCAAAGCCGAGCACGTCGCCACCTTCCTCGGCCACAAGATCACTCCCCAACTCGCCCAAGAGATCGGCAGTCGGTTCGCAACCCGGATCGAGGGTACCTGCGTCAAGCATCGCTTCGGCAAATCCTCGATCAAGATCTACGACAAATTTGCACTCGTCCTGCGCATCGAGACCACCACCAACGACGTCTCCACCTTCAAGCACTACCGCAAGGTAGAACATCAGCAGGGTCCAGCAAGCTACGCCCTCGCTCCCGTCAAAAAGAACATCTACAGCCTCACCGACCTCCGTCACATCTTGCTCGGTTGCAACCGCCGCTACCTCGAATACCTCTCCACTCTGGACGACTTCTCAGCTGGCATCCGAGCGCTCGACCGTCTTACCCAACCCCGTGCCGTCAAAGGCCGCACCGTCAAGGGCCTCAACTTCTTCAGCCGTGCCGAGCAGACTCTGCTTGCCGCCCTGCAACGTCCCAGCTTCAACATCAGCGGCCTCCGCCGCGCCGACCTCGTCCCGCTAGTCGTCCAATGCTCACCGCCAACCCTCACCAGACACCTTGCCCGTCTACGCCAACTCGGCGTCATTAAACGTGTCACCGGCACTTATCGCTACTATCTCACCCGCGCTGGCCGCGCCGCCATCGCCGCCGGCCGCCGCCTCACTGAACACACCATCATTCCTGCTCTCGCCTGACAAATCTGCTCACAAGTTTCAAACACTCAGCTCGTAAGCGACTAAGGAATGAGCTTTTACATACTCTCGTCGGAAGCGACCTAAGCACCCGGCGTCAGCGCGGCAGGCGGATCGTGAACTCGGTGAATTCATCGACCCGGCTGTCGACCTCGATCGAGCCGCCGTGTTGTTGCGTGACGATGTCGTAGCTGATCGAGAGCCCTAGGCCGGTCCCCTCTCCGGTAGGCTTGGTGGTGAAGAACGGCTGAAACAGCTTGTCCCTGATCTCGGCCGGGATACCGGTGCCGTTGTCGCGGATGCGGATTTCGACCGCCTCGCCGAGATCCTTCGCAGCCACCTTCAGCACCGGCCGGAAGTCCGCCGTGGCGCCGTCGCGTTGGCGTTTGGTGGCGGCGTAAAAGCCATTGCCGAACAGGTTGAGCAGCACGCGGGTGATCTCCTGCGGCACCAGCTCGATCGGTGCGACGGCGGGGTCGAGATCGCGTTCTAGCGTGATGCTGAAGCTCGCATCCTGGGCGCGCGCGCCGTGATAAGCGAGGTTCAGCGCCTCGTCGACGAGGGCATTAAGATCGACCTCGCGGCGTTCGCCCGAAACCCCGCGCGAGTGCTCCAGCATGCTCTTGACGATGCCGTCGGCGCGCCTGCCGTGCTCGGCGATCTTTTCGAGGTTGCCGCGCAACGTGTCGACGACCTCGTCGACCTCGGCGCGCTTATCGTCGCCCAGCGCCGCCACAACCGGCGCTGTCGTCTCCCTCAGTTCCTGCAATAGTTCGCCCGAGAGCTCGGCAAAATTGTTGACGAAGTTGAGCGGGTTCTGATCTCGTGGGCGATGCCGGCGGTCAGCTGGCCGAGCGAGGCCATCTTCTCCGACTGGATCAGCCGGTCCTGGGCCCGGCGCAGATCAGCGAGCGCCGCCTCGGCGGCGGTGCGCGCGCGGCGCGCTTCCTCGCCGCGCGCCGCCAGTTCCTGAAACAGCCGCGCATTCTCGATGGCGAGTACGGCCTGCCCGGCGAAGGTTTGCAGCAAGGTCGGGATGGTCGGGGCGAAGCCGCCGGCCGTGCGCCGGCGGATCACGAGCCCGCCGACGACCTTGTCCTCGCGCAACAACGGCACTGCCAGAACCGCATGGATGCCCTCCAACAATCCACCACGGTCAGGGTCAGAGAGCGTCGGATCCTGCTGCACATCGTCGACATGCACGGGTGCGCGCTCGACCGCGGCGCGGCCGAGATGGGTATCGCCCAGCCTGACCCTCCGGTCGCGCAATGCCGCCACCCGCTCAGCACTCATGCCAAAGGCAGATTTGGGCACAAACACGTGCTCGCTCTCGTCGAATTCGTAGATCGTGCCTTCATCGGCCTGCGAGAGCTGCACCGCGCGGCTGATGATGGTGGCGAGCACGGTGTCGAGGTCGAGCGAGGAATTGACCGCGCGCAGCACTTCTTCGAGCGCCTGCAGCTCGGCGACCGAGCGGGTCAGCTCGTCGGTGCGGGCCTGCAATTCGCCGAGCAGCCGCGCGTTCTCGATCGCGATGACCGCCTGGTCGGCAAAGGTTTCCATCAGCGCGATCTGGCCGTCGGTGAAAGGGCGAACCTCGTGACGGTAAATCACAAACACGCCAAACAGCTCGTCCACCTTGAGCATAGGGACCGCTAGCACCGTCCGGTAGGGATCCACGCGGGAACCCCCATAGCTGTATTCTGGGTCGTTCTGAACATCGAGATTGTGCACCGTGCGCCGCTCGAAAGCGGCCCGTCCAGCGTTGCTGCTGCGCCCAGGCGTAATGGGATTGTGCTTTAGAAAGTCTCGGAATTCCGGCGAGACGTTGTGGCCGACCACAAACCGCAGAAGCTGCCCATCGAAACGGAAAACGAGCCCGCGCTCTGCCGAGCACAGTCTGACCGCGCTCTCGGCGAGTGTCTCGAACACCGGTTGCAGATCGAAGGTGGAACGGCTGATGACCTTGAGCACGTCGCTGGTCGCGGTCTGATATTCGAGCGACTCCTGCAGGTCGCGGGTGCGTTCGCGCAACTCGTTGAGAAGCCGCGCGTTCTCCATCGCGATGACCGCCTGGTCGGCGAAGGTGCGCACCAGTTCGATCTGCCGATCGGTGAACGGCTCGACCCGCTGCCGCGCGAGCGTCACGACGCCGATCGGCTCGCCCTCGCGCAGCAGGGGCACGCCGACAACCGTCCTCGCCCTTCCGAGCTGCACGGTTTCCGGGATCGCGTATTCGGGGTCGGCGCCAATGTCGGCGACGTGAACCACCTGACATTCGAGCGCGGCCCGAGCGGTGACACTTTCGCGGCCGGGCGCGATAGAGAGAGTGCGTATGAATGCCTCGTATTCGGGTGGAAACCCGACATTGGCCGCCAATAGATACACCTCGCCCTGGCGGCGATAGATGAAGCCCATCTCTGCTTCGCAGAGCCGTGCGGCAGTCTCGACCAGTGTGTCCAACACGGGTTGCAGATCGAAGGTCGAGCGGCTGATGACCTTGAGCACGTCGCTGGTCGCGGTCTGGTATTCGAGCGATTCTTCGAGGTCGCGCGTGCGGGCCTGCAATTCGCCGAACAGCCGCGCATTCTCCATCGCGATGACCGCCTGCGCCGCGAAATTCTGCAACAGCGCGATCTGCTTCTCGCTGAACGGGCGCGGTTCCTGGCGATAGATCGTAATGGTGCCGAGCAGAGCGCGGTCCTTTCTTAGCGCGACAACGATCACGGTTCGTGCGCCGCCGAGATCGACTAATGCCCGCGTGTAGGGATGCCCTGAACGATAGCGTTCCTCCTGCATCACATCGGTTACATGCAGCAGATCCTCACCGTCGACGATGCGCTGACTCGGGCTTTCGGGTCCCGGCTGATCCAAGGTTTGCGCCAGATAGTCGGCATATCGCGGCGGAAGGCCACGCATCGCCACCGGCCGAAAACTTGAACCGTCATAAGTCCTCATCACGCCGAACGCAGCCTCGCACAGATCTAGGGCCTTTTCGAGCATCGCGTCGAATACTGGCGCGAGATCACCCGGCGAGGAGTTGATGACCTGCAATACCTCGGCGGTCGCGGTCTGCTGCTCCAGCGCCTCGCGCGTCTCGGTGATGAGGCGAGCGTTCTCGATCGCGATGACTGCCTGCGCCGCGAAGTTCTGCGCGAGGGCGATCTGCTTATCCGAGAAGGGTCGCACCTCCTGGCGGTAGATGTTGAAGGCGCCGAGCACGGCGTTGTCCTTGCGCAGCCCTACACTAAGCAGTGTGCGTGCGCCGCCAAGGTCGACTATAGCACGACGGATGGGGTTGCCGCCCTCGTACAACTCCGACGCGGCCAAATCCGGGACGTGAACGACGCTGTGGCCTCGCACGATATCCAGAAGACTGGCAGAAGCCGCCACAGGCAGAGCTTCGCGCAGGAACTCGGCGAATGCGGACGGCGCGCCGCGGGTCGCGACCGCGCGGAACACCTCACCATCATAGGTCCACAGGACGCCAAGAGCCGCCTGACACAAGTCAGTTGCCTTTTCGAGCATCGCATCGAACACCGGCGCGAGGTCGCCGGGTGAGGCATTGATGACCTGGAGAACTTCGGCGGTCGCGGTCTGCTGGTCGAGCGCCTCACGGGTTTCAGTGATGAGTCGCGCATTCTCCAGCGCGATCACCGCCTGATCTGCAAAGGTGCGGACAAGCTCGATCTGCCGCTCGGTAAAGTGCTGCACCCGTGTCCGCCCAAGATTGATCGTGCCGACCACGACCCCCTCACGTAACAGCGGCACGCCGAGCATGGTCCTGTTTTTCTGAAGCGTAAGAGTCTCGGTCTGGGTGTATTCTGGGTCGGAGGCGATGTCGTGAATGTGGACGACCTGACCCTCAAGTGCAGTCCGTCCGGTAAGGGACCCACGGTCCACCGTGAATAAACGCCCTTGCATAACCGCGTCGAACTCAAGAGAGGCGGCGAACGATGCCACCAGTCGGTAAGCATCGTTCTCGCGGTTAGTGATAATCGCGTCATCGGCGTCGCAGAGCCGCGTGGCGGTCTCGACGATAGTCTCGAACACGGGTTGCAGATCGAAGGTCGAGCGGCTGATGACCTTGAGCACGTCGCTGGTCGCGGTCTGATATTCGAGCGATTCCTGGAGATCATCGGTGCGCTCGCGCAATTCGCCAAGGAGCCGCGCATTCTCCATCGCGATCACCGCCTGCGCGGCGAAGTTCTGTAACAGCGCAATCTGCTTGTCGGAGAACGGGCGCACCTCGGTACGGTACACTTGGATCGCACCAAGCACTGCCTGATCGCGCATCAAGGGTACGGCGAGCAAAGTGCGTGCGCCACCGAGATCGACAATGGCGCGCCGCTGGGGGTCGCCCTCTCCGTAGAACCGCTCCGCCTTTAAATCGACTGTATGGATGAACGGCTCGCCTTTACGCACCCGGGAAGAGATTGGCGCGTTAGCAGGGGTGGGATTGCGTTCTCTGAACGCGGCATAGGCTGCTGGAACCCCGCGAGCGGCGACAGTACGGGATCGCTCGCCGTCGATGACGGTCATGAAGCCGAAGGCTGCTCCGCACAGCCGCATCGCCTTTTCGAGCATCGCGTCGAACACCGGGGCGAGATCGCCAGGCGAGGAATTGATGACCTGCAACACCTCGGCAGTCGCAGTCTGTTGTTCGAGTGCCTCGCGGGTCTCGTTCAGCAGCCGCGCATTTTCCATCGCGATGACCGCCTGCGCGGCGAAGTTTTGGAGTAGTGCGATTTCCTTCTCGGAGAACAGTCGCGGCTCGCGTCGGGCTATCGAAATTGTGCCAAGCAGCGCATCATCTTTGCGTAGTGCCACAACCAGCAAGGTGCGGACACCGGCGGCGACGTTTGCATGCCCTATGGGATGGTCGAGCTGCGCCAGATCGGCGACGTGGACGAAGGGAGCACCATCGATCAGTTCCTGGAGGAGAGGGTTGTCCGAGCCGCGGGCCGGTTGCCGCAACGTGCTCGCCAGTGGTTCACCATAACCGCGCTGCACCAACGCGCGCCACGTCTCGCCTTCAAAGATCCCCAACGACCCGAGAGCAGCTCCGCAAAGCTTATGCGCCTTCTCCAAGATCACCTCGAAGACCGGGGCAAGGTCGCCGGGTGAGGAATTGATGACCTGCAATACCTCAGCGGTCGCGGTCTGCGGCTCCAACGCCTCGCGCGTCTCGGTCAACAGGCGCGCGTTTTCCATCGCGATCACCGCCTGCGCGGCGAAATTCTGAAGCAGTGCGATTTGCTTGTCGCTGAACGGGAGAGCTTCCTTGCGATGCACGACGATCGCGCCGAGCAGCGTTTCGTCTTTGCGCAGCGCCACCAGTACCCCGGAGCGGATCCCGCTCGCGTCGATGAACTCCCGATAAGCCTGGTGTGTATGATAGATCTCTTCCTTGGTGGCGTCGGGCAGGCTGACGACGTCTTCGCCGCGCGCAAGCCGGCCGAGCGGTCTCTCGGAGAACACGGAGGTCGGGCTCTCGCCGCGCATCGATTCGATGAATTGGAGGTCCCCGCGCAGTGCCACCGCGTGCGCGTGCTCCCCCTCGACCCTCCAGATGTGACCATGAGTGGCTTCGCACAGGCGCAATGCTTTTTCCAATATCGCGTCGAACACCGGAGCCAGGTCGCCCGGCGAGGAATTGATGACCCCCAAGATCTCGGCCGTCACGGCCTCCCGTTCGCGGGCCGCACCTACCTCTGCCTCAAGCGCGTCGATACGAGCTTGCATCTCCGCGAAGGACGAACCCCGTGACTTCCTCGGCCCCTCCCCGATTGCTCTGCTCGCGCTCTGCCTCATGTTCTGCGTCTCCCTCCAGGCACTCCGGCGATCATTATCCTTCTTCTCGTTGTTCGGCCGGGCCACCTGGCAGTTTAAGCAGAATTCACAGGGCCCGCATCTTCGTTAGCCCCCGACGGGGTGGGCGCGCTAATGACCGCGATCGGTCGAGTCTTCGCACGTATGCAACGCAAGGGCTACGACCGCTTTCGGTGCTACCTAGACGTTGCCGCGCCTTCCAACGAAGGTCTCCTAACCGAGCCCATAGCCGCCGCTTAGCCTCGGCGGCAGGAACCGCTCCTTATGTCGAGGCGGCCGGAGAGGTCTCACCTCCGGGCGCTCCCAGATCCGTACGTGAACCTCTCGATTCATACGGCTCCCGATGTTCGGCCGTTTCCATGGCAGAGCTGCCAGTGGGCAAAGAGCGTTGGATTTGCTCGGCGTAGCCGGT
>Ga0306925_10001377_pt1 | contig 19819 bp, 19 predicted proteins | sample flu12Cox44000176_FD_203755 | JGI IMG/M metagenome (GOLD analysis project Ga0306925, IMG submission 203755) | Lab enrichment of tropical soil microbial communities from Luquillo Experimental Forest, Puerto Rico - flux8day.12C.oxic.44.000.176 (v2)... | ecosystem: Environmental > Terrestrial >... | reverse complement strand
GTATCGAGCGGGTGAAGATCCGCTCCGTGCTGACCTGCGAGTCGAAGCGCGGTGTTTGCGTCATGTGCTACGGCCGCAACCTGGCGTCCGGCCGGCTGGTCGAGCTCGGCGAAGCCACCGGCGTGATCGCGGCGCAGTCCATTGGCGAGCCGGGAACCCAGCTCACCATGCGTACCTTCCACATCGGGGGAACGGCTTCGCGGGTCAGCGAACAGTCGCGCCTCGACGCCAAGAACAACGGTACGGTGCGCTTCGTCAACCTCATCACGGTCCGCTCCAAGGAAGGCCACCTGGTGGTGATGAACCGCAATGGCTCGATCACCGTGGTGGACGAGAAGGGCCGCGAAAAGGAGCGGTACGCGGTGGTGTACGGCGCCAAGGTGAAGGTGGAAGACGGGCAGCAGGTTTCACTGGGTGACGTGCTGGTTGAGTGGGATCCCTACACCTTCGCCATCCTGACCGAAATCGGCGGCACGGTGCAGTTCAAGGACCTGCAGGAAGGTCTGACGCTGCACGAGGAAGTCGACGAGGTCACCGGCCTGTCGCGTCATGTGGTGATGGATTCACCTGATGAGAAGCGCCAGCCGGCGATCATGATCAAGGGGGCCAAAGGCCATAAGCGCTACCTCATGCCCTCGCGCGCTCACCTCATGGTCCAGGACGGCGACGAGGTCACGCCTGGTGAAGTGCTGGCCAAGATCCCGCGGGAAACCACCAAGACGAAAGACATCACCGGTGGACTACCGCGCGTGGTCGAACTATTCGAAGCTCGCAAGCCGCGCGAAACCGCTGTTATCAGCGAAATCGATGGAGTGGTGAAGTTCGGCGACGTCAGTAAGGGCCAGCGCAAGATTTACGTCGTGGCCGATAACGGCACCGAGAAGGAGTACCAGGTGCCGCGCGGTGTTCACATCAACGTCCAGGAGGGTGAGCGCATCCGCGCCGGCGAGCCGCTGATGGATGGTCCGCTCAACCCCCACGATATCCTCGCCGTGCTGGGTGAAAAGGAACTGCAGGCTTACCTGGTGAACGAAATCCAGGAAGTCTACCGCCTGCAGGGCGTGAACATCAGCGACAAGCACATCGAGGTGATCGTGCGCCAGATGATGCGCTGGGTGAAGGTGGAAGACGTGGGCGACACCTCGTTCTTGCTGGAACAGCAGGTGGACAAGTTCCGCTTCCGCGAAGAGAACGAGAAGACGATCGCTAATGGCGGCAAGCCGGCCACCGGCCGTCCGCTGCTGCTGGGCATCACCAAGGCCTCGCTTTCCACCGATTCGTTCATCTCGGCGGCCTCTTTCCAGGAGACCACGCGGGTGCTGACCGAAGCCTCCATTCAGGGCATGGTCGACCATCTGCGCGGACTCAAGGAGAACGTCATCGTAGGCCGTCTCATCCCCGCAGGAACCGGCATGGAGTACTACCGCAATGTCCGGCTCTCGGAGGAGATGGAACAGGCCGCAGCCAAAGTGCAGGAAGAGGTCACCGCGGCATACGAGGAAGCCGAGCGCGCCCTGGAACTGCTGCGTCACGAAGGCGAGAACGAGGCAGAAGAACTCGCCGCCGAGTAGTCGTTGCTATACCACGCCGCTCGTGTGCTGCTCGGGCGGCGTTCGTATTGCAAGCGAAACGCGACATGGGCAGGGGCGAATTCACCGCGCAATCCCCGCAGGGGACGTGTAGACTCAAAGGGCGCCCGTCTGTTGATCGCATAGAATATGGCGCGGTTCTTTCGGCATCTGCGGTTGGCCTTGTGGCGTGCCTTCGAGCACGACGCTTTCAGCGTGGCCAAGGCAGCAGCGTTTTCCGCCATCCTGACGTTCTTTCCCGCCATCCTGGTCTTGGCCTCGCTGCTGTCGCGCGTACGCCAGAGCGAGCTGTTTGTCCGCGAAATCTTCCGCGCCGTGGGCCGCATTCTTCCCGAGGGGACCAGTGCCACGATCGCGCAATTCCTTACCGGTGCCAAACCGGTACAGACCAAGTTTCTGGTCTCGACCAGCATCCTGACCCTGTGGACGGCCTCCGGTGTCATGATTTCCTGGATGGAGGGCTTCCGCAAGGCTTACCAGATGCCCAAGATCTGGGGAATCGTAAAGGAACGGCTCTTTGCTTCCTTCCTGGTGGTGTCCGGCAACCTCATCGAACGCTGGACCATGTATCACGTCGGCTATGAGCTGACTCCCTACATCCTGGGCTTGTGGACAGCGGTCCGCTGGATCATCGCCACCCTCACCAGCATTGCGGTCATTGGGCTGGTTTATCATCATGGCGTCCCCAGAACTCAGCCCTGGCATCGGGTCCTGCCGGGATCGGTGGTGGCCACCATGCTGTGGGTGTTTGTCACGGTGCTGTTTGGCTGGTATTTGCGGCGGTTTTCCAACTATGACCTCATATACGGATCGGTTGGGACTGCGATCGCGCTGCTGATCTGGCTGTATTTGATCTCGATGGTCGTGCTGATTGGAGCTGAATTTAACGCTTTGCGCTATCCACGATTCCTGTTCGGCGCCCATTCAAAGTTGGAATCCGAGCAGAAACGTGTCGCCGCGCTCTGACCCTGACCGATGCCTGCATGCTGATCACCAAGCCGGACATCTTCGATTCCCCGGGCATTGACCCCCAGCGTTCCGGGGCACCCGGCCGGCGGGCAAAGATCGTGTGCACGATCGGTCCCGCCAGCAACTCCGAGGAGATGGTGCGCGACCTCCTGCTGCACGGCATGAATGTAGCGCGTCTCAACTTCTCACACGGCACCCACGAACAGCATGCGGTGGTCATCGAGCGGCTCCGCAAGGTGGCGCGGGAACTGGACCGCAGCATCTGCATCTTGCAGGACCTGCAGGGCCCCAAGATTCGCACTGGGCGGCTGCAATCCGGCGCTCCCGTCGCCCTCGAGAAGGGCCAGACTGTCACCATCACATCGCGGGATGTGCCCGGAACAGCCGAAGTTATCTCCACCACCTACGGGGACCTGGACCGCGACGTGAAGGCGGGCGAGCGCATCCTGTTGTCGGACGGCCGCATTGAGCTGGTGGTTCAAGACGTTCGCCCCGGGGAGGTGATAGCCGAAGTCCTCAACGGCGGCATGCTGGGTGAAAACCAGGGCATCAACCTCCCCGGCACCAACGTCAGCATTCCCTCGCTCACGGAGAAGGACCGGCGCGACCTCGAATTTGGACTGCTGCATGGCGTCGACCTAGTTGCGATTTCCTTTGTACGCACGGTTCACGACGTGGTTCGGGCCAAGAGCGCCCTTGCGTCTTTGCGCAGCGACGTGGGACTCATCGCCAAGCTGGAGAAGCCGCAGGCCATCGACAACCTGGACGGAATTCTTGAAGCTTCGGTGGGGGTCATGGTGGCGCGGGGCGATCTAGGAGTGGAGGTCGCCCCGGAAAAAGTCCCGCTGATCCAGAAATACGTGATTCGGCGCGCGCTCGACTTCCGCCGGCCAGTGATTACCGCCACCCAGATGCTCGAGTCCATGACCGAGAACCCGCGCCCAACCCGCGCCGAAGCCAGCGACGTGGCCAACGCGATCTTGGATGGCACCGATGCGGTGATGCTTTCGGGGGAGACGGCGAGCGGAAAATATCCGCGGGAAGCGCTTGAAATGATGGCGCGTATCGTTGCCGAGGCCGAATCGCATTCGCTGCACTCGCTGAAGCCGGGGCATCGCGAGGCGGTGCACGTTTCCGTGGCCGAGACCATCTGCGAGTCCATGGCGCATGCCGCACAGGACTTGAAGGTAAGGGCTATTGCGGTTTTTACGGAGACGGCGACGACGGCGCGAATGCTGTCGAAGTATCGTCCGGCCGCTGACATCTACGGGTTCACCTCCGTGGAAACGGTTTGCAACCGCATGAACGCCCTGTGGGGGACGACGCCCTTGATGTGTCCCCCGGCACTCTCCGTGGAGCGCATGGCGCAGTTCGCCGAAGACGAGCTGCGGCGGTTAAAGGTTCTGTCACCGGGGAATGTTTTTGGCTTGGTGGCTGGTACCCGGAACTCACCTGGGGCCACCAATTTCATGCGTCTGATTCAGGTCAAGGACAGCTCCCCATAACCTTTCATGCCCGATGCTGGTGGTAAAGATTCCAAAACCCCGCCATGGGCTGGAGAAGACAACATGACAGAAGCAGTAGTTTCCATCGCGTTTTTGGAGGCCTTTCCGGGCAAGGAGGAAGAGCTGCTAAGCCTGCTGCGCGAGCTTTATTCCATGATGCGGGACAAAGGGTACGCGGTTGACTGGCTCTATCGCGACCGCGATCGTCCTGACCGCTTCATTCACGTGCGGCGCTGGAAATCGACCGAGCAACGCAGCGAAGCCCAGAGCGATCCTGACGTGCACCGCTACTGGCTGCAGCTCCCCGGATTGTGTATCATCCCCACGGTGTATGAGAACCTGGAGACGGTGTTCAGTGCTGAGCCGCTGATTGTCAGTTGACCCAGGGCGGCTGCGCGTCGCCGTTCTTCTTTGGCCGGTCGCGGGCCCCGGGATCCCGCAGGCGGCCGTCCTCGTCAAAGTAATCTTCGTGGCGGAAGTCGCCACGGTCATGCTTGCGCATGTAAACCTCGAACTTGCGCGCTGCCCGCCTTCGCTTCCAGCGGTAGTACGAGTTCCGGAAACCGTAAAACTTCTCCGAGCTTAGGAATCCCAAGCCGCGGCGCGGGACAAACTTCAGGAACAAGTACCCGAATAATCCTCCCCCAAGGTGCGCCATGTAAGCGGTCGATTGCCCCAGGGTGTGGGCGGAGGACAGCGCTCCGTAGAGCGCCAGCAGGATCAGCCCGATGACGAAATAGCGCGCCTTGATCAAGAACGGAATGGGAAACAGCATGATCTCCGAATCGCCGTGCAGCATGCCAAAGGCTATCAGGATGCCGTAGATTCCGCCCGAAGCGCCGACTGTCGGAACCAGGGGCGAAGCCCCCAGCAGACCGGTGAAAGCAACAATGCAAGTGGTGATGGCGGCGCCGATGACGCAGAAGAAATAAAACTGCATGAACAGGCTGTATCCCCAGTCCATCTCCAGCTGTGCGCCAAACATCCACAGCGCCAGCAGGTTGAACAGAATGTGCAGCACGCCCACATGCACGAAGGCATAGGTGACAAACTGCCATATCCAGCCATGGCCCACCGCCAGTTGCGGCACCAATCCGAAATGAAAGTTGATCCAAACCTGGGCGCCCGGCGACGTAAATGCACCCAGGATCGCCACCAGCAGAAACACTCCTGCATTGGCGATCAGCAGTTGCTTTACCGCCGGGGTGAACGGCGGAAAGCTCAAAGTCATGGTCGAGCCGCGTCGCATGAAAAAACTCCGCTAGGACTTTCTAAAGCGCTTAGCGCTCGGGCACCGGAACCACGGGAAGACTGCGGTGCCCCTTCGGGTCGGTCGCCTGCACTGCAAAAATCACGTTATCTTTCGAAATGGGCAGAGTGGCCTGCGTGACCTGGGCAAACAACTGTTCGTGCTCCCAGTCAGGAGCGCCGGTGTCACGCCACAAAACCAGGTATCCCGTGGCCAAGCCGCCCGGCGATGAATCCCACACCATAGTGGAATCGTTCTGCAGGGTCTTCGTCAACATGCGCACCCTGACGGGGGGCGCAGGGGCGGAGGCCAACGCTGCCAAGGTTGCGGCATTCAAGCGCGCCACATTACTCACGTAATCGTAGTTGACGAACTTGGGCAGATCACCGTATTCGATGCCGTTTTCCGTACGCACATTCTGATGCTGATGATTGTAATTTTCACGATACTCTGTAAAGCGAACCGCGGCAAAGCCCTGCTCGTTGAACGAGGTGTGGTCGCCGCCGCGCAAATAGCGGTCGCGTCTGAACACAACCAAGGGGCGGAATCCGGGGAGGTACTGTCGTGATATCGACGCAATATACCGCGCCAGTTGCCGCGAGCCTCCATCGTTCTCACCACCCAGTGCCCGGATCAGCTTCAACTCATTCTCACTGGCACTGGCGGGGATTCCTTCCGAGAAGACCCGTACCGTGTGGGGGTCCTGTTTGCTGTCCCCTGGGGTGCGATCTCCGCCTACGATATCGTTGTTCAGCACGGCTTCGATGTTCCAGGCTTGCGTCTTTGCCATTTTTGCAAAGTGAGCGCTGCCGTAAAGTCCCTGCTCTTCGCCCGCGACCGTCAAGAAGATGATGGTAGCCGGAAACCTGTGCTGGCTCAGTACCCGGGCACATTCCAGGCTCACCGCCGTTCCGCTGCTGTCATCATTGGCGCCCGGGGAAGCGCCGCTTGCGTCATTGGTTTCCGAATTGCGGGAGTCATAATGGCCGGTCACCAACAAGATGCGGGAGGCATTGGCGGCATTGCTTCCGGGCAGCACGGCATAGACGTTGGTCAGCTTGGTTGGTTGCGGTACGCGGTTCGACACCTCCTGGGTAAATTCGTCGGTCTTGACCTCCAGGCATCCGCCGCAGGCTCGGGAGTAGCTTTCGAACTCGCCCTTGATCCACTCGGCGGCGGCGTTGACTCCCTTGCCGGTCGAAGCCGGCACATCCGACGACAGGGTGTGGCGGCTGTGAAAACTTACCAGCTTTTCGATCGTCTCCTGAATGCGTCGCGGGGAAACTTCCCCCAGCGCCGCCGCGATCTGCGGGTCAGCTGGCGCATCGTTGATGCTGTCGGCCGATGGCCCAGCGGATTCTGCAAGCCGAGGAAATGTCAACAGCGAAATTGCCAGTCCGGCAGCAAACACTTTCATTTTGGACATTGAAACCCTCAGGACTTCAGCGCATCTCAAGTGTCTGTTACTTGACGCTGGTAACAAGAGATTCTAAATATAAAGGGGCAGCTGCGCCGTGATCCATGGTGGCGAATGTGCTGCATGTAGATCGGAGGAACTGGCCATGGTGATTTGTCCCGAGTGCGAAAGCGATCTCGACATCGAAGAAGACGAGGTAGACGAGGGAGAAGTCGTCTCCTGCCCGGAGTGTGGCACAGACTTTGAGGTCGTTGCGGTCGATCCCCTGGAGTTGAGCCGGGTGGAGGAGGAGGAAGTCGACGAAGACGAGGAAACGGGCGACGAAGAGGAAGAGGAGTAGGGTGAGCAGTCGACCGCATGGCAAATCCCCTGTCGCGCTCTTCGCGCTCGCCGTTTCCTGGGCATGGCTCGTCGCCGGCGCGATTGCCGTCTGCTGTGCCCAGGAACCTTCGGCGAAGAACTCTGCGGTCAAGGATTACGCCCTGATCTATGGCACGGTGTGGGGTGCAGATGACCGCCCCGCCACCGGCGTTCCGGTTACGATTCGCCGTGCTACCGACAAAAAGCCGAAGTGGGAACTGGTTTCTGACAGCCGAGGTGAGTTCGCCCAGCGGGTACCCCCCGGCAAACAGGACTACATCGTTCGAGCCGACATCAAGACTCCTAAAGGGGAGGCACAGCCGGAAGTTACGGTTCAGATCGAAGGCAACGAACGGAAAGATATTGGACTGCATTTAACCGTCGCCGCGCCAGCGAAGAAGTAGGCTGATTCCATGAAGCGGTTTTTGATTGCCCTGAGCGTTGCCCTGGCCCTGGCAACTTGCCTGACGGCGCAACTGACTCTTCCTTTGGGCGGGTCATCCAGCGAGCCCACCCCCAAGAAAACCAAGCCCACGTCGAAGATGCTGACCGGCATCGTCACTGACAAAAGCGACCAACCGATTCCCGGCGCCGTGGTCTACCTAAAGAACATGAAGAGCCTGGCGGTGAAGAGTTACTTCGCCCAAGCCGATGGCGGCTACCGTTTCCCGCAGTTGGCCCTCAACACAGATTACGAGGTCTACGCCGAGAAGGACGGCAAGAGAAGCGACACCAAGACGGTCAGCCAGTTCGACGACCGCTTCACTCCCACGATTAACTTGCGAATTGATCTCAGCAAATAACAAGGCCGCCGTGACCGGCAGCCCTGTGATTTCCCCGACAAAACGCTCAATTGTTTTCGTTGCTGGCGCGTTTCCATGTCATGAATTCGCCAATCGTTGAACCGGTGCCGGATGACGAGGTTGACGCCGCCGGAGCCTTGTAGGCTTCTACATCCGCACGCGTGGCCTCTTCGCCCACGGCGCGGATGCTGAGTCCAACTTTTTTCTCCGCCGGGTTCATCTTGATGATCTTGAAGTCGAATTCCTGTCCGGGCTCCAGTTTGATCTGTGCGCCGAGTTTGTCCACCGCCTCGGAGTTGTGGCACAGCCCTTCGACGCCATCGGCAATTTCCACAAATGCGCCGAAGCTGGCCAGGCGCAGCACCTTGCCGTGGATGACATCACCCACGCGATGCTGGTCGAAGAACGTGTCCCAGACATCCGGTTGCAACTGCTTCACCCCCAGCGAAAGCCGGCGCTGCTCCGGCTCGATGGCCAGCACAATAGCCTTTACCTTGTCGCCCTTCTTCAGCACTTCGGAGGGGTGCTTAACGCGCTTTGTCCAACTCAAATTGCTCACGTGAACCAGGCCATCGATGCCGTCTTCGATTTCGATGAACGCCCCGAAGTCAGTCAGGTTGCGGACCTTGCCTTCTACCACCGTGCCGATCGGGAATTTCTCGTGCAGGGTCTCCCACGGGTTCGATTCCAGCTGCTTCAGGCCAAGGCTGATGCGCCGCTCCGTCGGATTTACATTCAGCACTACCGCTTCCACCTGGTCGCCCACGTTGACCATCTTGGAGGGATGTTTCATCCGCTTCGACCACGTCATTTCACTGACGTGCACCAGCCCTTCAATCCCCTGTTCCAGTTCGATGAATGCTCCGTAGTCGGTTACGCTGATCACCCTGCCATGCACATGTGCGCCGATGGGATAGCGTTCCGACGCATCCAGCCAGGGATCAGGTGTGAGCTGCTTGAATCCCAGCGACACCCGTTGCTTCTCACGATCGAACTTCAGGACCTTCACTTGGATCTGGTCGCCTACCTGTACCAGGTCGCGGGGATGGGTTAAGCGCCCCCACGACATATCGGTGATGTGCAACAAGCCGTCGATGCCTCCCAGATCCACAAACGCGCCGTAGTTGGTCAGGTTCTTGACCGTACCGGTGAGGATGGCTTCTTCGCTTAGCTGGTCGAGGGTCTTGGCACGCTTCTCCCCCTGCTCTTCTTCGAGGAGCTGCTTGCGCGAAACCACGATGTTGCCGCGTTTTTTGTTGAGCTTGATGATGCGGACGTCGAGCTCGGTGCCCTTCAAACCGTCCAGGTTGCGCACCGGGCGCAGTTCCACCTGCGAGCCGGGCAGAAATGCGCGCGCGCCCAGAATGTCCACCGTCAGGCCGCCCTTGATGCGATCGATAATGCGGGCCTTGATCGCCGCCTTGTCGCTGTAGGCCTTCTCAATATCGTCCCAAGCACGCAGACGCTGCGCCTTGTGATAGGAGAGATTGATGTAGCCTTCTTCGGTATGCCCCTGGTCGCGGACCACGGGTATCTCTTCGCCGGGACGCACCGTCACATTACCTTCGCTGTCGGTGAACTCGGCGACCGGAACCACACCTTCCGATTTATACCCAATGTCCACCACCACATACTGCGGGGTAATTTTCAGCACGGTGCCGGGTACGATCTGTTCGTCGTTCAAGGCGGCTTCGGTCTGCGCTTGCTCCTGCTCGAAGGTCTCGAGCGCGGTGGCGAAATCTTCCATGGAGGGTTCTTTTTCGCTCCGGGCCGGCGCGGCGGCCGGCGCGATGGGATCAGGATGATTGCTGGTATCAGGCGAAGCCTCGGCCGCGCGTTCTGGGGGCTGACCGGAAGTTTGAGTTGATGAAGTCGGAGTATCGTTGAGGGTTTCTTCGAGAGACATTGTTTGAGTTCACGCCCGGCAATTTTGGAAATTGACGGGTAGCCTGGTCGACGGACTGCTGGCTTCAGTCTTCAGGTAGAATTTCCCCGTTGGCGGGGGATTTTTGGACAACCCAGCGGCCGGATCCCGAAGAGCGGCCCCACTTCCCGGGACTCTTTGACTATAGCAACCGCTTCTGAGCAGTGTCAAACACGTAAGTCCTAGTAGTGTGTGATTTTCCCCTAATTTTCATGCAGCCTGCAACCGCCCGACCTCCGCGTTGGTGGAACGGGCTTACAACACGCTTGGGTAGCCTGCGCCGCTTTGATACCCTGCCCAGTAATGGACTATCTATGGTCACCATGGCGCTACACCTACGTCTCATCATTTGATAAGGCAGTGGGCTGCGTGTTCTGCCAGCTGCTTAACCTGGGTGACGACGAAAAGGCTCTCATCGTATACCGCGGGGAACTAAATTTTGTGATCCTGAATGCGTTTCCCTACACATCGGGTCACGCCATGGTGGTGCCTTATCAGCATGTTGATCGCCTGAGCCTTCTTTCCCAAACCGCTGCCTGCGAAATGATGGGACTATCGCGGCGTCTGGAGTCTGCCCTGTACGAGCTCTATCGTCCCGAGGGAGCCAACATGGGAATGAACATTGGAAAGGCGGCTGGGGCCGGTATCGCGGGTCACATTCACATGCATGTGCTGCCCCGCTGGTTCGCGGATGCAAATTTCATGACCGTGGTCGGCGAGACTCGGGTGTTGCCCGAATCGCTGGATGAGACGTACCGTCGACTCAAAGCTAAGTTTTGACTTCGGCGTCAACCCCTGATCAGGTCTTCCATCCGCTCCTCGTCGATCACCGCGACGCCAAGCTCGCGCGCCCGGTCGAGCTTCGATCCCGCCTCGTTTCCCGCGACCACATAATCCGTCTTCCTGCTGACCGAGCCCGATACCTTCCCGCCGGCGTCCTCGATCAGCTTCCTGGCTTCGTCGCGGGTGAGATGTTTCAGCGTGCCGGTGAGGACGAAGGTCTTGCCCGCCAGCGCCGTTCCCCGCTGTTTCTTCTTGCCCTTGAACATCAGGCCCGCCTTCCGCAGGCGTTCGACCAGAGCAACGTTCTTGGGTTCATGGAAGAACTCACGGATACTCTCCGATACCCGCGGCCCAATCTCGGTGACCGCTTGTAATTGCTCTTCGCTGGCCGCCATTAGTGCATCCATGGAACCGAAGTGCTCTGCCAGGAACTGCGCCGTGCGCTCGCCCACCATGCGGATTCCCAGCCCGTAGATCACGCGTTCCAGGGGTAATTTTTTGGAGTTTTCGATTTGGCCAAGGATATTCTGCACCGACTTCTTCCCCATCCGTTCGAGGTTCAGCAGTCGTTCCTCGGTCAGGTCGTAAATGTCAGCGACGCTGTGGACCAGGCCGCCCTCCACCAGCTGATTGACCAGCGCATCACCCATCCCTTCAATGTTCATCACCCCACGTGAAGCGAAGTGTCGAATGCTTTCACGCAACTTTGCGGGACAGTTGGCATTCACGCAGCGGTGGTCGGCCTCGCCCTCGTCACGCACCACGTGGCCGCCACATACCGGGCAGCGAGCAGGCATGTGAAACTCGCGCGTACCGTGCGGTTTGTCATCCAGCACTCGTACGACCTTCGGAATCACGTCCCCGCCGCGCTCTACCGCCACCCAGTCGCCGATCCGTACTCCCAGGCGCTCGATCTCGTCCATGTTGTGCAAGGTGGCGCGTGTTACCGTCGTTCCCCCAATCGACACTGGCTTCAGCGCGGCCACCGGGGTCAGCTTTCCCGTGCGTCCAACCTGCACCAGGATGTCCTCGATCTGGGTTTCGCCCGCGCGTGCCGCGAACTTGTAGGCAATCGCCCAGCGGGGAGCCTTGCCGGTGAAGCCCAACTCGTCCTGCAGTGCCACCCGGTCCACCTTGACCACCACGCCGTCGATCTCGTAAGGCAGCGCATCACGGACAGAGTCGCTTTCGTTCACGAACTCCATGACCTGCTCGAGATTTTTCGCCAGCCTGTGCCGCGGGTTCACCTTGAAACCGGACGCCTGCAGTGTTTTCAGGACCTTGGAGTTGCGGTCGAAGAGGGATCGTCCGCCGGACAACAGGCCGTAGGCAAAGAAGTCCAGGCGACGCTGCGCCGTGACGTTGGGTTCCAGCGTCCGTACCGTGCCCGCGGTAGCGTTACGGGGATTGGCAAAGGTCGCCAGGCCCTGCTGCTCACGCTCTTCATTCATCCGCTGAAAGGCGGCCAACGGCATCAGCAGCTCGCCACGAACCTCGAAATCGCGCGGCAGGCCCGCGGCACGGAGTGTTTTCTCCGGGACCACGAGCGGGATACTGCGCACGGTGCGGACATTGGGCGTGACATCTTCCCCGATGCTCCCGTCTCCGCGGGTTAAACCCAGGGCCAGCTTGCCCTCGGCGAAGCGCAGCGCCAGTGACATCCCGTCCAGCTTCAATTCGCACACGTAATCCACTTGCGACTCGCCCGTCAGCTCATGCACCCTTCGCTCCCATTCCCGCAGTTCAGCTTCGCTGCTCGTCTTGCCCAACGACAGCATCGCGGTGGAGTGCGGTACCTTGGTAAACTCTTCGCTGGGCTTGCCCCCCACGCGTTGCGTGGGTGAATCCGGCGTCACCAGCTCCGGATGCTCCGCCTCGAGCGCTATCAGCGTATCCATCAGCTTGTCGAATTCGGCGTCGCTGACTTCCGGGCTGTCGAGCACATAGTAGCGGTGTTCGTGGTAACGAATCTTGTCCCGCAGGGCATCAATCTTTTTTTCCCGGTCTCTGCTGCTTGCAGGCATTGGCCAATTATAGGGGCCTGGCTTCGGCGCAGACCCCGCTGAGGTTCACGTTAGAATAGAGATTTCCCACGGAGAAGAGTGCAGCAGTTATTCGCTAAGTGGACCCACTGGATCCTTGCCATCCTCAGCCCGCTCGGAATTTGGGGGGTTCTGGGCTTCGCCTTCGTCGATGCGGCGTTTCTCGGCCTGCCCCTCGACGCCATCGTGGGCGGTTATGTGTACGCGGCGCCCCGCCGCTTCTTGTTCCTGTCGGCCCTGGCCGCTGCCGGCTCGGCGCTGGGCAGCATCGTCATCTACTGGATCGGCTACAAGGGCGGGGAAGTGCTGCTCGTCAAGCGCATCGGAGAGGCCCGTTTCAACAAGATTCGTGCAGCCTTTGCGCGTCACGAATTCCTCGCGCTCATGTTGCCGTCGATGCTGCCCCCGCCGACGCCCTTCAAGCTGTTCGTTCTCTCTGCCGGCATTGCCGAGATGCGCTTCGCTCACTTCCTGGGAGCAATATTCTTCGGCCGCTTTTTGCGCTTCCTGTTGCTTTCACTGCTGGTAATCGGCTTTGGTCCCCAGATCGTGGGATTCCTGGACCACGTGGTCCACCACCATGCGCGGCTTGCCATCGCCGTACTTGCCGCGGTTGCGCTCATTGCCTGGTGGACCCGGCGGGTAGGCAAGCTCAGATCACGAAGCGGGAGCCGGGCATCGGAGCCTTAGATTTGGTACGGGAGAAGTCAGCCGGACATGGCGTCCGGCGGCCCCTGACTGTAAACTCTTCCGTCAGATCAGCGTGCGACTGTGACGCTCTCTTGCTGGCGATGGCTCAGCAGATGTCCCATGCCGAAGAACAGGGCTGCAAAGAACAGATCGGCCACCACGGCATTACGGAAGAAGGGCAGGGCGGCGAGGTAGCATGCCATAAGGCCGCCCGGGTTCTTGGGGTACATGCTCCATACCGCCCACACGGCGAAGTTGCTGACCACAAAAAACGAAACCGAAGCGGTTAGCGACGCGGCCCCCACGCGCAGCGCAGAGGCGTGCCTGGCGAGCAAGCCACCCAGCAGCATGATGCCCGCATACCACGCCCAGGTCACCAGCAAGTCGGCGGACAACGGATAGCCATACACGCTGCGTGACAGGTAAATGCCGCTGGCGGCAAGCGCCGTTACCGGAATCCACAGTTCCCGGCGCGGTCTGCGTGCCCCAAAGTAAAGCAGTGCAGCGGTCACCGGAGCAAAACTAAATGGCAGCGGCAGAAACCGCGTGTGTACCGCTACAGCAAAGACAAGAAACAGATATGCCAGCATGGCCACCTCCGAAACCTAATGCTTGCAGGACCCGCCCTCTCTTGATTCTCGGCTCCTCGCGCACCTGCGTCAAGGGCGATCGATTGCTGAAAGTTACTTCCCACTCACAACCATCCTGACTCGCTCAAGGCGGCTTGTCGATCGGCGGCCTTTGTGAATTCATCCCTTCCTCCTGCACCCTCCCGTCAGGACCTAGCAGCACCCGGCCTCCCAGCCGGCCCTGGGTTCTCGGCTCCCCGAACCGCAGGTCCTGAAATCGCACGATGTATCCCGGCGACACCCCTTGCAGTTTCTCCGTCTGGGTTAGGGGAAACGCTGCCCAGTCGAGGAATACACGTCCAAGATAGGAAGCCTTGGCTGCCTCAGTAATCGGCGTCTCCTCCGGCTTAAAGAAAACTTGTGCCTCCGAATCCGGATCTACCACCGGAACCAGCGAGTTCACCGGCAAGCTCTCAAACAGTGACCGCGTCTCTACCACTCCATACCAATGAAACGGATCAACCCAATGGGGATAGGCGGCAATTTTCTCCGCTACCTCGCCCTGGTACAGCAATGCCCCCATGGCGTTCAGCGCCCGGCGATGCTGGAAGTCGCGAATCCCCCAAACCAGCACAACACATACCAGGGCGGCGATGGCGCTGGCCCGTCCTTGCGGACCCCGGCTGCGCACCCCAATTTCCTGGTTAATCAAAGCGAACAGGGCCGGCATGACCAGCCCAAGAATCAGAGCCAGGAGAATCACCGGCTCGATGATGAACACGATGTCCCACGAGTACCAGCGCCAATCGAAGGGAGCAAACATGCGGATGCCGTAGTCGGTGGTGTAGTCCAGCAAGATGTGGCTCAGCGCGGCAAGCAAGGCCAGCCAATACAGATAGCCCCATCGGGCCGGAATTTTCGACCGCAAGATCACCGGCCTGCCCGAGGCTCTTCGCCATCGACTGAGCCAGTACACAAATCCCAGCGTGGCCGCAGCGACGACAGGAGCGGCAATAAAGGAATGTGTAATTCCGCGATGATGCTGCAGGGCCACTATCGACCCCTTAAAGGCCCACAGTACGTCGAGGTCGGCAGCCTCGGCCGCCAATACCATGGTCAAAGTGGCCAGAGCGCTTTTGCGATTGAACCCGGCACGGCTCATGCACGCGCCGGTTAGAAAGTGAGTGACCGGTTCCAACGCTCTCCTTGGCTAAAGATACTCATGCGGAAACGCTAGGCCGCCCCCTCGCCGTGCCCGGTCTTACCGGCCAGCAGGTCAATGGCGTGGGGCAAAATATCGACCACCAATTGCAGCGAGTCAACGGCCCCAGCGGGACTGCCGGGAAGGTTCAAGATTACCGATCGTCCCCGCACCCCGCATACGCCACGGCTGAGAATCGCGAATTCGGTGCTTTCCAGCCCCGCCATGCGTATCTTCTCGGGTATCCCCTCAATCAGCTTCGAACATACCGCGCGCGTGGCTTCCGGTGTAACGTCCCGTTCTGCGATTCCGGTTCCCCCTGTAGTCACCACCAGATCGACCTGCGCGGCCAACTGGACGAGGGTGCGCTCAATGTCTTCCCGCTCGTCGTTAACCGTGCGCTGCTGGGTGACCTGGAACCCGTGCTGGCGCAGCACCTCGGCGGTCGCCGGACCTGACCGATCGGCCCGCTCGCCTCGTGCCACCGAATCGCTGATCGTCAATATCGCAGCCGTTATCATGATTTGCCTTTCCCTGCTCGCCGTTGGTAGTCCCCGCTCTTCCCGCCCGACTTTCTTTCCAGCCTCAGCTGGCGGATTTCAATTGCCTTGTCCAGCGCTTTGCACATGTCGTAAACCGTCAATGCGGCGACCGACACCGCCACCAGCGCCTCCATCTCCACACCAGTGACCGCCGTAGTGCGGACGATTGACCGAACCTCGATCCCTCGTCGCCGCAGTAAACAACGAACATCAATCTTGCTGAGGGGAAGAGGGTGACACATGGGGATCAATTCCGCCGTGCGCTTGGCTGCCTGAATTCCGGCAATCCTTGCCACTTCCAGGGGATCACCCTTGGGATTTTGCGGCAGGGCGCGCAGCACCGCCGGTTTCATGGCTACCAGGGCGTAGGCCTCCGCCTCCCGTAGCGAGGGACTCTTGGCGGACACATCTACCATCGACGCCCGCGCCGACTCGTCATAATGCGACAGCTTTTGCGCTTTGGCTCGCTTCTTGCCCATGCACCTAGGTCCTAGGACAACAGTACCGTCACCGCTTCCCCGGCCGCAAAATGTTCCCGATCCGGCGGTACCAGGACGTAGCAATTCGCTTGCGATGCTGCCATTAGATCACCCGATCCCTGCCATCGGATCAATTCCACCTCCGGCCGCTCGACCGTGCCAGCCAGCCTTGCCGGAAGAAACCGCGTCAGCCCCGTTTTGGTCGAGATCGGCCGCTTTAAACTCGCCCGGGCAAAGGGCAATGGTGCAGGCATTGCGCCGCTGAGCGCGTCCAGCACGGGCTGCACGAACAACTGGAATGTGACCATGGTCGAGACCGGATTGCCGGGCAGTCCAAAGAACGGTGTGGTCTTGCCGGCTGGCGCGATATCGCCAAACACCACCGGCTTGCCGGGTTGAATCGCCACCCCGGTGAAAAAGAATCTCGCGCCCAGCGAAGCCAGCACTTCTTCCACCAGGTCGTACTTGCCCATGGAAACGCCGCCGGTCAACAGCAGTAGATCGTAGGTCAAACCCTTCCCCAGCAGAACTGCCAGCTCGTCCGCCCGGTCACGCGCCACCGGCAGCAGTGTGGCATCGCCGCCGCGGCCGTAAACCTGCGCCGCCAGTGAGTAGCTGTTGGAGTTGCGAATCTGGTTTCTTCCCGGCGGCAGATGAATGTCCACCAACTCGTCCCCGGTGGCCAACACGGCCACCGTCGGACGCCGATAGACTGCGACTTCCGCCCTGCCCACGGCAGCGGCTACGGCGACCACGGTATGCCCCACGCGTGTGCCTCGTTTCACCATGACATCGCCGCGACGCGCTTCGGCTCCCGCGGAAACGACGTTCTCCCCTGCCTCAACCGAGCGTTCTACGATCACCTCGTCGGCCGAGGACTCGGTGTACTCCACCATCACGACCGCGTCGGCCCCGGCTGGGACCGGAGCGCCGGTCATGATTTCGACGGCTTGTCCTTCGCCGGTCGTAACCCCGCTTTCCTGGGCTGAAGCACCGGCTGGGATGGAGGCGATACACCGCAATCGGGCCGGAGGCTGGCGGACGTCGGCCGACCGTATCGCGTATCCGTCCCGGGTGGCGCGCGGAAAGGGTGGAAAGTCACGGTCCGCGTACAAGTCTTCCGCCAGTACCAGGCCGACTGTATCCAGGAGGCTGGTCAGCTCCGGGGAGCTCGCGGGCAGCCGGGCAGCGTACTGCTCAACCACCTGCCGAGCCTCGGCGAAGCTCAGCAGCTTGTTCGAGTTGGACAAGATCATGGCAGCGCTCATGCGGATTCTACTGGCCGAGCCTTCCCCGAGCGGCCTCGCGGTTCATAAAAAGGGCGGCACGCAGCCGCCCTGGTGCGCTTCTCGAGCAGAGTGTCAAGGGTTCTGCTTCTTAGTAGAAGCTGATTTCTGTTTGCCGTAGGTCGTCTGTATCGAGGCCCCTATGGTCTCCAGCATCTGCTTGGCCGCGTCGGCATACTTGCCGCTGGGATCAAGCTCCAGGTACTTGTTGAACGCCTCGGCCGTGCCCGGGGGAGCAATGACCTTGTTGTCCTTGCCGGTCGTCATCTTGGCCGTCAGGTTCACGCCCTTCCAGTAGTAGGCGTCAGCCTTCTTGGGGTCGATCTGGATCACCTTGTCGAAAGCTGCATTGGCATCATCCACCTTGCCCGCGTTGGTCAGGATTGCGCCTTCGTTGAAGTAATAGGTGGCGGCGTTCGCCGGTTCCACCTGCGCCGCCGTGTTCCACTCCGCGATAGCCTTGTCTGTCTGACCCGCCTTGGCGTAGGCATCGGCTAACGCGTTGTGATAAACCCCGCTGTTCGGGGTGATCGCCAACGCCTTCTGGTAGGCCTCAATTGCCTCGGGATACTTCTTGGCGCCGCGATAGGCGTCCCCCAGGTAGGCCCATAGCAGGTCTTTGCTCGGATCACTGGCTGTGGCTTCCTGCATGAGGGTGATTGCCTGGTCATAATTACCCGCTTTCTCCAGGTCGCGGGCCTCGGCGAGCTTGGCGTTGAGTCCCTTGATTTTTTCGTTCTGCTTCTGATCTTCCTGCTGCTTCTTGAGTTCCTCTTCCGAGGGTCCGGCCTTGGCCTGGTCCTTCTTGAGATCGAAATTTACTTCCTGCATGTTGCCCATGGCTATGGGGATCTTGGCGACGGCATCTACCGGCTTTCCGTCGCGAGTAAGGGCGACATCGTAGGTGCCCGGCGACAAGCCTATGGCGCTGTATTCACCGACCTTGTTGGTCTTGACCGAGATCTTGCGGCCGGTGTCGTTGTTGGTAATTTCGACCACGCCGTCGGTGACGAATTTACCCTCCTGGTCCTTGGCCACACCTCGAATGCCCGTCATCTGCGCCATGACGGGAACCACGCCCAGCGCCACCAACATCACCAGCAATGCAATGCGACTCGTGTATTTGTTCATTTCTGCCTCCCGCGCGTGGCATCAGGCCGCCAATTTACGCTCGCGGCACCGTCACCATGGCGATAACACTCCCATTTGAATTCCTGAGGATCAGTGCGCCTGGGCCTGCATCAGATATGGAATGGGATCGCAGGCACCTGCTGCTGCAAAGGCCCGCATCCGCAACACGCAGCTCTCGCAGGTGCCGCAGGCCCGGTCCTCTCGCCTATAGCATGACCACGTTAAATCGAAAGGAGCGCCTAATTCAAGGCCAAGCCGCACAATCTCCGCTTTTCTCAGGGCAATCAGCGGAGTCTCGATGCGGATTCGGCCGTCTTTCGTACCGGTTCGCACCGCCTCGTTGAAGGCCATGTAAAACTCTGGCCGGCAGTCCGGATAACCCGAACTGTCCTGCTGCACCGCCCCGATGTAAATCTTGTCCGCTCCCAGCACCTCGGCCCAACTCACCGCCGCGGATAAAAAGTGCGAATTCCGGAAAGGCACATAGGTTACCGGGATCTGCGCACCAATCTCAAGCCCCGCCTCGGGCACCGCTATCTGGCTATCAGTCAGGGCCGAGCCGCCGATGGTACGGAAGAACGCCGTGTTTACCACCAACGTCGTGCGGACTCCCAGCCGATCACAGATGTCCTGGAAGGCCTGGTGTTCGCGCCGTTCGGTGCGTTGCCCGTAGTCGATGTGGAGCGCCGCCGTATCTTCGGCAGTAAAGTCGCGCACGGCTAGTGCCGCGCAGACCGCCGAGTCCATGCCTCCGCTCAACACCACCAATACGCGAGCCCGCGGGCTATTTGTGTGTCGTGCCGCCGCTATTGTCGTCATGCCAGCCCTGATAATCCCGCTTTGCCGCACTCCGCGGGAAAAGCAATCGAAACAGGAACGATCTAAACCCTACACTCCTTTCATCGAGGGCTCCCAGATGAACTTATGGATCTGCAGCCCCAACCGCGCCTGCAATCCATCGGCCAGCATCCATTCCGCCAGCAGGCGGGGATCGAGCAGGCAATGCGAGGCGTCTCGGCTGCCAGCGGCGTCCTTGCGGAATGCCGGAGATAGGATCAGCGACGCCACCCTGCCGTGCAATTCATGGTCGCGGATAAACTCCCGGGCGAACTCGTAATCCCGCCGGCTGGCCAAAACGAACTTGATTTCATCGCGCGGCGTCAGGTATTGCAGGTTCTGGCCGCGAAAGGTCCCGCCCTCGCCCGAGTCGGGACACTTCACGTCCACGATCTTCACCACCGCCTCCGGAACCTTGTCCAGCCAGCGTTCGCCACTGGTTT
>Ga0306925_10001374_pt1 | contig 19834 bp, 22 predicted proteins | sample flu12Cox44000176_FD_203755 | JGI IMG/M metagenome (GOLD analysis project Ga0306925, IMG submission 203755) | Lab enrichment of tropical soil microbial communities from Luquillo Experimental Forest, Puerto Rico - flux8day.12C.oxic.44.000.176 (v2)... | ecosystem: Environmental > Terrestrial >... | reverse complement strand
TCGGCGGGCCCGACCGGGCCCCAGGCGACGATGCCGTCCGACGGTCCGAAGATTTCCTGCGCGACCTCCGGATCGAGAAAGGCGGCAACCATCGAGCAGCCATTGGCCTGTTCGACGCACCAGCCGGTGCTGGCGTCATGGCTGGCGATTTCCTCGACCACTCGAATGTAGGTCATCGGGTCGAGTTCGGCACCGCCGAGAGAACGCGGCTGCAACAAACGGAACAGCCCATTGTCGATCAGCGCCGACACGATCGATGCCGGCAATTCGCGGCCCAGCTCGATCTCGTCCGCCGCCTCAGCGAGAGCGGGTCCCAGCGCGCGGGCACGCGCGACGTAATCCGGGCTGTCGTGCAAAACCGCGTCCATTTCTCGACCTCCTGACTGCGCGTCGTACGCAATAGGCGTTCAACCAGCTGCCTGCGCAGCTTGTCCTTGATCTGGATCACTGGCGGCCGCGTCCTCGAGGGTCGAGAGGTCGCCCTCCGGTAAGCCCAGCTCGCGGGCACGCAGCAGGCGGCGCATGATCTTGCCGCTGCGCGTGCGAGGCAGATTGGCGCTGAAGGCGATCTCCTTGGGTGCGACGGCCGGGCCAAGGCGCTTCCTCGCATGACCCAACAGCTCGCGGGCGAGGGGTTCGCCTGCAACGTGGCCGGGTTTGAGGCTGATGAAGGCCTTGACGATCTCCCCGGCGACCGGGTCGGGCTTGCCGATGACCCCGGCCTCGGCGACAGCGGGGTGTTCCATCAGCGCGCTTTCGACCTCGAACGGGCCGATCAGGTGGCCGGCCGATTTGATCACGTCGTCGGCGCGGCCGACGAACCAGAAATATCCGTCGGCGTCGCGCATCGCGAGGTCGCCGGTCAAGTACCAGCCGTCGTCAAAGCATTTCGCATAGCGCTCGGGCTCATTGAGATAGCCGCGAAACATCGACGGCCAGCCGGTGCGCAGAGCAAGTTCGCCGGCGGTCATCGGCTCTTCGATGCGGTGCATCGAGCCGTCGGGCCGGTGGGCAACGATCGCCGCGTCGATGCCGGGCAGTTCGCGCCCCATTGATCCCGGCTTGATGTCCATCGCGGCGAAATTGGCGATCATGATGCCGCCGGTCTCGGTTTGCCACCAATTGTCGTGAAACGGCCGGCCGTAGACGCGGTTGCTCCAGACCACTGCTTCGGGGTTGAGCGGCTCGCCGACACTCGCCAGGAAACGCAGCCGCGACAGGTCGTATTTGCGCGCGACCTGCTCCCCGGCCTTCATCAGCATTCGGATCGCGGTCGGGGCGGTGTACCAGATCGTGACCCGCTCGTCCTGCAGGATGCGGTACCAGCGCTCGGCGTCGAACTCGGCCTCGTCGACGATCATTGTGACGCCGTTGGTCAAGGGCGCGATGATGCCGTAGGAGGTGCCGGTTACCCAGCCGGGATCGGCGGTGCACCAGAACACGTCATCGGGATGCAGGTCGAGCGCATAACGGCCGGTGACGTGATGGGCCAGCACGGCCTCATGGACGTGCATCGCCCCCTTGGGCCGGCCTGTCGTGCCGCTGGTGAAGTGCAGCAACGCCAGGTCCTCCGGTCCAGTGGCGACGAGGTGCCGTTCGGGACCGGATCGCCCCATGGCTTCATGAAAGTCGATCGTGCGTTCGATCTGCTGGCCTGGGTCGCTGCCGTCGATCAGCAGCACGTGCTCCAGGCCTGGCAGCTGGTCTCGCCAGTCGGCGACTTTGCGGCGGTAAAAGGCGGCGGTCGTGACCAGCACCTTCGCCTGCCCAATCGTCATGCGGGTGCGCACCGGCTCGGGACCAAAGGCCGAGAACAATGGCGAGAAGACACTGCCGTTCCGCAAGGTGCCGAATGCCGCGATGTAGAGCTCGGGAACCCGACCGAGCAGGCTGAATACCCGCTCGCCCTTGCCGACGCCGAGGTCGCGCAGCAGATTGGCGAAGCGGCAGCTGAGCGCCAGAAGCTCGGAATAGCTGATGTTGCGCGTCTCGCCGTTCTTGCCGAGCCAGCGCAGGGCCAATTTCTCGCCGCCCCCTTCGGCGACGTGGCGGTCGAGCGCGTGGTAGGCGATGTTGAGCCCGCCGGGCATTGCCAGCTCGGCGCGCACCGATTTCCAAGTAAACGTCCCACGCACCGCGTCGTAGTCGCGCAGGTTGGGAAAGAGGCCCTCACCGACCAAGTGTTTCCTGATGATGTCACAGGACACCTTCTCCTCCCAGAGAGCAGCGACAGGAAAACGCGACGCTCGATCAACTGCATTGACCTGCATCAATCCCAGGGCCCATCGCGCCGCCGTGATGGGAAGCGCAGCGCTCAGCCTCGTTTATGCGGCTTTAGCGACATTACGTAATCGATGATGTCGTCCATCTGCTCGGGCGTGAAGGTGATGTGCGGCATTGTTTCGTGCGGCGATCGCAGAAGCGCTCGAAGCGAATATTCGGTAATCGAGGGCTCCGCCGCTAATTCCGGAAATGTCGGAGCGGCAAGATTTGGCGAAAGCCGGTCGGCACGGATCCCATGGCACTCGGTACACCACTTGCCGGCCAAGTTTTGCCCAGCAATGGGATCAGCCGACACACCGCCAACAGCCGCCAGCGCAATCGAGAGCACCGCCGCCAAACCGATGCAAATCGCTGCTCGCTTGCTCATGAAGAGCTCCGGGTCAACGGTCGAGATGCGGCGCCGCGCAGGTTGCGATCGCCAGGTATTCGGCGGCCCGCTTCGGCCATTTACCTGGGTCGCGGACCGGGGACTCGTGAAGATGGAGGATCGCGATGCGGGCACGGACCAAGGCCCCCATCACCTTGTAAAAGATCATCAACTGGGGTGGCGGGAAATCGCGCGCGCGCAAGCAATATCGCCGAAACAAAATTTGCCCGACACTGCGGGCGCCGATCTTTTCGCATTCCATCGTCAGAAACGCGAGCTCATCCATCGGATCAAGAGACCGCAGATCGGCTCGGAATTCGAGGCAATCGATCATCTGCGGCGCGGGTCCGAGACAGATGTGCTCCGGGCGGAGATCGCCATGCCCCTCCACTATCCGGCCTTCGACAAGCCTTTGCAGAAGCAGGTCTCTGCGGCAATAGATGAATGCCTCGATTCGGCGCGCGACGTATTGTGCTGCGTGCTGCAGCTCGGGACCACCGCCGGCCCGTAACGCACGGCGACTGTAACGGCATTCGGCGCGCAACCGTTCGAGATAAACTGTCGGCCGGATAGCCACCCGCGGCGCGGCGGAGAAGAAGCGGGCGAGGCGGTCGGCGAGGGCAACGATATCGCCGCGATGCCAATCGCCCCGAGCGAGGCGGTGGTCGAGCATGCGCTGGGCCGGTAGCCGAACCATCTTGACTAGCCAGTCGATGACGACGCCTTCGCCTGCGATGGCAAGATCGGACCCGGCCTCCAGGGTCAGCGGCACCACCCCTATGTAGACACCGGAGGACAGGCGTCGGTTGAGACGGACCTCCTGGACGGCATTGCGCCGCCGGGCATCAAGAGACGAGAAATCGAAATCCTCGCCGCGCAGCGGCTTTTTTAGCTTGAAGACGTGACGGTCGGTCAAGAACACCCAGGAGAAATGCGTTTCGATCCGCTCGACCCGGCTCGGTCGCTCCACGTAGGCCGCCGGCGATCCAAGGAACATCACTTTGCGATCGATGCCGATCTCCGGCTGCGCAGGTCCTTGGCAATCCGACATACGGCCGTTCACCCCGATCGGCGATCGAGCGTCGCTGCCAGCTCACGTAAAGAGACCCCGATCTCGACCGGGTAATCGCACCTCTCGAGCCGCGCGAGCGGTTGGGGAAGCCGCGCCAACTGGTCTGTGGCGCGGGCGCGGCTCGCGGTCAGGTCCCGAAGGTCAGGAAGGCGCCGCCCGCCGCGCATCACCGGGCGGAGCAGCGGCTCCCCCTGATACCGCTCGCTGGCAAGCGAAACCAAGTCGCGGGCGAACCGACCGCGCTCGTCATACCATCGCCAGACCTGCTTGCGACCCGGCCAGGTCGCCTTGCCCTCCGAGCGCTTGCGCCGTGCGGTCCCGGCATATTCCTGGAGCTTGTAGGCGCAATCGAGGGCCGGGGCGTCAGACGAGGTGGTCAAGCTGGTGCCGACACCATAGGAATCGATCGGCGCACCGGCGCGCGACAGGGCCAGCAGCGCATCCTCGTCGAGGCCGCCGCTAGCGACGATCTTGACGGTCCGCAACCCGCCCTCGTCGAGGATCCGGCGAACTTTTGCCGCGTGCTCGCCGAGATCGCCGCTGTCGATACGGACGCCCGAGATCGTAACTCCCTCCGCAGCCAGGCGTGGTGCAAGCGCCACGACGCGCCCGGCGGCGCGCTCGGTGTCGTAGGTATCGATCAGCAGGACGAGGCCTTGTGGATGCGACTGCGCGAAGTGCTCGAAGGCCAGCGTCTCGTCGTCGTGCGCCTGGATAAAAGAATGTGCCATCGTCCCGTACACCGGGATGCCAAATTCGAGACCGGCGGCTACCGTCGCCGTCCCGCTGAAGCCGGCGATATAACTCGCTCGTGCGGCGAGCACCCCCGCTTCGGCGCCGTGCGCTCGTCTCAAACCGAAATCGACCAGCGGTCTTCCCGGGGCGGCGAGTACCAAGCGCGCCGCTTTCGAAGCGATCACGGTCTGGAAATGGAGCAGGTTGACGAGGCGGGTCTCGGCGAACTGCGCCTCGGGCAGCGGTGCGGTCACGCGCAGTATCGGCTCGTCGGGAAAGAATGCCGTCCCTTCGGGCATCGCGTCGACGTCGCCGGTGAAGCGGAAAGACCGGAGATAGGCGATGAAGCTGTCGGAAAACTGGCTCAAGCCGCGGATGGCGTCGAGTTCGTCCGGCGTGAAGGAGAGGGTTTCGAGGAATTGCAGGGCCTGCTCGAAGCCCGCCGCCATAAGGAAGCCGCGGCGTGATGGCAGCTTGCGCACGAAGAACTCGAAGACCGCGGTCTCGATCAGGCCGTACTCGAAATAAGCGGCCAGCATGTTCAACTGATAGAGATCAGTCAGCAGCGCGCTGTCGCCCATCCACATGATCGAACTTACCCCCGACACCCGCTGGTCGTGTTTCTCGTCGCGCAGATTACCGTGGGCGGCATTGACGGAGATCAAGGTCGGCCTGGCCCGCGCGCCGCAGTATTGTTCGGCAGCGAAGGACATGGCAGCAGATGCCGGCTATCCAAAGCGCAGGGGAGACCTTTGCACGCGCGCGAAGCGAGCACCGGCGGCGCCGCAGCCAGATCCATGCGACCTTACTGCTCATAGCGATGGCGGCGCTGCTTTCGTACTGCGGGTGGATCATCGCCGAGTGGGACGGAATTGTGTGGAGCCTCGTCGCCGGCGCGGCGACACTCGTTCTTGTTCGTCGCATGCCACCCGGTCTGGTCCTCCGCGCAATCGGCACACGCGCGATGTCCCGCTCGGATGCGCCAGCACTCTATGAAATATTGGACGCCCTCTGCCGTCGCGCTGGGCTCGAGCGGGAACCGCTTCTCTGCTGGGTCGGCGAACGAGCCCCTGTCGCTTTTACCGTGGGACAGGGGACGGCGACCACGATCGTCCTATCGGCAGCTCTGGTGCGCGGGATGACCCTCCGCGAGATCCAAGGGATCCTCGCACATGAGATCGTCCATGTGCGCAATGGCGACATCGCGCTTATGCAGCTCGCCATGGTCGCGGGCAGGCTGACGCGTCTATTGTCGCAGATCGGTCTCCTCCTTGTCTTTTTCAGCCTTTTCCTGCGCGTCGTCGCCGTGCGCGCTATTCCGATCGCGCCGCTAATGATCCTTATCGTCGCGCCGATCGCGGTGAGCATCCTGCAGCTCGCGCTGTCGAGAGCCCGCGAGGGCGAAGCCGATCTCGAGGCTGCCGAGCTGACCGGCGACCCGCACGCGCTGGCCTCCGCTCTCGTCAAAATGCGCCGCCATGAGAAGATGCTGTTTCGCGGCCGCTTTCCGACCGTCGCCCCGCTGCGGATACCTTCGCTGCTTCGCGATCACCCGGCAACCGAGGAGCGTATTCGTGCTTTGTTGTCCTTGCCGCAGCCGCCCGGCATCGCCCCGGAAGACGATACACTGCCGTTCACCGGCGAGCTCCAGGCTCCGGGGCCGTGGAGTCGGGGTCGCCGTTCTAGCGGCAGCAGGTTATGACTTTGGCGAAAGACGCTAACGGCTCGCTCTGATTGCGCCAGATCAAGGCTGTCCTTCGGGTCGCCGTCTAGGCTTATTGCGGTCCACACCGATGGAGGGCGGCATGTCGTTGGGTTGCGGGCTGACCTTGTTCGCGGTTAAGGGAACGCGGGAATATGGCGAGCGAATCGCAAAGCACCTCGATCTGATCCTTAGTTCGCATGAGGAGCGCGGGTTCGAGGACGGCGAGCATAAGATCCGCCCGCTCGCCGAGGTGCGCCGGCAGGACGTGTTCGTGATCCACTCGCTGTACGGTGATGCGGAACAGAGCCCAAACGACAAACTCTGCCGTCTGCTGTTTTTCATCGGGGCGCTAAAAGACGCCGGCGCTGAGCGGGTAACGGCGGTCGTCCCGTACCTTTGTTATGCCCGCAAGGACCGGCGGACGCAGCCGCGCGATCCGGTCACGACCAAATATGTTGCTAGGCTCTTCGAGGCCTGCGGAACGGACTCGGTGATGACCTTCGACGTCCACAATGTGGCCGCCTTCGAGAACGCTTTCCGCTGTCCGTCAACCAATCTCGAGGCGATGCCGCTCTTCGTCGAGCACTTCGCACGACTGCTGCGCCATGAAAAGCTCTGCGTCGTCTCGCCTGACATCGGCGGCGCCAAGCGCGCCGAGCAGTTCCGCCGAGCCCTCGCGGCAGAAATCCATGACGAGCCGATGGCAGCGTTCGTCGAAAAGCGGCGCAGCGGCGGGGTTGTCACCGGCGACCTGCTGGTCGGTGAGGTGCGCGATCGCGCGGTAATCATATTTGATGATCTGATCAGTACTGGAACCACGCTGCAGCGCGCAGCACGCCGCTGCCGTGAGGCCGGGGCGACGAGGATCTTTGCAGCGGCGACCCATGGTCTATTCATGGGGAAGGCGCCGTCCGTGCTGGCCGATCCGCTGTTCGAGAGTATCGCCGTCGCTGACACGGTGCGATCTATTGCGGCCGTGGAGCAGCGGCTCCCCAGCAACATTCTGCAACTCGACTCGTCCAAGCTCGTAGCCGACGCAATCATGATGGCTCACACCGGCAGATAAGGGGCGGGGCCAATCAACTCAGAACTGCAGTCCCCGTATGCTGAGGAGCGCCGTAAAATTCAGAGACCTGGATTTCCCGCCCGAGGAGGCGACGGCGCATGCCCGGCGACATCCTCGCTCGGGCCGAGATGCGGCAATGTCATGCCGAGCGGCGCTGGCCGGCTCGCGGCACGCTAATCTGCGATGAACAGCGCGCCCACGCGCGGCGCATGCTGTAATGGGTAGATTCGTGAATGTAAACATGGCCGTACTGGTCGAAACCGAACAGTGCCGCCTCGCGGTCATTGCGGACTGCCTGAAAAACCTGATTGATCGCGGTAAAACAATCAGCAAGCCCGTCACCATCCGAAAGACGTGTGTGGCGCAGCAGTTCCGAGATGTTGAGCGCATGCAGCGGCGGCGCAGTGCGACCGGCGGTGGTCTCCCGCGCTAATTCGAAAAAAACCTGTGAGAGCAGGAAGTTGTCTTTAATCAACTCAAATATCTGCAACGCTTCCTCGGGTGTGCAAGCCGCCAGGGCGGCCGAATGGACCTGCGAAGGATCGTGATCGAGCCTGCCCAGGAGACCGCGCGCCGCGCCGATCTCGTGCTCGACCCAGCGGCGCATCTCAGGCGGGGCCGCTTTGAGCTGCTCTAAGGAGAAACTAAAGCTGGTCATCGCCCGCTCCTCGTCATCGGCGTTTGCTCGATCACATTGGTGTCTCGAAAGATACGGGCGCGCGTCGATCCCGGCCAATCAATCAGCCTTGCACGGGAACCCGTGGCCCGGTTCACTTCTGCCACGCGATCAGCGAAAGCTCGGCGGGCACCCGTACTCCCGAAAAAATAGGGGATGATGCGCACGGTGTACTCCTCCGCGCGTCGGGTCGCCGGTGCCGTTCCGGTGTAGATATGACCGTTCGTCGCGCCAATGATCGGTTCACCCCGAAGGAGTTCGCCGAGGAAGCGGTCCTCGCCATTGCGCGGATCGGCGTAGAGTTGAACCGCCACGTCGCTGGGCGCAATGCATGCTCCCTCCTCGGTCGCTGGACTTGCAGGTGCGCCGATCGAACGACCTGCGTTTCCTCTGAGTCCGATAGAGAGCGTGAGGAGATTCCGCTCATTGATCTGAATCATAAACTACACATTCTTTGAGATTAAGATGACCATCGAAGAAAAGGAGGCTGCGACGGACCAGGCTTCGATGGATGCACTCGGTGCCAAGCTCGCGATTGAGCGGGCGATCCTACAAGGGATCTTCGACGCCCTAGCGAACCGCGGGTACCGGGTCATTGGCCCCAGCATGCGCGACGGCGCCATCATCTACGAAACTGTCGCGCGTCTCGAAGATCTCCCCGCCGGTTGGACCGATCGGCAGGATGCCGGGCGCTACCGGATCGAGCGGCGTGGTGACGCGGCGCTGTTCGGCTATGCCGTGGGGCCCCATTCCTGGAAACGATTTCTGCATCCGCCTGTGGAACGGCTCTGGCAGGCCCGGCGCGAAGGCGATGGTTTTTCAGTCGCGGAAAACGAGGAAATGGCGGAGCCGCTCGCCTTTATCGGCGTGCGCGCTTGCGAGCTGCGCGCAATCGCCATCCAGGATCGAGTCTTTCTTGTGGGCCAATACCTCGACAAGTCGTACAAAATTCGTCGCGACCACGCGTTCATCGTCGCAGTCAATTGCGGCGAGGCGGCCGGTACTTGCTTTTGCGCTTCGATGGATGCCGGACCGAAGGTCGAGGCGGGTTTTGACTTGGCCCTGACCGAGCTCATCGAGGAGGACCGTCATCTGTTTATGATGGAGGTCGGCAGCTCTGCGGGGGCAGACTTGGTCAGGGATTTGCCGCACCGGCCCGCAACCGAGGAGGAAATCGCCGCCGCGGAGCGGGTTGTCGACCGAACCAGGGGTCAGATGGGGCGCACCGTCGAAACGAACGGCCTAAAGGAATTACTTCAGGCCAACCAGAACCATCCGCGCTGGGACGAGGTCTCTGAACGCTGCCTGACTTGCGGCAATTGCACGAATGTCTGTCCGACCTGCTTTTGCACGATAATCGACGACACGACTGATCTTTCCGGCACTACCGCCGAGCGCGTGCGTCGCTGGGATTCGTGTTTCACACTGGACTTTTCCTACATGCACGGCGGCAGTGTGCGCCGCTCGGCGCGCTCCCGTTACCGACAATGGATGACGCACAAGCTGGCGCACTGGGTCGATCAGTTCGGCAGCTCCGGGTGCGTCGGCTGTGGGCGTTGCATCACCTGGTGTCCGGCTGGGATCGATATTACCGAGGAAGCTGCTGCGATCCGGGCGTCCCCCGGGCCCCCCACCGGGGGCATGGCGGAGGGCTGCTGATGCAGGGGCTTGAACGCATCGTCCTCGACCAGCCGTTCTTCGTGGGTCTCGGCCCCGAATTCGGCAGCGCGATATCCGGCTGCGCGCGCAATCTGCGTTTCGCGGCCGAGGATTACCTGTTTCGCGAAGGCGAGTCGGCCAATGAATTTTATTTGATCCGGCAAGGCTCGGTGGCCCTAGAGCTGCATTCGCCAGCGCAGCAGGCGGTCGTTGTTGCAACCTTGCGCGAGGACGACATCCTCGATGGATCGTGGCTGGTGCCGCCCTATCGCTGGACATTCGATGCACGCTCATCTGAACTCGTGCGGGTGCTCGGGGTTGACGCCCGATGCCTGCGCGACAAATGCGAGGCCGATCACGATCTCGGTTACGAGCTGATGAAGCGTTTCGCCAGCGCCATGGGGGAACGGCTGCGCGCGATGCGCCTGCAAGTGGCGGATGTCTATGGCCCACGACGCTCGTGAGACTCGGGAAGAAGGTCGAGCGCCGAAGCCCACGGCCACCTTCCGAGCCGCTCGCGGCTGTCGCGCCCGTCGTGAGACGCGGACGTGGCAACCATTGAGCCAAGCCCCGCTTGCATCGATCACGCCACGAGCACTGGACGCGGCGATCAAGCAGGGAGGGATGCCGTTCCTTATCGAGGCTCTCTTGACATAGATCAACGCCGGAACAGCCCTCTCGGCGAAGCTGCACCTCTTGGGCGAATACGCCCGACCTGGAAGACAACAAAGCATGTCCATCGACATCGCAACCGCACTTCGCGAGGAGGCTGAGAGAGCCCGTGAAGTCGCCGAGCGGGTAAGCAGCGCTGGCGACAGGAAGACGTTGATGCAGCTGGCATCGAGGCTCGTGGAGATCGCGGAACGATTGGAACGCGACGCTAGAGACTAACTGGCGGTCACCCTTTGGCGCTGCGCGCGACCCTTCTTCAATGCCACCGCCATTGAGGTGGATGAGCGGTGATACGATCGCCTCTATGACGTCCGGTCGACTCGCGTCGGCTGAGGGCTCCTACCCTTTGCTCATGAATTTGCATAAGAGAGGACCGACTTCAGAGCGAGACATCGCTCTGGCGACGCCGGCGGGTCGCTCGGGCAGCACGCCGCCGATCCAAGACGATCTAGGGACAACTGACACCTACTCACGTGTGGTCCGAGGTGGCAGTAAAACGCTCCAGCGACGTGGTTTGAGCTGTGTCAATGCGCAGTGCCCAGCCTTTACGCTCTGTAAGCACTTCGGGGTGGGATGATCGATGACAACGCCGGCCAAGGAATCTTCGGTCGAACCGCATGCGGAGCTGTTTCCGCATGGGGCCGATGTTGATGTCCGTGGCATCGGACCGACCCCCGATGCTGCCTTCGAGCAGGCAGCGCTCGCGCTTACTTCCGCGGTGGCCGACCCCGACCCGCATCGCCTCCAGGGAGGCCGTCGAGGTGACTTGTGAGGCGCCCGATGACGCCTATCTGCTGCTCGACTGGCTCAATGCCGTGATCTACGAGATGGCGGTTCGGCGGGTCGTGTTTGGCCGTTTCGCCCTCTCCATCATCGAGGGCAACCGGTTGGATAGCCGCCTGGGGCGAGCCAGTCGACCGCAAACGACACAGGCCGGCGGTAGAGCCCAAAAACGCGACCTTGACAGCGCTCCAAGTGGGGATTCGCGACGACGGCGCCTGAGTCACGCAGTGCGTTGTCGACGTTTGAGCTAACGGTAAAATCGATGGACCTATCGCGATTGCGTCGTGTGTCGAATTGGGAATGGTGCCTCGAGCCACGGCGCTGCAAGGCGTTTGAGCCGGCATCAAGCGCTGAAGTAGTGGCGCGGCCGCCAGGTCGTTGACGAACTCCGCGAGCGGGGCATCATCATCAAGAGCACGTCGATGCGCGGCGTCGCCGAAGAGGCGCCCGAGGCCTACAAGGACAGCACGTCCGTGGTCGAGGGGGCGCATCTCGCGGGCCTCTCGCGCAAGGTTGCTACACTTGAGCCTCCTATCTGTATCAAGGGCTGAGACGGTCCCCGGCAAATGCTCCGGATCACCGACCGCATCCCGATCGACGACGACGAGATCGAAGAGGTTTTCGTCCGCGCCGGCGGCCCCGGCGGACAAGACGTCAACAAGGGTCGCCACCGCGGTCCAGCTCCGCTTCGATGCGGCACATTCGCCGAGCCTCGACGAGGCAACGCGCACCCGATTGCGCCTGTTCGCCGGGCAGCGGATGACCGCCGACGGCGTGGTTGTCACCATGGCGCGGCGTTCCCGCACGCAAGAGCGCAATCGCCAGGACGCTTATGAAACGCTAATCGATCTCATTGGTCGAGCGGCTGAGCCCGGCAAACTGCGCGTTACCAACACGCCCGACGGTGGATCCCCGGCGAACGGCGTCGCGACGCGAAGCTCGACCGCGGCCGCACCAAGCGTCTGCGCCAGGCGGTCGAGCAGCAGGTCGAATGATTGGTCGACGACCGGCATTCTTCCGTTGACCGAGGTCAATGGATCAGCCGGCGGGCCTGAGACAGTATTTTGTCTTGCATCGCATGGAGCCAATATGAAGCAGTCAAACCTAAGGCCGCGGAGCCCAATGAGGACACGCCGCATTTCCGGACGCGCCCAACAGGACCACATTCTCGATCCCTACCAGCGCCAGCAAAAGCTGCATGACGGTACGGTCTGCCCGCAATGCGGTGCGGTCTATCACGAGGGGCGCTGGCGATGGATGCCGAGGGCCGAAGGCGCTGTCGAGGCGCTGTGCGCGGCCTGCCGCCGCATCAACGACAAATATCCTGCCGGCATCGTCACTCTGCGAGGTGATTTCGCCCGCGAGCACAAGGAGGAGATGATCCACCTAGCCCGACATGAGGAGGAGGCAGAAAAGAAGGAACATCCGCTCAACCGGATCATCGGCATCGAGGAGGACGCGCAAGGGGTCGTGATCAACACGACGGACATCCACCTGCCGCGCCGCATTGGCGAGGCGATCAAGCGCGCCTTCCACGGCGAGATCGAGGACAATTTCGAGAAAGACGGATATTTCGTGCGGGTAAATTGGACCCGTTAGGCCTGAAGCGGCCAACTATCCCCAATCCTCTCTACTGAGGCACTTCAACAAAAATTACGGCGCGCCTCTCGCCTAGAGATCCCCAGTTTCGAAGCAGCGGGACCCAAGCCACCGGCCGCGGCCGGCAGGGCTTCATGGCTTCCCAGGACGCGAAATCCGGCGGATCGGAGACGTTACTGCAGTTGGTCGGCGACCCGACGCTGCAGCGCTTCGTCGAAATAGCTGAAGACGAGATTGCGGCACAAGATCAGATCGAATGGACCATCGTGCATCGACCTGCGGCTGTCCGTTAAACACGGGTTGACTTGGATCAAATCAATTTGGCTTGTGATAAACCATAATTGCTGGGGCACGATGGAGATGAGAATGTCCCGCGATCGTGGATCAAAGCAGGTTAGGGGAAAAGCTCTGAGGGAGGGAAGGCCGCCCGGGCAGGCGAGGAAAAAAGCCGGGCTCGCGGCGGAGGAGCTCAGTCCGCAGCGTCGCGCGGAATTGGCGCAGCAGATCGAGGCGAGGCGGTTCCGCGGCAAGCCGCCTTTGATCTGATCTGCCGCCGCCAATCAGCTAAGCCCGAGAGCCCGGCGCGCGGCGGAGAGGCAACCCTCCGGGCCGGTAGCCGCATCGATGCGAACCCAATCCATCGTCCCCGGATCTTGTCGGAGCTGTTGCGCGAGGACCTCCGAGGACGCATCCGAGGCATCATGGCGCCGCGCGCGCAGGCGGCGATCCATCGTTGCTGGCGGAGCCTCTAACCAAAGACCGGAAAACGGGACGCCAGCTGCCTCGGCGACCGTGACGAAGGACTGGCGCTCCGAAGGCTTCAGCGATACGGCATCGATGATCACCGAATATCCTGCTGCGAGCGCTTCGGCAGCCTTCCGGCGCAGCGTCTGATAGACGCGGCGCGACACCTGCGACGTGTAGGCGCTCGGCAGCAGCCGCGTTTCGGGGGCGACGTCGAACAGACGCTTGCGAATCACGTCGCTGCGCAGAACCCGTGCGCCGAGACTTGGCGCCAAGGCTGCAGCAAGGGTCGATTTACCGGTTCCGCTAAGGCCGCCGATCGCGACCAGGCGGCAGGATCGCGGCCGCAAAAACTGAGCAGCAAGCTCAAGGTAGCTGCGCGCTTCGGCAGCCATTTCCGGCTTCAGCTTTGGCTGCGCCGCACGCTCCATCGCCGCAGCCGTGACATGCGCCCGGATCGCCGCGCGCGACGACAGAAAGAGCGGCATCGCGGCAAGCCCGTCGTCCTCACCGGTTAAATCGAGATAGCGGTTCAACACGAGGTTGGCAAAATCAGCTAGCCCGCGGTGCTCGAGATCCATCAACAGAAAGGCGAGGTCATAGAGGACGTCGACCGAGGCGAGCTCGTCGGAGAATTCGAGGCAATCGAACAGGGTCGGCTTGCCCTCCAGCAGGCAGATATTGCGGAGATGCAAATCGCCGTGGCAGCGGCGCACTTTTCCCGTTGCGCGCCGCCGGTCGAGCACGGCGCCGACGGCAGCAAGCCGCTCTAATGATCGTTGCCTGATCTCGACGATATCCTGAGTGGCGAAACCGGCGTGCGGCGCCGCCATCAGGCAGCGATGGTTTGTCTCGACGACAGCGGCCAGCGCCGCAGCGCCGCCGTGACCGGGGCGCGGTTCTGCTGCGTGATGGAACGCCGCGATATGGTGGGCGAGCTCGTTCATCAAGGGGGCATTTAATCGGTTGGTCTTGGCGAGCTCGTCGAAGAGCGCCGCCTGATCGAAGCGGCGCATCACCACGACCCAATCGACCACGCGACCTTCGGTACCAAAGCCGACCCCTCCATTCGCAGTGCGGGTCAGCGCTCGGACTTCCAGATAAAGCTCCGGCGCCGTGCGGCGGTTGAGCGCGAGCTCGGCCTCGCAGGCTATCCGGCGCTGTTCCGCGGTAGAGAAGTCGAGGTAAGGAAATTTTACCGCGCGTTTGAGCTTGTATGCTCGCTCGCCGGCGAGAAAGACCAACGACACATGCGTTTCAATGATATCGACTCGCTCGACTGCGGCTCCGTAGGAGGAAGGCCGGCTCAGAAAATCGACGACATCGCGCTGATCGTCGACCATTGCCGTGCGAGAACGGCCGCGCCCCGCTGCTTCAAACCGCCGGGAACAATGGCGCCAGGTAGCGCGGCCCCGAGATCGTGTGGTCCTCAATGCCGCGGACGCCGGGGATGTTCTCGGCGACGACGCGGAGTGCCCTTCTTTCCTCCTCCGATCCGACGGTCCCCCAAAAATGCACCACACCGTCCGAGACGACGACATTCGATTCGGCCGGGTTCGCCCATTCTTGCGTGCGCAGCTCGGCGAGCAGTCGCTCGCGGATCAGGCGATCGCTTTCTTCGTTGGCGCTCGCGGCTCCGCCGCTGGCCAACACCTGCAGCAGGTCGGCGCGGCTGACGATGCCGACAATCTTGCCGTCATGCACGACTGGGACCCGCTTGATCCGCTTGGTTTCCATCAGCTCGGCGATCTCGCCCAGGGTGGCCAGCTGTCCGACGCTGACGACCTCACGGGTCATGACGTCCTCCACCCGCCGGGCGTGCGACTTGATGTATTCCGCAGCCAATCGGGAATTTGTGGAGAACCACTCACTCCAGGGCATGCGTCGGCGCTCGGTCCCGGTTTCCGCCCGGCGCAATAAGTCACCTTCGGTGACGATCCCGACGAGCTGCCCGTTCTTGTCGAGGACGGGAAGCCCGCTGATGCGAAGGTTGATCATGAGCCTAGCGACTGATTCGACTGTCGTTTCGGGCGTCGTGGTCGCTACGGCCCTGACCATGACATCTCTCGCTCTCATCCGTCTCTCCTCTCGTGACCGGCCGAGGCTACCTACGCAAACGACACGGGCGTTGATATGAATCAACGCAACATTTCTCCGGACGGGTCATGACCGCTGCCGACGAGGGGCTGCGCTTGGCTCGCGGACTGCACGACGCCGGGGTCGATCGGTTTGCGCTATTGGGTGCCTAGCTGCGAAGGTTCTCCCGGATGGGCACCGCGATGCAATTTTTCTCCCTGAGTTTTCCGGAAAGCCAGGAGGACACAGGCCTCTTTCAAGCCGAAAATGGCGGTGCAGGATGATCAGTCAGTGGCTTGTCAGCATCAGTCTCCTACTCGTCGTCGGCTATTATGGTCGTTGCTTGGCAAGCTCGGGCTCGGTCGGCTGCCCGGCGACATCGTGATCTAGTGCGGAGATTTCCGCTTCTATTTCCCGATCGTGACGCGCCTTGCCGTCAGCCTGGTCGTGTCGCTGATCTTGTGGCTCCTGAACCCATGAACCACTCGGAGAGGGTGTGAGGGGGACGTGTTCCGCTTACCGACGCGCTCGGGCCCTTGAAGCTCGTCCACATTCACCGGTCGTCCATCGGGCTCAAGGCTGTCGTCGCAATCGACAACATCGCCTGCGGGCCGGCAGTCGGTGGCGTGCGCATAGCGCCCGATGTCAGCACCGAGGAGGCCTTCCGGCTCGCGCGGGCGATGACCTTCAAGAATGCAGCCGCCGAGCTGCCCGCACAGCGGCGGCAAATCGGTGATATTTGCCGATCCCAAGATGCCGCTCTCTGCCAAGGAACGGCTGATCCGTGCCTTTGCAGCGGCGATGGGCGATCTCACGGATTACATCCCCGGGCCCGATATGGGGACCGACGAGTTGGCGATGGGATGGATCAAGGACGAGACCGGCCGTGCCGTTGGCCTCCCCGGCGAGCTTGGCGGCATCCCGCTCGACGAGATCGGCGTCATCGGCTTTGGCCTCGCGGTCGCGATCGATGTAGCGCGGGAACATATCGGGTTGCCGCTGGCTGGCGCGCGGGTCGTCATCCAGGGCCTTCGGCTCGGTCGGCAAGCACGCCGCGCGCTTCCTCGTCGAGAAAGGGGCGGTGCTGGTCGCTGCGAGCGACGCAAGCGGCACGATCGCCGACAAGTACGGCATGGACCTGGCTGCCCTGATCGCGCTCAAGGCTGAGGGCCGGCCCCTACACGATCATGGGCGCGGCCGCAAGCTCGGCGTGGACGCGGTGATAGATATCCCTTGCGACATCTGGATCCCGGCGGCGCGACCGGATGTCATCCACGCCGACAACGTCGCACGGCTGCAGACCCGGATCCTTGCCGAGGGTGCCAACATTCCTTGTTCGGCGGAGGCCGAGCAGGAGCTCGCCGCCCGTGGCGTGCTGGTTCTGCCCGATTTCATCGCCAATGCCGGCGGCGTGATCTGCGCGGCGATCGAATATCGCGGTGGGACGGAGGCGGCTGCTCTCGCGTACATCGCGGAAAAAATCCGGGCCAACATCGAGCCCTTGCTCGACGAGATGCGGTGCACCGGTGCCTACCGCGCAAAGCAGCGCTGTCGCTAGCGACCGAGCGGGTGCAGCGGGCGATGCGGACGCGGCGATGGGGATATGAGGGCGAAGTGAATTGAGCTGGATCAATGTTCCGCCTGATGCTCCTGACGAATATCAACCCGTTCTCTTTCAGCTGACCGATGGAGACAGCAATGACAGAGGTACCCGTCGAAGTGAAGAAAGCGCCGCCGGCGCGGACCACCCTTCCCGATGTATGGCAATCCTTTCGCAGCGAAATGGACCGCTTGTTCGATCGGTTCGGCAGCGGGTTCGGTTTTCCGTCGTTCCGACGGATGTTCGACATCGAACCGGCGTGGCGCAGTTCGTTCAGCCTTTCCACGCCGGCGATCGACATGAGCGAGGACGAAAAGTCTTACAAGATCTCGGCAGAGTTGCCAGGGATCGACGCCAAGGACATCGACGTGTCGGTATCCGGCGACATGCTGGTCCTCAAGGGCGAAAAGCGCCAGGAGAAGGAGGAGAAGGACAAGAACTATCATTTCTCCGAGCGTGCCTACGGCTCGTTTCACCGCGCGTTCGAACTGCCAGCGAGCGTCGATCGTAACAAGGTCGCCGCCGATTTCTCGAAGGGGGTATTGACGATCACGCTGCCGAAGACGGCGGAGGCTCAGAGACCGCTAAAAAAAATCGAGGTGAAATCATCCTGATATGTGGCTGGTGAGGCGGCGGGACGCTCCGCCACCTCGGCCCTCGCGATGACGTTTCGCCGGCGCCATGAACGGCTGCGCGCCATGCGTCTGAAGGTGGCGGATGTCTACGGCCCACGACGCTCCTGAGGCACTGGACGAGGGCCGGGATTCGTCGCCCGACAGCCTTTTGCCCATGCCCGTTCGTGTCAGTCGAGTCCGACGAGACGGCGGATGTCGCAACCCTCGAACTGACACCTCCTTCGGCCTTCGCCTTCATCGCAGGCCAATTCAATATGCTTTACGTGTTCGGGCTGGGCGAAACGGCGATCAGCATCAGCGGGGATGCGGCCGAAGAGGGCCGGATCGTGCATACGGTGCGGGCAGTCGGCGCCGTCAGCAGCGCGATCACTCGGCTGTGCCGGGATCAGGTCATTGGCGTGCGCGGACCGTATGGCTCGTATTGGCCCGTTGCCGAGAGCGAAGGCAGCGACATTATCATCGTGGCGGGCGGGCTCGGTCTCGCACCGCTCCGCCCAGTAATCTATCACGTGCTCGCCCATCGCGAGCAGTACGGCAAAGTCGCTCTGCTCTATGGTGCGCGGGGTCCGGGTGAAATCCTCTACCGGCGGGAGCTCGAAGCATGGCGCCGGGGTGTCGACATTACGGTCACGGTCGATCACGCCGCAGCGGATTGGCGCGGCAATGTCGGCGTCGTACCGGCCATGATCCCGCGTGCACCGGTCGATCCGAACCGTGCAGTTGCCATGGTGTGCGGGCCGGAGATCATGATGCGGTTTACCGTCGACGCGCTGCGCCAGCGGGGGCTGGCCATGGATCGGATCTCCATCTCGATGGAGCGCAACATGAAATGCGCGATCGGGCAATGCGGGCATTGTCAGTTCGGACCCGCGTTCGTCTGCCGCGATGGGCCAGTTTTTCGTTTCGACCGCATCGCCCCGTTTTTCAACATCCGGGAGATCTGACGTGGCACGCCGCGCCCGCCCGCGCCTGGCGGTGTGGAAATTCGCTTCCTGCGACGGCTGCCAGCTCAGTCTGCTCGACTGCGAGGACGAGCTTCTTGCGGTCGCGGGAGCGCTCGACATCGCCTATTTTGTCGAGGCGTCGCGACGGATGTTTCGCGGGCCGTACGATCTCTCGCTGGTCGAAGGCTCGATCACCACGCCCGCCGACGCCGAGCGTATCCTAAGGGTGCGTCGTCTATCGCGGCATCTGGTGACAATCGGCGCTTGCGCCACGTCGGGTGGCATCCAGGCTTTGCGAAACTTCGCCGATGTCCGCGAATTCGCTGCCGCCGTCTATCCGCACCCCGAATATCTGAAGACGCTCGCGACCTCGACGCCGATCGGCGCTCACGTGCGCGTCGATTTCGAGCTGCGCGGCTGCCCAATCGAAAAGGGCCAGCTGCTCGAGGTCATCAAGGCTTTTCTGATCGGGCGCAAGCCGTCGATCCCCGCTCACACTGTGTGCCACGAATGCAAACTGCGTGGCACCGTCTGTGTCATGGTCGCGCAGGGAACACCCTGCCTCGGCCCCGTTACCCAGACCGGCTGCGGCGCGATCTGCCCGGCTTACAGCCGGGGCTGCTACGGTTGCTTCGGGCCGGCCGAGAGCCCAAACACGGCCGCGATCGCGCGCGAATTCTCGGCGCTCGGCATGGCCCAGCGCGATATCGCTCGCATCTTCCGTACCTTTAACGCCGCCGCCGAGGCATTCCGGAAAGAGAGCGAGGCCCATGGCGAATAGGACTGTGCGCGTCGACTACATTGCGCGCGTCGAAGGCGAAAGCTCGCTCGAACTTCATGTTCGCAACGGCGCGGTTGATAGGGTGCGCCTCAGCATCTTCGAGCCGCCGCGCTTCTTCGAGGCATTGCTGCGCGGGCGCGGCTTCGGCGAGGTGCTCGACATTGTCGCCCGTATTTGCGGGATCTGTCCGATCGCCTACCAAATGAGCGGGGTGCACGCGATCGAGGATGCGCTCGGCATCGAGGTCGATGAACCAATCCGCGCGCTACGACGACTGCTCTATTGTGGCGAATGGATCCAGAGCCATGCGCTGCACATCGTGATGCTGCACGCGCCGGATTTCCTCGGCTATCCGGATGCGATCGCGATGGCGCGCGATCATGGCGACGCGGTGCAGCGCGCGCTGGCGCTCAAGAAAACAGGCAACGAACTCTTGC
>Ga0306925_10001372_pt1 | contig 19836 bp, 19 predicted proteins | sample flu12Cox44000176_FD_203755 | JGI IMG/M metagenome (GOLD analysis project Ga0306925, IMG submission 203755) | Lab enrichment of tropical soil microbial communities from Luquillo Experimental Forest, Puerto Rico - flux8day.12C.oxic.44.000.176 (v2)... | ecosystem: Environmental > Terrestrial >... | reverse complement strand
AAGCAAGGCCGATGCCGGTATTGCCGGCGGTCGCCTCGACGATAAGCCCGCCCGGCTTGATCTGGCCGCGCTTTTCCGCCTCCAGGATCATCTGCCGCGCCGGCCGGTCTTTCACCGACTGGCCCGGATTCATGAACTCGGCCTTGCCGAGAATCGCGCAGCCGGTCGCCGCCGATGCGCGCTTGAGCGCGATCAGCGGCGTGTTCCCGATTGCCGCGACGACGTCTTCCCGGATCTGCATTGCGCGGCGTTCTATGCGCGAACGGCTAGTTCATCGCTTCGACGTAGGTGAGCGTGCCGGGTCCGTCGCCGACGATGAGCACCCAGGCCTCCTCGTCCTTGGCGCCGTCCCAATGCACCTGCTTGGCGAAGTCGGTGACGAAGCTGCCGGCCGGCATCGCCACCATTTCGTTCTTGTCGAATTTGTTTCCGGTCGCGATCCACCACGTTCCTTTGACCACGGTGATGAAGCGATCGTTGGGATGGAAGTGCGGCTTGCTGAAGTTGCCCGGCTTGAAACGGTTGAGAACGACGTAGGGGCCGGTCTTGGTCGGATCGCCATGGAGCACGACCTGGTTCACCCCTGCGGCGCCGGTCGGATCGCGCCACTTGTACTGGTCGGGCAAGGTGTACGTGACGGCTTTGGGATCGAGGCCCGATAACTTCCCGGGCGTTTCGTCGGCCCGGGTGCTAGTTCCGGGTCCATCGCCGAAAATCAGGAGCGACGCGTCTTCGTCTTTTGCGCCGTCCCAATGCACTTGCTTGCCGTAATGGGTTACGAATGTGCCAGCGGGCAGCGGCACGCTGTTGTCGGGATCGAACGTCGTTCCGCTGCCCATCCGCCAGGTGCCGCCGAGGACCGTGATGAAGCGGTCGTTGGGATGGAAATGCGGGCGGCTGAAATGGTTTCCTTTCAGCCATTTGTTGAGCACGAGGTAGAGGCCCGGTTTCGCCGGATCGCCCATGAGCACCGCATTCTGCGAGCCTGCGGCGCTCGGCGGATTCCACTTGATCTGATCCGGCAGCTTGTAGACGCGCGCCGCCGGATTGAGCTCGACGGCGTAGCCGGGCAGCGCCAGCGCAAGCGTGAAAGCCGTGACCGCAAGCGCCCAGCGCGATACATGAGCGGACATTCGTTCCTCCCGTTTGGGGCTCCCAGACACCGCCCAAGCATAGTTCCCGCCGGCGAGTCGGCAAAGGCCATCTCTCGCCGTCACTCCGCCTTCCACGGAATGACCACGCGCTCGAGCTCGTTGAGCCCGAGCGTGAGCAGAAACCCGATGATCGCGATCACGAACAGGCCCACATACATCTGCTCGACGGCAAACGTGCTCCACGCGCTCCAGATCAGATAGCCGAGCCCGCTCTTGGCGCCCACCATCTCGGCAACGGCGATCAGCACCAGGCCGATGCCGATGCCGAGCTTGAATCCGGTCATGATTACGGGAAGCGCGCCGGGCAGCGCGATGGTCCAGAACGTGTTCCAGCGATTGGCTTTGTAGTTTCGCCCGACGTCCAAGTAGATCTTGTTGATCTCCAGAACGCCCGTGGTGGTATTGATCACGACCGGAAAGAACACCCCGATTGCCACCATGAAAATCTTCGAGCCCTCGCCAAGGCCGAAGATGAGCAGCGCGAGCGGAAGGATGGCGCTCTTCGGCACCGGATAGGTGGCCGCGATCAACGGATCGAACAGCGCCCGGATCGGCCGGTTCAGTCCCATGGCGATGCCCAACACGAGCGCCGGTATGCCGCCGAGTACGGTGCCGTAGGCGAGGCGCTGCAGGCTGATCGCCGTGTGGGCGACGAGCTCGCCGGTGCGCAGCATCTCGATCATCGTCGCGATCACGCTCGAAGGCGCGGGAAAGAAGCGCGTGTCGATGAAGCCGAAATGGGCGGCGAGCTCCCAGACGATCAGCAGCCCGAGCGGCGAGATCACGTTGAGCAGCCGGTCGCGCGTGCGCGCCGAGATTCGCGCGGCGGCTGGCGGTCCGCTGGAAATCGTTTGCGCGCTCATGGCTTGATCTCCTCTTCCTGGGCCCGGGCGCGCTGCACCTCCTCGCGCAGGCTCGACCAGATGTGCGCGATCAGCTCCCCATATTGCGGCGACTTCTGCAGCTCCATGATGTCGCGCGGGCGCGGCAGCGGCACCGGGACGAAGGTCTTCACGCGGCCGGGCTGCGCCGTCATCACCATGATGCGGTCGCCCAGAAACACCGCCTCGTCGACCGAATGGGTGATGAACACCACGGTCTTCTTGTGTTCCTCCCAGATGCGCAGCAACTCCTCCTGCAGCAGCAGCTTGTTTTGGGCGTCGAGCGCCGAGAACGGCTCGTCCATCAGCAGGATCTCGGGGTCGTTGGCGAAAGCGCGGGCGATCGACACACGCTGGCGCATGCCGCCGGAGAGCTGATGCGGGTAATATTTGGCGAAGCGCGTGAGCCCGGTACGCGCGAGATAGTGTCCCACCACGTCCTTGATCACCGGCCGCGAGATGCGCCGCATCTTGAGCCCATACGCGGCGTTGTCCCAAACCGTCATCCAGGGAAAGATCGAGTCGCCCTGGAAAATCATCGAGTTCATCGGCCGCTGCGAATTCGGTGTCTCGATCTCGATCGTCCCGGATGTGACGGAATCGAGGCCGGCGAGGATGCGTAACAGCGTGGTCTTGCCGCAGCCGCTCGGCCCGACGATCATGAAGAACTCGCCGTGCGCGATCTCCACCGACACGCCGTCGATCGCGGTGAGTTGTCCAAACCTCTTGCGCAGATCGCGAATGCGAATGGCCGCCCGCGCGGGCAGCGGGTCGGCAGGATCGAGCTTGGCGAGCAGGCGAGGCATATTGCCCCTGAATTTGCCGGGGCCAAATTTCATTCACAACGGCTATTTAGCTACACACGCGGTGCGAAGCGGCGCAACCGCTTGCGAAACATCATCGATTGCGCGTGATCACAGAGGCGGATAGAAGCGCGCACGGCTCCTGCGCGGTCGAGGTCACATGAAACGCAGCACCGATCGCATCCTCACCACCCATGTCGGCAGCCTGATCCGCCCGCAGCCGTTACAGGAATTTTTGCGCGCCAAGCAGGCGGGCCAGCCTTTCGATGAGCGGGCCTACGCCGCCTGTTTGAAGGTGTCGGTTGCTGACGTCGTTCGCCGACAAGCCGAAGCCGACATCGACGTGGTCAGCGACGGAGAGTTCGGAAAATCGATCAGCTGGTCGCAGTACGTACTCGAACGCCTGAGCGGCTTCGAGCGGCGCCCGCTCAAGCAAGGTGCGAATCCGTTCCAGCGTGGCGCCGATCGGGAAAAATTTGCCGAATTCTACGCCGATCTCGACGCCCGCGAGAGCGTGGCGACAACCACGGATTCCGTCTGCGTCGGGCCGATCACCTATACAGGGCAAGCGGCGCTAGCGCGTGATATCGAGAATTTCAAAGCCGCGCTCGCGCAGGTGGACGTCGAAGAGGCCTTCCTTCCGGTGGCCGCCCCGGCGAGCGTGATACCCGACCGCAAAAACGAGTATTACCAATCAGACGAGGCTTGCCTCCTGGCGATCGCCGAGGCGATGCGCACGGAATATCGCACGATCATCGACGCAGGTTTCCTCCTGCAGCTCGACGATGCCCGCGCCGCGGTCACCTACGACCGCATGGTGCCGCCGGGAAGCATGGCCGATTACCGCAAATGGGTGGCGCTGCACATGGAGGTGCTCAATCGCGCTATCGCCGGCCTGCCTGCCGAGCGCATCCGCTATCACGTGTGTTGGGGTAGCTGGCCTGGACCGCACACGACCGACGTGCCGCTCAAAGATATCGTCGACCTGATCCTATCGACCCGGGTCGGCGCCTACGTGCTCGAAGCCGCCAACCCGCGTCACGCCCACGAATGGACGGTCTGGCAGGACATCAAGTTGCCGGACGGCAAGGTGCTCATTCCCGGCGTGATCAGCCATGCCACCAACATCGTGGAGCATCCCGAGTTGGTGGCCGAGCGCATCGTGCGCTACGCCAGTCTCGTTGGCCGCGAGAATTTGCTGGCCGGAACCGATTGCGGTTTTGCGCAGGGTCCGTTCCACCGCCGCGTTCACCCCTCCATCATGTGGGCGAAATTGGAGTCGCTTGCGGAGGGCGCGCGCCTCGCGAGCAAGCAGCTGTGGCAGTAATCCACAGTCAGCGCGGCATTTCTCGGCCGTCCTCATCCGCGAAAGCGGATGATCCAGTAAACACCGGACCGAAAAGTGAGGCACCGGCAGCGCCACCGTCGCCCGGCCGGTGATTACTGGATGCCCGCTTTCGCGGGCATGACGGCGTGGTAATCGCTCTAAATCTCCCGCCCGATTGCGCGATCGAGGGAGTAATCGCCGCCGCCGCGGATCAGGAAGAACAGTGCGCAAGCGCCGATCAGCAAGGGATATTCCATGCCCTGTGTGGTCCAAAAGAAGCCGCCGCGCGCGGAGGTGAAATGCACCGCCTCGATCATGAAGATCAGCACCGCGGCCGCGGCAAAGCGAGTGAACAATCCCAGCACCAGCAGCGTGCCGCCGATCAGCTCGGTGCAGCCAACCAGCGTGCCCCAGAAGATGCCAGGTGTGTAACCGAGCCGATCGAACAGCGCGGTATTGCCGGCAAACCCCATGCCGCCGAACAACCCGAGCAGCTTCTGACAGCCGTGCGGAACGAGAACGCCGCCAAGCACGATCCGCAGCACCGGTTCGGCGTATTCGTTGACGGCGCTGTAGATCGCGCCGAATGCGGGTACGTAAAGCCGTGACGTTGCTTCTGCCATGATTTCCCCCTCGTTGCGCTTCCTCGCTTTCACCTTCATCGGATCATGATGGGCGAAAGCCGCGCCTCTGGTCAGGCGCTATGGCGAACCTTATCGAGATGCGGGAAGCATGCAACGCGGATTGGGGATAATGACGCGGTGGACCGTGGTTCGGCGGCGAAGCGCCTCATTGAACGCTTGACGACGCCTGTCTATGGTCCGCGCGCGCATATTAGGAGTAACCGAATGACCTTGCCGCTGCGCGCTCTTGTGGCGTTCGCTTTGACGCTTGCGTGGCCCTTGCTTTCGCCGGCGCAGGAATACCCGACCCATCCCGTCAAGATCGTGGTGCCGTTCGGCGCCGGCGGGCCGGCCGATGTTTATTCGCGTGTGCTGGCGCAGCATCTCTCGGACGCGCTCAAGCAGCCATTCGTGGTCGAGGATCGCCCGGGCGCCGGCTCGATCATCGGTACCGACGCGGTCGCGAAGTCGCCGCCCGACGGCTACACCCTGCTCGCGATGTCGAACACCCACACCACGAACGAGTCGCTTATCGCAAACAAGCCGTTCCAGCTGATGCGCGACTTCGTGCCGGTCGCCGCCATCAATTATTCCGACCTGGTGATGGTGATCCATCTCGGCGTGCCGGCGAGGGACCTCAAGGAATTCATCGCCTATGCCAAGTCGAAGCCGGGCGAGCTCAACTATGCATCGTCCGGGCCCGGCACGCCCTATCACATGGCCGCGGAGCTGTTCAAAGCGATGACCGGCACCAACATCGTTCACGTGCCGCACAAGGCGTCGGGCGAAATGCGCAACAGCGTCATCGGCGGCCACGTGCAGATGGCGTTCGATGCGATCACCACCATGGCCGCGAACGTCAAGGCCGGACAGGTTCGCGCGCTCGGCACGTCGGCAGCCAAGCGCTCGACCGTTCTTCCCGACGTGCCGACCATCGCGGAGGCGGGCGTGCCCGGTTACGAGTCGACGATTTGGCTCGGCATCATGGCGCCCGTGGGCACGCCCAAGCCGATCGTCGACAAGCTCAACGCCGAGATCAACAAGGTAATCAATCGCGCAGACGTCAAAGCAGCCTGGGAACAGCAGGGCGCAGTACCGCTGGTTATGACGCCCGGCGAGTTCGACCAATATCTGCGCGCCGACATCGAGAAATGGGCACACGTGGTGAAGGTTGCCGGCCTTAAGCCAGAGTGACGCCAGCCGCCGTTAGCGCCACGGCGCGCTGCCTTATTCCTTTGATATTGCGCACCCAATTCAAACGGCGGACAATACAATTCTCGGCTAAGAGATAACGGCGCGCACGCCGGCGAGGAGGAAACCATGCTCTCAGCGATGAAGTTCCAAATCATCCTGTGGGGAATGGCGCAACTGCTCAAATTCGCGGCCTGGCAATATCCCGTGTTCCGCGCGCGACTCAAGGAACGCAATCTGATCGCGCAGATCAAGGCGCGCGATGAGGAGATCGGGCGCTGGTACGCGATCTGCGACGGCAAGCTCACGAGCGGAGCGGGGCTGCGCGCCGATGCGCAGGTGACGATCGCCTTCAAGACCGCCGCGCTCGGCGCCGATCTCTTGATGCCGCCGATCAACTGGCTCGATCAGATCAACGCGCAGAAGGATTTCAAGCTTACAGTGGAAGGGCCGGAGGACCTCACGAACTGGTTTGCCCAGACCATCATGATGAGCCAGAGCGTGGGCCTGAAGATCGGCACCAGACTTGCCGACGGCACGATGCGCTACTGCAACATGACCAATGGCGGGCCGGTCTTCGTCTACGTCAAGGATGGCAAGATTATCCGGATGACGCCGATCGAGTTCGGCGACGATGACCCGCCGCCATGGACGATCGAGGCGCGCGGATTAAAACTCACCCCGCCGCGCAAGACCACGCTCGCGCCGCACGGCCAGAATGCCAAGTCGATCATCTATTCCCCGGATCGGCTGCTCTATCCGATGAAGCGCGTGGACTTTGACCCGAACGGCGAGCGCAATCCGCAGAACCGGGGCAAGTCGGGCTATGTGCGCATCTCATGGCAAGAGGCGCTCGATCTCGTCGCCGGCGAGATCAAGCGGCTCAAGCGCACCTACGGTCCCGGCGTGATGACGGTGTCGCACGGCTCGCACCACACCTGGGGCAATATTGGCTACTACCTCTCCGCGCTCTTCCGGTTCCGCAACGCGGTGGGCTACACGCAGATCCACCACAATCCTGACAGCTGGGAAGGCTGGTACTGGGGCGCGGTGCACCACTGGGGCTACACGCTGCGCGTCGGCCAGTCGGAAACCTACGGCACGGTCGAGGACTGCCTGCAGAACTGCGACATGATCGTGTTCTGGGCCGCCGATCCCGAGAGCACGTCAGGCTCCTACGGCGCGCAGGAAGGCACCGTGCGCCGGCAATGGCTGAAAAACCCCAAGCTCGGCATCAAGGTCATCCACGTCGATCCCTATTACAACGCCTCGGCGCAATTCCTTCCGGGGAAATGGTTCGCGCCACGGCCTACGACGTCGGTCGCGATGGCGATGGCGATCGCCTACGTCTGGATGAAGGAAGATCTTTACGACAAGGCCTACGTCGAGACGCACACGATCGGCTTCGACAAATGGAAGGCATACCTTCTCGGCGAAGAGGACGGCATTCCAAAAGCTCCGGAATGGCAGGAAAAGGAAACCGGCGTTCCGGCAAAAGACGTGCGCGCGCTCGCGCGTGAATGGGGCAGGAAGCGTGTTTATCTCGCGCCGGGCGGCTGGGGTAACGGCCATGGCGGCGCCTGCCGCAACCAGACCGGCATCCAGTGGGCGCGGGTCATGGTGTGCCTTACCGCGATGCAGGGCCTCGGGAAGCCGGGGATCAACATGGGCAACCTGCAATGGGGCTGCCCGCTCGACTTCCAGTTCTATTTCCCCGGCTATGCCGACGGCGGCATGTCGGGCGATCTGGAAAACACGGCAATGCCGGTCGAACTCTATCAGCGCATGCCGCAGCTCCCGAGCATGGCCACGACGTTCCAGCGCATTCCGCGGCTCTCCACACCGGAGGCGATCGCCGACGGCAAGGCGGAAGGCTATCCCTGGGTCGGCAAGTCAATCGAGCACCAGTTTGCGAAGTTTTCGTATCCCGCGCCCGGCCATGCGCCGGTGCGCATGATGTACAAGTACGGGGGGTCGATCCTCTCCACGATGAACAACACCAATCGCTGGGTGCGGATGTACCAGTCGCCGAACCTCGAATTCGTGGTCAATCAGTCCATCTGGTTCGAGGGCGAGGCGAAATTCGCCGACGTCATCCTGCCCGCCTGCACCAATTTCGAGCGCGTCGACATCAGCGAATGGGCGGGGCTCGGCGGCTACGGCCATCACGGCCAGCAGCAGCTCAATCACCGCGTGATCGTGTTCCAGGCGCCGGCGATCGAGCCGTTGGGCGAATCGAAGTCCGACTTCTGGATCTTCAACCAGATCTGCAGGCGGCTCGGCCTCGCCAATTACTTCTCCGAGGGCGTCAACGAGATCGACTGGGTCAAACGCGTCTATCTCGCCTCCGATCTGCCAAAGGTCATCTCGTGGAAGAAGTTCCTCAAGCGCGGTTATTACGTGGTGCCGGCGGAAAAGGAGAAACTGCGCGCGCCGGTGTCGTTCCGCTGGTTCTGGGAAAACCGGAAGAAGGACGTACCCGAGGCGCAGCCGCTGCCGTCGGACTACACCGAGGAGTATCTGCGCGGGCTGCAGACCCAGTCCGGCAAGCTCGAATTCGAGTGCAACAGCCTCAAGCGCTTCAACGATCCCGAGCGGCCGCCGATCGTCAAATACGAGCCGTCGTGGGAGGGACCGCATTCCGGCGCGCTCTATGAGCGGTACCCGCTGCAGCTGCTCACGCCGCATTCGAAATACAGCTTCCACACCCAGGGCGACGGCAAGGATTCATTCCTGCTCAACATCGAGGATCATCGCGTCAAGGTCGATGGCTATTACTACTGGATCGTCCGCCTCAACGCGGAGGATGCCGCGAAGCGCGGCATCAAGAGGCACGATCTGGTCAAGGTCTACAACGAGCGCGGCGCGGTGATCTGTGCGGCGCTGCCGACCCAGCGGCTGCCGCGCGGCGTGTGCCACGGCTACGAATCATCGGCGATCTACGATCCGATGGGCGAGCCGGGCAAATCGGTGGATCGGGGAGGCTGCCTCAATCTGCTCACCCCCGAGCGCACGCAAACCAAATCCACGCACTCGATCGCCGGCGCCAATTCGCTCGTGCAGATCGAGCTTTGGGACGGCCGCACCGAGCACATGTCGGAGACCTTCGCGCGCATGGAGAAGGACAAGACGGTGCGCGAGACGCTGCGCGCGGCGCAGCTCGTGCCGGCGAAATGACCGCGCAGCGGTCATCACCGGGCCGCCGCGCAAGCGGCGAGACCCGGTGATCCCGACGACACCGGTACAGGCGTTCACAGGCGGAGTACGCCATGCAGAAATGGAACATGATCATCGACGTCGCCGAGTGCACCAACTGCAATCTGTGCACGCTGGCGGCCATGGACGAATATGTCGGCAACGCGTGGCCGGGCTACTCCGCGCCGATGCCCAAGCACGGCCACAAGTGGATCAATATCCTGCAGAAAGAGCGCGGGCAGGTGCCGATGATCGACATCGCGTACGTTCCGACCACGTGCAACCACTGCGACGACCCGCCGTGCATGAAGGCCGACAAGACCGGCGCGATCAAAAAGCGCGATGACGGCATCGTGCTGATCGATCCGGAGAAGGCGAAAGGGCAGAAGCATCTGGTCGATGCTTGCCCCTACGGCCACATCTGGTGGAACGAGGAGCTGGAGGTCCCGCAGGCCTGGCCGTTCGATGCGCATCTCCTCGACCAGGGCTGGCAGCATACGCGCGGCGAGCAATCCTGCCCGACCGGGGCCATGCGCGTGATCAAGGTCGAGGACGAGGAGATGGCGCGCATCGCCCGCGAGGAGGGGCTCGAAGTGATGCGGCCGGAACTCGGCACGCGCCCGCGCGTCTATTACCGCAATCTCTGGCGCTATTCGAAATGCTTCATCGGCGGCTCGCTGTCGGCCGAGGCGAGCGGCGTGATCGATTGCGTCGAAGGCGCGAGCGTGCGCCTGAGCAAGGACGGGCGCATCGTCGCCGAGACGGTCAGCGACAATTACGGCGACTTCAAATTCGACCGGCTCGATGAAAATTCCGGCCGTTACGTAATCGAGATTGCCGCCCCCGGGCGGCCGCAGCGAACAGTGGAAGCCGATCTCGGCGCAAGCATAAATCTCGGCGAGATACGCGTATAACCCTCCGCGTCATGCCCGGCCTTGTGCCGGGCATCCACGTCTTGCTTTCACAAGCCTGCAAGAAAGACGTGGATGGCCGGGACAAGCCCGGCCATGACGGCGAGTGCTAGTGAGCGCTGCGCTTCATGCTCGACACCTCCACCCCGCTCATCTTCCCGCAACTCAGCCAAATCTATCAGGCGCTGGCGCCGTGGGCGGAGACGCTGCTGCGGGCGGGAGTGGGGCTCGCGCTGGTACCGCACGGGCTGCGCAACACGTTCGGCATGTTTGCCAATACCGGCGTGCGCTCGCACAATCTCGCCGAGCTTGCCAAGCAGCTCGATGCGGACGGCTATCGTCCCGGCAAATTCTGGGCGCCGGCGATCTCGATCACGCAGCTCGTCGGCGGACCGCTGCTGGCGCTCGGGTTGTTCACGCGACCGGCGGCGCTTGCCATTCTCATCTTCCTTATCGTCTCCAATTACGAGCGCTGGCGTGTGGGTGGCTATTTCTGGAACAAGACCGGGCTCGAATACACGCTGATGTGGACGCTCGGCGCGCTCTACTTCCTCATCAACGGCGCCGGTCCGATCTCGTTGGATCATCTCATGATTGCCCAGGAGTTCTGAGCGGCCTGACAAGGAACGCGACGCAAAGCGGCTGGCATGCGCCGTGCGATTTCACTAGCATAACGGCTTGGAACCAAGGAGCTTTGGTCATGCTCGACGTCGACAAGCGCGTTTCGTCCATTTCGTTCGACATGGATCGGCTCGACCGCCTCATGGACGAGGCCAATATCGATGTGCTGCTCGCGACCTCGAAGCACAACGTGCAATACCTGCTCGGCGGTCACCGCGCCTTCTTCTTCGAATCCATGGACGCCATGGGGCTGAGCCGCTATCTGCCCGTCCTGGTCTATCCGAAAGGCGCGCCGTTTAAGGCGGCCTATTTCGGTCATCGCATGGAGGGCTACCAGAAGGAGATCGAGCCGTTCTGGATGTCCGAGGTGCAGACCAATTCATCCGGCTCGGTCGACGTGATGGAGAAAGCGATTGGTTACATTCGTCGCTCCGGCATCAGGCCACGCCGCATCGGCGCTGAGCTCGCTTTCCTGCCGGTCGATTCCGGCAATGCGCTGCGCAACGCGTTTTCCAGCAGCGAACTCGTCGACGCGTTGTTCGTGCTCGAGCGGTTGCGCGCGGTGAAGCATCCCGAGGAATTGAAGAAGCTGCGCATCGCCTCGGAAGGCGTGATCGACTCGATGATGGCGGTGATCGCCACGCACCGGCCGGGAACCAGCAAGCGCGACCTGGTCGAGGCGTTGCGCCGCGAGGAGACCAGTCGCGGGCTGATCTTCGATTACTGCCTGATCACCGCCGGCTCGAACCTCAACCGGGCGCCTTCCGATGTGAAATGGGAGAAAGGCGACATTCTCTCGCTGGATTCCGGCGGCAATTACCAGGGCTATATCGGCGACCTCTGCCGCATGGCGATTCACGGCGAGCCTGACGCCGAGCTGGAAGATTTGTTGGGCGAGATCGAGCAGATCCAGCGCACGGCCATGAAGCCGATCAAGGCCGGCGCTCCGGGCAGCGTGATCTACGGCGCGGCCGACCCGCTGGTGCAGAAGTCGAAGCATCACAACCACATGCATTTCCTCGCCCATGGCATGGGCCTGGTCAGCCACGAGGCGCCGCGGCTCACCGCCACCGGGCCGGTACCGTACGATGCCTATGACGCGAGCCGGCCGCTGGAAGCGGGAATGGTGGTTTCGGTCGAGACCACGCTGCAGCATCCGCAGCGCGGCTTCATCAAGCTCGAGGATACCGTCGTCGTCACCGACAAAGGTTTCGAGATTTACGGCGAGGGCGGCCGCGGCTGGAACCGCGGCGGCACCGTGGCGCGAAGCTGAGGCATGCCCCTGGCCGAATCGGCACCGCATCCGCTCGTCTCCGCGAAAGCTGCGGGATTCTTTCCGCTCATGCCCGCGGAAGCGGGCATCCAGGTGTTTGCTGATCGAGGCCCCCGCCTTCGCGGGGGCGACCGTCTGCGACGGTCGGATTCCCGCTTGCGCGGGAATGAGCGGGGAGATCAGCGACCCCAGCATTGGCCTTTATGCGTGCTGCCGGTCATCGCGTTGGCCGCGCTCGCTGCTTCCGCGTCGGCGCAGGATTATCCCAACCGCGCGATCAAAATGCTGCAGGGCTTTCCGCCGGGCGGCAATGTCGACGCGGTCGCCCGCGTGGTGGCGCAGGAAATGTCGAAGGGGCTCGGCCAAACCGTCGTGGTGGAGGGCAAACCCGGTCTTGCCGGCAGCCTCGCCGCCGAAGCGGTGGCGCGCGCCGAGCCCGACGGCTACACGCTGCTCGCGGTTCCCAGCGCGCACGCATCGACCGCGGCCCTCTCGAGGACACTCAAGTATAAGCCGGTCGATGATTTCGCCTGGATTTCAACCGTCAGCTTCTATCCTTTCGTGCTGACCGTGCGAAAGGATTCGCAGTATCGGACTTTAAGCGAACTGCTTGCCGCGGCGCGCGCCGAGCCGGGCAAGCTGACCTTCGGTTCGGCAGGCATCGGCACCATCCCGCATATGGTGGTGGAGCTCCTGGCCAGCATGGCCAAAGTCAAATGGGTGCACGTGCCCTATCGCGGGGAGGCGCCTTCGTTTACCGGCCTGCTCGGCGGCGACGTCGATTTCGTCGTCAACACCACGACGGTTGCGGTGCCCCAGGTCAAGGAAGGGGCGGTACGCGCCTTGGCAGTGACCAGTCGGGGGCGCTGGAAGGATTTGCCCGATATTCCCACCGTCGAGGAGGGCGGGCTGCCCGGGTACGAAGTCATGTCCTGGACCGGCATCGCGGCGCCCGCGGGCATTCCTCAGCCGGTCGCCACGCGCCTCAATTCCGAGGTGCTGCGCGCCATCAAGGTGCCGGGGGTTCGCGCGCGGCTGGAGAGTTTTGGCGCCGAGGTGCGCGGCTCAACACCGGCGGAGATGCGCGCGCTTTTGGAGGGGAATATCGCCTTGTGGGCGAAAGTCGGAAAGGAAGCCACGATCCAGCTTGAATGAGGCTCAAGCGGCCGCTTCGCGGTTGCGAAGCGATCTTCCCCGTTCCAGGCGATTACCGCAAAAAAACCCCGCGCCGAAGCGGCTAAGCCCGGCGAAGCTCCTCTGGAACTTTCAAATGCTCAGCGCGAGCAAAGCCACCGCGCCGATGCCAACGATAAGGACCAGCAGCGCGACGGGATCGTAGTCGAGCCAATGTCCGCTCTGCACACGCATGACTTTCACCCTGTCCATGCCCAAACTCCCCGCGCCCGCTCTTGTTCCGATCGCGCGCGATCGCGCAGCCGTTCCGGCCGGTGGTGATTAGTCGCCGATGCACGGGGAAAAGTTCAAAATAGCTGGTGAAGGAGGCCGATGCGGCACCATGGTATGGCAGCGCAGCGTGATTGCTGCGGCGCAAAGGCGAAACGCTTCGCGGCGAGCGGGCCAACGAGCCCGGCGTTCACCGTCAGTTGATCGTAATCGCCACCGTGGCCGCCGCGACCACCAGGACCGCGATAGCGGCCGTGAATACCGTGATGCCGGTGGCGAACACGCGGGCCAGCCAATGCGTGCGCGGTTCGAACGCCCCGCGCGGCGGCAATGCTCGTATCTGGACGTGCAGCGGAGCCTCCCGTTGCGAAAAGGCTCGGAATTCGGCGCTGACCGGCGCGGCGCGTCCTACTCCGCGGCCGCCGCCAGCATTCCGGCCATCAGCAAGGCGAATCCCACAGCCAACCAAAGAAGTTCAGGGGGAACTGACGCGAACATACGCAACGCCTGCTTTCGACCATCACACAGAGGCAACTCGGTACCTATTAGTGCTTCAGGGCGGTCGTTCGGTTCACGCCGTTCGGCCGCGAAGACAAAAATTAAACCACTTTCCGATCCGCTGACGCCAATGACTTATTTGTCATTCTGCGAACCGCGTCGCCTCGGGAATCGAAATCCATACCCATCGGCTGTCCTCGACGCGCGGCTTCGTGTCCGCGACCGGATCATGCGGGAGGACGCGGCCGATGCGCACGCGAAGCTGAATTGAGTCTGCAGCCGATCCGCGGGCTCACGCTTGGTGTGCGGTCTCTGTGCGGTGTTGTCGGGCGCGGCCATGCGTCAGCGCCCGGCGCTTTGCGCCGGGCCCCGACGAAAATATTCCTGAAACCGGTAAAACGAACCTGCTACGCGGCGATCGCCGTTTTCAAATCCTTGGCGGCGCGGAACGCGACCTTCTTGCTGGCCTTGATCTTGATTGCTTCGCCAGTCGCGGGATTGCGGCCCATGCGAGCCGCGCGCTTTCTTACTTGCAGGATTCCGAATCCGGCAATCTTGATGCGCTCGCCCTTCTTGAGGTGCTTGGTGATGAGGGCGACGAGATCGCCCAGCATGGCCATGCCCTGCCGCTTCGACATATCGTGGTCGGCGGCGAGCCGCGCGGCGAGATGCTTGGCGGTGATCGGACTTGCGGCTTTCTTCGCGGCCTTCTGCGGGGCCGGTTGCGCGTTGCCTGTAAGCGCCATGGGTGCTTGCCTTTCCGAAAGCGCGTGATGCGCTAACCGCGCATTGGACCTGATTCGCGGCGAAACGCGAAGCGATAACGATGTTATTGGCGAATTGAATTTGGCTCCCCGGGCCGGATTCGAACCAGCGACCAACCGGTTAACAGCCGGTTGCTCTACCACTGAGCTACCGGGGACCAATGCGGTATGCGCGCCCGCTATAACAAAAGGACTTTCGGCTTGCCAAGGGTGAAATCGGGACGTGCCCGGCGCTGAATGCGAGTCTGCGCTGCGGTCCAAGTCACCCACGCCCCTCCTCGTGTTCGGGTCCTCGCAGGGAATGTTCGGTGCCACCCTCGACAGCAAACGCCAGACCCAGCGCCAGGAGCGCCAGCGCCACCGGCAGTGCCAGCGACCACAGTCCGAAGGCGACTTCGGCGGCCCCGCCCAGCGCGCAGCCCACGATGAAGCCTGCGATCGCGGGGGCGGTCTGCCTTGCCTGGTGGCGCGCGCGCTCGATCTCCTCGGCGTTACGACCCACCAGCAGTTCAACCAGGTCCACCGTGAAGCGGGTGATGTTGGTCGTCATCACCGCAGTGCTCGGCACCCCCTTCAAGGCAATCGGCACGAGCGCGTTTTGCACCGCCATCGCCGAGACGCCGAACATGCCGGCAAGGACCGCATGAGCGCCGTTGGGGTCGACGACCGGGCCGGCGGCGACGCCGAACGCGAGAAAGGCCACCAGCAGGATCAATTGCAATGCGAGCAGTGGCCGCAAGGGCGCAAGTCCTGCGCGCTCGCAGCCCGCGGCAACCAATCGGGTGAGCCCGAGCGCCACCATGAACACCGGGACCGACAGCATCGGCGCGACCTGTGCCGCCTCGCCGCTCAGGATGTGCGCGGCGAGAATGACCAGATTGCCAGTGACGTGGGCGGTGAACAGGCCGCCGAGCCCGAGAAAGCCGATCACATCGCAGCTGCCGGCGATCACGCTGAGCACGGCCGGCAGCAGCTTCGCGGCTGAGAGAGTTCCCTTATCCTTGAGCAAGAAATCACAACCCATGCGTTGCCAATTGGGGTAATATAAGCGGGTCAGTCTGCGTTCCTGTGGAGTGCTCAAATGAAACGAAACATAGGACGCGCAACGCAAAGCCGCTGTGCCGATTTTGCTGCCTTGGTGCTGATCACCGCTCTGGTCGCGCCGATCGCAATCGGGGCTGCCGCTACGGTCCAGGCGCAAGACAACTCGCCACCCGCCTCAAACCCGCAGTCGGGGGATCCCCGGCCGTCGATTTCGCAAGACCGGATGGAGGCGCCGATCGGCCACCGCCAGCCGCGCCCGCAGGATCTGCCGCCTTCGGTCCAGCGCGAAGAGGGCACGCGCAACCCCGCGCAACGGGAATTGGACGAGAAGCTGCAGATCTGTCGGGGCTGCTGACCGCTGCGTCCGCCGGTCCGCGCGCAAGGGGCCACCGCTTTCGCGGCGGCGGTGGGCATGGCTGACCCGCGCGCGGTCGGACTGCAGATATCGCTGTTGCTCCCTACCTAGTGCGGTGAAATGTAATCCGAGATTTCATGAGGCAGCATGTCCATCCGACCCGTGAAACGCATCGTCCAATCCCGGCCCGCGATCGAAGGCGCCGGGGTGAAGCTGCGGCGCGCGTTCGGCTTCGGCGACACCGACGAGTTCGACCCGTTTCTCTTGCTCGACGACTTCCGCAACGACCGGCCCGAGGACTACCGCGCCGGATTTCCCTGGCATCCCCATCGCGGCATCGAGACCATTACGTACGTGTTGGCGGGCACGGTCGATCACGGCGACAGCCTGGGCAACCGCGGCACGCTCGGCGCCGGCGACGTGCAGTGGATGACCGCTGGGCGGGGAATCTTGCACCAGGAGATGCCGCAAGGCGATCCGCAGGGCCGCATGCACGGATTCCAGCTGTGGGCGAATCTGCCCTCGTCCCTGAAGATGACCGCGCCGCGCTATCAGGACGTCCCGATGTCGGCGATTCCGGAAATCGTGGATGACGACGGCACCCGCGTGCGTGTGGTTTGCGGTGAGTTCTGGGGCAAGCGCGGCCCGGTCGAAGGCGTTGCCGCCGATCCGCGCTATCTCGATGTCTCGGTGCCGCCGGGCAAGCGCAAGTCGCTCCCCGTCGAGGTCGACCGCCACGCCTTCGCCTATGTGTTCGCCGGATCGGGCGCGTTTCGCAGCGCCTCGAAACCGTTCGGCGTACTGACCGAGAAGGCGGTCGACGGCAATGACATTCTCATGCGCGAGCAGGCGGGCGACCGCTCGCTGGTGGTGTTCGATCGCGGCGACGAGGTGACGGTCGAGGCGGGCGAGGCAGGCATCCGTTTCCTGCTCGTATCGGGCAAGCCGATCGAGGAGCCGGTGGCTTGGTACGGGCCGATCGTGATGAACACGCAGGCCGAGCTGCAGCAGGCGGTCACTGAGCTGCGCAACGGCACGTTTATTCGGTAGCTCAAATTGTCGTCCCCGCGAAAGCGGGGGACCCAGTAAACACCGGCGCCACGGATTGGCACGGCTGGCACCAACTTCTCCTTCATGGGTTACTGGATTCCGGCTCTCGCTCGCCATAGCGCGTCCATAAGGGCGTTTATGTCCGTCTTCGACGGGCTGTGGACGCGCGTAAACGCGCTTTAGGCCTCGCTCGGCCGGAATGACGGCGGAGAGATTCAACCCTCCGGCCCCGCATATTTGCCGGCGGTGTCCGGAAACATTGACTTCACGATCTTCATCTTCGAGATGTCCACCGTGGCGTCCATGTGCAGGAAGATTGCGGCATCGCGAAAAATTTTTTCCACGCCGAAGTCGAGCATCACGCCGTTGCCGCCGTGCAGCTCGAGGCAGTGCTGCGCCACTTTCAAAATCTCCTCCGAGGCGAACAGCTTGGTCATGTTGCAGAGCGTGTCCGCTTCGGGAGATTTCGCATCGACCGCGCGCGAGGCGCGGTCGAGCAGCGCGCGCACCGCTTCGAGCCGGGTCGCCATGTCGGCAAGGCGCAGCGCCACCGCCTGATGCTTGATGAGAATGCGGCCGCCCTGCACGTAATTCTGCACGTAGTTTGCCGCGAGCTCGAACGCCCGCATGCCGACGCCGAGATTCTTCGCGGCCTGGATAATCTTACCGGGCTGGAAATAGACGCCGGCCTTGCCGAGCGCCTCGCCCTCCACCAGAAGGTGGTCGGCAGGCACGCGCATGTCCTCGAACACGATCTCACCGTTGTTCATGAAGCGGCCGCCGAGCGTTTCGTTGCAGCGCGCGACGGTGAGGCCGCGCGTGTCGCGCGGCACCAGGAATGACGAGGTGCCTTGCAGAATCCCGACCTTGGGATTGGTGTTGGCGTAGACGACATAAAGCCCCGCGTCGTAGCCGTTCGAGATGAACTGCTTGCGGCCGTTGATCACCCATTCGTCGTTTTTGCTCACCGCGCGCGTCTGCATCGCCGCTTCCGGCACGTTGTAGGGGAGCCAGCGGTCGGAGGCGCCGCGCGGTTCAGTGAGGCAATGGGCGAGCAGAAATTGCGGATCCTCGACCAGGCGCGTGAACCATTTCTCCTGCAGGTGCCGCGGCGCCAGATTGCGCAGCAGCACAGAGACCTTCCAGTTCTGCACCAGCTTGTCGGACAGGCCGGAATCGCCACGCGCGATTTCCTCCGCGATCAGCGCGAAGGTCTGCACCTCGGTGCCGCGCTCGAGCTCGATGCCGCCGAATTCCTCGGGCACGCCCAGCGTGCGGATGCCGATCTTGTCGGCGCCTTCGAGAATTTCCCGCGGCAGCCGATCCTCGGGGACCATGATCCATTCGCGCTGCCAGTTCTGCCGGATGAACGGGATGACCACGTCATCGACGAAGGCGCGGCAGCTCTGTCGCATCAGGCGCTGCTCTTCGGAATGGGCGCTGAGATTCGTGTGAATGTTCATGGCGGGTGCTCAAGTCCGAGGAAACGGCGTCGGCAGCGCCACCATGTCCAAAAACGCCGGTGATTGTCCATGCCGCCGAGAGGCGGCAATTCGAATGGCGCCGGAAGAGAAGTGGTGCGCCGTTGGGGTGGAGGCCACGCCCGGAATTGAACCGGGGTACACGGTTTTGCAGACCGTTGCGTAACCACTCCGCCACGTGGCCTTAGCGCCAGAATATCAGTCGGTTAGCACACCTTTTCAAGAGAACAGAGGGCGAAATTGGCACCCAATTGGCACCCTAACGATTCAAGGCAGCATTGATAGCGGCAGCGGCCTTGGCGTCGCTCTCCCTAAACAAATGCGCATAGATGCGCAAGGTAATGTCGGGCTTTGCGTGCCCGAGGCGCTTGCTGATGGTGACGATATCCACTCCAGCATCGATCAATTGGCTGGCGTGGCTGTGCCTCAGATTGTGGAACGTCACTTCCGGCAGCCCGATCTTCCCGGCGAAGTCGCCCCAGGCCCGCGATACCGTGGACGGCGAACGTGGCTCACCCTCAAGAGTGGCGAACAGCAGGGCGTCGTCCGGCAACCTTCCCTGCCCCAACTGCAACCTCAATTCCAGTTGATCGCGACGATAGGCCCGCATCGCCTCGACCACATCATCGGGCATAGTGATGTCACGCCTGCCGGCCTTGCTCTTGGGCAGCTTGCTACGGATCCCGTGCTTCCCGGTTTCCTCAAGGGCTTCACGAACCTTGATCACCTTCCCGTCCATATCGACGTTCCGCCATCGCAGCGCCAGCACCTCGCCAATCCTCATTCCACATAGCAGGCCAAGCAGACCTGGAAGGCGCAGCGCCGAGCCTTCCATCTTCTTCAGCAAGTCAGGAACATCGCGGACGATCACCATCTCGCCGTCATCGTCTACCTTGGGCGGCTTTTTCAGCCGCGCAACATTGCGGTGAATCACCTCATGGCCGACAGCATCGGCCAGCGCCCTTCCGAGAACCTTGTGAGCATGGCCGATGGTTCGGGCCGATAGCTCACCCTTCCCGCGCACCCGTCCGGCTGCCCGCAATGCGTCGTGCCACGTCTCGATATCAAGCGGCCGGAGCTTCTGCAGAAGCTTCACGCCAATGTGCGGCGCGATCTGGTTTTCAACAAGCTGCCGGTACCGCTGCGCCGTCCGCGCCGAGATGTCGCCGGCAGATTCCCATACGTCGACGCGGCCCCTAACCCACTCGGCAACTGTGACCTTGTTCGGCTCGACATACTTTGCCTGACTAACCGATGCGAT
>Ga0306925_10001371_pt1 | contig 19841 bp, 16 predicted proteins | sample flu12Cox44000176_FD_203755 | JGI IMG/M metagenome (GOLD analysis project Ga0306925, IMG submission 203755) | Lab enrichment of tropical soil microbial communities from Luquillo Experimental Forest, Puerto Rico - flux8day.12C.oxic.44.000.176 (v2)... | ecosystem: Environmental > Terrestrial >... | reverse complement strand
TGGCGGCCGACTCGGCCGCGGCAACGACGTTCGGCACCTGGTCCGCGCGCACGCCGGCCCGGGACACCACACCGGCCTGCGGCCCGCCCGCGCCGCGGGTGATCGCGATAACGGTCAGCCTGCGGGACCGGGCCACCCCGTTGGTTGTCAGCGAGTTGGCCGCCCACCGCAGGTTCGCCTGGGAGGTCTCGTCGGCGATGACGATGCAGTCGTCGCACCGGGCGGCGGCCAGCGCACGCTCCACGGTCTCCTGCGGAGTCATGCTCCCTCCTGCGCCGTGTTGAGGATCCTGATGCCGCGGAACACGGCCGCGGGGCAGCCGTGACTGACCGGGGCAACCTGGCCGGGCTGGCCCTTGCCGCAGTTGAACGCGCCGCCGAGCACGTACGTCTGCGGCCCGCCGACCGCCTCCATGCTGTTCCAGAAGTCGGTGGTGACGGACTGGTAGGCGGCGTCGCGCAGCTGCCCGGCCAGCCGCCCATGCGAGATCCGGTAGAACCGCTGCCCGGTGAACTGGAAGTTGTACCGCTGCATGTCGATGGACCAGCTCTTGTCGCCGACGATGTAGATGCCCTCGTCCACGCCGGCGATCAGCTCCTCGGTGGCCGGGCCGCCGGCCGCGGGCTGCAGCGAGACGTTGGCCATCCGCTGGATCGGCATGTGCTGCGGGGAGTCGGCGAACGCGCAGCCGCGGGACCGGCCCATGCCGCGCATCAGCGCCATCCGCCGGTCCACCTGGTAGCCGGTGAGGATGCCGCCGGTGATCAGGTCCCAGGACTGGGCGGCAACCCCCTCGTCGTCATAGCCGACGCTGGCCAGGCCGTGCTCGGCGGTCCGGTCCCCGGTCACGTGCATGACCGGGGAGCCGTAGCGCAGGTTCCCGAGCTTGTCCGGAGTGGCGAACGAGGTGCCGGCGTATGCGGCTTCATAGCTGAGCGCCCGGTCCAGTTCGGTGGCGTGGCCGATCGACTCGTGAATGGTGAGCCACAGGTTGCTGGGATCGATGACCAGGTCGTAGCGGCCCGGCGTGACGCCCGGCGCGGCAAGCTTCTCCGCCAGCAGGCCGGGCAGGGCATCCAGTTCGGCGGGGAAATCCCAGGCGCCCGTGCCGCTCCACGGGCTGCCACCCAGGTACTCAAGGCCGCGCCCGGCCGACGGGGCAAGCGTGCGCATGGTCTCGAAGCGCCCGTCGGGCTCGATCGCGACGCATTCGACCTCCGGGGCGATCCTGACCCGCTGCTGCAGGGAGGTGGTGGCCCCGTCGCAGTAGAACTTGCATTCGCGGGCCTGGAGGAGGCTCGCGTCCACGTGTGCGATCCGCTCGTGCGCCAGCAGCCCCGAACTCCACTGCTTCAGCAGTTCGACCTTGTCGGTCAGGCTCGCCTCGAACGGGTCCTTCTCATACGCCGACACCCAGACCACATCGCCGTGCGCGGGTTCGTCAGCGAGGGCGATTCGTTCTGAGTTAATGGCGGCCGCAACCCGCGCGACCTGCACCGCTTCGGCGGCCGCAACCGCCGCCGCGTCGGGGGTCATGTCCACGGTGGCCGCGAATCCCCAGGTGCCGTCGACGACCACCCGCACCGCGAGGCCCAGCACATCGCTGTCTACCAGGGTCTCTGGCCTGCCATCGGACAGCACGATCCGCTGTCCCAGGATCCGCTCGGCGCGGAAGTCCGCGTGCTGAGCGCCGAGTTCGGTCGCGCGCTGTAGCGCGGTGTCGGCCAGGGCCCGCAGCGGGTACGCGGTGAACTCGGGGTCGATCCGGCCGTTCGGACCACCAGCGGTGTCAGCCACGAAGGCAACCTATCTCACCCTCTGAGAGGCGGTACGCTCGCGGGGATCGCCCCGTCAGCCCAGGAGGTAGCACGCCAATGGCCAGGTCCGCGCTCGTTACCGGCGGCAACCGGGGCATCGGCCTGGCGATCGCGCGGCGGCTGGCAGCCGGCGGCGACCGGGTCACGGTGACGTCCCGCTCGGGTGAGCCCGTCGAGGGGCTCGCCACGGTGCAGTGCGACGTCAGGGACGCGGCGTCGGTGGATGAGGCGTTCAAGAAGGTCGAGGCCGACCAGGGGCCGGTGGAGATCCTGGTCGCCAACGCCGGGATCACCCAGGACCAGTTGCTCGCGCTGCTGAGCGAGGACGCCTTCACCGCGGTGCTCGACACCAACCTCACCGGCGCCTACCGGGTGGCCAAGCGTGCGGTGCGGACCATGATGCGGGGCCGGCACGGGCGGATGATCTTCATCTCCTCGGTGGTCGGCCTGCTCGGCTCGGCCGGCCAGGCCAACTACGCCTCGGCCAAGGCGGGCCTGGTCGGGCTGGCCCGCTCCCTGGCCAGGGAACTGGGATCCCGGAACATCACCGCGAACGTGGTTGCGCCCGGCTTCGTGGACACCGACATGACCGCGGCGCTGCCCGAGGAGCGCAAGGCGGCCATCCTGGCCAGCGTGCCGCTGGGACGGCTGGCCTCGGCCGAGGAGGTCGCGGGCGTGGTGGCGTTCCTGGCCTCAGACGAGGCCGGATACATCACCGGCGCGGTGATACCGGTCGACGGCGGTCTCGGTATGGGGCACTGACAATGGACGGAGGGGCGAGATGGGAATCCTGGACGGCAAGCGGCTGCTGGTGACCGGCGTGCTCACCGACGCCTCGATCGCGTTCCACGTGGCGCGCATCGCCCAGCAGGAAGGCGCCACCGTTGTGCTCACCGGTTTCGGCCGGCTGAGCCTGGTGGAACGTATCGCAAAACGGCTGCCGCAGCCCTCGCCGGTCCTCGAACTCGACGTGACCGACGCCGGGCATCTGGCCACGCTTGCCGACCGGGTCGCCGAGCATGTGCCACGCCTCGACGGGGTGCTGCACGGGATCGCGTTCGCGCCCCAGTCGGCCCTTGGCGGCAACTTCCTTGACACCGAATGGGAGGACGTGGCCACCGCCGTGCAGGTGTCCGCGTACTCGCTCAAGGCCCTGGCCATGGCGGCGCTGCCGCTGATGGACGGCGGCGGGGCCGTGGTCGGCCTTGACTTCGACGCGTCCGTGGCCTGGCCCGCCTACGACTGGATGGGCGTGGCGAAGGCCGGCCTGGAGTCGTGTGCCCGCTACCTGGCCCGTGACCTGGGCCCGCGCGGGATCCGGGTGAACCTGGTGGCCGCGGGCCCGCTGCGCACCATGGCCGCCAAGTCGATCCCCGGCTTTGCCGCCTTCGAGGACGTGTGGCCCGCGCGGGCGCCGCTGGGCTGGAAGATTTCCGACCCGGAACCGGCCGCGCGGGCCTGCGTGGCGCTGCTGTCGGACTGGTTCCCCGCGACCACCGGAGAGATCGTGCACGCCGACGGCGGAGTCCACGCCGTGGGCGGCTAGTGCTGGCCCAGGCGGCAAGCCGCCCCTGGAACCCCCCAGTGCTTGCCCTGGGGGGCGACCCCTGGAACCCCCGCTGGCATCGAGTCCGCGTGACGCAGTCACGCGGACTCGATCCGTGGTGGCTGGGGACTGGCCTGGCCCGCGCGGGAACGACCCCGGACGCGCGGTACAGGGGCCCGCTGATCACCCTCTAGAGTCGGGGGCGTGACGTTGGTTCTTCTGGTGCGCCATGGCCTGACGGCGAGCACGGGAAGCGTGCTTACCGGCCGCATGCCGGGCATCGGACTCGACGACCGCGGCAGGGGCCAGGCGGCGGCGGTGGGTGCGCGGCTGGCCGATGTGCCGCTGGATGCGATCATCAGCAGCCCGCTGCAGCGCTGCCGGGAAACGGCGGCCGCGATCGCCGCGGCGCGCTCTGTTGGCCTCGGCCCCGCCACCCCGCGCTCTGCTGGCCTCGACCCCGCCACCCCGCGCTCTGCTGGCCTCGACCCCGCCACCCCGCCCAACGGCCACCAGGTAGCGGTTACCGAGGACGACAGGTTCGCCGAGGTGGCCTACGGCGACTGGACCGGGAAGCCAATCAAGCGGCTGGCCAAAGAACCGCTGTGGCGGGTCGTGCAGGCGCATCCAAGCGCGGTGCGGTTCCCCGGCCCCGACGGTGAGTCCCTGCCGAGCGTGCAGGACCGCGCCGTCGCCGCGATCAGAGACTGGAACGAACGGCTCGGGCCGAAGGCGGTTTACCTGGTGTGCTCGCACGGCGACGTGATCAAGTCGATCATCGCCGACAGCCTGGGCCTGCACCTGGACATGTTCCAGCGGATCCAGGTGGATCCATGCTCGGTCAGCCTGATCCGTTACACGCCGTTGCGCCCGTTCGTTCTGCGGATGAACGACACTGGCGCGGGCCTGGGCGGGGTGGCGGGGTCGAGGCAGGCACAGGGCGGGGTGGCGGGGTCGGGGCAAACACAGGGCGGGGTGGCGGGGTCGGGGCAGGCAGAGCGCGAACTGGCCACGGCGGAGCCTGCCGCCGGCGAGTCCGGCCGGCCGGACGGAACGGCCGCCGGGCTGTCTGGGCTGGGTGAGGGCGATGCCGTCATTGGTGGCGGGGCGGGAGGATAGGGACATGGCGGTCTACACCTACGACGCTCCAGAGCGTTTCGTGGCCGGAACGGTTGGACAGGCTGGGCAGCGCACCTTCTACTTGCAGGCCAGCGCGGCCGGCCGGGTGACCAGTGTGGTCGTGGAGAAGTTCCAGGTAAGCCTGCTGGCGGAGCGGATCGACGAACTGCTCGACGAGGTACTGAGCAGCCCCGCGGATGCCCCCGCGCCCGCCGCACCCGCCGACGACGGCCCGCTCGACCTGCCGCTCACCGAGGACTTCCGGGTCGGCGCCATCGCTCTTGGCTGGGACGGCGAAGAGGAGCGGGTGGTCATCGAGGCCCAGGAGGAGACGGAGAACCCGATTGAGCCGCTGGCGGAGGACGTGCCCGAGAACGGGCCCGGTGTGCTGCGGGTGCGGCTGTCACCGGCGGCGGCGCGGGCATTCTCCCGGCGCGCGATCCAGATCGTGGGCCAGGGCCGGCCGCCATGCCCGCTGTGCGGGCTGCCGCTGGACGAAGATGGGCACATCTGCCCGCGCCAGAACGGCCACCGGGTAAGTAATGCCTGAAGAGCCCGACGATAGGCCAGCTCAGCGGCCGTCCCGCAACCGGCGTCGGGGCAGGCCAGTGACCTTCCGTTATCCGCCGGAATCTGGCTCTTGCGGTGACGATGCCGCGCTCGAGTTGTTGTCCGAGGGCAACCTGAAGATCGAAGGGCGGCTGGTGGCCGCCTCCAACGCGACCATGTACTGCACGGTCAGGCGGCGCGGGCAGACCGCGGCGTGCGTGTACAAGCCGGTGGCGGGGGAGCGGCCGCTGTGGGACTTCCCGCTCGGTACGCTGGCCGGCCGCGAGGTGGCCGCCTACGCGGTGTCCCAGGCCGCGGGCTGGAACCTAGTGCCCCCGACGGTGATGCGGGACGGCCCGTTCGGCCCCGGCATGTGCCAGTTGTGGATCGACGCCGACGCCAAGACCGACCTCGTCGCGCTGGCCCGCAGCCGCGACCAGCCCAAGCTGCGCGACATGGCGGTCTTCGACGCCGTGGTCAACAACGCGGACCGGAAGATCGGGCACCTGTTGCCGGTGGCCGACGGCCGGCTGTACGGCTGCGACCACGGGGTCTGTTTCGGCGAGGAATACAAGCTGCGCACGGTGCTGTGGCAGTGGCGCGGGCAGAAGCTGCCCGGCCGGGCGATCACTGCGCTGGGCCAGCTCAAGACCGAACTGGACGGCGGCGCGCTGGCCACCACGCTGGCGGAGTTGCTGTCACCCGAGGAGGTGGCCGCGACGCAGTCCAGGATCGAACTGCTGATCGAGCACCGGGTGCACCCCTACCCGCCGGATAACTGGCCCGCCGTCCCCTGGCCACCGGTATAGCAGTGCTAGCCCGGGGGAGCGCCCCCCCGGAACCCCCCGATGGCCTGCGGCCCCGTTCCTTCGTCACAGGGCCTTGGCCCAGGTGGCCCGGCCGGCCCTGGAACGGTCGTTATATCTACCTGCCGCCGCGGTCGCCGCGGTCGCGGCGGCGCCTGAGGTAACGCTCGAACTCGGCCGCGATGGCGTCTCCGCTGGCCTCGGGCAGTTCGGTCGCGTCCTTGGCCTCCTCCAGCGTGCGCACGTAGTCGGCGACCTCGCTGTCCTGCTCGGCGAGTTCATCCACGCCGCGCTCCCAGGCGCGGGCCTCCTCGGCGAGGTCGGCCAGCGGCAGGGACAGATCCAGCAGGTCCTCCACCGCCCGGATCAGGGCCAGCGTTGCCTTGGGGCTCGGCGGCTGTGCCACGTAGTGCGGCACCGCGGCCCACAGCGACACCGCCGCGATGCCCGCCTCGGCGCACTCGTGCTGGAGCACGCCGGTGATCCCGGTCGGGCCCTTGTAATCGGACGGGGAAACGTGCAGGCCCGCGGCCAGAGCCGGGTCGGAGGCGCTTGTGGTCACCGGCACCGGACGGGTGTGCGGCGAGTCGGCCAGCAGCGCGCCGAGCAGCACCACCATCTCCGCGTCAAGTTCGGTGAACGCTTCCACCAGTTCGCTGCAGAACCGGCGCCAGCGCATGTTCGGCTCGATCCCGTGGACAAGCAGTACATCGCGGCCGGCCGGATTCTTGGTGGGGGTCAGTAGCCGCGTCGTCGGCCAGACCAGGCTGTGCGTGGCCCCATCGGTCACCTCGGTGACCGGGCGGGTCACCTGGAAGTCGTAGAACTCCTCCGGGTCGATGGAGCCGACCGGCTCTGCCTGCCACGCGGTCGTCAGGTGGGTGATCACCCCGCTGGCCGCCTCACCGGCATCGTTCCAGCCTTCGAAAGCAGCGATGATGACAGGTGCCGTGAGCTTGCCGGTCCCGTTGAGCTCGATCGCGCACCACCTCCTTGCCCGCCGCCTGCTGGGGATGCCGGTCTTAGCCTACGTGCTCCACCATGATCACTGGTTATCCTGCCGGTCCGGCACGGCATGGCAGCTCAACCACTAGCCCCGGGGGATCGGGCCGCCCCAGGGCCCCGGTGCTGGCCGGCGGCTGACCGGCCCGGCGTTTAGACTGGGAACCCTATGACGAGGACCGACCGCAAGGCCCGCAACTCGAACCAGGGGGCCGGGGGGCAGGCGGAATCGCTCCGCGCCGCCCTGGCGCAGCGCGTGGTGGTAGCCGACGGGGCGATGGGCACCATGCTCCAGGCCAGCCCGGCAACCCTCAGCGATTTCGACGGCCACGAGGGATGCAACGAAGTCCTCAACATCACCCGGCCCGACATCGTCCGCTCGGTCCACGACGGCTACCTCGAAGCCGGGGTGGACTGCATCACCACCAACACCTTCGGCGCGAACCTGGGCAACCTCGGCGAATACGGCCTCCAGGACCGGATCGGGGAGCTGTCGGAGGCAGGCGCGCGGATCGCCCGGCAGGCCGCGGACGCGTGGGGGACGCCGGAGCGCCCCCGCTGGGTGCTCGGCTCGGTCGGGCCCGGCACCAAGCTGCCCACTCTCGGGCACGCGCGGTTCGTCACGCTGCGTGACGCCTACCAGGGCAATGCCGCGGGCCTGCTGCGCGGCGGGGTGGACGCGATCGTCGTCGAGACCTGCCAGGACCTGCTGCAGGCCAAGGCGGCCATCATCGGCGCGAAGCGGGCCATCGCCGAGGCCGGGGCCAGCGTGGCGCTGATCGCGTCGGTGACGATCGAGACCACGGGCGCGATGCTGCTCGGCAGCGAGATCGGCGCGGCCCTGGCCGCGCTGGAGCCGCTCGGCATCGACCTGATCGGGCTGAACTGCGCGACCGGGCCCGCCGAGATGAGCGAGCACCTGCGCTATCTGGCCGGTCACTCGGCCATCCCGCTGTCCTGTATGCCCAACGCGGGCCTGCCGGTACTCACCGCCGACGGGGCCCACTACCCGCTGGAACCGGACGGCCTGGCCGACGCGCACGACACGTTCACTGCGGAGTTCGGGCTGTCCCTGGTCGGCGGGTGCTGCGGGACCACCCCCGAGCACCTGGCCGCCGTGGTGGACCGGATCAGGGCCAGGCCGCTGGCCAGGCGCAGGCCGAGGGCCGAGCCTGGGGTCTCCTCTCTCTATCAGCACGTCCCGTTCCGCCAGGACACGGCGTTCCTGGCGATCGGGGAGCGGACCAACGCCAACGGATCCAAGGCGTTTCGCGAGGCGCTGCTAGCCGGCCGCCTCGAAGACTGCGTGGAGATCGCCCGCCAGCAGACCAGGGACGGCGCGCACCTGCTCGACGTGTGCGTGGACTACGTGGGCCGGGCAGGTGCGGCCGACATGGCCGAACTGGCCAGCAGGCTGGCCACGGCCTCCACGCTCCCGCTGGTGCTCGACTCCACCGAGCCGGACGTGATCAGGGCCGGGCTGGAGATGCTCGGCGGCCGGGTGGTGGTGAACTCGGTCAACTACGAGGACGGGGACGGCCCGCAGTCGCGTATCGCCACGGTGATGCCGCTGATCGCCGAGCACGGTGCCGCGGTGATCGCGCTCACCATCGACGAGCAGGGCCAGGCGCGGACCGCGGACTGGAAGCTGGCCGTGGCCACCCGGCTGATCGAGGACCTCACCGGCAACTGGGGCATGCGGGTCAGCGACATCATCGTGGACTGCCTGACCTTTCCGATCGCGACTGGCCAGGAGGAGACGCGGCGGGACGCCCTGGAGACCATCGAGGCGATCCGCGCGGTCAAGCAGCGCTACCCCGATGTGCAAACAACGCTGGGCATCTCCAACGTCTCCTTCGGCCTGAACCCGGCGGCCCGCGCCGTGCTCAACTCGGTCTTCCTGGACGAGTGCGTCCGTGCCGGTCTGGACTCGGCGATCGTGCACCCGTCGCGGATCATGCCGATCGCCCGGATCGGGGACGAGCAACTCCAGGTCGCGCTCGACCTGGTCTACGACCGCAGGAGAGAGGGTTACGACCCGCTGGCCAGGCTGCTCGAGCTGTTCGAGGGCGTGGACGCGACCGAACTGAAGGCCAGCAGGGCGGCCGAACTGGCCGGGCTGCCGCTCTGGGAACGGCTCAAGCGCCGGATCATCGATGGGGAGCGGGCCGGCCTGGAAGCCGACCTGGACGAGGCCCTGAGTCAGCGCCCGGCCCTGGAGATCGTCAACGACGTGCTGCTCGATGGCATGAAGACGGTCGGCGACCTGTTCGGCTCCGGCCAGATGCAGCTGCCGTTCGTGCTGACCTCCGCGGAGGTCATGAAGCTGGCCGTTGGTTACCTCGAACCGCATATGGACCGGTCCGCCGAGTCGGGGAAGGGCAGCATCGTGCTCGCGACCGTTCGCGGCGACGTGCACGACATCGGCAAGAACCTGGTCGACATCATCCTGTCCAACAATGGCTACGACGTCGTCAACATCGGTATCAAGCAGCCGTTGTCCGCGATCGTGGACGCGGCAACCGAACATGGCGCGGACGTCATCGGCATGTCCGGCCTGCTGGTCAAGTCCACCGTGGTGATGCGGGACAACCTGGCCGAGCTGAACTCCCGCGGCCTGGCCCGCACCTGGCCCGTGCTGCTCGGCGGTGCCGCGCTCACCCGCGCCTACGTGGAGCAGGACCTGGCCGGCCTGTTCGACGGCGAGGTCCGCTACGCCAGGGACGCCTTCGAGGGGCTGCGGCTGATGGACGCGTTCATGGCCGTCAAGCGCGGCGACGCGGGCGCCCAGCTGCCCCCGCTGCGGGAGGCCCGGGTGAAATCGGGGGCGCGGCTGCGGCTCACCGAGCCCGCGGAGATGCCGGCCCGCTCCGATGTCGCGACCGACAACGACGTGCCGGTCCCGCCGTTCTACGGCGACCGGATCGTCAAGGGCGTCGCCCTGGCCGACTATGCGGCGTTCCTCGACGAGCGCGCCACGTTCCTTGGCCAGTGGGGGCTCAAGCCCGCCAGGGGCGGGTCCGGGCCCTCCTACGAGGAACTGGTGGAGACCGAGGGCCGCCCCCGGCTGCGGATGTGGCTGGACCGGATCCAGGCGGAGGGCCTGGTCGAGGCCGCTGTGGTCTATGGGTACTTCCGGGCCGTCAGCGAGGGAAATGACCTGATGGTGCTGGAGGAATCCGGTGCCGAGCTGGAGCGGTTCTCCTTCCCGCGGCAGCGCCACGACCGCCACCTGTGCCTGGCCGACTTCTTCCGGCCTGCCGCCTCGGGGGAGCCGGACGTGGTCGGCTTCCAGCTGGTCACCGTCGGGACGAAGCTCAGCGCGGCGGCCGCTGAGCTGTTCGCCAAGGATGCCTACCGGGACTACCTGGAGCTGCATGGGCTGTCCGTCCAGCTCACCGAGGCTCTGGCGGAGTACTGGCACGGCCGTGTGCGCGAGGAGCTGGGCCTGGCCCAGTTCGACCCGCCGGAGCTGGACGGCATACTCAAGGTCAGCTACCGCGGCTGCCGCTACTCGTTCGGCTATCCGGCCTGCCCTGACCTGGACGACCGGGCAAAGCTGGTCCGGCTGCTGCGCCCGGAGCGGATTGGTGTGGTGCTGTCCGAGGAGTTCCAGCTCGTCCCCGAGCAGTCCACCGACGCGCTGATCGCGCATCATCCTGAGGCGAGGTACTTCAGCGCTTGACATCCTCCCGGCCTGAAGGCCGGGGATTCCAGCTATAACGCCAGGGGCGCAAGTTGAGGTTCGCGGTTCACCGGCCGGGCAATCCCGAGGCCTCCCCGCGCGGTCACGGCGTGCCCCGCCGCGATGTTCTTCGCCGCGTTGACGTCAGCGTTGTCGGTGTATGCGCAGGCGACGCAGCGGAAGAGGGCTTGGCTCTCGCGGCTCTCCGGTGCGAGGTGCCCGCACGCCGAGCAGCGCTGGCTCGTGAACGCGGGGTTGACTTTTTCGACCCTGCCGGGGGCCTTGTCCTCCAGGCGGCGGGCCAGCAGGCCCCAGCTCGCCTTGGGGACCTTGACTTCGCCCCAGTGGCGGTTAAGCCTGCGCACGTCACGCTGGGTGAGATGGACGATCCGGAACCCCTCGTCACGACTGGCCTTGCGCCAGCGCGGACGGCGGTGCGTCCCGGCGAAGAAGTTCGCCATCGCCTGCCTGTGGTCGCGGACCGCCTGCTGCTGCACGATCACGCTGCCCGCAGCGAGCCACGGGTTGCCCGCCCGCGCCTCAGTGAGCTGTCGGCAGCGCTCGGCGAAGCCAGGCACCTTCCCGCGCCCCGGACGCCACCACGACTCCTGCTCGACGCACAGGTTCCACACATACCGGGCGTCAGCGCAGTGCCGCAGCAGGATCTCCTCTTGCCCGGCGGATAACTCAAGACGGTACCTGGACATACGAATATTCTAACGAAAATATTTGTTGAGGAGGAGTTATGTGCAGGCTTCCGCCTAACTTTGTGGGACGCCGGCTTCCTCCCCGGTCTGAAGGCCGGGGCATCCTCCGGAGATGCCGGTGACCGCGCCGCTCAGCAAGCCGGCCGATGTGTTCGCCGTCAGGGCCAAGTGCCCATGACAGAGGAACGGGGCCTTGGCCAATTGGGGGGTTCCGGGCCGTGGGGTCCGAGGGCTAGCTCCCGGGGAGGCAGAGTGTCCCCCCAGGCCAGGATTGGGGGGTCCGGGGGTCGGCTTGCCGCCCCAAGCCAGCACGCATCTGGGCTGCGTGCGGTCCTGTTCGACATGGACGGGCTGCTCGTGGACTCCGAGCCGCTCTGGTTCGTGATCGAGCGCGAGGTGGCCGAGCGGCTCGGCGCTCCGTGGGGCGAGGCTGACCAGGAGGCGCTGATCGGCGGCTCGCTCGAACGGACGGTCTCCTATCTGCTGGCCAAGGCCGACGGCGCGGCCACGGCGGACAAGGCGGCCGCGGCCGGGCGCGAGGACGTGGCGCGCTGGCTGGTGGACGGCATGGCTCAGCTGGTGCTGGACCGCGGGCTGCCCCTGCAGCCGGGGGCAGCCCGGCTGCTCGCCGGCCTAGAGGCGGCCGGCATGCCGTGTGCGCTGGTCACCGCGTCGTCGCGGGCGATCATGGACGCGGTGCTCAAGGTTACCGGGCTGAGCTTCGGTGTGACCGTATGCGGCGAGGACGTCCGCCGGCCCAAGCCAGACCCGGAGCCCTACCTGCTGGCGGCGGCCCGGCTCGGGGCGCCCCCGGCCCGGTGCGTGGTGCTCGAGGACTCGCCCACTGGTATCGCCGCAGCTCAGGCGGCGGGCTGCCCGGTGATCGCGGTGCCGAGCGTGCCGGTTCCCCCCGGGCCCGGGCTTATTACCGTGAAATCACTGGACGAGGTGGGATTTGACCTACTGGAACAGCTCGTGACAGGAAACTCTGAGCGTCGCGGCCATGCTGTGACGGAAGAATTGTAATTAGGTCACAATCGCAGAACGACCCCCGTTGACCTCTGGCGCTGCGGGTGCCGCCCGCGACATCCTCCCGGTAAAGGCAAAGCAAGGGGTCCTGTCATGACATGGGCAGGGCCAGCCGAGGATCAGCCGGGAGATACTGCCTAGCATGGCCGCACCACTGGAGATGACCCCGGAGTCTGCCGCACCGGAAGCAATTCTTGAGGGAGTCAGCGGGGAAGCGATCGAAGGCCGCTCGCTGGGCCGCATCGCGTGGATCCGGCTGAAACGCGACAAGCTCGCGATGGCAGGCGGCACGGTCATACTCCTGCTCGTCGTGGTCGCGATCATCGGCCCCTACTTCGTTCAGGACCCGAACCTCTACCACGCGAACCTGATCAATCCGACATTCAGCAGGCCGAACGGCCCGTTCGGCGGGATCAGCTTTGCCCACCCCCTCGGTGTCGAACCGCTGACCGGGCGTGACATGCTGGCGCGGATCGTGGTCGGCGCGCGCTACTCACTGATTATCGGGTTCATGGCCACCGCGCTAGCGGTGTTCATCGGCGTGGTGATGGGGGTCATCTCCGGCTACTTCGGCGGCTGGGTGGACTCGGTGATCGCGCGCGCCATGGACATCTTTCTCGCGTTCCCGCTCCTGGTGTTCGCGATCGCGCTGGTCGGCGTCATCCCCAGCTCCGCGTTCGGGCTCACCGGCAACACGCTGCGGGTGGCCCTGCTTGTCTTCGTCATCGGCTTCTTCGCCTGGCCCTACATGGGGCGCATCATCCGTGGCCAGACGCTGTCGCTGCGGGAGCGGGAGTTCGTGGACGCAGCGCGCAGCCTTGGTGCCCGCGGGCCCTACATTCTGGCCAAGGAACTGCTGCCCAACCTGGTCGGCCCGATCCTGGTCTACTCCACCCTGCTGATCCCGACCAACATCCTGTTCGAGGCAGCGCTGGATTTCCTCGGAGTCGGTCTGATCCCGCCCACGCCAAGCTGGGGGTACATGCTGTCCACCGCGGTGACGCAGGGCTTCTACGCGGTGGACCCGTGGTTCATGATCATCCCAGGCCTGGCCATCTTCATCACCATCATGTCCTTCAACCTCTTCGGCGACGGGCTGCGCGATGCGCTTGACCCGCGAAGCACATGAACAAGGAGGCGCTCACTCGATGAGTAGACGCAAGATAACGCTGCTTTCCGCCATCGGCGCGACGGCCGCGCTTGCCCTGGCCGCCTGCGGCGGCGGGGGTGGCACTAGCACTACCGGCGGAGGCGGCTCGTCGGGCGCGTCCGGCTTCAACGCCGCGGTCAACGGCGTCGTCAACCCGTCCAGTCACAAGGGCGGGACAATCATCTATGACAACAGCAGCGGCCCAGACTCCGCCGACGCGGGCAACACCTACTACGCGTTCAACCTGAACTTCACCAGGCTGTACGCGACCCCGCTGACCACATACAAGAGGTGCCCCGGCTACACCTGTGGCGCGACGGTCGTCCCCGGGCTGGCCACCGCGCTCGGTACCTCGAGTGACGGAAACAAGGTGTGGACCTACCACCTCAAGTCGGGCGTCAAGTTCGAGGACGGGACACCGGTCACCTCGTCGGATATCAAGTACGCGGTTGAGCGCACCTTCGACCGCACCGTGCTGCCCAACGGGCCGAGCTACTTCGCCTCGCTGCTGGGCGGGAACGCGGCCACGTACCCGGGGCCGTTCAAGGACCGGTCCAAGAACATCATGGGCCTGACCGCGATCACCACGCCGGACCCGTCCACGGTCGTGTTCCACCTCAAGCAGCCGTTCGCGGACTTCAACTACGTGGTGGCGTTCCCGCAGACGGCCCCGGTGCCGCCGAACAAGGACACCGGGACGAACTACCAGCTGCACCCGCAGTCCACCGGGCCGTACAAGTTCGCCAGCTACCAGGTGAACAAGTCGATGACGCTGGTGCCCAACCCGATGTGGAACCAGTCGTGGAACCCGAACGTCAAGCAGCTCGCCAGCAAGATCATCGTCAACCTGAACGTCAACGCCAACGACATCGACAACCGGCTGCTGGCCGGCGACATCCAGGTGGACCAGGCCGGCAGCGGCGTCCAGGCCGCGGCCCGGGCCAGGATCTTGTCGTCGAACACGCTCAAGCAGAACGCCGACAACCCGCTGGCCGGCTTCATGTGGTTCTACTACATCAACACCAAGGTGCCGCCGCTGAACAACATCCACTGCCGGATGGCGATCGAGTTCGCAGCGAACAAGACCAACCTGCAGACCGCCTACGGCGGCCCGGTCGGCGGCAACATCGCCTCCACGGCCATGCCGCCGACGGTCAAGGGCTACTCGAAGTTCGACCTCTACCACGCGTACAGCAAGCCCGGCGGGGACATTGTCGCGGCCAAGCAGCAGTTGCAGATGTGCGGCCACCCGAGCGGCTTCAACCTCAACATCGCCTTCCGCAGCGACCGGCCGCGTGAGGTTGCCTCGTCCTCCGCCTTGCAGGCATCGCTGGCGACGGTCGGGATCAAGGCCAACCTGAAGGGCTTCACGGCTGCGAACTACTACGGCAACTTCGCCGGCGTGCCCAACTACGTGCACAGTCACCAAATCGGGATGGCGGCGGGCGGCTGGGCTCCCGACTGGCCGAACGCGTACGGCTGGGGCTGGGCGCTGTTCGACGGCGGGTCCATCGTGCCCGCCGGGAACACCAACATCGCCGAGCTGAACGACCCGACCGTCAACAACCTGTTCGTCCAGCTGGAGCAGGCCACCACCCCGGCGGCCAGCCTCAGCATCTCCAAGCAGATCGACCTTGCGGTGATGAAGCAGGCGGTCTTCCTGCCTGGGGTCTACGTCAAGACCCTGCTGTACCGTCCCCCGTCCCTGACCAACGTGTCGTTCAACGCGTACTACGGGATGTACGACTACGGCGTGCTGGGGATGAAATAGCGGGAATAGGTAAGGCAGGCAACGGACAGAGAAAGTAGGTGATGGCGCTGGTGCCCGGTCGGCCGTCGGCGGGCCGGGAGACTGACCCGGCATCGTTGGGCGTGCCGGCTGGGCACCAGCGCCGCGCATAGTGATCGCGTTCATCATCCGGCGGCTGATCGCGGCCGTGTTCCTGCTGGTGATCGTCAGCATGGCCACCTACGCGATCTTCTTCTTGCTGCCAAAGCTCGGCGGTCAGACCGATTACGGGCTCGCCACCCAGTACGTGGGGCGTAACCCCACGCGATCCGCCGTGCTGCAGATGGAGCGGCAGCTAGGCCTGGACAAGCCGGTTTACCTGCAGTACTGGACTTATCTGAAAGCCATCGTGGTCGGCGAGCATTACGGGACCGGTACGGGCAGCGCGTACTGCCCGCCGCCGTGCTTCGGCTACTCGTTCAAGAACCAGCAGGCGGTCTGGCCGATGATGGTCAGCGACATCCCGGTGACAGCATCGCTGGCTTTCGGCGCGGCCATCCTCTGGCTGTTCTTCGGTATCACCATCGGGGTGATCTCGGCGCTGAGGCGGGGCACGCTCTTCGACCGCTTCTCGATGGGCCTGGCGCTGGCCGGCGTCTCACTGCCCATCTTCTTCACCGGGCTCATATCGCTGGAACTGTTCAGTTACAAGTGGCCGATCTTTCCGAACGTGCAGTTCGTGCCGCTTACGCAGAATCCGTTTCTGTGGGCGTGGAACCTGGTGCTGCCCTGGGTCACGCTTGCCTTCCTTTACGCCGCGCTGTACGCGCGCCTGACCCGCGCGGGCATGCTGGAAACGATGAGTGAGGATTTCATCCGGACGGCTCGTGCGAAGGGACTGCCGGAGCGGACCGTCATCGTCAAGCATGGGCTCCGGGCGGCCCTGACCCCGATCATCACGATCTTCGGGATGGACCTCGGCGCACTGCTCGGCGGTGCCATCCTGACCGAGTACACGTTCTCCCTGCACGGCCTGGGCCTGTTCACGATCGAAGCGATCGATAACCAGGACTTCCCGGAGATCATGGGCGTGGTCCTGCTGGCGGCGTTCTTCATCGTTATCGCTAATCTGGTGGTTGACATCCTCTACGCCGTGGTTGACCCAAGAGTGAGGTACTGATGGCCGTCCGCAGGGGGCTCCGCCGGCCGCGCGCCAAAGATGACGCCGGGCAGCGGGCTGCACCTGAGGTCAAGGAGACATCAGGGCCCAGGACCTCTGCCATGCTCGAGGTCGACAACCTGAAAATCCACTTCCCCACCGACGACGGCCTGGTCAAGGCGGTGGACGGCATCTCCTACTCCCTGGACCGGGGCAAGACGCTCGGCATCGTGGGCGAGTCGGGTTCGGGCAAGAGCGTCACCAGCCTCGGCATTATGGGGCTGCACAATCGCGACAAGACGAAGATCAGCGGCAGGATCTGGCTGGATGGGGAGGACCTCGTCGCCGCGTCGGCGGCGCGGGTGCGCGAACTGCGCGGCCTCAAGATGGCGATGATCTTCCAGGACCCGCTGTCTTCGCTGCATCCGTACTACACCGTGGGCGACCAGATCGCCGAGGCCTACCTGATTCACAACAAGGTGAGCAGGAAGGCGGCCAAGGAACACGCGGTCGACTTGCTGAACCGGGTCGGCATCCCCAACCCGCAGACCCGCGTCGACGACTACCCGCACCAGTTCTCCGGCGGCATGCGGCAGCGCGCGATGATCGCCATGGCGCTGAGCTGCAACCCGGAGTTGCTGATCGCCGACGAGCCGACCACCGCCCTGGACGTCACCGTGCAGGCGCAGATCCTCGACCTGATCTCCAGCCTGCAGCAGGAGTTCGGCTCCGCGGTCATCATCATCACCCACGACCTCGGCGTGGTGGCCGAGCTTGCCGACGACATCCTGGTCATGTACGCGGGCCGGATGTCCGAGTACGGCACCAGTGAGGACATCTTCGACCGGCCCGCCCACCCGTACGCATGGGGACTGCTCGGCTCGATGCCGCGCCTGGACCGGGCCCGCACCGAGCGGCTGAGCCCGATCCCCGGCACCCCGCCCAGCCTGATCCACGTGCCGGCCGGCTGCCCGTTCCATCCGCGTTGTGCCTATGCGGGCCTGACCGACGGCCGTTCCGCGAACGAGGTGCCGGAACTGAGGCCCGTCAGCCCCGGCCACCTGGCCGCCTGCCATCTGAGCATCGACGAGCGCCGCCGGATCTGGAGTGAACTGCTGGCCAAGCAGCTCACTCCGGCCAGCACCAACCCGGAGGGGGAGGACGCGTGACCGCGCCGCTCAGCACGCCCGCCGCGGCGCCCGCGGCGTCGGCCGACGCCCTGATGAAGGTGACCGGGCTGACCAAGCACTTCCCGGTCAACAGGGGGGTCGTTTTCAGGCACCGGGTCGGCCTGGTGCGCAGCGTGGACGATGTCACGTTCGACGTGGCCCAAGGCGAGACGCTTGGCATCGTCGGCGAGTCCGGCTGTGGCAAGACCACCACCGCGCGGATGCTGGTCCGGCTGATCGAGCCGACCGCCGGGCAGATCCTGTTCGACGGCCGCGACATCACCCACCTGCGCACGCGGACCATGCGGCCGCTGCGGCGCGATGTGCAGATGATCTTCCAGGACCCCTACTCGTCGCTGAACCCCAGGCACACGGTCGGCGCCATCGTGGGCGCGCCGTTCCGGCTGCAGAGGGTCAAGACCGAGAAGGGCACCAAGCGGAGCGTGCAGGACCTGCTTGAGCTCGTCGGCCTCAACCCCGAGCACTACAACCGCTACCCGCACGAGTTCTCCGGCGGCCAGCGTCAGCGGATCGGCATCGCCCGCACGCTCGCGCTGAGGCCCAGGCTCATCGTGGCGGACGAGCCCGTGTCCGCGCTGGATGTGTCCATCCAGGCCCAGGTCATCAACCTGCTCGCCGACCTGCAGTCCGAGCTGGGGCTGACCTACGTGATCATCGCCCACGACCTGTCGGTGATCCGGCACGTGGCCAACCGGGTCGCGGTCATGTACCTGGGCAACCTGGTGGAGCTGGCCAGCCGCAACGACCTGTACGAGCGGCCCATGCATCCGTACACGGTCGCGCTGCTGTCCGCGGTGCCGATGCCCGAGCCGAGCAAGCGCGGCGCCGAGGGGGAGCGCCGCGAGCGCATCCGCCTTGTCGGCGACGTGCCGAGCCCCCTCAACCCGCCTCCGGCCTGCCGGTTCCACACCCGGTGCTGGAAGGCGCAGGAGGTGTGCCGCACCGAACCGCCCCCGCTGCGGGAACTTGGGCCCGGTCACCAGGTCGCCTGCCACTTCCCGGAGAACATCACCGCGGAGTGAGGGCCGCCGGCCCACGGGGTTCCGGAGGCCCTTCCGGGCCAGCACCGTGGCCTGGGCATCGGCCGTCGTATGCGACGATGGAGAAGATGGCTCCGCTGAGGGGAGAAGGCAAATGTCCTTTAGCCAGATCCCGTGGTTCTTTCTTTGTGGCGGTCTGACCGCCCTCGGGCTGATCGGGAGCTGGTTTGCGCTGCGCCGCCGCGGCCCGCGCGCTGCGGCGCGCTGGCTCGCCTGGTCGCTGCTGCCGATCGCCCTCTATCTGCTCGGGATACTTCAGGTGCTGTGGCGCTTCGGCGTGGCGATCGGTGACTTCTTCAGTGGCCTGGTGTTCTCGCCCAAGGTGTGGTCGGGCGTGGTCCTCATCGGCATTGCGCTGGTGCTGTTCGTGGTCACCGGCGGGCTGCGCGGCCGGGCCAGGCGCAAGCAGGACAAGGCCGAGCCGGACAGCCAGCCCGCGGCCACCAGGGCGCTGGGTGCGGCGCCGCCCGCGGCCGCCTCGGCCGGGATGGCCAGCCGCCCAAAGGCGGCCCCGGTCCCGGCGAAGCGCAAGGGCGGGGCAGCGGACGACGACGACTTCGGCGAGGTCGCCGCGATCCTCAAGCGGCACGGCATCAGCTGAGGCCGGCGGTGTCGGGCCAGCATGCTCGCTGACCTTCGGTCAGCTTCGCCGCAGCCGGCCTCAGTGTGTTAGCCCGGGGGCCGAGCCCCCGGAACCCCGCGATTGGTGGTTGCGGTAGTTGGGTGGCTGCTGCCAGCCGCACCCGATTCAGCTTGCCGCGGCTTTGGCTGCGGCCTTCAGGTTCTGCTTGTAGGCGCGAACCGCGGCAAGCGACTGGGCATCGACGATGTCGGCCACCGAGCAGTGGCTGCGCCTCTCGCCGAAGTGACCGGCCGCCTCGCGCCAGCCCTTGGGCCGCACGCCGTACTGCTTACCGAGCAGCGCCAGGAAGATCTGGGCTTTGTCCGCGCCGAACCCGGGCAGCGCGCGCAGCCGCCCCAGCAGTGCCGCGCCGGTCTTCGCGCCCGCCCAGATCGCGGCCGGGTCGCCGCCGTAGTGGTCCACGATGTGCTGGCACAGCTGCTGCACCCGGCCGGCCATGGCCCGCGGGTAGCGGTGCAGGGCCGGCCGGGCGCTGAAGATCGCCGCCAGGGCGCCGGGGTCGAAGCCGGCCAGTTCCGCCGCCGTCGGCTCATGGCCGAGCCGACGCACCAGGTCGCGCGGGCTGGTGAACGCCTTCTCGATGGTCACCTGCTGATCGAGCAGCATGCCGATGAGCAGTGCGAGCGGGCTGGCCGACAGCAGTTCGTTGGCGTCGGCGTCGATCGGCAGT
>Ga0306925_10001370_pt1 | contig 19845 bp, 16 predicted proteins | sample flu12Cox44000176_FD_203755 | JGI IMG/M metagenome (GOLD analysis project Ga0306925, IMG submission 203755) | Lab enrichment of tropical soil microbial communities from Luquillo Experimental Forest, Puerto Rico - flux8day.12C.oxic.44.000.176 (v2)... | ecosystem: Environmental > Terrestrial >... | reverse complement strand
CGCGATAGCGGTGCCTGGCTGACGGCCATCTCAGCGGGAAAGGGGTTGCCGCCCTGGCGTCGCGCCCACACCTCGCGCGCCCCCAGATCGAGTGCCGTATCGCCCGCGGCCGCGGCAAAGCGCTGCAACGCCTGCGGGATCGTCTCGCCATCGTCCGCGAGCTTCGGGATCAGCAGGTCGATTCGCTGTCCGACGACCTCGGCCGCGGCGTAACCGAACACGCGCTCACCCGTCGGGTTGAAGGTGCTGATCACCCCCTCCTCGTCCACCGTGAGCACCACGTCCTTGATGTGATCGAGAATGACCTGCAGGTGCTCGGAGCTCTGCTCGCGCGCCTCGAGCGCGAGCGCGCGGGCCTCATCCGCCATGAGGCGCATGGATTCGACGATCCCGCGGCGCTCGCTGTCGATGGCCAGGTAGTGATCGTTGATTACCCGCAAGAGCAAGCCGATGTCGGGTTGCGCGCTGCCGGTCCGCAGCTGCAGCTCGCGCAGCTGCGTCCGCAGCTGCGGGTGCAGCTCCGGATCTCCCTCAGACAGCGGCCGCGGGTCGGCCCGGACGAGCGTCGTGGTGGCGCCGGGAGGGGCTTCTCCCGTGCCGGGGCGCGTCCGTAGGGTCTGCGGCTTTGACATAAGGACGGTGATTAAGTCTGGGAGTGATCATACGGGTCGCTCCCGGACTTCCCCGTGAAGCCCCTCGCGGTTCCGTGGGGTTGCACGGGCGGCGGCGCGCGCGCGGCTGGCGCTATTGCGCTGCAACAGTCCCGGGCGCGCCCGCATGCGCGGGCTCACCGACACGGCCGGATGCCGCCGCGGCGACTGCCGCCGCGGTGGCCGGCCCGGCGGGTTTGCCGGGCAGATCCGGCGCTCCGCTGCCGGCGATCAGGGGGATGGCGTACGCCTCGCTGGAAGTCTGGCCGGCGGCGTCCACGGTCACCACGACACGGACGGTGAAAATCCCGTCCTGCCGGGGCAGGACCTTGACCGATTGGCGGATCGGAGTGCCCTCCGCGGGGCGATCGGTCGGGGCGATCTGCGCACCCTCGACGACCTCCACCCCCTCTTCGCCCTCAACCTTGCCCGACACCCGGTCGACGCTCGCGGACATGGGCACGATTGCCAGATCGAGCTCGACCGGCTGGCCTACCTGCGGGCGGTCGCGGAGCTCGAATTTCACCTGGATCGGCAGGGCCGAGGGCTTGTTGGCCGCCACGGCGCCGACCATGTTGCGCAAGAGCTCATCGCTCGCGTTGAGGGTGCTGCGGCTCACGGGCTTGCCGGCCGCCGGCCTTGCACCCGCGCCCGGGGATCGCGAGCCGCAGCCCGCAAGGAGCGCCGCCGCGGCCAGGGACAACGCCAGATTTCGGCAGAGGATCCACGACATTGTGTGCGCACCTGAGGACCGGCATCAGGTCCTGTCGTTCTCCACAATAACGCGACTTCGGCTCAGGTGTACGTGCGCAATCGGCAGTTCGCAGCGCCCGCCGCACGGTCAGCCCTGCAGCAGCGGCGGCTCATCGATCGCCGCGTGCTGCTCGAGCAGATCGTTCAGGTACCCCTCCCAGTAGCGCGGCTCGGCGGCCCAGGGGAAGGCCCGCGGGAAGGCGGGATCCGCCCAGCGTGATACCACCCAGCCGGCGTGATGCAGCATGCGCAGCGCCCGCAGCGGCTCGATGAGCAGCACTTCGCGAAAGTCGAAGTCCGCGAACTGCTGGTACCCCTCGAGCAGCCCCTGCCACTGGTGCTGCTGCTCATCGGGCGAACCCGAGAGCATCATCCACAGGTCCTGTACGCGCGGCCCCATCGCACAGTCATCCAGGTCGACAAACATCGGGCCGTGCTCGTCCCACAGCAGATTGCCGAGGTGGCAGTCGCCGTGTATGCGGATGTCCTGAACCGGTGCGGCTGCTGCGAACGCCGCGGTCACCCGCTCGAGCAGCGCCCCGCTCACCGAGGAGTAGCGCTCACGCAGTGCATCAGGCAGGAGCTCGCTCGAGAGCACCTGCCCGCGCGCCTCCCACCCCAGACGCTGCACGCCGATCCGCGGCCGTGCGTCGAATGGTCTCGCGGCGCCGATCTGGTGCAAACGCCCGATGCTGCGACCGAGCAGCTGCCGGGCGTCCGGTGCGTCGAGCTCGGGCGCCCGGCCGCGCATCCACGGGAAGACCGCAAAGCGGAAATCCCGATAGCGCAGCAGCGATTCGCCCGCGATGACGAGCGGCGCGGCGACCGGCAGCTCCGCGGCGGCGAGTTCGGCGGTAAATTGGTGCTCCTCGATGATCTGCGCATCGCTCCAGCGCCCCGGGCGGTAGAACTTCAGGACCAGCTGGCGCTCGCCCGCTCCAAGCTGGTAGACGCGATTCTCGTAGCTGTTCAGCGCGAACAGCCGCCCGTCGGGCTCGAGTCCGAACGCGGCGGCGCCGTCCAGCACCACCTCCGGTGTCAAGCCGGAAAAAGGTCGCAGCTCCGCGGCGTGCCTTTTGTTTATCATCGCAGCCCCATGAAGCCGCCGAGCATATTAGTCACCGGAGGCGCGGGCTACATCGGCAGCCACGCAGTCCTGCAGCTGCGGGCGCACGGCGAGCGCGTGGTGGTGCTCGATGACCTGTCGCGCGGCTTCCGCCAGGCGGTGCTCGATGCCCCGCTCGTGGTCGGCCGCGTCGGCGACCGTGCCACGGTGAGCGCGCTCCTCAAAGAGTACGCCATCGACACGGTGCTGCATTTCGCCGCCTTCACGATCGTACCGGAGTCGATCAGGGACCCGCTCCGCTACTACGCCAACAACACCTGCGCGACGCGCGCGCTGCTCGAGTGCTGCGTGGCGGCCGGCGTGCGCTACTTCATATTCTCCTCGACCGCCGCCGTGTACGGCATTCCGGCCTCGGGCGTGGCTGCCGAGGAAACGCCCACCGTCCCAATCAATCCGTATGGCGCCTCCAAGCTGATGTCGGAGTGGATGCTCGCGAGCGTCGCCCAGGCCTCGGCGCTGAAATATGCCGTGTTGCGTTACTTCAATGTGGCCGGCTCCGACTCCGGCGGCCGCATCGGACAGGCAACGCCCGACGCGACGCTCCTCGTCAAGGTGGCGTGCGAGGCGGCCGCCGGCAAGCGCCCCGGAGTCGAGATCTTCGGCACTGACTACCCGACCGCCGATGGCACCGGAGTCCGCGACTACATTCACGTGGAGGATCTCGCTGCGGCGCACGTCGAAGCGCTCGCCTGGCTGCGTCAAGGTGGCGCCTCGACCACGCTCAACGTCGGTTACGGCCACGGCTACAGCGTACGGCAGGTGCTCGCGAGCGTGGAACGGGTCACCGGTAAAAGGCTGAAGGTGCGCGAGTCCGAGCGCCGTGCCGGCGATCCCCCGACGCTCATCGCTCGAGCCGACCGCATACGCTCGCAGCTCAACTGGCGGCCGCGCCTGGACGATCTCGACACGATCGTGCGCACTGCCTGGAACTGGGAGCAACGGCTGCTGCGCGAGCCATGGTGAGCGCAGCCCGCCGGGTGCCCCGGTAGAATGGGCGGAAGCATGCAGTGGGCACGACCCAAATCTTTGAGCGGACTGATGCTCTTCGGGCTGGCGCTGATGGCGGTGCCGCTGCTCGCCGCCATCCTGACCGCCGTGCTCCAGATCCGGGATCTCTCCGATACCGGCCAGAAGATCGTCCTCCAGGGTGTCAGCGGCGCGCGTGCCAGCCAGGCGCTCTTTGGCCAGATCGCTTCCCTCGAGCGCACCGCGCGGCTGCACGAGGTGCTGAAGGACCCCAAGCTCCTCGATGCGTACAAGAGCCAGGATGAGCGTCTCAGCAGCCTTCGCGAACAGCTCCACACCCTCGCCACAGGTGATGCCCGCATCACGCTCGAGGAGCTCGGTCAGCTCCAGGAAGGCATCCGCGCCGGCGTGATGAGCAATTCCGGCGCGGACCCCTCGGCCAGCTTCGCGCAGCTCTCGGAGCTGGTCGAGCGCGTCGCGCAGCAGAGCAACGCGCAGGTGGACGCCGAGGTCGCAGCGCTCCGGGAGCGTACCCTCAAGGCCCGCCAACAACTGCTGTGGCTCGCCGCCCTGTTGCTGCCGCTCGCCATCGTGGCGGTGTTCGTGCTGACCGTCGGCGTCGGCCGCCCGCTGCGGCAACTGGACCGCGCGATCAGCGAGCTCGGCCAGGGCAGCTTCACCAACCCGATCGAGGTCGCAGGTCCGCACGACCTGGAGCGGCTCGGCGGGCAGCTGGAGTGGCTGCGCCAGCGTCTGCTCGATCTGGCGCACGAGCGTAACCGCTTCCTGCGCCACATGTCCCACGAGCTGAAAACGCCGCTCGCCAATATCCGCGAGGGCACGGAGCTCCTGATGGACGGGGCGGTCGGCGAGCTCGACTCCAACCAGCGCGAGGTGGCGGCGATCCTGCGCGAGAACGGCATCAAGCTGCAGCGCATGATCGAGAACCTCCTGTCCTTCAGTGCCTGGCAGACCTCGAGCGTCGGCCTCGAGGCCACTGAGTTCCGCCTGCGGCCGCTCGTCAAGCAGGTGCTCGAAAACCAGCAGCTGACGCTGCTCTCGCAGCGCGTACGTCTCGATGTTCGCGTCGAGGACCTGACCTTGATCGCCGACCGCGGCAAGATCCGCCTCATACTCGAGAATCTGGTCTCCAACGCCGTCAAGTACTCGCCGAAGGGGGGCACCATCCACCTCCAGGCCCGCGCCGCAGGCCCGCAGCTGGTGCTCGATGTCGCCGACAGCGGTCCCGGCATTCCCCCCGAAGACCGCGAGCACGTATTCGAGGCCTTCTATACCGGACGCGCGGCGCGTGCCACGGCAGTGAAGGGTACCGGCATCGGGCTCTCGGTGGTGCTCGAGTTCGTCGCGGCCCATGGCGGCAGCGTGCAGATCATCGATGGCCAGTTCCCGGGCGCACATTTCCGCATCACGATGCCGCTGCGCGCGGGAAGCGGCGACCGCCCGCGCGTCGAGCCGAAAGCGCATGCCCATGCTGCTTGATCCCCTCAGCTACCGGGCCCCGCGCGGGTGTGCGGCCCGCGAGCCCCGGCGGCGCGGCGCGTGCGGCGCGGGCGCCGGCGCCGCAGCGCTTCTCGGGACGCTCGTGCTCAGCGGCTGCGCCAGCCTTATGTCCAACGAGCGGCCGCCGACTCCGCCGCCGGTAGTGAGCCCCACGGCAACCTCCTCCGCCGTGCTCAATGAGTACCTGTTGCTGCTGCAGAAGCTGGTCCAGGGGCCGCCCTCCCAGCAGGCGGAGATCGTGGCGGCGGCGCAGCACGATTACGACAGCGCACCGACGCCGAGCCACACACTGAAGCTCGCCCTCATCCTCGGCACGCCGGGGCATCCGGCGACCAACCTCACCCGCGCCCAGGGGTTGCTGCGCGAGCTCATGGCGAATCCGGAAACGCTGCTGCCAGGGGAGCGGGCACTGACTTTCCTGCAGCTTTCGCAAATTGACGACCATTTGACGCTCGAGGCGGAAAACCTCAGGCTGCAGGCTGAGGCGGTGCGTACCGACCGCGAGCGCGTCGCGAGCGCCAATCACCGTCTGCAGACCGAGGTGGACGAGAACGCACGGCTGCGCAAGGAGCTCGAGGAGGCGCGCGCCAAGCTCGACGCCATCGCCAACATCGAGCGTTCGCTGAATGAGCGCAAACCCGGCAACTCGGGACGGTAACCGTGATTAACAAGGATTCCATCTTGAACCAGACCGGCAAACGCAAGGCACGCATCCTCATCGTCGATGACGATCCCGGGCTGCTGCGGCTGCTCACCATTCGGCTGCGCGCCGAGAGCTACGACGTCGAGGCGGTCGAGAGCGCCGCGCAGGCACTCGCCGCCTCGAGCCGCTTCCGCCCCGATCTGGTGATCACCGACCTGCGCATGGACCAGATGGACGGCATCGGGCTGCTGAAAGAGCTGCAGAACCGCTGGCCGGGCCTGAAGGTCATCATCCTCACCGCGCACGGCACCATCCCCGATGCCGTGCAGGCGACGCAGATGGGCGCCTTCGGCTTCCTCACCAAGCCGGTCGACAAACAGGAGCTGCTCGATCAGGTGCAGAAGGCGCTGCGCATCTCCGGGTTCGGCGCCTCGGACGAGGACTGGCGTGCGGAGATCATCACCCGCAGTGCCGCCATGGAGGAAAAGCTGGCCCAGGCGCACATGGTCGCCGGCACCGACGCGCGCGTGCTGATCACCGGCGAGAGTGGCACCGGCAAGGAGCTGCTGGCCCGCGCCATCCACCGCGGCAGCCCGCGGCGCAACAAGCCGTTCGTCGCCATCAACTGCAGCGCCATGGCGGAGAACCTGCTCGAGTCCGAGCTGTTCGGTCACGAGAAGGGTTCCTTTACTGGTGCGACCCGCGCGCACCAGGGCCTCTTCATGGCGGCCGATGGCGGCACGCTGATGCTCGATGAGATCGGCGACATGGCGATGCGGCTGCAGGTGAAGCTGCTGCGTGTGCTGCAGGAAAACGTCATCCGCCCCGTCGGCAGCACCGACGGCATTCCGGTCAACGTGCGGGTGATCTCGGCGACGCATCGCGACCTGCAACAGCTGATGTCCGCCGGGCAGTTCCGCGAGGACCTCTACTACCGCCTCAACGTCGTCCATATCGAGATGCCCTCGCTCAATCGCCGCCGCGAGGACATTCCACTGCTGGTCGCACACTTCCTGGCGCAGATCGCCCGGGAAAGCGGCGTGCGCAAGATCTACGCGCCGGAAGCGGTAGAGCTGCTGGCGACTGCCGACTGGCCGGGCAACATCCGCCAGCTGCACAACGTGGTGCGTCAGAACGTCGCGCTGTCGCAGACGCCGATCATTCCGGTGGAGCTCGTGCAACAGTCCCTCGGCGGCTCGCCCGGACGGCTCCCCTCCTTCGATGAGGCGCGCGATGAGTTCACGCGCAGCTACCTGTCGCAGATCCTGCAGATCACGGGCGGGAATGTGAGCCAGGCCGCGCGGCTCGCACGGCGTAACCGCACCGACTTCTACAAGCTGCTGGCGCGGCATCAGCTGACGCCCGAGGAGTTCAAGCAGCGCTGAGCGAGGGAAACGACCTGGCAAGCCCGCTTCCGCAGAAGAAACCGTCGACTCGGATGCTGTTCCACAACTACAGGAGATTCGGGAAGTTCATCTTCGCCAGAAACGAATACGGCGTTTATTGCATTCCTGCTGGAGCAGCTCACCGTCCGGCCTCCCGCTCCGTGATGCGAGGTGAAGTCTGGGAACGTAAGACAGTTCAGTTCATGATAGAGAACTGCAGGGGCGAGGCCGTCATTACTGCGGGTGCCTTTTTCGGAGATGCCCTGCCCGCCCTATCGAAAGTATGTAAGTGGGTCTGGGCCTTCGAGCCGAATCCGGAGAATCACCACTGTGCGCAGCTCACGGTGCTGCTCAACGACTTACGAAACGTCACGCTGTGTCGGGCAGGGCTGGGTGAGAGATGCGAGACGAGGCAACTTGTCGTAAAGGACCACCAGGGGCGCTCGTTGGGAGGCGCCAGCCAGATTGCGAACATCACCGATCGCGGTTCGGAGAGTGTCCCGGTCGAGCTGGTGACGATTGATTCAATGGCCTACGACCACGCCAACATATCGATTATTCACCTGGATCTCGAGGGCTTCGAGGAATACGCCCTGCTGGGAGCCAGGAAGACCATTGAGCGCTACCGCCCCCTGTTGATCCTGGAGACAGTCCCGAAGAGCCTGGACGGGTATCGTGTGGATCGGCAGTTGGAAGAGCAGAGTTATCTGTTAGCGCCCATCCTCACAAAGCAGGACGCAACGGCGGTCTGATATGCCAGTCATCGCACGCGTTGAGCGCCAGCGTGTCTGGCGGGCAACACCGCCGCGCTCGCGTTACTCGAGGCCTTTAGGCCGTGAGACGTCCTCACCGGCACGCGCGGTGGACTCCGCGTTTGCCGCCGCACCTGCACCCACCGCCGGGCCGTCCGAAGCCGAGGACGCATTTCGTCCAAACTGTGCGGCATCGATGCTGTGCTTGCCGAGCAGGTCATAGAGCGTCGGGCGCGTAACCCCGAGCAGTTCTGCGGCGCGCGAGAGATTCCCGTGCGCGACCGCGAGTGACTGACGTACGGCCTGCGCCTCGGCGCGTTGCCGGGCCACGCGCAGGTTGAGATACTCCGGATCATCTCCAGGATCCTCCAGTCCGAGATCGGCCGCCGTCACCACTGCGCTTTCCGCCATGATCACGGCACCCTTGATGCGGTTCTCGAGCTCGCGCACGTTGCCGGGCCAGCGGTGCGCCTGGATCGCGCGGATGGCGTCCGGCGCGAGCCCCCGGGTGGGCTTGCCGAGTCGCACCGAGATCTGCTGCAGCAGGAACTGGGCAAGCAGCAGACTGTCGCCCTGCCGGTCACGCAGCGGGGGTATCCGCACGATGACTTCACTGATGCGATAGAACAGGTCGTCACGGAAGCCACCGCTGCCGATGAGCGTGTCGAGAGCGCGATTGGTGGCACACACGATGCGCAGGTCGAGTGATACCGGAGTGCGCCCGCCGATGCGCTCGACGGTGCGCTCCTGCACCACGCGCAGCAGCTTCGCCTGCAGTGACGCCGGCATCTCGCCGATCTCATCGAGGAACACCGTGCCGCCGTCGGCCGATTCCAGCTTGCCGACCGTGCGGCGCGCGGCCCCGGTAAATGCGCCCTTCTCGTAGCCGAACAGCTCGCTCTCCAGCAGCGTGTCGGGAATGGCGGCGCAGTTGATGGCGACGAACGGCTTGTGCGAGCGACCCGACAGGCGATGCAACGCGCGCGCCAGCACCTCCTTGCCGGTGCCGCTCTCGCCCAGCAGCAGTACCGTCGTGTTGGTCGGCGCCACTTTCTCAATGGCCCGGCAGAGGCTGCGGATCGCGTCACTCACACCGATGATGCCCTCGAGCGCCATGGCCCCGGTCCGCTCGCGCAGCCGCCAGTTCTCCTCCTCGAGCTCGCGAATACGCAGTGCGCGGCGCACCACGATGGAAAGAACGCCGGCGTCGAGCGGCTTGTGATAGAAGTCTGCCGCGCCAAGACCCACGGCGGCGACGGCGAGCTCACGCGCGTCGTGCTCGGTCATGGCGATGATCTTGGTGTCGGGCGAGATGTTGAGGATCTGCCGCAGCAGCTCGAGGCTCTGCGCCGCCACTGCCGGCTGGTGGGCCGTGCCCAGATCAAACAGCACCACGTCTGGTTCCGTACGGCGCACGGTGGCGAGTATCTGCTCAGAGGTCTCGGACGCCGTGACATCGAGATCCGAGAACACCGCTTCGAGCTCGCGCCGCAGGGCACGATCGTTCTCGAGGATCAGCAGTTTGCGACGCTGTGTCGCGGCCGCCATCAGCGCGCTCCCTTGCCGAACAGGACCACTTCGGCAGTCTGAATCAGAATGGCCAGATCGAACAACAGGCTGTTGTTCTTGATGTAGTACAGGTCGTACTGCAGCTTCTCGAGCGCGTCGTTCTCGGATGAGCCGTACGGATAACACAGCTGCGCCCAGCCGGTGATGCCGGGCTTGACGCAATGGCGCTGTGCATAATATGGAATCCTGTCCGCCAGCTGCGCGACGAACTCGGGGCGTTCGGGTCGCGGGCCGACGAAGCTCATGTGGCCACGCAGGACGTTGAACACCTGCGGCAACTCGTCGATGCGCAGTTTGCGGATGATTGCGCCTACGCGCGTGACGCGCGGATCGGCGTGCTGGGCCCATTGCGCGCCATTCTGCTCCGCGTCCTGGCACATGCTGCGGAATTTCACCAACTCGAACAGCTTGCCGCCGAGGCCGACCCGCGCCTGCCGATACAGCGCCGGCGCCTCCCAGCCATCCTCGATCTTGATCGCGACGAAGGTGAGCAGCATGGCCGGCAGCGCCACCACCAGCACGGCGAGACTGGCGAACAGGTCGAGCGCGCGCGAGGAGAACAGGCGCAACGGGTCGCGCTTGAAGCCCGGCCCGAAGATCATCCAGCTCGGGTTGAGCACCTCGATATGCACCCGGCCGGTCTCGCGCTCGAGAAACGTCAGCAGCTCGGTGACTTCGAGACCCGCCAGACGGCACTCGAGCAGCTCCGGGATCGGAAACCCGCGGCGGCGGTCGTCCATGGCCACCACCACCTCGGTGACACCCAGCCGCTCGCACAGCGCGCACAGGTCGCCCCCGGACTCGAGCACGCGTTCGCTCGGCACCGCTGGCTCCTCGCTCGGCGGCCCCACGAAGCCCACGAGCACGAACGTATGGCGATCCGCGGGACGGCGCACCCGGTTGATCGCGGCGGCGGCATAGCCGGCTCCGTAGACGAGCACGCGCCGCTTGAAGTGCTCATCCTCCACGACCCGCGCAAAGACCAGGCGCGAGGTCAGCACCCCGCATACTGCCAGGACGACTGTGAGCGCCGCGACCCCGCGGAACATGTGGTGGCTGGGATAGATGTAGAACAGCGCCGCAAAGACACACGACGACACGAGCAACGCCAGCAGGAGGCGCGCCAGGATGCCACTCAGCTGGGTGCGCTGGCGCGTGTTGTAGAGGCCGAAGGCCAGCAGGCAGGTCACCACGATGAGGCTGAACGCGACACCGCGCGGCCACAGCGGACCAAACTCCCCCACCAACTCGGGCAAGTGTCGGACACTGACCCGGAAGCGGAGCAACACCGCGGCATACAGCGCCAGGAAACACAACAGCGCCTCGATGACCGCGAGTAGCGCGAGGGATGTCGGGATGTATTGCCCGAGGATCCGGAGGCGCATGGAAGGCTGGAGTACCTCAAAAGAGACCGTGGTGGCACTCCAAACTTTACACGATCGTGTAAACCAAAAGGCATCTCCTGCACAATTCGCTGGACAGTTGCGAGCGCGTATTTGTCTTAATCGGCGACGCCGTCGCCGGCGAGGCGGAAACTACAACCCGGCTGTGGCCGTCTCGCGGTGAAGTCTTCCTTTTTTTGTTCTTTTCTGAATGACAGATGAACGACGACTGATAACCTCGCCCGGCCCGGCAAGTGAAATTTCGTCGGGTGCGCTCCCGGGGTCCCCACGAAATTCTTCTTGACGACCGATGGATGCTCGTCAAGTCCGGCGTGCAGAATTTCGTGGGGTGCGCACTAGCGCACGCGATCGTGCCAACGATATAGCCCCGGCAACAGGTAGCCCCTGAGGACCTGTACGCAGCTGAGGTTGCGTCGCACCTGACTCAGATGGCTCTTGTAGTCGCTACGCTGACCGGAGCCTGCCAGGAAGTCGTAGGTGGCCACCTGGCGCTCTGCCGCGGCCTCCATGGCGTAGCCGAGGTGTAACAGCCCCAGGGAAACCCGGCTGTCGAACCCGGGATCGAATCCCATGCTGATGTTGTACTGACGCACGCCTTTGCGAAGGTCGTAGAGCACCGACACCACCTGGCCGGCCACGCGGAGTCGGGACATGGCCAGTTCCCCGCGGCTTGCCAGGCGGCGAGCGAGCCGGGTGTGGAATTGCAGACCCGGGCCGGCGAATGCGGGTTGCCGCCAGCGAAGCTGGTGCAGCCGATTGAGGTCGCTGAAGCCGCTGTCAATCTCCTCCGGCGGCAGGAGCTCGAAGCCCACGCTACCCTGCCTCGCGAGGCGACGGCGAAGGTTCCACACGCTGCGACGCGTCGACTGCCCGAGACTGCGCAGATAGCCGGCGAATCCCCGGCTGAGATCGGCCTGATAGCTGACAGAGGGATCGACATCGCGGACGTACCGGTTCTCGCCCGGCTCAATCGGGGCGAACGCATCGCACCACTGCCGGCTCGCGGCCGTGAACCCGATCACCCATTCCGTCCACGTCCGCTCGCCCAGCAGTACAGTTGCACAGGCGCGCCGTACCGTATCGGTCTCGGCGTCGGTCGCGACGATGTCGAGATATTCCGAAGTCACCTGCCCCGGATCACGCCACGACACACCGATCAGCTGCACCGAAGTCGCGGGGAAGACGCGTCGGCGTACGACACGGCGGCGATAGAGCGGCGCGGCCCCGACCAGGTCGCTGCCACGATAGAACGCCAGGATCTCGGGCACGGCCGCGAGCTCGCCCGCAAAGCAATGCCACCACAACGTCAGCCAGTCCCACGACAGAAACAGGGCATCGGCGCGCGAGTGCGCGAGCAGCCTGCTCCAGGCCTGCTCGCTGGCGAGCCAATCCGCAATACTCCACCTGCGTAGCGTCAGCGTGGCATCGCACGGCGGCTCGCTGATCACTGCATTTCCCGCGCCGCCCATCACCTGTCCGTCCGCCGCACCGCGCCGCCCCCTGACTGCCTGGCTTGCGGGCCGTGTGGATGTGCCGTGCCCGTTGGGCCTTCTCTCAATGGTACGGCGACTGCGTGCTCACTGGGGAGATCGGTGTCAGCCCGGGAAACGCCTGAGTGACGGGCGGCTGCGCGCCGAGCAGGGACCAGGAAGCCGTCACGCCGATCTGATTGTCGCGGTACACGTCCTGCTGTGAGGAATGCGCATAGAGGAAACGCAACGCGAGCCGCTGACCGACCTGCCAGCGCAGATCCGTCCCCGCTCCGAACAACTTCGCCGACTGGCCAGCGACGGGCTGCGCGCCGCCCGCAGACGAGGGGGCACCGACCTGCTGCAGATCCTGATAGCTTGCGGCGATGTCCCAGCTCAGCACGGGACTCAGCTGCCGTGTCAACAGCACATTCGCTAACTTCACGTTACGGTCGTTGACAGTGCTCAGCACGTAGCGCTCCTGATACTCCGCCAGGCCGACCTCGAGCGAGGTTCGGGGCCCTTGCAAGGTCCAACTCAGCACGAACGTGCGCTGCCTGAAAGCTTGCCCAATGGCGACTTGCTGCGGCGCGAAGAGCGGCACGGACTGGTCGAAGCCGAGCCGGAAAGCCGCGGCGGGGTCGGTGAACTGCTGTGATGCGAGCAGCGCCAGACGCTGGCTGGGTGTGATGAGCCTGGAAACATCGAGCCTCCAGATCGGTGTTTCGAAGGTCTGGGTCTCCCGGGTCTCCCTGCTACCGGCGCCTGCGGCTTCAACGAGTACGTCGTACACGTGCACCCGTGAGTATCCGCCGGAGATGTCGAGCTGGGTGCGACCGCTGCTCAGCCGGTAGCCACCAGACGCGCTGCCAAGGGCGTAGTTGTTGTTTTCCACCTGGTCCTTGAAGTCGACCCTCGCGTAGTCAGCCTTGATGTAGAGCTTCGCGGCTTCGCTGAAGGCGCGCTCAATGCTCAGGTTACCTTCATAGCGGTGGTTATCGAGGTTGACGTACCGCGGCGAAGACGAGCTCGTGACCAGGTAGGAATAGAGCGCATCGAGGGTCACCGAGGTGCGTAGCGTCGGACGCAGCGTGAAGCGCGGACCGGTGGTGAGGTAGTTGGCGTTCTCGAGATTCTCGGGCGTCGTCGGTAAAAACGGATCGAGCTGTAGCTGGGAAAAGGTTTCGCGCGCGAGCCAGGTGAAGAAACCGGGCACGATCTTCAGGTACACCGCCCCGTCCAGGTACCCCGTCGGTTGGGTGGGATAGGCCCCGCCGATGTAATGCAACACCGCCAGGTTGGAAGCCAGGCGGTAGTCGAGCCGCGTGCCCTGGTGCGAAAGGTCGCCGCTCAGGCCCAGCAGCAGCAGCGTCTGGCTCGAGCCGCCTGCCGTGCGCTGCACGTTGTCGGTATAGATCAGTCCGCCGTAGGCCGCGAGGTGGTCGCCGGGGTAGTTGTTCGCTGTTTGGGACATCAGGCTCTGACTGGTCCACAGTGCCACCTGGGCCGTGGCAGGAACCGTCACCACCGTGAGCCACAAGGCGAGCGCCGCGCGGTACCGGGGGCGCGGCCCCCCTGGCCGCATATTCAGCGCGCAGACCACGGTGATTTACTGATCGCCGCCCGCCTGCTCGCCGCGCCACTTGGCACCGGAGCCGAATTCGTAGTAGTAGCCGGAATGCGAATGGCGCGTGTTCTGGTTGAGCACCAGGAAAACCGGCTTGTCCTCGGCCAGTGTCTCCAATGCATCGAACACCACGTGCTGAGGCGTCTGATCCGCATGGACGACGAGCAGCACCTGCCCCGCGAAGTGGGCCAGCGCCTGCGACTCAGTCGTCACCAGCAGTGGTGCCGAGTCGAAGAGCACGAGCCGTGCGGGGTTGTCGCTGCCGAGTCTGGACACCACCTGGTGCATCCGCGCACTCGCGACTAACTCGGTGGCGTTGGCCTCCTGGCGGCCGGCCGGCAGGAAGGAGAGCCCGGGCAGGTCGGTCGCCACGATCACCGATTCCGCGGAGAGCGTCGGATCCTTCACGAGATCGAGCAGGCCAGGCCGGCTCTCGAGACCGAGGATCTGCGTGAGGCGCGGGTTCACGAAATCGCCGTCGACGAGCAGTACCGTGACGTCCTCTTCCAGGCGCATGCTTTGGGCGAGGTTCAACGACATGAATGTCTTCCCCTCCCCGGGTACGGCGCTCGTGATCATGATGAGGTTGCCGCTCGCGAGCTGAGCCACGCCACGACCCAGCGCGTTGTTGATCAACGGACGCTTGATACGCCGGTACTGCTGGGCGATCTCATGCTCCTGGTGCACGGGAGGGAGCATACCCGCAGCGCGCAGCGCGTTCTGGTCGATGGCGAGTGCGTGTTCGGGCGGAGCGCCTTCGGCGGGAGATTCGCGCCGCTTGGCCGCGCCCGCGGCGATCACGGCACCGTAGCCCTTTACCTCCGAAGCGGCGGCCGGGTTGGTGGCCGGGCGCTGTCCCTGTAGCCGCTTGAGGGTGTTCTCGATGACGCTCATGCGATTAGCGCGTGCAGAAAGCGCGAGGTGAAATCATCCGTCAGGAGCGTCACGACCGCCACGAGCACCAGCAGCGCAGCACCGAACGAGTAGGCCCATAGCGCGCGTCTTCCCGCCGCCCGATGCCGCTCCACCCACGTCATGCTCACGCTGCCGAGCACCGGCAGCTGCGTAGCCTCGCTCAACTGGCGGGGCGAGGTGAACACCGGTCGCAGCTGGTGCAGAAGGTACGCTACGCCAACTCCGGCGGCCAAGCCGGCGGCGAGCACCGCCAGGATCAGCCGGGCGCGCTTGGGGAACACCGGATCGGGATCCACCCTTGGGGGCTCGACCACTTCGAAACGCACGACGCCGGTTGCGTCCGCCTTGTCGGACAGCCGCGCGCTGCTCAAACGCTCCACCAGCGCCTGGTACTGGGTATGCGTGACGGCGTAGTCGCGATTGAGGCGCTCATACTCCGCCTCCACCTGCGGCGCGGTGTTGATCATCTTGCGCTGTTCGGCGATCTTGTGTTCCTGATCCGCGACCTGTTGGCGGTCTGCGGCCACTTCCACATCGATCTGGCTGAGCTGCAGCCTCATGCCCTGGTAGACGGGATTCGCGGCGAGACCCGTGGCAGCAATCGCGCTCTGATCGCCGCGTCGCACAGCGTCCAACTCAGTCTTCTGCCGCGCCTTGAGCTCTTCGAGTTGGCGCCGCGCGGCGACCACGTCAGGATGCTTGTCCGTGAAGCGCAGCAGCAACTCATCGAGTCGGGCCTGCGTCTCGCGGATGAGCGTCGCGGTGTCGGCACCACCGCCGGCTCTCCCGGGCGCCGCACCCGCTGAACCCATCACCGGCATCTCGCCGGCAAGCTGTCGCCGCAGCTCGTCACGCTTCTGCTCCGCAATCGTGAGGGCGAGACGGTTCTTGTCGAGCTCATCCGTTTCCGCGTGCAGCCGCGCAAAGTAGTCCCCCGTGGACCCGGGTACCAGTCCGGCATGCTCGCGCTTGAAGTCTGCGAGGGCCGCTTCCGCGGCGGCGAGCTTCTTGTCGTACTCGACGATCTGCAGGCTGAGGAACTGCTGGGCCTGCTCGGATCCCTCTTGGGAGCCGCCGAGCGAGTTGGCCAGGAACAGCCTGAGGAGTTGATCGACCACCCGGTGGGCAATGTCGCGACTTTTGTCCGTGTAAGTGATTGTGTAAAGGTCGGCGGGCACCCCGTGTTCCAGAGCCTGGGCGGCTGCATAGCGGTCATTGGTCGCTTGGACATCCAAACGGGTGCGGAGGCTCTGCACGATGTCGGCCTGCGTCTCGGGTGTCGCCGCCGCGAATCCGGGTATCGCCAGGCGCGCTACCTTCTCCAGCTGCGGCGCACCGAGCAGGGCCTCGCGCACCGCTTCGGCCTGCGAGGCGATGTTGGACTCGACCGCGATACCGTGCGTCACCTGGCTCAGACGCGTGCGCGTGTCCACGTAGACGCGCGCCCACGCACTCCAGGTGTCGGGCAGCGCCAGCACGATCAACCAGCCGCTCAGACACACCACCCACGCCACCAGCATGGCAGTGCGGCGGAAGCGCCAGGCACCGCGGATCTGCTCGAGAATGAGGTCGAGTGTGTGTTGCATGGATGTCAGAAAATCGACTGCGGCACGACCAGCACATCGCCGGGCTTGAGCAGCTGGTTCTGCCGCACGTCGCCGCTGTTCACGAGGTCCGCGACTTTCACGTGAATGATGGTCTCCTTGCCGTTCTCCATGCGCACGATGCGTGCGTGGTTGCCGGAGGCGAACTGCGTCAGCCCGCCCACCGCCAGAATCGCATCCAGCACACGCATCCCCTCGCGATACGGCAGCGCTGACGGACGCTGGACCTGTCCGACGACCTTCACCAGGCTGAAGGCGCTCGCCGCGGTCGTGACGATGATATTGACCTTCGGCTCTCGCACGTACTCGGACAGCACCTTCTCCATGTCGCGAGCGAGCAGTGGCGGAGTCTTGCCGACCGCGACCATGTCCTCGACCAGCGGCGTCGATATCTTACCATCGGGACGCACCGGCACGGTCACCGTGAGCTCGGGGTTACGCCACACGAACACCTCCAGCGTGTCGCCCGGCCCGATGATGTAGTTGTCGGGGGTTTTGGTCTCCGCTGGGGTCGGGGTGGGCGCCGGAGTTGGGGCGGATGCGCAACTCGCGATCAGGGGGCTCAACACCAACCAACCGATCATCAGCAGTTCGCCCGGGCGCAGCATCGCACTTCCTGTATTTTCCCGTATCCCCAAAAGTTAGCGTATCAGAAGCGTGCTGGCGCAGCTTACTGAAAACCTCCTGCGGGCCTCACCGCTCTCCCTTGCCGAGCGCAAGGACGCCGGCATGCTCCAGTTTGCCGCACCAATCATGACTGTGTGTTGAACAGACCGTCTCCCAGTTACGACATAAAGCTTGGCGGTCATCCCGGAACGCCCTACCGCATGCCACTGTGCGCAACGAATTCCTGCAGCGTACGGCGTGCGCTCCCGCAGTCGCCGTTGCAGGGTGTCCGGAGTGCGACCAATCCCGCCGGGGGTCGCCAAACCAACGCGTTTATCCCGTACCACAACTGTTGCGCGTGCGGCGCCACCAGGTTGCGTCCGGCGATCTGGTAGCGCCACCAGATGAGCGAACGCGCCCCCGCGCGATCGGCAACCTCGGCTTCACGAAACGGGCCTGCCGCGCTGCCGACCACCTGCTCGGCGCGCGCCTCCAGTCCCTCGCCGGTCAATGAGCTGGTCTGGCCCACGAGCTTCGCGCCCTGGCGCTGCGTTCGGTAGGCAACGCCGAGCACCTCGACTGCATCGTCCCCGCTGCTGCCGAAAGCGCGCCGCTGCATCTCGTCTGCCCCGGCAAATACCGGCTGCCAGGCGGAACGCACATCGACCGGCACCGGGTGCCAGGGGGGCTGCGGATTGAGCAAAGCCGCGGGGTGTGTCAGAGGTGGCACAGGACGCGACATGCGCAGTGCCACGTTGAGCAGCGGCAGGCCGAGAAGGATCGCAACCGCGACGGCGAAACCACCCGGCTGTGCGCGACCCTCGCCATTCGGTGACCGCGGCACCGCTGCCGTAGGCGGCAGCACCGGCTCGGGCCCGAGGTACGGCGCCAGCCAAAAAAACACGAGCAGTGCCACGGCGAACACGCACCAACCGAAGCCATAATGACTGACGCGCACCAGGTAACTCTGCATATCGGTGAGGTATCCGGCCTGGATGACGGTATAGACGCGCACCCAATTCGCGAGCAGCGCCAGTCCTGCCATCAGGGCGAGTTGCCGAACGCGCACCCGCCAGAGGTCGCGTCGCTGCTCGCCGTAGAGCGCCGCCACCGCGAGTCCCACGATCATGAAATGAAGCCCGCTGCACCCCTCCTCGATCAGGAACGTACCGTTCGAAAGATGGATGGCATCGCCCTCGATCACGGCTGGCGGCCCCGTTACCGCGAGGACGCCGCGCATCACCAGAACCGTGAGCTGCCTGAGCGGATTCCCGTACCAAACGTTGACGGCAAAGTAGAGGAACGCGACCGGAAACAGCATCAGCCGGCCTGCGGTCCAGCCGAAGGCCGCCGTTACGGCGAGCCAGAAGATCAACGGCAGCAGCGGAACCTCGAGGCCCACGACGCTTGCCCGGTAGGTCACAAGCCAGGCGACAACGGCTAGCGCGAGCACGACCGTCGCGAGCGGGGATGCGTGCACCGGTGCTGCAGCCAGCTCGCGCCGCGAGCGCACCACGAGCGCGACGCAGATCAGAAGTATCAGCCAACCGTGCGTGTAGGTCGTTGCCGCCGTGTCCACCCACTTCTCGTAGAGGAAGATGGTGCTCGGCCAGTAGACCAGCGCTACCCCGCATGCCAGCGCGGCAATCCAAAATAACCGCGCGTAACGGGGTGCTTGCATTCTCCCTATCTTACGTCGCTGAGAATGAACGGGCGCCCACCAGGAGGTGAGCGCGCACGGCCCGCGACGCGCGGCCGACCGGGGATGGGTAGGAGGCTCGCTAGGTAATCGTCTTCACCACGAGATCGGAGAGCCCGCTTTCCGCGCCGTCAGCGGCGAGGGCCATGACGGCGAAATACCAGTTGCCGGGCCCCAGCCCCTCTATGACATAAGTCTGGACGCCTACGGTGCCGATGTTCACGGTGTGGTCGAGGTGCTCGGCGCTCGAGCCGTAATAGATACGGTAGCCGGCCAGGTCCATCAACGCGGTACCGTCCGAGTTGGTGGTCGGAGCCTCCCAGGAGAGAGTCGCGCTCCCCGTGCCGCCGCTCAGGCTCTGGCCCGGTGTCGTCGGCGCCGCGCCGGGCCCCGGATCGCGACATCCCCCCAAGAGCGTGGCGACGGCAAGCCACGCTCCCGCCCATCCCAGCAATCTTTTGAGCACACAAACTCCCGGCGCGGTGGCGCACCAGCCCTGGGTCCGATCCAAGGAAAGCCGCGTCGCGGCGCAAGCGATGCCGTGGCCGCAGCTACAGCCGGGACGAGCAAGGCGCATGCCAGCGCCCCGGCCCCTTCGATTCAATGACTTAGGGAGCTGACGCCCGTCTGCTGACAGAAGGAGCGTCGCGTCATGACGACGCCTGGACCTCTGGCGTGGCCTTTGTAGCTATCAACTGATTGATCTGCCGACAAAATTGCACCGTCGCGCGCCGACGACGAGGGAGCGGGGTGACGCGAAATCGTGTCACCTTGTGATGCAGCTCACATTGTGATACTTACTGAACACACGTGAGCGCAATAGTGGCGCCGCTTAGTTGCTGGTGGCACGGGCGTTCCGGGCAAAGGGATGCTGGCCCGAGGCGGGATGGCTGAGGAATCGGTCATTGGAGGATAGGGTAATGAAAAAGCTTACCGTAATTGTGATGGCAGGCCTTTGTGCCGCCACGGCCGTCGTGTGGAGCGTGCCGGCGTCAGCGACCACCGCCAGCGTCGCCGAAAGGAAAGATAAGAAGCCCGAGAGCTACGGCGTATTAAGTCGGGATCACGCTGCTACTCAGGCGGCGGTCCCTGAACCGGCCACCTTGGGTCTGCTGGCCCTGGGGCTGGGTGGATTGGGTCTCGCACGTCGCCGGCGA
>Ga0306925_10001369_pt1 | contig 19848 bp, 16 predicted proteins | sample flu12Cox44000176_FD_203755 | JGI IMG/M metagenome (GOLD analysis project Ga0306925, IMG submission 203755) | Lab enrichment of tropical soil microbial communities from Luquillo Experimental Forest, Puerto Rico - flux8day.12C.oxic.44.000.176 (v2)... | ecosystem: Environmental > Terrestrial >... | reverse complement strand
TCGCTCTAGGCTCCGCGCCCGTGTTGGCCACTCAAAGCTGCGCGGCCGTGTTGTTTGTGAACGTTACAACCGATGACGCGCCAACCGTCACACGCACCATGGCGCTGGCGTTCGGCACCGGTCATCATGCGCTTGATCCCGACGCTTTTGAACGCGGGTTTGGGCTCCGGGTTGCCCTGAATTCCGTCGCTCGATCCAGTCTTCGCACCCTAGACATGGCCACACTCGACGCGACCACGTTCTTGCGCCGCGTCCAGGCTAGCCGCGACGCCGATCTTGTCGGTTTTGGCATCGATATCGACCGAGATCTACTCACTCTTGTGGCCGGTCGCCCCAGGGATCTCGCATTCGCGCGCTCACTGGCCGGCCGGGATGCCTTGACCCTAAACACCCGAACGTCGTCGAGCGACGTGCAGGAAAAATGCAAGAAGGCACTCTCGCTGTACCGCGCCCAAGACTACAAGAAGGAATTCGCCTTCATCGACTACATTAGGCCCGTGCGGCAGCGCGACCTTCTCGCCCAGCTTGATGCGCTGGCGTTTGCCCAGCTTCGCACTTTAGTGGACGGTGGATCATCCGACCTGCATGTCGCCCTGCCGGACATTCTCGATCCCGACGAAAGTGTTGAGATCGGCTATTACGGGCTCGGACTTCGATCTGGCACCAAGCCGGCGCATGCGCAGCTTGCCATCGAGGACTACGTCGCTGAGCTGCAGGCGGGCGACTTCAGTCAGATTCCTGATATGGCAACATTACAGGCGAGTCACGAGGTTCGCGTTATCGTTGATGGCGAGGGCGACAAGAAACGTAAGCGAAAAATATATGAATGCTTCGTGCTCGAAGCCGATCACCAAGGCACAACGTACGTGCTATTCGGTGGCGACTGGTTCGCAGTCGATAGGGCCTTCTACACCTCCGTCGAAGCCGGCTTCAACAAGCTTATGGCAGCCAAGCCCTTTGTGGATTCAACTCGGGCGCCGAACGAGCGCGCGTTTATCGCTGAGCTAGATAACCACAAGCATCTCTTGAATTTAGATCAGGTAAAGCTCAATCCTCAAGGTATGCACGGTGCAAGTCTCGAACCGTGCGATTTCCTTTCGATCGATCGACAATTCATCCACTTGAAAGATGGACACGGATCGGCGCCGATCAGCCATCTCTGGAATCAGGGAGCGGTATCCGCTGAGGCATTCATTCGCGACGAAAAATTCCGAAAGGGCCTGCGCGCCGCAACAAAGCGCCGGCAGAAAAAATTCCAGAAGAAGGGTTTTGACAAAATACTGCCTGACGGACGTAGCAAGCCAATACCATCGGACTTCACCGTCGTGTTTGGAATCATGCGCGGTCGCTCTCGGCAATCCGCCACGATCAGTATTCCCTTTTTCAGCAAGATCAGCTTGCGTGCCGTCGCAGACCGCATCGAATTGATGGGATTTAAGGTTGAGGTTCATCTGATCGAAAAACTTAAGACTATTACCGAGCGCACACCCGTGGAGCGCCGGGCGGTCAAAGGCGATCGCGTCGGAAAGGTCACGAGAAGTCCTGGTTCCGCGAGAGCGCAAGAACAGCTAGGCGCAGGCCTGGCCAAGGGCGCTGGTTCGATTGCCCGTCGCGCCGCAAGGAGTTGAAGCGACCGCGCAGGGCTCTTGCGCTTGCTATTGTCTGAAGGCCGTTTTTACTCGCCCACACCGGGGGGATAACCGGCCGCGTGGCTGGCCTTGAGCAAACAACGCCTTGGAAATTCAGCCCACGATTTGCCCTGCGCCCGCATTTTCTTCGCTAGCGCCACAGTCTCGGGCTTGGTTTCAGCGCAGCTTATCGCTCGAAGCATCTGGCCCTCATAAGGCCTGGATGTTGGCGGCAAGGCTGGCAGGTCCGGATCGCTGCCGAGGATGGGACAGTCACAGCGAAGCATTTTTGGTTGGTGGCTCTTAGCGGAACGGACCGCTTCTCGCTGTCAAGCGTATTACTCATAGCTAGATTGCAAATTATGCCGAATCTTATCGTCGGACGGCGCGGCCAAGCCCACAATTGTCTGTTTGAAGACGTCAAGTCATGCGTGTCGCGCTTAGCTGCATCGCAATAAGTTCCATTGCTGGCGCATCAATGCAAACCCAGATTTCTACTGTGATTCCGGCATGTTGTGTTGCCGGAGAAAGGACGAAACCCATGTTGTCACCCATCATCCGATACATTCGGGATTGGCAGCGATATGGGCGCGACGTGCAGGAACTTTCCCGTATGAGCGACCATGAACTGGCCGACATTGGGATCAGCCGCTGCGACATCCGCCGTATCGCCAGGGGGCAATCGCGCTAGAAAGCCGTCGAACGGCTACCGCGATAAGGCTGACCGGGTTCTGGCACGCCAAAGGCAACGGCCAGAACACGGATCAGATCTCCGGGAGATGGCCATGAATAAGAAGTTTAGGTTTGCGGCGCTAGGTTATCTGCTCTTGCTTGCTGCCCTTGGGTTTGCGCTAGACGCTAGCATCGTAGCTATGATCGTTGACTCTTAGTCGCGAAGCCGGAAGCAAAAACTCAGGCCCTTCAGCAAGGGCCAGCCGGTGCTGCTTTGGACGAGCCTTCGCTTGAACGCGACATTAGCGCGTCACAAAGCCCAAATTGGTTGCGGCGGTTGAGCGAAGCCCTGCGTCCTCCAAAAAGTAGGGGTCAGCGAGCCGTGCGAAATCTCCGGAGGCTACTTTCACTTCCAAAGATTTTTGAAACGACGGTGCCAATTCCGTGTGCGCACGGTCGATTGGATGGACCGATGACGCAAGTAGCTTTGCAGTGTCCGGGTATCGGTCCCTTTGTTTGCTAGAACGTAGCCGGTCGCGTGTCTAAGCATGTGGGGATGGACCTCAAACGGTATCTTGGCAACGACGCCGGCGCGTTCCTTTTGCAGGCCCGTGGCCGCCGCACCGTTCTTTGCCCGGCGTAAATGGAGAGTGGCAGTCTCAATCGTCGGCGCGGGCGTGAGATGATCGACCTACTCGCGGTGGAGGAGCCGAAGCGCCGACGAAGATACGGGCGGTGTCTTACGACGCAGCGATCGACCAGTTGTTCAAACGCATGCGGTCGTCCCATATTGAAGACGCCCATAGGCGCAGGATTGACAGCGAGTAAAGCCCAAGGGCTGCATTGAATTTGTTGCGGGCGTAACTACATATTGTGCATTAGGCCAAGCTGGGTGGCCGCCCCCATCCCCCGACACCCCTGGCCACTCAACTTAGAAGCCTAACGTTTGAGGTAACAGACTGCGTACAACCCCGAGCGCGTAACCGGCTCGGGGTTCTTTTTTGTGACGATTCGCGTCGTATTGCTATCAATTATTCTTGCTATTCTTGCAGGTCTGGGCCGCGCTATCGCCGTGGCCAGTTCTATTCAGTTGAAGGGTAACTCAGCGGGAGGCCATTGCACGGTCGCCAAGGATTCGGGGTTACACCGTTGCTGACGAATGCGTTGAGGTCGAGAGCGGCAGGGGCGCTGACAACCGAAAACATAATCCTACGAGACAGCGTCGAAGACTTCTAATCATGGCTCACTCCTTCGCGCGCCAGTTTCGCCTCGGCCTATAGCCTCAGCCAATCCGTGCATTGGATGATAAGAGCAAACAGCGGAAGTTGAGAAAGCAAAGATGCGGCAACGCACAAATTGACCATGACGTAAGTCACCGGAATTGCTGGCGGAGTCATAGGGCCGAACAGCCTTTCGACGAGCATTTTCCGCCTTTCGAGTCATGCGGTCGGCCAGAAAAGACCCCAATGCTTCTGCGGCCAGTTCTGGAACAGTAATCATGACCGCTCCCACTCAGAACAAGGCATCGTACCGGGATCCAAATTAGGTCAATGCCCCAAGAAAGCAGCTACCGAGTAGTTTGATGAAATGGCGTCGTCTCATTTGATGACCCAAAAATTATTCCGATCGGAGTAATAATCAATGTCCGCTGGAGGTCTATCCGGGTTAGACCGCAAGAAGGGGATCATCATTGCGGGTTGAGAAAAAACGTTTCCATCGTTCCTTTGTCCTTGACCACGATGGAGCCGCGGCGTTCGAAGCTAAAACGGTCGCCGAGCAGAGAGCGCGTCGCGGCGGAGACCTGAATGCGTCCAGGCAGCGAATGCGATTCCATGCGGCTCGCGGTATTAACCGTGTCGCCCCAGATATCGTAGGCGAATTTATGCGTGCCAATGACTCCGGCAACGATGGGACCGCTGTGGACGCCGATGCGCGCTTGAAGGTTTAAAGCGGTTGCCGCCGCGGTGTTGTTCACCGTTTCAAGCATCCGTGTCGCCAGTTCGGCAATGCGGACGGCGTGATCGGGTTGCGCCTCGGGAATCCCCGCGGCAACCATATAGGCGTCGCCGATGGTCTTGATCTTTTCCACGCCGTACGCCTCAGCCAAATGATCGAACTCGGCAAATATCCTGCCGAGAAAATCAATGATGCGGTCCGCCGGCATGTCCTGGCTGATCTTCGTAAAGCCGACTAGATCGCAAAACAGAATCGTCGCTGCCGAAATCCGATCGGCGATGACCGTCTCGCCGTTGCGCAGGCGGTTGACGATGCCTTGCGGCAAGATATTCAGCAGCAAAGCTTCCGAGCGGCGTTTCTGCTGCTCCAGGTCGGCGAACAACTTCTTTTCGCGGTCGTGTAACCATTTTTTCTCGAGCGACGCCCTGACACGCGCCCGCAACAGGACCGGATTGACTGGCTTGGGCAAATAATCTTCGGCGCCGGCCTCGATGCAGCGCACCACGCTGTCGAGTTCATCGAGCGCGGAAATCACGATCACCGGAATGTCGTTAGTCTGCTCGGCAGTCTTGAGACGGCGCAGCACCTCGAAGCCGCTCATTTCCGGCAGGATGAGATCGAGCAGAATGAGGTCGAATTCCCGGGTGGTGGCAAGGTGCAAGGCGGACGCCCCGTTCGCGGCGGTGACCACTTTGTGGCCGTTCTGTGTTAGCCGGCGCTCGAGCACGTCGCGAATGGACGCATTGTCGTCGACCACGAGAATCGAGCTCGATCGTATCGCCTCCGACAGCGTGCGGTTCGCCGGCAGTGGGGCGACCGCGCCCAATACATCTGCGACGATAGCGGCCTGCTTGATATGGCCGCAATCGCCCAAGCCATCAGCCGGCCCGCGGGCGAGAGCAACAATCGCGTCGATCTGGTCAAGAAGTCGATCGGCGTGGTCTTTGAGCTTCGCCAGGTCCGCTCGCAGCGGCTGCTCGCCGCGCTCGTCCATACCCTCAATCAAAAGCTCGCTATAGCCCTTGATGGCATTGAGCGGCGTTCGCAAATCGTGACGCAGACGCCGGTGGAGCGCTTCGGGCGTCTCGCCCCCCAGAGAATCCGACGACGAGACCTTGATGGTGCTGCTTACAAACGCGTTCAACTGCGCGCTCGCGCCGCGCATCCGGTCGAGATCGGGCAGCAGCGCATCAAGCCGCAATCGGCGCGCGTCCTCGATAATGATGTCGAGAAATTCCGCAATCGCCGTCGCCGGCGCCTGCACCTCCTGGCGCAGGTAGGCGGTCAGAGCGCGGCTGAGACGTTCGTTCGTTGCGGTCGTCGACAAAGTTCGCCATTACCTGCGGCAAGGGGAAGGCTAGTTTTTCGCTGCGCCAAGGAGCCTTTCAATCTTGCCGATGAGGCGCTCGATTTCCACCGGTTTGGTATCGTAGTCGTCGCAGCCGGCCTCGATGGCCTTTTCGCGGTCGCCGCTCATGGCGTGCGAGGTCAATCCGATGATTGGCACGCTCCTCGTGGCATCGTCCGCTTTGACGCGACGCGTCGCCTCCCAGCCGTCCAAGACCGGCAGACTCAGATCCATTAGGATGATGTCGGGCCGTTCGCTGACCGCAAGGTCGACGCCTTCTTGTCCGTTCACCGCGAAAATCACCTCAAAGCCGCGACGCGTGAGACGCCGTGACAGCATATCGCGGTTCATTTCGTTATCTTCGACCAGCAGAACCTTCGTCATCGCGGCGCTTCGCTCCGGCCTTTGTTGTCTTATCCATTGGCGCCTGCGGGCATACGCGCCGGCCGCCGCAGGGCTTCGCCGACGGCAGCGGCGATATCCAATCGCGACGCGGCACCCTTGGAGATGATCTTTTGCGCTTGCCGCAGCAGGCGCTCGCGCTCAGCCGCGGTAAGCTGTTTCGCGGTAATGACGATTACCGGAATGTCGCGCCAGTCCGCGCGCGCAGCGAGCGCATCGAGAACCTCGAAACCGTCCATCTCCGGCATCACCAAGTCGAGTAGGATCATGGCTGGCGCCGGATGCGCGCCGAGCCATGTCATCGCCTGACGGCCGTTAAACACTTCCGCCACTGCCAGGCCCATCTTTTCGATGCTCTGACAGATCAGCTCGCGCGCGCCGGCATCATCCTCGACGAGCAGGACCGGACCTTCGCGCCGCAGCAAGCGGTGCATCAGCGCACTCAATTGCGCGCGGTCGACCGGCTTGGTTAGCACCTCAACGGCGCCCAGCGACAGTCCGATGCCGCGTTCGGAAAGCACCGTGACCATAACCACCGGAATGTCGCGCAGTTGGGCGTCCGCCTTGAGCGCGGTCAAAACATCCCAGCCGTCCGGCTTGGGCATCAAAACGTCGAGCGTGATCGCATCCGGCCGCACCATACGCGCAAGATTGAGCGCCTCGGTGCCGCTCGCGGCATGAATGAGGCGGTATCCGGCGCCTTTCAGATTGGCCGTCAGCAGGTCGCGGGCGGCCGCATCGTCGTCGACGACCAGCACCGTGGTGGTATTTTCTACCTCGCCTGCGATTTGCGGGGCGTCGATGGATTTGACGTGCGGCTGGATCGTGGGACGATCCGGCAAGGTGATGGCGAAGGTCGAACCCTCGCCGGGCTTGCTCGCGACGGTGACGTCGCCGCCCAAGAGCTGGCAAAAGTTCCGCGTGATCACCAACCCAAGACCGGTGCCGCCGTATTTTTGGGATGTCGTCGTCTCCGCCTGGCTGAACGCTTGGAACAGACGGCCGAGCTGTTCTTCGCTCATGCCGATGCCGGTGTCGGAAATGGCAAAGCGTACGACGGCTCGGCCGTTTTGGATGCGCTCCGCCACCAGAGTGACGCGGCCGTTCTCCGTGAACTTGTTGGCGTTGCTGAGGATATTGAGCAAGCTCTGTTTGAGCTTGGTGCGGTCGGTGCGCATGCTGCCGAGATTGTCTGCCAAGCGGTACTCGACTGCATTGCCGTTCTTTTCCGCAAGCGGGACGATGATCGCGCGCACCTCTTCGAGCAGCGGAATGATCTCGACATCTTCGAGAAAAATATCCATACGGCCCGCCTCGACCTTCGACAGATCGAGGATATCGTTGATCAGACCGAGGAGGTGGCGACCCGCCCCCTCGATCTTCCTCAGGTCGGGAACGAGGTTGTCCTGTCCGAGATGGGTCACGTCCTCCTGAAGGATTTCGCTGTAGCCGATGATAGCGTTAAGCGGCGTGCGCAGCTCGTGGCTCATATTGGCGAGAAACTGCGACTTGGCGCGATTCGCCGTTTCCGCAGCATCGCGCGCGACCGCAATCTCATGCACGAGATTGTCCAACTCCGCTTCCCGGTGCTTGAGTTCGGTGATGTCCGCGTACGTCGCCACCACGCCGCCTTGCGTGGTGCGCCGCTCGCTGACGCGAATCCACCGCCCGTTCGATCGGTGCTGGAGGTGCGGAGCGCCTGGATTGCGATGCGCTGCCACTCGCTCGGCGATCCAGCGCTCGGGGTCGCTTTGCGCGTCTGCGATCAAGCCGTGGTTGGCGGCGTTTGCCACGATCGTTTGGAACGGCGTTCCGACCATCGGTGTTTCACGGCCATAGGAAAACATTTCCTTGTAACGCGTGTTGCAAACGGCGATCCTGTCGTCTGCATCGTAAAGCGAGAATCCTTCGGATATCGCCTCGATTGCTTCGGTGAGCGTCTGCTCCATGGCGCGCCGATCGATGATGTTTTTCCGAAACACCTCGATGGCCTCGACCATTCGGCCGATCTCGTCGCGGCGGTTGCGATGGCCGACCTCGACGTTGATCTCGCCGGCGGAAAGGCGTTGCATCGCATCGGTGACGGATTCTATGGGCCTTACTATGGATTGACCAACTATAATGGCGACAAAACCGCTGACCAGAAAACCGATGATCGTCACCAAAATAACGAGATTTTTGTTCACTTCGGCATCGGAATAGAGCCGATTGCTCAGACCGCGCGCGGTCTCCGATATTGCATTCGACAGATTTTGAAAGGTGTCGTCGACGGCCTTGAAGGTTTCATCGGTCTGACCGAGCATCATCGTCGCCATTGCCGCGTCGCTCTGACCGACGTCGACGGTGTCCTTGGCGTGTTCCTTGCAAATCTGCCACTGGCTCAAAAGCTTCTGCATGCTCTTGCCTTCGGAAGCAGACAAGTCCGGGCGCCGGGCAAGAGCGGCAATGCGGTAGGACAGCTTATCGAGGTCTGCGTTGATTTCCGCGTGCAATGGATCAAGCAAAGTGTGGCTCACGCCGTTGCTCGCCCAGGAAACGTAGCGAAATATTTTCATGTGCGTAGCGACAACAGCCTCGTTCGCCTGGCTGAATGCCTGCTGCTTCGGAGTGAGCTCGTTAGTAAGGATTCGCAGTCCCTCGGCCGATCGCGTCGAGGTCAAATAGGCATTCGCTCCCAGAGCCAACAGGCAAATCAGCAACAGCACCGATGCGATCGATGCCTTTATCTGGATCGACAGATTGTTGAAGATACCGACAACGAACCGCAGACCAGCGGCGATCTGCGCAGGCTTTTTGTGCTCGGGCGATGCGGCGACGCCGCCTACGCTCGTCATTAGCGGTAGATCCCGACTCCTACGAAGTACTTGTCGCCGAGCTTTTCGACGTAGCTCGACTTGTCTTCAATCTTGTTCGTCTGCGGAGTTGGCCACTTGTAATCGACCCACCCGCTTCCGGGTCCTTTGACGAGGTCGATCATCTCGCGGATCAGATAGTTTCCGTCCTGATCCTTGATATCGATGAGATTTTTGCCGATCAGCGCTGGGCGCGCGCCGTGCGCGACGCATACACCGGACAGGTCGTAAATGAACGGATACAGGTCGCGATCGTGGAACGCTTTGGTGGACGGGTCCGACACCGCTTTGAAAGTGGCGGCTGCGCCCTCTTCGCTGAACATGTCTTCGACGCGCTGCACCATCGCGACCGCCTCATCCTTCGAACCATGCTGAGGCGGGTCGGCGCGCAACGGAATGATCGACACCGCAAAAATGATCGACAGCGCTAAAAGGAGGGCGCTGGCTATGCGCATCGCGATCCTCCCCTCGATTTCGGGGCCTTTTCCGCAGAAAAAAGCCCATTATGGCCAATCTATAGCACAATTTGCGCCCGGCGATAAGCTTGCCGCCGCACCACGAGCTTCACTCCGGCAGTATAGAAAATATCAGATTTTCGGATTAGGGCTGTTACCTACGTCACACACCAAACGGAAGCCACCGATGTCCGCTTTGGGTCAAAAGCAGACATTCCGGCTGGTCCGAGCGATGTCCGCTATTCACCCAAAAGCGGACATGGAGGAGTACTCGTCGAATGTCCGCTTTGTGCCAAAAGCAGACATTCTGCGCTGCGGCAGAGACCGGCGCTATTCGATCATCTCGTAGGCGCGGGCGAGCCGCCTCGGTGGCGGTTTAGTATTGTCCTTCGAGCGGCAGCCCGAAGACGAACTGACCGTACATCGACATAACGGCGTCGAAGTTGAGACTGATATGGTGGTTGATCGCGGCCACGTCGCGCCAAGCGCGCTGCAGTGGATGGCTATGTTGCAGGCAGCGGCCGCCGGCGGCGTCGAAGATCAGGTCTGTCGCCGTCTTAGCCTCATTCGCGATAAATGATTGGGTGCGCCTACTGAGAAGCCGAATTGCCATCGACGACTTGCCATCATGTCGAACCTGGAGTTCCGCGGCGTCGACCGCGTGCCGCGCCACCAGCCGGCAGGCGTCGATGCGCGCCGCCGCCTCACCGACGCGTTTCTGGACAGTCTGGAAGTCGGCGATTTTCTTGCCACCGAGCACGACGGCTCCGTGAGTCTGGCGCACCTTGTTTTCGTCGATGAACCGTTCTAATGAGCCAGAGGCGGCCCCGACCGCTGGCATCGCGAGGACAAAAGCCAAGCCGGTCAACAGTGATATACGATAGAGTGGGTTTTTGTTCGATTCTGCGCCCGGTGCGGTGCTGCCGACGGCGTCGGAAAATCGCAAAACCCTGTAGTCCGGGACGAACGCATTATTGACGATCAAGTCAAAGCTTCCCGTTCCGGCAAGACCCACAGGACGCCAGCTTTCCCAATCGATCTGGTAGTCGGCCTTTGGGACCAAGGTGAAACCGGGCACTGGTCGGCCTTCTGGCCCTATCGGCAACATCGCACCGCAGAGATTCCATGCCGCCCCGGGCGACCAGCTGGAAAACGGAAATCGCCCCGAGAGCAGATAGCCTCCCTCGACCAACGTCGCCTTGCCGATTGGTGCGTAGGAGCCTGATATGAATGTCCCCGAGTCTTGGCCCCACAATTCTTCCTGCGCCCTTTTCGGAAACAATCCGCCGAGCCAGTTGTGCCCCATGTAGAGACCACATACCCAGGCGGACGATGCGCAGACCTTTCCGATCGAGAAACTGGTCTCAAGTAAGGCTGAGAAACCCATTTCGTATCCGCCGTAGGCCGCCGGCAGCAAAGTTTTATGAAGGCCGGTCTCCCGAAACTGCTCAACAGCTTCGTCCGACATACGGCAGTCAGCTTCACATCGGGCCGCCCGGTCAGCAAAATCGGGAACCAGGGCATGTCCGCGCGCGATGAGATCTTCGTAAGCTGGGGCTTCGACGAAAGCAGTCGCAAGGCTCATGGCGTTTCTCCGAGGTCAGGGAGCCAAGCGGCCCATCAGTTCGATTGTTGCTTTTGAAAAGCTTTGGTCAGCAAACAACAACACAAGCGTGGCGAGAGTGATGATAAACCACACTAAAAGGATCGTTATCGCGGTCTGCGTTTGAGCTTGCGTCGCCTTACGCTTGCGTTCCGATACTACGCCCAAATCTGTTGGCATGATCAGCCACCCCTAAGCTGATTTCCATCATAGTTTCAGATCACAGCCAAAGCTGTTACGTCGGTCACACTAAAAGCGCGACGGAGATAGAAGTATGCTTGGCAATTTGTTGGGGGCGAGCGAAGCTTCTCCAGGCCCTGCTTATTGTTTGTCCTACTACCCAGTACCACGGCTGAGCTTCACTCACTTCCAGAATATTTATTTGCCGGGTGATATACGAAAATGTCCGGTGTTCGAGGTAAAGTGGAACCGAATTTAAATTGGCATTGGCCGCGCTGAAAGGGCGCCTTCTGGTGTGGTGTCGCTATGTCGCTCGCCTTCTTGACCGTCAGAAACATCACCGCGCGACCAGTCGTCCTTAAATTGAAGCGGCCGGTTATCGCGAGGATTGCCACCATCGCCGAGTGGCCTCTCATACTCATCGATCTGCTAACCGAAGAAGGCATTGTCGGGCGCAGCTATTTGGAGCCCTACCTAATAAAGTCTATGCGCTACCTGCTGCCGGCGCTCAACGATCTCAGCGCGATGTTTAAAGGCCGTCGTGTCGCGCCAATCGAGCTTTTTGAAGCGGCCCGGAAATCGCTTCACTTCGTTGGTTACGAAGGTTTGTCGATGATTGCTGCCTCTGGCCTTGATATGGCGGCCTGGGATGCACTCGCCAAGGCGGCGAACCTGCCGCTCTGCGTGCTGCTCGGCGGGTCCATCGGGCCTGTCAAATCGTACAACAGCAATGGTCTTTGGTTGAAGGAACCAGATGCTGTCGCTGAGGAAGCACTTGAGTTGAGAGACGAAGGCGGATTCAGGGGGCTCAAGCTGCGTCTGGGTCGCGTGCGAGTATCCGATGATCTTGCGACTCTTGATGCAGTGCGTAAGGCCGTGGGTGAGGAGATGCACCTAATGGTCGATTTCAACCAGGGACTCGATCTCGCCGAGGCGCTACGGCGATGCCATATGATCGACGAGCATGGCCTCACCTGGATCGAAGAGCCAATCGTTTACGACAATCTCGACGGCTATGCGCAGCTTGCAGCCGAGCTAAAAACTCCGCTCCAAATCGGAGAGAATTTCTATGGGCCACGAGAGATGCACAAGGCACTTCAAAAAAAGGCCTGCGATTTGGTGATGCCGGACTTCATGCGCATCGGCGGCGTGACCGGTTGGATGCGAGCGGCTGCCATCGCCGGCGCGGCAGGAATACCAGTATCGACTCACCTCTACCCAGAGGTCGCCGCCCACATGATGCGCGTCACGGAGACAGCGCACTGGCTAGAGTGGCAAGACTGGGCCGATCCAATTCTCCAGAGGCCCTACGAAATCAAGGACGGGCTTCTGCATATACCCGATGTGCCGGGAATTGGACTCGAATGGAACGAGGGAGCGATCGAAGCCCACCTACCTTGAACGCGCTACTGGCCCGACTGGGTCAATCCCGAGATGTCCGCTTTTGGGGATAAAGCAATGGGGTCCGAGCGTCATTTTGCGTGGCAATATCCTCAGGATCGAATGTCCGCTTTGGGTGGTGGTCTCAAGCGGTCGACGCAACACTTTTTCTCAGATGCAAGAGATGGAGTGGAGAGGCGGTGGGTCGAAGATATGTTCGAGGTTTCAATGCGGTGTGGCCGAGGAGGAGTTGAGGAACCGCTGGCGGTGCGCATTCGCAGCTCGACCGAGTGGCTCGGCAACTCAATGAACGGTCGCGCGAGGCTTTGCGCTTCGAAACCCGAGCCGAACGAGATTCAATGCTTGTGTTGCATCGACCGATTGAGCCGACAGTCAAAAGCAGACATTGATAGGTGTCCAGGCGATGTCCGCTTTACCCCCAAAAGCGGACATGGTTCGGCACCGTCGTGATGTCCGCCTTGTGCCAAAAGCAGACATTCTGCACTGCGCAGTGCGCGCGAGCCTTCGGTTGGGTTAAGCGAACCGTCTGACCCCGTTCTGCTCATGAAGATCGAACCGCACCAGCGTCTCGGTTGCCTCCTCGTCCCAAGAAGGCAGCCAAGTGAAAGCGAGTACGCGCGGACGTTCGATGATCCGATGGACGCCTTCGACCCATTCCCATACCGCTCGCAGTGATTAGGCCATGACGATTCGGACACCCGCATCGCCGTTAAGCAGCCGCTTGAGATGGAAGCTGGCAAGTCGATCCGATGGCTGCTTGCCCACATGTGCCGCAAAAGCCGCCAAGGCGCCCGGATCACGTGTTTTCAGCTTAATAAAGGCATCCACATAGCTCGTAGCAGGACCGTTGGCATGTTCAGAACGCAGTGGCTCGAATACCGTCAATGCTTCTGTTTTGCCCCGAAGCACAAGATCACCTACTGGGCGGCCAAGAAAATCCGGGACCTTTTCTGCAACAGACGCGCTGACACAAATCCGAGTACCAAGCTGCTTGTTGGCCGCTTCAAGACGAGCAGCAACATTGATCGTGTCGCCATAGGCGGTGTAGTCGAAGAAGCGTTGGCCGCCAAAATTGCCGACAATCGCCGGCCCAGCATGGACGCCAATACGCGTCACGCCGAGCGCGATCCCCCTTTTAAGACAGTGTTCGCGGAATGCCTCAGCGTGCTTGTCTAGCGCCAGGGCGCAAGCGACGGCGCGAGCCGCGTGGTCCGGCTGTTCGCCAGGAGCGCCAAACAGGACGTGCAGGGCGTCGCCGACGATTTTGGCTACGGTCCCATCGTGCGCAAACACAATGTCCGTCATTCCCGTGAGGTACTCATTGAGCAGCGGCCCCAGCACCTCGGGTTCAAGCGTCTCGACGAGAGCAGTAAAACTCGTAATGTCGGTAAAAAGTGTGGCGATCCCGCGCCATTGACCGCCAAGGTCGATGGCGTTGGAGTCGTTGGCAAGCCGTTGCGCCAGATTCGGCGAAAAATATCGCGACAATGACGCATGCGCCCGTTCGGCTGCGGCTTGTCGCTGCCGGGCATCACGCAGAAAGTTGACGTGCTTGAGCGTCTTGGCGATCGTGGTGTCCAGATCAACAAAATCGATCGGCTTAGTAACGAAATCGAACGCGCCTCGGTTCATTGCCGTTCGGATATTGGCCATATCCCCATAAGCTGAGACAACGATGGTCGAGACGTTTTCCTCGGCCTCCTGCAATTTCTGCAACAGTGTCAGGCCGTCCATCCGCGGCATATTGATATCAGTGACCACTAGATCGATGCCGCCGTTCGCTTTCAAAGCGGTTAAGGCTTCGACCCCATCGCGGGCGAATAGAAAGCTGATGTCGCCATCTCGGATCCGTTGACGAAACTTCTGAAGGACGAGCGCCTCTACGTCCGGCTCGTCATCAACGACCAGAATCCGTGGGGTCATGCAGCGCGTTCGACTCTTGTCTCGATCTCATTACGCAGCAGTGCAAAATCGATCGGCTTAGTCAGCAGCGCCTCAGCTCCGGCTTCGAGCGCTTTCCGTTTGGTATTCGCATCGCCATAGGCGGTGATCATGATGATCGGCACGTTCGGCCGTAAAGTTCTAGCCTTGGGCAGAAGTTCAAGGCCGGTCATCCCCGGCATATTGATGTCCGACAGGATCAGGATCAATGAGACACCTTCCGTGTCACTGATGCGCTGCAATGCTGCCGGAGCAGACTGGGCAAATTCCATCACAAACCGCTCGGCGCGAAGGTCGCGCCGGAATTGCTGACGAAACAGGATTTCGACATCAGGTTCATCATCGACCACGAGAATGAGAAGGTTCACGCTCGCCCCCTGCCTTTCGGCAATCTATGCTGCGGTCCGAGGTAGAATGATCCTGATCTCGGTGAATTCACCAGGCTTAGTATCGACCTCGATCAACCCCGCATGCTGCTTGACAACAATGTCGTGACTGATTGAAAGCCCAAGACCGGTTCCTTCCCCAGCCGGTTTAGTGGTGAAGAAGGGAGTGAACACCTTTTCCTTCACCTCGGGCGGAATCCCAATACCATTGTCCCGAATCTTGATCTCCACGCGGTCGCCAAGGCTTTTGGTCGCGGCCGTAATGGTTGGCTCGAACCCATTGCCGCCCGCCTGGCTTTGGCGCTTAATTGCTGCATAGAAGCCGTTTGAGATTACGTTCAGCAGCACCCGCGTGATTTCTTGAGGAAAGACGTCGACTTCACCGGCTGCTGGGTCGAACGATCGCTCCAAGGTGATATTTAAGCCCTGCTTCTCCGCCCGAGCGCCGTGATAGGCGAGATTGAGGCTTTCCTCCACGAGTGCATTGAGATCGACATAGCGGTGCTTATCTGAGATCTGGCGCGAATGCAGAAGCATATCCTTCACGATCGAGTCTGCACGCTTGCCATGGTGCACGATTTTGCCAAGGTTGCCCTGTAACGTGGCCAACAGATCATGAATTTCAGTGCGCTTCTCATCGTTGAACTCTTGGGATTTGATGGCTTCCTGCAGTTCAACGGCTAACTCAATTGAGAGGCCTGAGAAGTTATTGACGAAATTAAGCGGGTTTTTGATCTCGTGTGCGATGCCGGCGGTCAGTTGGCCAAGTGATGCAAGCTTCTTGGTCTGGACCAGACGATCTTGCATATCCCGCAATTCTTCCAAAGAACTGGTGAGTTCGAGCGTACGAGCCTCCAGGGATTCGTTCGCAAGTTGCAACGCCGCCTTGGCGCGTTTTTGTTCGGTAATTTCCTCAGCTGCGACATTGATGCCGAGAATAGCGCCATCTTCACCCTTCAGCGGATGCCAGTAGGTAATCCACACGCGCTCCGCGTTACTCCCGTCCGGTCGTTGGCCATTGACCTCTATGCCCATGATTGGCTCTCCGGTCCTCAAAATCGCCTGGACGAGCGATTCGACCTGGTTCGCAACCTGCGGGACGGTATTTCGCACTGACTTGCCGATATGATCGGCAATCGAGATGCCGCAGATCTCTGTCAGGCGGTGATTGATTTGCCGATAGCGGCAATCGGGAGTGAGAAAAGCAAGCCCGATCGGAGCGTTCTCGTACAGCAGCCGCAATTCCGTCAGCGCCTCCTGCAGCCGCGCGCCGCTCGCCACGAGCGCGGTCTCGTGCAGACGTCGTTCGGCAAACAGCGCAACAAGTACGAATACGCAAAACGACACGGCCAGGATGCTCGTCTGTGCGCCCAGAACGCGCTCGGAGATCGGCAAGCTGGCGTCGCCGAAAAAGCCGATGCTGAATGTTGTCGTCAAAACGATTGTGAGTGCACTGATGAAGGCAGCCGTGGCTGCAAAGACCGGATGGCAGCGGGCCGCCAACCACAACAGCATTGGAAACAGCAGTGCAACCGGGACGACAGTCCCCCAAAATCCGTGCGGCAGAAAAATGACGAACCCATTCAGGATGACAAGCGGGACGAGTGCGGCGACGCCTTCCACAAATCCGCGCCGCGATGGCGGCTGGCGTGTGGCCGAAGCGAACTCAATGATTAGTGGTGCGACCGTGATGATTCCAAGGGCATCGGAAGCGAACCAATGCTGCCAAATAGTCAGAATCGGCGCGTTCGGGCTGTGAAAGAATAGGAACCCGGCAGTTCCGCCAATTCCCGAGACCGCGGTCGCAACGATCGCGCACACCAGCATTCCCAGCACGTGGCTTAGCTTGCCGAGATTGAAACCCAATCCGAAGTAGCGCTCGATCAGCCACGCTGTCAGCAATGCTTCGCCCGCGTTGCACAGGCCGAAGACCACCGCGCTGAAAAGAGTCCGATCACCCATCAAGTTGGCAACAATGGTCGCGGCCATCGCGCCGACGGCGACCGGCAAGCGCGCACGCGGTCCAAGCGCAATGAGAACACCGGAGGCAACGCCGGAAGCCGGCCAAAACACGGCCACGCCGTCAGGTTTGGTGAGAAGAAGAAGACTTAGCCGTGCCGCAAGGAAGTATACGATGCCGACTGCAGCGGCCAGCCCGATTGAACGAGCCCACTGCCGTGTCGAACCAGCGTCGGTGTACTGTCGGCTATAGTCAGCAACATCGGCCGGGACAGCCGCAGCCAGCGTCTCATCCACGAAAATCACCCCATCGAAGAGTCAGCCGAATACCATGGAGTTCGAGCGGCCAAATGACAGCCACACCTCAAACAAACGCGATGAAATCGCGCAGCCTCGATCCCCAAGGCTCCCCGTCCCGGAGGAAATAACCCCGCATTTGCGGCAATCTCGCGACATCCCGTCGGCGGTGAGATTATGGGCGAGCACGTGGAGAAACCGACGATCGACCAGGACCGGTGAGTGCAAATCGCGATCCGCCCACTTGCGATCTTCTTTATGTCCGCTTTACCCCCAAAACCGGACATTCGTCAGCGTAGTGATTTAATGAGTTTCAAGAGTTCGATCGTTTCTCTAGAGCGTACGCCGTGCCTGTAATTCCCGTTCGGCCGTCCTTCTGGCGCACCCCCCGCCAGCACCATGCATCCGGCACAGCCGCTAGCCTAGCACCGCCGGCGCGCGACAGCGCCGAATGCGGGGTTGATCTACTTCACATGGTGAAGATCGACATTGCGGTGCTGTGACGTCACGCGTCGGAGGATGAGCTGAGATCTTCTCAAGGATTTCGATGTCTCAGCCTGCAGCTTGATGATCTCGCTTGCCAACTGATCTTGACGAGCGGCGAGCTGCTCGACGGTTTGTTGTTCAGCTGCAAGCCGCTGCTCCACCGTCTGTCTTACCGCGGCGATGTCCGCCTCTAACTGCTGCACCTTCTCCGTCTCCGGCACGGACGACTGAACAGCAGTGCTTTCGGCACCGGCCCGGGGCTTTGTCCAGCCAAGCTGCTGCGCCCAATTCGCGATCATCTGCCTGGTCTCCGGTGACCAACCAAGTTCCGGAGCCCTTGTTGCGATTAACTGCTTGGTTGCCGCGCCGTAAGATTGCCAAGCCAAGATGACTGCAGCACCAATACAAATTGCGATCAGGTAGCGGGCGAATCCTCGCGCGCCCCGCTTTTGCACCTCGTTTTCAATTGCTAGGAGACGATGACGAATTATCGTTCGTTCCGAAGCCTCGTCGTCGAAATCCTGACTGCTCTGCGAAAGCAGGTTTTCCACTTCCTCCGGAAGAGGGCGTGGACGGGGCAAATCATCGAATCGTTCGTTTAATTCAACATCAGAACTATTCAAATTCTCTACAGGCTTCAGCTGATTGCTTGCACGTTGAACATCTTTGAGAGCGGCGCGAAACGGTTCGTCAAACTTGCTTAGCCAATCATCGGAGCTTGCTATTTCGGTGGGTTCTGGCTTCGCAACCACTTCATCAGTTGGATTCGCAACCACTTCATCTGTTGGATTCATCGGCCGTTTTCCTACTTGGGAATACGGTAGCGACGATTTCAGCAGCTTTGTCGCGCCTTTGCGGCCCTTTCAAGAGAATCCCCGTTATTCACTCGGAATACACGCGACGAAAGCAACTAGCGCAACGACGTCGAAGACGATTTGGCTCATTTAATTCCCCAGTGTAGTGGGAAATGGTTGAAAGCTTAGATGGTTGCCCGCCCAACCCCGGATGCTGGATCGTTGCGCCCTAGCTACCGCATGAGGTGCAGCGTGTGCGCTGTCGCGGCGATCACTTGACGTATCAGCGCCCCATCGGATCACGGTAACAGCGCATGTAAGCGCATGGTGTTGGCAGCGCTCGCACCGCAGCCAAATCCATGGTGTTCGGACATTGAAGCTCCTCTAGCCGATGTCCGCTTTACCCCCAAAAGCGGACATGGCTGAACGCATCAGGATGTCCGCTTTGTGCTAAAAGCAGACATTCTGCGCCGCAGTGAAGAACGTCGTTGTTCCATCGCGTCGCCGGCGGCCACCAAGCAGCACCGGCGGCACAGTCAGCCCGAGCTGCTCGTTTGTAGGAGGCGACTAACGAATAGTTTCTTTCTTAAAGATCGTTGCTCCTTGTCTGACCAAATATCTTTTATCCTGGCGAGCAACTGGAGAGCGTTTATCCTTGCTATGAGGGACAGGGATCGCGCCAATAAGAATGAGATTGAGATTTTTGTCTTTAGCGTAACCTCGAATGACGTTCCTCATGATATGCTCCTGCTCATTCTTTCATTGAAAATCGGCGCTGCTGTCAGGGTATCAGCGGTCGTACTTGATCGGACCCGTTACGGGCTCAACCGCAACGGATCGACTATTGACAGCCGCCTTGCGACTAGCCAAGTGAAAACCCCCAAATTGCGCGAAGGACCGGACCGTGGCGAACCCCGAACTGGGTACCAAGAGGCTCTGCGCCAGTTGCGGCGCCAAATTCTATGATTTGAACAAAGATCCGATTCACTGCCCGAAATGCGGGGCGGTGTATGAGGTCGTCGCGGCGACCCGGCCGGTACGGCCGGCCGGCCCGGTCACAGCGCGCCCGCCAGTTCCGGAGGAGGCTCCCGCACCCGAGCCGCAGGAGGTCGAGACCGTCTCTCTCGAAGAGGCCGATGCCGAGGCGCAGGGCGCCGCCAAGAAGCCCGCGCCCACGGAAGCGGGGATCGAGGAGGAAGCGGGAATCGAGGAGGAAGAGGTCGAGATGGACGAGTCGCTCGACGACGACGACACCTTCATCGAGGAACAGGAAGAAGAGGACGCCGATGTCACCGATATCATCGGCGGCGACATCGAAAACAAGGAGGAAGGGTAAACCGAACTAAGCCCTCCGGCGAGGCGTCACACTTCCGCCCCCACATGGGGATTCAAAGGCTTATGGGGCCGGGCTGATAATGCTGCGGCCGACTCATGTTAGAAGGCCGCCATGCCGACAATCGCTCTCGTCGACGACGACCGCAATATCCT
>Ga0306925_10001366_pt1 | contig 19852 bp, 14 predicted proteins | sample flu12Cox44000176_FD_203755 | JGI IMG/M metagenome (GOLD analysis project Ga0306925, IMG submission 203755) | Lab enrichment of tropical soil microbial communities from Luquillo Experimental Forest, Puerto Rico - flux8day.12C.oxic.44.000.176 (v2)... | ecosystem: Environmental > Terrestrial >... | reverse complement strand
TTGCGCACCCGGATGGAGGGCAGGCACGTGCTCGTGGTCGTCCGGGGCCACCACTACCGGGAGGACCTGGCCACACTGCGCTCCTACATCCGCGAGTTCAAGCCGCTCATGGTGGCCGTGGACGGCGGCGCGGACGCGCTCCTCGAGGTCGGCTACCGGCCGCACATCATCGTCGGTGACATGGACTCGGTCTCCGACCGGGGGCTCGCGTGCGGGGCGGAACTTGTCGTGCACGCCTATCCCGACGGACTGGCCCCGGGCCTGGCCCGCGTCAAGGACCTCGGCCTGTCCGCCGTCGTCTGCCCGGCGCAGGGCACCAGCGAGGACGTGGCCCTGCTGCTCGCCGACGAGAAGGGCGCCTCCCTGATCGTCGCGGTGGGCACGCACAACACCCTGGACGAGTTCCTCGACAAGGGCCGTGCGGGGTATTCAAGCACGTTCCTCACCCGGCTGCGTGTCGGGGGCAAGCTCGTCGACGCGAAGGGCGTCAGCAGGCTCTACCGGCCGCGGGTGTCCGGCTGGGCGCTGATGGCGCTGGTACTTGCCGCGTCGGCCACGGTACTGATCGTCTTGGCCTATTCTCGTACGGGCCAGATATTCCTCCGCTACCTCAGCACGCAGTGGGACGTGGTCAGGTACTGGTTGTCCGGATTGTTCTGATGATCGATTTCCGCTATCACCTTGTATCCATTGTCGCGATCTTCCTGGCGCTGAGCCTCGGCCTGCTGCTGGGGACTACCCAGCTGGGGCCGTATGTGCAGCGCGGCCTGATCGGGCTCTCGAAGGCCCAGCACAACGAGATCGAATCGCTGCTCGGCACGCAGTCGCAGCTGAAGAGCCAGATCAGCAGCGAGAACCAGTTCGCGACCGCCAACGCCCCGTCGATTCTGCAGAACGTGCTTGCGGATCAGCGGGTCGTGCTCGTGCTGGCGCCCGGGGCGACCGGCTCGGTGACCAGTGGGATCACCCAGGCGCTGAAGACGGCCGGGGCGACGGTGACCGGCCAGCTCCAGATGCAGACGGCGTTCTTCGACAAGAGCGCGGCCACGACCCAGAAGCTCACCCAGGTCACCGAGCAGTACGCCCAGTCGGCCGGCCTGACCCTGACCGGGTCGGCCTCGGCCCAGGCCCAGGCCAGCGAGCTGCTCGCGCACCTGATCATGACCCAGAACAAAGCGGGCCAGCCGATCCCCGGCGAGCAGGACCCGGTGAGCGTGCAGGCGGTGCAGACACTGGCCGGTGCAGGTTTCCTCACCAAGAGCGGGCAGCCCTGGGATCGTGCCACGCTGGCTGTCGTGATAATCCCGGCCACGCCGCAGTCCACCGATGACACCAACCCGGAGAGCCAGGCCCTGGTCACGCTGGCCCAGCAACTGAACCTGGCCGGTCTGGGCACGGTCGTCGCCGGGACCGTCGCGGGCTCGGGGGCAGGCAGCGCCATCGACGTGATGCGCGCCGGTGGGCGCTCCGGGCACCTCACCAGCGTGGACAACGCCGACTACCCGGTCGGCCAGATCGTGGTGGCCCAGTCGCTGGCGGATCTGGAGCACGGCCACAGCGGCAGCTACGGGGTGACCTCGACCGCGAACGCCGCAGGCCCGAGCCCACCGCCGAGCCCCACGCCGACCGTGTCGCCTAGTGCCGCGACACAAGGCACGGCGAGCACCCGGGCGAGCCACCGGTCCACGGCCAGATCGGCGAGCCGGTGAGGCCGCGCACCGTCTGGCCTGGCCGCTCGCGCCGTGACCGGCCCGGCCCAGCCGTCGCGCTGGCGAGCCGCGCCACGTTGGCGAGCCCCGCCGCCGCGCTGGCAGCGGGCACGGCCGCGGCATGTGCGGCCCGTGCTGCCTACGCCGCCTTGACCCGCAGGCCGCCGGGCGGCGCCGGGACCTGGACCAGGACCAACCACCGGGGCGAGCAGCTCACGCTGCTGGAGGGGCCCGCCCTGACCGTGGGCAGCGTCGCGGTTTCGGCGCTCGGGCCTGGCCTGCCGCCCCGGGTCCGGGCCGCGCTGGCGGTGGCGGGTACCGGGGCGGCCGCGTTCGGCGGCTACGACGACCTGGCGGGCAGCGGGAGCAGGCGCGGGTTCCGCGGGCACCTCGGTGCGCTGGCCAAGGGCGAGATCACCACCGGCGCGGTCAAGCTCGGCGGTATCGGCGCGGCGGGCCTGGTGTCGGCCGCGCTGCTCGGCGGCGGTCCCGCCGACGTCGCCGTCAACGCGGGGCTGGTGGCCGGCGGCGCCAACCTGCTGAACCTGTTCGACCTACGCCCCGGGCGCGCGCTCAAGGTGGCGCTGGCCAGCGGGACGCTCCTGGCAGCGGGCGCGCGACGGGGCCCCGCCCGGCACGGCGCGGCCACAAGGCCGGGTACCGGCGCGACCGCCGGACTCGGAACGACCGCAGGACCAGGACCGGCCGGCGGATCAGCAACGACCGCCGGACCTGGCATGGTTGCCGGGCCGGGTGCAGCCATCGGGCCAGGCGCGGCCGCCGGGCCCGGGGCGGCGCTTGAGCCTGGCTCGCGGCCCGGCGCCCTGCTCGCCGTGGCCGCTCCGCTCGGCGCGGCCATCGCACTGCTTCCCGAAGACCTCGGCGAACGGGCGATGCTCGGGGACGCGGGCGCCAACGCACTTGGCGCCATGCTGGGGGTGGCGGCCGCGGCCAGCCTCTCCCGCCCGGCCAGGCTCGCGTTGCTGGCCGCGATCGCCGGCCTCACCGCGGCCAGCGAGGTGGTCAGCTTCACCGCTGTGATCGAGCGCACCCCGGCCCTGCGGTGGCTCGACATGCTCGGCCGCCGGCCAGTTCCGGCCGCCCCGGTCCCGGGGCGCGACGACCCGCCGCCTGCGGAACCACGGGAGGCAGGAACCACGGCCGCAGCGCCGTCGTGACCGGGCCGCCGGCCTCGGTGACCGAGGCTGGCCCGCTTCGCCAGGTGGGCCGTGGAATCGGGGGTGCCGCAGCCCTTATCGGCGGTATCACGGTGGTCGCCCGGGTGGTGGGCTTCAGCCGGCAGCTTGTCTTCGCGCACACGGTCGGCAGCCACTGCCTGGGGACCGCATACGCAACCGCCAACCAGGTGCCGAACATCATCTACGACATCGTCCTCGGCGGCGCCCTCACCAGCGCGATCGTGCCGGTCCTGGCTGGTGCGGCCGCCCTTCGGGCACAGTACCGCCCGGTGGCGGGCGCCCGGCCGGGCCAGCCCGGAGCCGCGAGCGTCCCGGCCGGCGCCGGAAAAACCGCGGCAGGCACAACCGCGGCAGGCACAACCGCGGCAGGCACAACCGCGGCGGACACGACCAGGGCAGGCACAACCGCGGCAGGCGCGACGCCGGCCCTGACAACCGGGACAGGAACAGCCGAGGCTGGAACGGCCGGGCAGCGTGCCTTGGCCGGCAGGGCTCGCCAAGGAGCCGATGCCGAGGCCGCCCAGATCGCCTCGGCGCTGCTGACCTGGACGGTCGTTGTGCTGGCGCCCGCCAGCCTGATCGTCGCCCTCGTCGCGCGCCCGATTATTTCGCTACTGGTTGGCGGCGTGCCGCACTGCGCACAGTCGGCCGTGGTCACGGTCAGCTCGCGCATGCTGGTGGTGTTCGCCCCGCAGATCCTGCTGTACGGCCTGGCCGTGGTGCTCTACGGGATCCTGCAGGCGCACCGCCGGTTCACCGCGCCCGCGCTGGCGCCGGTGGTGTCCAGCGTGGTGGTGATCGGCGCCTACCTTGCCTTCGTCCCGCTCGCCGCCGGGCACCGTGGCGGCCTCGCCGGCCTGCCCCTATCGGCCGAACTGATGCTCTCGGTGGGCACCACGGCCGGCGTCGCCGCCCTCATGGTCACCGCGCTCGGCCCGGCGCTGCGGCTCAGGTTGCGGCTGCGGCCCACGCTGCGCTTCCCGTCCGGCGTGGCGCGGCGGGTCCGGGCGCTGGCCGCCGTCGGCGTCGCCGCGTTCGTCGCCCAGGACGCCGCCCTTGTGGTGGTCATCGTGCTGGCCAACGGGCACCAGGGCGCGGGTGCCGTGGTGCTCTACAACTACGGCTGGCAGATGTTCTTCGTGCCGTACGCGGTGCTGGCGGTGCCCATCGCGACGAGCGTGTTCCCGCTGCTGTCCGCGGCTGCCGGGGGCGACTTCGACACCACCGCCGCGCGTGCTGTGCGCGCGGCAATGCTCGTCTCCTGGCTCGGCGCGGCACTGCTTGCCGGGGCGGCATGGCCGGCTGCACGGCTATTCGTAACGCATCCAGAACAGGTGCGCCAGTTGGCGCTGACCTTCCTCGCGTTCGCACCGGGGCTTGTCGGCTTCGGGCTGTCCGCCGCGCTGTCGCGGGTGCTGTTCGCCAGTGGCCGGAACCGGGTGGCCGGCGCCGCGCTGGTCGGCGGCTGGCTCGTGGTCATCGCGGTGGACGTCGCCGTGGTGCCGCTGGTCAATGCCCGCTGGGTGGTGCCCGTGCTCGGCCTTGGCAACACGATCGGCCTGACCGTCACGGGGATCGCCCTGCTCGCAGCGGTGCGCGGCACCCGGGGCACGGCCGCGCTGCACGGATCGGCACGTGCCGCCGGGGCTGGCCTGGCCGGCGCTGTCGCCGGCGGTGCGGTCGGCGCCCTGGTGTCGGCCAGCCTCCCCGTCTCTGGTTTCATTCCAAACGCAATGGTCACGGTGCTCGCCTGCCTTGGTGCGGCAGCGGTATTCGGGGTGGCCGTGCTGGCGCTTGACGGGGGTGATCTGCGGGCGCTCGCCGCCAGGAGCGCGGGGAGGTGGCCCCGGTGAGCCCGGAGCCGGGGGAGCGGAACGGCCCCCCGCTGCGGATCGCCTACGTGCTCGGCACCACAGCCGGCGGGACCGGCCCGCACGTGGCCATGCTCGCGCGGGGGTGCGCGGCGCGCGGGATGGCGGTGCGGGTGTTCGGGCCCGCGGAGACCGGGCGGCGCTATTTCCCGGGCGACGGCCCGGGCAATGATGATGGAGCGGGGCGGGGTCTGGGCGGGGTGTTCACGGTGGTGGAGATGGCGGACCGGCCCCGGCCAGCCCATGACCTGGCCGCGGTGCTTGGGCTGCGGCGCCTGTTGCGGGGCTGGGCGCCCGATGTGGTGCATGCGCACGGGCTGCGGGCGGGGGCGTTCGCCGCGCTGGCGAAGGCCTGGCTGCCTTATCGGCTCGTGGTCACGGTGCACAACGCCCCGCCCGCCACCGGGCCGGGCCGCGTCGTGCATGCCGCGCTCGAGCGTCTCACCGCCCGCCGCGCGGACGCGGTGACCTGGGTCAGCGAGGATCTCGCGGCCCGGATGCGCCGGGCCGGGGCGCGTGACGGCGGGCGGGCCGTGGTCGCGGCTCCCGGGTTCGCGCCGCCGGAGCCGGACCAGGTCGCGGCGGCCAGGGAAGAGCTCGGCGGCGCGGACCGGCCGGTCGTGTTCGCGGCGGGCAGGCTGGCGGAACAGAAAGGCTTCGCCGTGCTCATCGATGCCGCCGCGCGGTGGCAGGGACGCCGTCCCTGCCCGCGGCTGGCGATCGCCGGCGAGGGCCCATTGGCGGGCGCGCTGGCCAGCAGGGCGCGCGCGGCAGGGGTTCCGGTCCGGTTCCTCGGGCGGCGCAACGATGTCCCGGCGCTGATGGCAGCCGCCGATGTGGTCGTTGTGCCGAGCCTGTGGGACGGCCAGCCGCTTGTCGTCCAGGAGGCGCTGCGGTCCGGGCGGCCGCTCGTTGCCTCGCGGGAAGGCGGCATTCCCGGCCTGACCGGGGAGGACGGGGCACTGCTTGTCCCGGCCAGGGATGCCGGTGCGCTCGCCGAGGCCGTCCTGTCCGTGCTCGATGATCCCGGCCTGGCGGCGCGGCTGCGGGCGGCGGCTACGGAGCGTAGCCGTATCTTGCCGGACAGTGGAGACGCCGTGGATTCGGCCATGGCGCTATACCGCCGGGTTCTCGACGGGGCGAGTGGGCGAACAGGGCAGAAGGCACCAAACCACTCATAATACGCAGAAATAACACTAATCTAAAGTTTTAGCATAAATCGTCACGTTCCCCTACAGGCCAAGTAGCTTCTTGGGAACAATGGGGCGATTCCGCTTGAATCGAACATAGCGGTGTGGTCGGCTTGGTTCCTGCGGTCACGTCCTTAGCGATATCCGCCTGGTGACCGGGGGGGTTTTGTCGTGCCGCCGCAACCGCGCCGACCGTCACGTTCAGTGAGGGTTCCGGGCAGGACAAATGGGCCTGTGGGGCTGGGACACCAGCCAACAGGCAACATGTTCGTGCCTCTCCGCGGGCGGACGCACACCGACGACGAGATGCCGCAGATCCCGCGCGGGCCGGCCCTCCTGCCACGCGAGCCAGATGGTGGCAGCGACGCCGCCGTGGGCCCTGATGACACCAGCCCGGCCGGGGCCAGCCCGGCTGAGAGCGACCCCCCTGAGGAGAGCCTGGCTGAGACGAGCCCCGCCGACATGACCCCCGCTAACGCACGCTCTGCTCACGTACGTCCCGCTGATAACAGCCCGGCAGAGGCAGGCCAGGCTGATGCGAACCACGGGGATGCCCAGCCGTCCGAGAAGGACCAGGACCCGCCCGAGAAAGACCAGGACAAGGCGGGCCCGCGACCTGGATCCGCTGGCCCGCCGCCGCGCGTTCCCGCGCGCCAGGGGCCACCGCCCAAGCCTGCCCCCGGCAACACGAGTGCCGCGCCGGCACCCCGGCCGGGCGGCGCGCCAGCCACCCGGCCCGGCTCTGTGCCCGCGGCCAGGCCCGGCGCTGCGCCGGCCCCGCGGCAGGCCGCCGGGCCACCCGCCAGGCTGCCCGCCGCGCCACCCTCCTGGGCCGCGGTGCTGACCACCACGTTCCGGCTGTGGGCCCGGCGCCGAATGCAGAAGACCAGGTGGCGCGCGCTGGCCGGCCTGGCAGCCGCGGTGCTTTTGTTCGCCGCCGGTGCCCTCACGGCCACCCTGATCGAAGGCACCCCGGCGGGCAACTCATCGGGAACAAGCCAGGGCGGCGGTAGCACCGCTCAGGGCGGGACCCCGGGCGGCGTGGGCGGCGCGCTGGCCTACGTGACGACGGCCAGGAAGCAGGCCGCCAACTGGGTGGCCGAGCAGGTCAACCCCGACGAGACCATCGGCTGCGACCCGATGATGTGCACGGCCCTTCAGGCTGCCAACATCCAGGCCAACCGGCTGATCATGCTTGGGCCAAGCCAGCCGGATCCGCTCGGCTCGGAAATCCTGCTCGACACCGCGACGCTGCGGGCCCAGTTCGGCCCTCGCCTGGAGGCTGTGTACGCGCCGGTGAGCCTGGCAGCCTTCGGCTCGGGCGCGGCGCGCGTCGAAGTCCGCTTCGTGACGCCCAACAGCGCCCATGCGTACCGAGCAGAGGTCGCCAGGGACGTGGCGGCCCGCAAGGCCGCCGGCACCGAGATGCTGCGGAACCACTCCATCCACGCCTCACCCCTCGCCCGCCGCCAGCTCATCGCTGGTCAGGTAGACACCCGGTTGCTGGTCACGCTGGTGACCCTGGCCCATAGCTACCCGGTGGAAATCATCAGCTTCGGCACCAACCAGGCCGGCGCCTCCCGGGGCGTTCCCCTTCGGTCCGCCGAAATCGCCGGGGCACCGGGCCCCGGCAGCTCCCCCGCCGCATCCGTTCAGACACTGCGCAGCTTCATCAACGCGCAGCAACCCCCTTACCGTCCATCGGCGATCGTCGCGGTACGGACCGCGACACGGCGAACCGTGCTTCGTGTCGAGTATCCGGCGCCCAGCCTGCTTGGCCTGCTCGGCACGCACGGTGAGACAAGGAGAAAGTCCAGATGAGATTCAGGTCCACGGCGGCCCGGGCTCTGGCACCGGCGCTGATGTCGGTGCTGGGCCTCGGCGCAATGGCCTCGGGCGTGGCGATTGCGTCGGTGCCTGCCGCGTCCGCAGCCACGGCCCACCACCACACCAACAGCGGCTGGATCCGGCTTGCGCACCTGTCGCCGAACACCCCACCGGTAGATGTCTACCTCTACTCGTTCGGCAACTCGCACGCCATGATCGTGCTGCACCACGTCGCTTACGGCACCGTCTCCCCGTACGAGAAGGTGACCGCGGGCGAGTACACCGTGGCGATGCGCGAGGTGGGTGCCTCGCCCACGTCGCAGCCGGTGCTGTCCACCAGCGTGCAGATCACGGCGGGTGGCGCGTACACGGTGGCGGGCATGGGCCCGGCCAAGGGGCTACGGCTCCAGGTCATCCCCGACCGGCTGACCACGCCACCGGGCAAGTCGCTGGTGCGGGTGATCCAGGCGTCGCTGCACTATCAGAAGATCACGGTCGATGCGAACCATCGCACGCTGGCCAAGAACATCAACTTCGCCCACGTGACCAGCTACGTGACCACCCCCCCGGGCAGCTTCGACGTGCACTTCGCCGGCATGGGCGCCAAGGGGTCCTCGGACATCTCGCTGGCCGCCGGCACCATCCACACGCTGGTCGTGCTGGACTCGCACAGCGGCCTGCAGATCGCCAACCTCGAGGACGCCGCGGGCAGCGCGGTCGCACCGGTGGGCGGCGCGAACACCGGTCTGGGTGGCACGGCTCCTGCCCCGGCACCGTCCCCGGTGCTGTGGGTGGGCCTGGTCGCCGCCGGGGCCCTGATCGCCACCGCGGGCGCCTACCGGATGCGCAAGGTGAGGAGCGTCGCCCGTCACGCCCGTTGATCCGCAAGCTGGAGGCCCGGTAACTGGAGGATCCCCGTTCCGTGGGGATCCTCCAGTCGGGCGTCCCCTGGAACCGTGGTTCTTCTGGGACGAGGACCCTGAGGAGACCAGGCCCGGCAGGTTCGGCAGGTTCGGCAGGGCCGCCAAGGCCGGGCAAGACGACACGCCCGCCAACGTTGCCAAAGAGCGCAAGGCCGCGAAGGCAGCCGAAGACGATAAGGCCGCGAAGGCTCGCGAGCTCGTGCAGGCCTACGGGCCCGTGCAGGCCTACGGGCCCGTGCAGGCCTACGGGCCCGTGCAGGCCTACGGGCCTGTGCAGGCCGCCGAGCCCGTGCAGGCCGACGCGCCCACGCTGGCCATTGAGCCCGTGCGGGCCGGCGAGCCCGTGCGGGCAGGTGAACCCGTGCAGGCTGCGCCGCAGGCCGGCCCGGACGGCGGGCACCGTGGGCCGAGGGCCCGGCTGGTACGCCGGCCGATCGCGACCACCGCGGTCCTGGCCGGGCTGCTCGCGGTCGTGGGCGGCGCGGCCGGCCTGACCCGGCTGACCGGCCGCCCCGCTGACGTCCCGCGCCAGGTGGCCAAGTCCGCCCCGGCGCCGCACGGGCTTTTCGCCGCTCCGCCGGAACCGCACTCCAGCAAGCAGGTCTCCAGGCCGGTGGCGCTGATCATCCCGGCCATCCACGTCCGCACCGCGCTGGAGACGCTGGGCCGGACCCCGCAGGGCACGCTTCAGGTGCCGGACAGCACCACCATCGCGGGCTGGTACACCGGGAGCCCGCGGCCGGGCGAGATCGGCTCGTCGATCATCGCCGGGCACATCGACTCGACCTCAGGGCCCGGCGTCTTCTTCCGGCTGCGCCTGCTCCGCCGGGGTGAGCGGGTGTACGTGCGGCGCGCGGACGGCGCGCTGGCGGTGTTCCGTGTGTACGCCGAGCGCATGTACGCCAAGGACGACTTCCCGACCGAGCAGGTGTACGGGCCGGTCCCCGACGCGGAACTGCACCTGATCACGTGCGGCGGCACGTTCGACCCGGTAACCGGCTCCTACCTGGCCAACGTGGTCGTCTACGCCACCCAGATCAGCGTGCACCCGCCGCGGCACCATCACCACGGCCGGCGGCACGGTCACCATCCCCGGGCGCGCCACTCCTGAACGTGCGGGCGCTCGGTGCCAAGCGTGGTGTCCTTGCCGTGGCCCGGGTACACCCAGGTGCCGTCCGGCAGCGTGCCGAACACCCGTTCCTCCAGGTCGTCCATGAGCTGCCCGAACCGCTTCGGGTCGTGCTCGGTGTTGCCCGGCCCGCCGGGGAACAGTGAGTCGCCGGTGAACAGGTGCGGGGTGTCGGCAAGCTCGCCACCCGCGCTGTAACACAGCGCGATGCTGCCCGGCGTATGCCCGCGCAGGTGGATCACGGAGATCTCGCGGGACCCGACCGGCACCGTGTCGCCGTGGTTCACCAGGCCGCTGGCGGGCACCGGAAGCTCCGGGGCGTCATCGGGGTGGGCGATCACCGCGGCACCGGTCGCGGCCTGCACCTCGGCCAGCGCCTGCCAGTGGTCCCAGTGGCGGTGGGTGGTGACGATCCTGCTCAGCGGCCGGCCGCCGAGCAGCTCAAGCAGCCGCGGCGCCTCGTTGGCCGCGTCGATCAGCACCAGCTCCCCGGTCTGGGTGCATTCGAGCAGGTAGGCGTTGTTGTCCATGGGCCCGACGGCGAGCTTGGTCACCTTCAGGCCGGTGATCTCCCGCGCGTCGGGCGGGCCCCCTACGGTCACGTCCCCGGTATAGGCCACGGTCTCTCCTCACGTTCGTGTGCCTTCTTTTCTTACCAAACGAGCGACCGCGGAGCCCTACCGCCACGGGAGCAACGCTGGCAGCGCGGCACCGCCGGCCACGGTCAGCGTGGCGCCGTCGCCCCGGCCGAGCAGCCAGGCCAGCAGGTCGGCGGGCTGTCCCTTGATGATCACCACCGGTGCGCCGGCCTGATCCGGGCCAAGCCGGAACGAGTCCTTGGCGCCCTCCGCCCAGACGACGCACGGCGGCACGCCGTCCCGCCCGGTGAAGGACTCCGCGACCCTGGGCAGGGCCTCGCGGAGGAAGGACTCGGGCCAGTCGGCGGGGGAGTAGCCCGCGGCCACGTCCACGTGGTGGATCTCGACCTCCGACAGCCGCCGTTCCAGCACTCCGAGCGCCGGGAAGGGCGGCCCGTTCAGCGCGCGGACCTGGGCCGTCCAGGCGTCGTCCGGCATGTTCGCCGCCGCGGCGGCGAACGCGGCCGCGGACTCGCGCACGTCGGCGGCGAGGCCGGCCGCGGGCCGCCCGGCACCCGCCTCGATGTCGGCAGCGCGGCTCTCGGCGCTGGCGTACATCGGGGTCGGCGTCCCGGTTCGCGCCCAGCGCAGCAGGTTGATCATCCCGTCCGCGTTGCGGGCGACGTGGGTAAGCACGTGCCCCCGGCTCCAGCCTGGCAGCAACGAGGGTTCGCGCGCCTGGGCGTCGCTGAGGGCGGTGGCCGTTGCGAGCAGGCGCGCGGTCGCCGCCGCCAGCCGATCCAGGGAATGACTGACCTCGTTCATGCGCTACCCCTTTCGGGCATCGCGGCCAATCCTTGCGTACGGCATGGCAGGCTGTGGAGCGGGGCCCTGCTAGCCCGGGGGAGCGACCCCCGGAACCCCCGCTGGCCTAAAGGCCCCGCGACTCCGTCGCGCGGCCTTGGGCCCTGTCGGCGGGCCAACCTACGGGCGGCCCCTTGGCAAGACCGGTTATCTGCGGAGACCGGTTTTGTCAGTGCCCCCGGATACCATGACGTGTCCCCTTGACCTCGGCCGAAACCACCAGAGAGCAGAGCGCTGTGGCTGATCGTCTCGTTGTGCGCGGCGCGCGCGAGCACAACCTCAAGGACGTGTCGCTCGACCTGCCCAGGGACTCCCTGATCGTGTTCACCGGGCTGTCCGGCTCAGGGAAGTCCAGCCTGGCGTTCGACACGATCTTCGCCGAGGGCCAGCGCCGGTACGTGGAGTCGCTGTCCGCGTATGCCCGCCAGTTCCTCGGGCAGATGGACAAGCCCGACGTGGACTTCATCGACGGGCTGTCTCCGGCGGTGTCGATCGACCAGAAGGCGGCCAGCCGCAACCCGAGGTCGACCGTCGGGACCATCACCGAGGTCTACGATTACCTGCGGCTGCTGTACGCGCGGGTGGGCAAGCCGCACTGCCCGGTCTGTGGCCGGCCGATCGCCAGGCAGACGCCACAGCAGATCGTGGACCGGGTGCTCGAACTCGACGAGGGCACCAGGTTCCAGGTGCTCGCGCCCGTGGTCCGCGGGCGCAAGGGCGAGTACACAGAACTGCTCCGCGAACTTCAGGTCAAGGGGTTCTCCCGGGCCAGGGTGGACGGCGTGGTGGTGCGGCTGGACGAGGCCGGTACCAGCCAGACGCCCGCGCTGAAGAAGTACGAGAAGCACACCATCGAGGTGGTAGTGGACCGGCTGGCGGTCAAGGAGTCCGCGCGGCGCCGGCTGACCGACTCGGTGGAGACCGCGCTTGGCCTGTCCGGCGGCGTGGTCGTGCTCGACTTCATCGACCTGCCCGAGAACGACCCGCACCGGGAGCGGATGTATTCCGAGCACCTGGCCTGCCTCTACGACGACCTGTCCTTCGAGGAGCTCGAGCCGCGGTCGTTCTCCTTCAACTCTCCCTGGGGCGCCTGCCCCGACTGCACGGGCCTCGGCACCAAGCTGGAAGTGGATCCCGAACTGGTCGTCCCCGATCCGTCGCTGTCGCTGGCCGAAGGCGCGATCGGCCCGTGGAGCGCCGGTCACGTCAGCGACTACTTCCTGCGCCTGGAGGAGGCGCTGGGCTCGGCGCTCGGGTTCGGCATCGACATGCCCTGGTCGCGGCTGTCCGCGGCGGCCAAGAAGGCGCTGCTCTACGGCTACGACGAGCAGGTGCACGTCCGCTGCAAGAACAGGTACGGCCGGGAGCGGTCGTACTACACCAACTTCGAGGGCGTGGTGCCCTACATCGAGCGCCGGCACTCGGAAGCGGAAAGCGACTCCAGCCGCGAGCGCTTCGCCGGGTACATGCGCGAGGTGCCGTGCCCGTCCTGCAAGGGGGCGCGGCTCAAGCCGGTGTCCCTGGCGGTGACCGTGGACGGCAGGTCGATCTCCGAGTTCTGCGCGCTGCCCATCGGGGAACTGGCCAAGCTGCTGCTGGCGCTGAGCCTGTCCGACCGGGACTATCAGATCGCCGGCCGGATCCTCAAGGAGGTCAACGCCCGGCTCGGGTTCCTGCTTGACGTCGGGCTCGACTATCTGACGCTGGACCGCGCCTCGGCCACGCTGGCCGGCGGCGAGGCGCAGCGGATCCGGCTGGCAACGCAGATCGGCTCCGGGCTGGTCGGCGTGCTGTACGTGCTCGACGAACCGTCCATCGGGCTGCACCAGCGGGACAACCACCGGCTGCTCGAGACCCTGCTGCGGCTGCGCGACCTGGGGAACACCCTCATCGTCGTGGAGCATGACGAGGACACCATCCGCGCCGCGGACTGGGTCGTGGACATCGGCCCGGGCGCGGGCGAGCACGGCGGCAAGATCGTGGTATCCGGACCGCTGCCCGACCTGCTGGCGAGCAAGGATTCGCTCACCGGCGCGTACCTGACCGGCCGGGAGTCCATTCCGCTGCCTGCTGCCCGCCGCACGCCGTCGAAAACCAAGGAGATCGTGGTCAAGGGTGCCGCCGAGCACAACCTGCGCGGCGTGGACGTGACCTTCCCGCTCGGCTGCTTCATCGCCGTCACCGGGGTGTCGGGCTCGGGGAAGTCGACCCTGGTCAACGACATCCTCTACAACGCCCTGGCCAGGGAACTGCACGGCGCGCGCACCGTGGCGGGCCGGCATACCAGGGTCACCGGCACCGGTCACCTGGACAAGGTGGTGCACGTCGACCAGGGCCCCATCGGGCGCACCCCGCGGTCCAACCCGGCCACCTACACCGGTGTGTTCGACCACATCCGGCGGCTGTTCGCGCAGACCACCGAGGCGAAGGTGCGCGGGTACCAGCCGGGGCGGTTCTCCTTCAACGTCAAGGGCGGGCGGTGCGAGGCCTGCTCCGGCGACGGCACGATCAAGATCGAGATGCAGTTCCTGCCGGACGTCTACGTCCCGTGCGAGGTCTGCCACGGCGCCAGGTACAACACCGACACGCTCGGCGTGCACTACAAGGGCAAGACGATCGCGGACGTGCTCGACATGCCGATCGAGGAGGCGACGGAGTTCTTCGAGCCGGTACCCGCCATCCACCGGCACCTGAAGACGCTCACCGACGTCGGCCTCGGGTACGTCCGGCTCGGCCAGCCCGCGCCCACCCTGTCCGGCGGCGAGGCGCAGCGGGTCAAACTCGCGTCCGAACTGCAGCGCCGCTCCACCGGCCGGACCATCTACGTGCTGGACGAGCCCACCACGGGCCTGCACTTCGAGGACATCCGCAAGCTCCTCGGAATGCTCAGCAGGCTGGTGGAGAGCGGTAACACCGTCATCGTGATCGAGCACAACCTGGACGTCATCAAGACCGCGGACTGGGTGATCGACCTCGGCCCCGACGGCGGTTCCGGTGGTGGCACGGTGGTGGCGACCGGCACGCCCGAGCAGATTGCGCAGTGCGGGGCCAGCTACACCGGCCAGTTCCTTAAGAAGCTGCTCAACGTTTAGCGGGGCCGGGGCCGATCGCGGCCGGGCGATAATCGTGGCACTGGCTAAACGCCAGGGCCGCGACTACACGGGACTACTTGCGTACGCGGAACCGAAGGATTGTGACTGCTCCCGACCGTGTGCTGTCGAGCGGTTCCAGGTCTATCCTGGCGAGGCCCGGTGAGGAGAAGAAGGGAGTCCCGTCGCCGAGCAGGACCGGCAGGACATACACCATGATCTCGTCCACGAGTCCGCGCCGCAGGCACTGACCAGCTACGTCGGCGCCGAGGATTTCGAGGTTTTTGCCTTCTGCGGCGCGGAGCGCGGTGGCGACGGCTTCCCCGATGTCACCGGTGAGGAACGTGACCGCCGGGTCCGGCGGGTCCGGTGGTTCATGGGTGAGGACGAACTCAGCTCCCCCGTCATAGGCAGGGGTGACCTCGTTCTGATTCGCGGCCATACGCTTACCCACCTCGTAGGTCCGCCGGCCGACGAGCATGGCACCGGTGGCCGCCATGATCTCCGGGAACTCGTCCTCGATCGGCCTCATGAAGTCGAAGATCCAGTTCATCGCGTCGCCGGGACCAGCGGTGAACCCGTCGAGTGACATCGACCTGTTTATGACCACTTTGCCGTTTCCCGTGCTCGTGTCGCTCACCATGCACCTCCTAAGGCCTTCCCAGGCAGTTATCCCATGCCGCGAATGATGACGTCACGCGTGCCCGGATCTCATCGTTTGCTCGACCACGTTCCGCTCCCGAAGCATGAGCGGGAGCGTCACAGGCCTGAAGGACGGATCTAGCCGGATAGCGGACGTTGCGCCAGCGCAGTCTTATGCACGGGCCAGGATGATCATTCGCTGCTGAATAATTCGGCGAGGGATATCTGACTAATAAGAGTCCTGCTCCAGGGTCGGCCAGATCGCCGACTATGCGCTACTCTCCAGGTCAGCAGGCTCCGTGCTGTGCGAGCGCAGATCCGCCAGTTAGGCTCGGCCGCCGGTTTCTTATCAAAATCAGGTCCATGGCGGGCAGCGTCGGGTCGCTGTGGCCTGGCATATCGCCCAATATCCTTCATTTCTGCTCAGCCATTGTTGCGGTGGCCGGCGGGGGTGCGGTCAGTGATCGTCTCCTCCTCCAGTGCGGACTCGACGTCGTAGTCAAGCGCGGTCGCGACCTTGAGGGCGGCGGAGATGACCTGGCCCGAGGCCAGCCACCGGGACGATTGCGGCACGTCAGTGATCTTGTCTTTGGGTCGCGCCCGCTGCCAGCGCCCGCCCTGTGCTCCAGTGCAGGCAGAGCGCCGATGACCCGATGGCCGCCGACACCGCTACCTGCGACGGCGCCGGGTCCTGGCATCTGTGACCGGTGCCTGGCCCAGGCTGGGCCCGAACCTAGCCTCGGTCATCACGGCACCTTTCCCGCCGGGCCATCACGCCCGGCGTGATCGGGCCGGAAACACCGGTAGATCCACAGTCCCCAACGCGGCCGGGCTGTTCCGCTCGATGTGGCACGCCAGCTATCTTGTCGTAGCTATTCAGCCGACAGCACTTACTCGGTGCGACAACTGCCGCTCGCGACTAGGGGAACGTGGGCATACCGAAGAGTGGGAAATAGTCGGTCTGCGTGGGCCATGTCGTCGCGGCGATGGCTGCGCGGATCACTGGCCATTGTGTCTTGGCCAGGACGTCGTCGTTGGCGCCGTTGTAGGCGATTGCGATCCCGACTCCGTCCAGGTCGAACTCGATTCCGTTCTCGGACGTGGACAGAGAGCCACCCTTGCTGCAGCGGAAGCTCGACCCTAGTGGTTGGACGCTGTCGAAGCCGTGACCCGCTCGCGGCAGGCCGGAGTTCGCCGCCAGGTTCAGCATTGTCAGGATCGCGCTCCGCGGGAGCATCGGGTTTCCGAGGTTCACGCTGAATGCGGCGATGAAGCGCGCGAGGTCGACCGCGGCTGCGGCGAGGCCTCCGCTTGCCGCGTCGTTCTCCAGGTGGACGTTGCCGTAGCCCTCCGCCACCAGTGGCTGATCGGAGGTCATGACGCTCGGCGCGGTGACCAGCTGGAGTAGCTTCTCCGCCGTTCGGTGGTAGCGCGCCTCGTCCGCGTAACTCGTCGTCGCGAGCGAGCTCGCCAGACGGATCCGGGTGATCTGCAGCGGATCGAGGATGCTCGCCTTGATCCTGTTGAAGAACGACGGCGCGCTGGCCGCTTTCGCCACGACCATGCCGAGCAGCTCGTACCCCCAGTTGTTGTACTCCGGCGGCGTCGCCAGAAGGGTCTCGGTCGCCTTGTACGAGGCGATCTGGGCCTCGGTTACAGGCAGCGGCACGCCGAATGCGGCGGCCGTCGCAGCGTCGTGTGTGAAGAGGTCCGGGTCGAGGCGGCTGCGGTGGAGTAGCAGATCCTCGACCGTGATCGCCGCGAACCCGGGATCGGCCGGGGCGGTGCCGGTCGGTGTCTTCAATCCGAGGATCCCCTGCACCGTGTCCGTGAGCTGGAGCTTCCCTGCGGCGATGAGCTGGTGTGCCGCCACGCCCGCGAACGTCTTCGAGACGCTGGCGATCCGGAAGACAGTCGTCGGCAGGACAACGGGGTAGCCCGGCTCCGCCCACGTGTAGCCCTTCGCGAAAACAAGACGCGTGTTGCTCGTCACCGCGAGCGAGGCTCCGCGAACGTTGGACGCCTCGAGCGTGTCACGCATCACCTGATCCACGGCCGGCGCCGTTCCGACCCCAACCGCGGTCCATTGCCGCTGGAGCGGCGTCTCCTGTCTGGCGAAGAGGACGGCGAAGCGGATTCCGGCGCCGCTTCCGCCTGCCTGGACACAGATCGGGTAGTAGCCGAGCGGGACGAACCGGTCGAACTCCGCCTGATACTGCGCGCTGGTGAGCCCGTGCCGCGCAACCCAAGGGCCGATGTCGTCGTCGACGAAGATCGAGAAGTAGCGCTCGTCGCCCGATACCGACACGTACGACGGCCGCGCCCAGCCCGTGACCTGCGCGTTGAAGCGGCTCTGATAGTCCGCGCTGCTGTCGAGGATGCCCTCGGCGCTCCACGCCAGGCGCCGGTCGTTCGCGGGCCAGATCCCGGCGTAGCGCGGATCGGTGGCGTCGCCGTAGACCGCACCGCAGGTCATGATCCAGCCGTTCTCGTGCGCGACCCGGTCCCAGTTCTGGATCGTCGCCGGGTCCGTATTACTGCCGCCCGTAAGAGTGTGGCGCGTGAGCGGGATAGGCCCGGGCCGCTGCTCGAACACACCGGCAAAGACAGCGCTAGCCGCCGGGCCGGCGGCGCTGATGATCGTCGGATGGAAGCCGGCCCCCGCTGCATTGTCAAAAGCTGCCTGGTACCCGGCGGCACCGACGCCGTGCACGGCCGACCAGTCCGGGCCCGGCCGCCGCACCCACACGGCCGCATAGAGCGGGCTGGCCGGCTGGTAAACGCTCAGCGAAATCAGCCGGTATCCCTGCGGGTAAAGGCTGTTGAACTGATTCTGGTGATCCTGGCCCGTGCGATCGTGATACGCGACGAAGTCCATCACCCAACCCTCCCTACGCCTTCTATGAGCGGGTGGAGTACCGTTTCGGCCTCCTCGATCATCGCGCTGGCAAATTCGGCCGCCCGCTGAGGCAGATCGGCGAGCACCGCGTCGAGCGGGCGGGGTGTGAACCCCTCGGTGGTCAGCGCCAAGTCGATGACGCGCAGGTGCTCGCGCGCGAGAGCGCTGGCCCTCCACGCGCGACGTTCCTTCGCGCTTACCCCATCGCGGACCCAGCCCGCCACGGTTTGTTGCAGGCCCTGATCGTCCAGGGCGGGACCGAGCGCAGGTTCGGTGCCAATCCCCTCGGGCGCCGCCATTACCGCTGCGGAAACCTGGCCGGTAGCTGCGAGGAGGCTGCCAAGGGACTGCCGGTACTCAGCGGACTGCAGGTCGATGGCCGCACGATCACCCCCCCTGCTCGCGCCGGTCATAGCCAATGAGCCGCAAGCCCTGCCCAGCGGCATCGGCCATACGGTGATATCTTTCCCCCCTGTCAACTAACAGTCAATACTTGGTAATATTCTTGTCAAGGACATGTGGGCAGACATCGCTCCTGACCGAGTTATGCGTCCGGACAAGCTCGACCTGTGCTCCATGGTCGTGAACTCCTCCCACCTGCCCCCGGGGAGGCCGATATGACGCTTCCATCCGTCGGCGCGCCCGCCGCCTGGCGCCGATTCCGGGGAGCCAAATGGGGAGCCAAGCCGACAGACGCAGCGCAGCCTCAAGGTGGTGCCGCCCGCTGGCTGTGCTGTGGATGGAATCCGTGGCTGAACGCATGGCTGACTACCTCGTCGGCCATTACCCGCGCGTGCCACGCCTCTGCCAGGCGAAGCAGGCCCCGGTTGCCGCCCGCGGCCTCATACACACTCTGCATGCCCCCAGACTGTCAGCCCGCCCCCGAGTGCGCCGAGGGCCCTGTGGCCAGCCGGGCGCCCCGGCCTGCAATCGGGCCTCTATCGGCGGGCACACCATTGCGGTAGCGTCCGTGCTCATGCCGACAGCGGCCGTCAACGGAATTGAGATCAGCTACTCCGACACTGGCGGTGCCGGGCCCGCCGTTGTGCTCAGCCACGGGTTCCTTCTGGACCAGTCCATGTTCGACGCCCAAGTGGCGGCGCTGGCCCCGGGCTGGCGCGTCATCACCTGGGACGAGCGCGGCCATGGCGGTACCCGCGCCACTGGCCCGTTCACGTACTGGGACTGCGCGCAGGATCTGCTCGGGCTGCTCGACCGCTTGGGCGCCGGGCGCGCGGTGCTGGCCGGCATGTCGCAGGGCGGCTTCTTGTCCCTGCGCGCCGCGCTGACCGCACCCGAGCGGGTGCGCGGGCTGGTACTGATCGATAGCGAGGCTGGATCTGAGGATCCAGCGGTGGCGCCTGCCTACGAGCAGCTGCACCAGACCTGGCTGGGCCAAGGTCCCGGACCGGTGCAGGAGATCGTCGCCTCGATCATCCTCGGGCCGGGCCGGTGGGACAGCTGGTACGCCAAATGGCAGGACCAGTACGCCCAGTGGTCGCCGGACGACCTGGGCCAGCTCACCTGGCCGTTCCGGTGCCTGAGGGACAGGGACGACATCACCGGCCGCCTCGGCGAGATCACCTGCCCGGCGCTGATCCTCCACGGGACAGCGGATGCGGCGATTCCGGTGACGAAGGCCGAGACGGTCAGGGACGGCCTGGGCGGCCCGGTCACCTTCACCCTCATTGAGGGCGCACCGCACGCCTCGAACGTCACCCACCCCGGGCAGGTCAACGAGGCGATACTGAACTTCCTGCGAATACTGGACGACTAGCCGCAATGCCGCGCGGCGGTTGCACCCAGGCACCTAGCTACTTCGACCTGAAAAAGTCCTCGTCGTAGGTCCGGGTGTGTTGGTGGAGGTTCCCGTTTGGCGGGTCAGCTGGCTAGGGCCGCGATCTTGGTCAGGTTGTGGGCGAAGACTCCGTG
>Ga0306925_10001362_pt1 | contig 19879 bp, 18 predicted proteins | sample flu12Cox44000176_FD_203755 | JGI IMG/M metagenome (GOLD analysis project Ga0306925, IMG submission 203755) | Lab enrichment of tropical soil microbial communities from Luquillo Experimental Forest, Puerto Rico - flux8day.12C.oxic.44.000.176 (v2)... | ecosystem: Environmental > Terrestrial >... | reverse complement strand
CGGACTCGCAGTGCCGCGCGTCGGCTGGGACTGGCGGCACTCGCCGGCAGCACCTCTCGAAGCGGGCAGCCTCACCCTTGCCAATGCGCATCCGCCCGAGCTTGCCGAGCCGGGGCAGGCGGCGTTCGACGTCGGTCCTCCATCGGCTGATGGGCGCGCGGGACAAAGCGCGCCCGCCCTCGAGCTGCTCGAGCGTCCGCTCGGGGCTGCGCGCGCGCAGCTGCACGAGACCTATATCGTGACCCAGACACGCGACGGTCTCGTCATCGTGGACCAACATGCCGCGCACGAGCGCATCGTGTACGAGCGGCTCAAGGCGGCACTGGCGCAAACGGGCGTGGCGCGCCAGATGCTGCTCATCCCCGAGATCATCGAGCTCGACGAGAGCGCGGTCGAGCGTCTCTGCGCACGCGCGGACGAGCTCGCGCGCTACGGTCTTGCCATCGAGCCGTTCGGGCCGGGTGCGGTTGCGGTGCGTGAGACGCCGGCGCTGCTCGGCGCAATCGACGCCGGCGCGCTCGTGCGCGATCTTGCCGAGCACATGGCGGAATGGGACGAGGCGCTGCCGCTTGAGCGACGGCTCATGCATGTGGCCGCCACCATGGCCTGCCACGGCTCGGTGCGCGCCGGCCGGCGGCTCAAGCCCGAGGAGATGAATGCGCTGTTGCGCGAGATGGAGGGGACGCCGGGCTCCGGCCAGTGCAATCACGGCCGCCCTACCTACGTGGAGCTCAAGCTCGGCGACATCGAGCGGCTGTTCGGGCGCCGGTGATTTAATTCCCTTCCCGAAGGGGAGGGTGGCCGCCGAAGGCGGCCCGGTGGGGGGAGTTCGGTACGACAAGCGTCGGGTTCACGCCTGAACCCCACCCGGTCTCGCTTCGCGAGACCACCCTCCCCCTTCGGGGGAGGGATAAGAGCCTTCAGTATCGCAGATAGGCGCGGCGCTCATCGAGCCACGCGCGCTCGTCGGCCAGCGCAAGCGCGTCGAGGTCGGCGGGCATCGCCGCGGCATCGTCCACCCATCCCCGCAGCAGCGGTCCGCCGTTGATGACGTCGATGGCGAGTCGGCCGCGCTCGTACTCATAGGGGAAATCGCGCCAGAGCGGATAATCGGGACGGAGACGGCGGATCGCCTTGAACGCGAGCGCCTGGATGCGCCAGGGCCGGAAAGCCTCATGGTCATAGGCGGGATCGTCGGTGTGCACCTGCACGCCCTCGCACAGGCTCCCCGCATGCTTGTGGAATGTGGGCTCGAACCGGCACTCGCGCAGACGGCAGCCTTCGAGCCAGGCCGGCGCGAGCACGCGCATCTCCTTGATGAGCGCGCGGGCATCGAGGTCGGGGGCGCCGAAAACTTCGAGCGGGCGTGTGGTGCCGCGCCCTTCCGAAAGCGTCGTACCCTCGAGCATGACGGTGCCGGCATAGGCGCGCGCCATCCAGAGATTTGGCGCGTTCGGGCTGGGATTGATCCATGCGCGCTCGCAAAGCGGCCAGCCGAAGCCGGGTGCGAGGGCCGGCCGCCAGCCTTCCATTGCAATGAGGCGGTAGTCGACGTCGAGCGACAGCGTGGCAACGAACCAGGCGCCGAGCTCGCCCAGGGTGAGACCATGGCGCATGGGCAAGGGGCCGGCACCGACAAAGCTGTGCCAGCCCTCGCGCAGGGTGAGCCCCTCGACCGGCCGGCCAACCGGGTTGGGCCGGTCCAGCACCCAGACCGCTTTGCCGTGCGCCGCCGCCGCCTCCAGCACGTAACGCAGCGTGGTGATGAACGTGTAGATGCGGCAGCCGAGATCCTGCAGGTCGACCAGCATGACATCGAAGGTGTCCATCATGGCGTCGGTCGGTCTGCGTACCTCGCCATAGAGGCTGAACACCGGAATGCCGTGCACCGGATCGTGAAAGTCGGGCGATTCGACCATATTGTCCTGCTTCTCTCCGCGCAGGCCGTGCTGCGGACCGAAAGCGGCGACGAGCTTGATATCGGCACAGGCGGCAATCGCATCGAGCGAAGGGGTGAGGTCTGCGGTGACCGAGGCGGGATGCGCGAGGAGCGCAACGCGCCTGCCGGCGAGCGGCGCCCGCAGGGCGCCCTCGGCGACCAGCCGGTCAATGCCGAATTTCATGCCGGCTAGCGTCCCGGTTCCGACGTTTGTATTCGTTTGCAGCACGCGATTGTACAAACGTCGGAACCAAAGGGACACTAGCAACTATAAGATTTAGTGTGGCTTTGGATTTGACGTTCCTACGAACAGCTCGCGGCAATGCTGGTAGAAACGTCAAACCCGCCACACTAGGCTGGGGAAATTTCAGAGGCAAAGCAATCCGGATGGTGGAAATCCGGCTTTCCCGGCGGATGCGCCAGCGCCCAGTAGGATTTGCGGCCGCCCGCCTCCTCGATCACCGCGCACAGACCGAGCTGCCAGTCGGCCTCGCGCGGCAGGTCCGAGAGCGGCGCAAGCTCGACGAAGGCCTCAACGGCACAACATTCGGCGTCCGAGCGCGTCTCGATCACCGGCGGGGCGATCTCGGTCAGTGCCTGCATGCCGTTGCGATAGCCGGCAAACCGATACGCCGCCCATTGGGTGGAGGGCGCGAAATTGAACTCGTAGTAGGCGGATGCCGCTCCCGCCCGGATAAAGGCTTCAAAGCAGGTATGCTGCCAGAGTCCATCGGCGCATGCTGATACGGTAACGGGCGGCACGCGCAGCTGCGCGATGGAGCCGGTCACGACGTAGCGCAGCAGCAGCGTGCCGGCGCGCGAGCGCTCGACGTCCACAACGATGCGGCTTACTGCGGGGCACACAAAGTCCGGATGAAGCCGCAGCAGCTCGCGCATGCGGCCATCATCCAGAGTACGGCACTTGCGGGATTCTTCAGTGCAGATCGTAGATGGATCTTTCGAGCGTAACCTTGATGGGCGCACGCCTCGGCCCGCCATCGAGCTGCTCGCGGTAGAAGTCGAGAACGAACAGCCGGATGGCCGAGGACAGATTGCCGCGCTTTCGCCCGGCATCGATGGCGGCGATCAACGCCAAAAGGCTCGTTGCCTGGCGGGCAGCGATCTCTTTCAGCGCTCGCAAGAATGCCTCCTCGAGACTGATTATCCTTCTGCGGCCAGCAATCATGACCGAGAGCTTCACCGGTATACCTCCCTGCGCTCGCGAACGCTTTTTTTGCGCGAACGTCAGTTGTCGTTCGAAGGGCGGATCAGGTTCATTTGGCCGGGAGGACCGGCATGACTTTCAAGGCAACGGCAGCCGCGGGGTGGGGGGATACCCGCTGAAGCGGGGGCCGGCGCCGCAGCCGACGCGAAGAGTCGGGATCCCAAGCCGCAAGGGAGCCGCTAGCCGGCGGCGTCCCGCTGCTCAGGCGCTGTGGGCGGGTGCGCGAGCCGATCCTTGTAGTAGCCAAGAACAAACAGCCGGATGGCCGATGACAGATTGGCGAACTGCCGATCGGCGTCGATGCTGGCGATGCGCTGCGAAAGGCTCTCGCCGCGCGTGGCAGCGATCTCCCGCAGGGCGCGCCAGAACGCTTCCTCCAGGCTGATGCTCGTCTTGCGGCCGCGCACGACGACGGAGTGCTTGGTGATGGATGACTTCACGCCTGAATTGTTCCGAACGAAAGCAAATGCAACCGGGAACATGAACGCCGCTTCCATGAAGCTTTCGTGAAACCAAAACTCTAATGCGCGAACACCATCCTACCTCCGGGAACTTTCAGCCGGCGCATGCAGCAGCGCGATACCGAAATGCGTGTCCTTGCTGCATCACTCGCAAATTTGTTTAACGGCGACACAGTGCCGGGCGGTTTTACTGGCGGCATGGCGCTGGCAGGTTGCAGGTTGGGGGCTGTTGCATGAGCACTGTGACAAGGGGACGCGGCTCGATTCCGGAATTCTCTTATTCCGCGGATCCGATGCTCGCTTTCATTGCCGAGCACCTTGAGATCGATGCGGCCTCCATCAACGTCGAGACCCACCTGTGGGACGATCTCGGGCTCGATCTGCTCGACGTGGTCGAGTTGACAATCCTGCTTGAGGACGAGTTCGCCCCCGGACAACTAACCGATACCGGCGGCGAGATGGAATTGATCGGCGATCTCATCCATCATATCGAAACTTGCCGCCACGGCGCTCACCGGCATTGAAAAACGGACGCATGGATCCCGGGCAGGGAAGCTCCTCGTTGGGGCGGCGATCGAGCCGCTTTGCTTTCCGGAGTGGTTTGCATCGCCTGAGAGCTCTTGAGGTCAGAACTCAAGATCGATGTCCCGGCTAATGCGCCCTGGTCTTGCGACGAGCTTGCGGCCGCCGCGAGAAATGTTGCGATAAGCCGAAATGGCTCCCCGGGAATGGATTCGAACCATCGCCCCGACGGGAAACAACCGTCTGCTCTGCCGCTGAGCTACCGGGGAATGCGCGATCCTACTGTGCGCAATTGCGTCAAAAAGCGCAACGATGTCGAGCTTTCACGGTTACTGATTTTCTAATGCGGCCCATGCAGTATATCCCGGGAAGCGCGCAGGAGGTCCCGGGTATCGCTTCGCTCTATCCGGGCTACGGACTTCAGCCCGCGCTGCTGCGCGCGGGCGCGCCGGAGCCAGCGAGCGGCCTTGCCGCAAGGCGTGCGCGTGCGGCCCGCAGCGTGCCCTTGCCGAGATGACCCAGAAATTTCGTCCCGCGGCGCGCGCTCCAGACAAAGGCGGTCTCGGTCGACATGGCGCGCAGGTAGAATGCCTTGTCGAGGCAGTAGCGCTCGCAGGCGACCTTGACCTCGTCGTCATAGAAGGCGACGATCTTGTCCATCCCCATTCCCGGCGTGGCAAGCCAGCGCGGCACGTGCACGTTGCACAGCCGCTCCACATCGGTGAGCACCTTGTTGCAGCCGGTGCCGGCGGCAGGGCAGGACGTCGCAAACGCGTCGCCCACGAGCACAATGCCGGCCTGGCGATGGCCCTTGCTGACATAGAGATCGACCGGGCGAATCTTCACGTCGGAGACCTCGACCGCGCCGGTAAGCCGGCGCAGGCGCGGCAGCACGGCAAACAGCGCCTCGCCGCCGTGGCGGCGCATCTCCCGTAGCCACGGGTCGTCCATGTCGCGATAGACGAACAGATTGGCACGCGTCATGGCGCCGATCGGAAACAGCGTCAGATAGGCGGTGCGGAGCGCCGTTTGCTCGCCATAGTAGGTCAACGCGCGGAAACCGAAGCTGCCGCCTGCCGCCGGGCTGACGTCAAAACCGATGCTGATGGAATGGCAGGGGCTGATGACCTCGCGGTCAATGCCGAGGCTGTGGCGCAGCGAGATATTGAGTCCGTTCGCCAGCACAATGAGGCGGGCGGAGATTTCCTCACCGTTCGACAGCGTCAGGTGTTGGCGGTCGGCACTTGCTGATGCCGCCGCCGCCTTGGCGCAGATCACGGGCACGCGCGCAGGAATCTCGGCGCGCACCGCATTGACCGCGGTGTCGTAAAGGAAGTCGAGTTGTTCGCTCGGCTTCTTCTCAACGACCCGGCCGAAGCGGGCGATCCAGACTTCCTGGTCGAGCGTGGATGCGCGCGCGACCGCATCCGCAAGGCCGGTCTTGCGCAACAGCGCAATCTGCGAGGCATCAAGCTTCTCGCAGCGAAAATCCTTCGGGTAGACCGGATGCGGATCGACGAGGATCGCGTCATGGCCGATGCGCCCGAGCATGGCCGCCACCATCGAGCCGGCAAAACCTCCCCCCACAATGGCGACATCGGTGTGGCGCATAGCGCGATCATTTGTGGCCAAATGGCTTAACGAAGATTGAAGGCGGAGCCCGCCACCATTTCTTTAGGAAATGACTGCAAAACTGCCTTCTGCGATCACGCGGAGGCGCCGGGGCGAGCAACCAATGTCGGCCGTCAATGCCAAGCTTCGGACGACGCAAACCGCTGGTGACAGCCCGGCTACCACAGGCTTGCGCCGTGCGGGCCCGGCGGCGCCCAGCGCGGCGCCGGAGCAGCTTCCCTTGCTGGCGAGCCCGGGGCTCGAGCCGTCGGCGGCGCACGCGCGCCCGCGCATCGCACTTTCAGGCGACGAACGCCTGCAGGCGTCGGTCAGCAGCGGCAGCCACCTGCGCATGCGGGACGCGCCGCGCTCGGGCATCAGCCTGCAGGTCCATGCCGACCTTGAGGAGATCGGCACGACCTGGAGAGCCTTCGAGCAGCAGGCTGACCACACCGTATTCCAGTCCTTCGACTGGCTTGCGCACTGGCAGCGCCACGTCGGCAACCTGCGCGGGACGCTCCCCGCCATCGTGACCGGCCGCGAGGCCGACGGCGAGCTTCTGTTCATTCTCCAGCTTGCGATCGAGACCGGCGGCCTGGCACGGCGTCTGGTCTGGCTCGGCTCGGCGCTGTGCGACTACAACGCCCCACTCATCGCGCGGAGCTTCGGCGCGCATGTGAGCGCGGAACGCTTCCTGCTGGCATGGCGCGAGGCGATCGCGCTGCTGCAGTCCGAGAGGCGGCTGCGCTTCGATCTGGTCGACCTTGAGAAGATGCCGGAGCAGATCGGCGAGCAGCGCAATCCCTTCATCGACCTTGCCGTGCGCAAGCATCCCAGCGGGGCCTACGTCGCCGACCTGCCGCGCGACTGGGAGACGCTTTATGCTGCCAAGCGCTCGTCGGCGACACGCAAGCGCGAGCGCCGGCAGCTGCGCGCGCTCGCCGACCACGGCGCGCTGGGTTTCGTCGACGTCCAAGACGCCGGCGAGCGAGCGCGCACGATCGCCACCCTGCTCGAGCAGAAATCGCGTGTCTTCGCGCGCATGGGCGTGGTCAACCCCTTCCTGAGCGCCGGGCATCGCGAGTTCTACCTCGCGGCGGCACGCGACCCGGCACTGCGCGACCTCGTCCATATCAGCCGGCTCGACGTGGGCAGCGAGATCGCTGCCGCCAGCGTCGGCCTTACGTTCCGCAGCTGCTACTATCTCATCCTTTCAAGCTACGATGGCGGCGAGATTGCGCGCCTGGGCCCCGGCCGGGCGCACCTGCACGAGCTCATGCGCTACGCCATTGCGCGACAATTTACCCGCTTCGATTTCACGGTGGGCGACGAGCCGTACAAGCGCGACTGGGCCGACAGCGAGCTTGCGCTGCATGACCATGTCGCGGCGGTCACGGCGCGGGGAGCGGCCGCCGCAGCGGCCATCGCGGTATTCCGGCGCGCCAAGCGCGCCATCAAGCAATCGCCAGGCCTGTGGCAGGCGTTTTGTCAGGCGCGCGCGCTCGCGCGATGGCACCGCGCGCGCTGAGGGACTACTGCTTCCAGACCTTGAACGCCTCTGCGAAGACGCGCTCGCCGGGGTTGCCCTTCTCGATCGCCAGAATGGCGCGCCGGTTGTTGTTGTACACCACCGGGATATCGAACCAGGCACGATCCTTGAGCAGCTGGAGATTGCGCTCCTTCTCGGGCTCGGCGCTGGAAAGCCCGATCAGGAACACCCCGTTGGTGACCTTGACGGCGAGCCCGGCAAGCGGCACGCCGCGCGTCTGCTCCGCCTGCTTCATCAGAATGCCGGGCACATTGGAGATGCCGCCGGCGGGGAAGTCAGGCGGTAACTTGAATACGATCTCGACCGTATGACTCGCCGGCAACGACTTGTCGGTGTTGCGGCGGAACGACCAGGTCATGGTGATCCTGCGCTCGGGCACCTCGACCTCTGCGCGCACTGCGAGATCGGCGGGTTGCCCGGGACCAGCGGTCACCGTCTCGGTGCGCCAGATGGCGGAGCCGACAAAGCGCTTGCCGTTGGGGTCGGCCGGATCCTCCTCATAGAGCACCACCTTCTGCGCGACCGCGGGACCGGCCGGGGTGCCCGGCTCGGTCGCAGAGCTCGACTGGCTGTTGGGCTCGATGCGGTCGGTGATCTTCGTGCGCGCATTGGAGGGGGACGGGGTCTCGCGCGCGGGCTCAACCGACGGCGCGCGCATCGAGCGGTAGAGGGCAAGCAGATTGGGCGGCCCCTGGCGCACCAGCACATAGATCCCGGCCAGCGCCATTGCAGCAACCGCAAGCCCGACAATCATGCCGAGGCTGGGCCGCCACGTGATCCGGTGTCGCGGCCGCGCCTCATCCTCCTCCCCCAGCACGGGAACGTGCGAGGCGCGAGGCCCTGCGGAGCCGTGGGCATCGTCCATCGGAAAGGACGATTCCAGCATCGGTTCCGAGAACTCATGGCCCCCATACGGCCTGTGCTCGGGCTCGCCTGGAGGCTCGCGTGCCGCCGGCGGCTCGGGCACGCGCGGCTCAAAGCGGTCGAAGGCCGCAGGTTCGCGCCGGTGTTCCTCCTCACGCAGCGCGGGCATGGCGTTCCCATCACGCGCGACGCGCGGGGGGAAAGGAGCATCGTTAGCGTCAAGATTGCGGGCTTCCCGGACTCCATCTTCCGACGACGGGCGCCACTCGGGGGCGGACCGCCGCAGCAGGTTGCGCATCGCCGAGCCATTTTCGGCGAGCGGTGGCTCCTTGGCGACGGGAGCGGAAGGGCGGGGCGTCGGTTTTGGCGGCGCCTGGGGCGGCGCTGCGGGCCTTGACGGCGGGGCCGGCTTGGCCGCCGGTGGCAGCGGCCGCCGCGGCGTATCCACTCGCATCTCGCCCGCCGGCGCCGGCGGGCTGACGTAGCGCCGTAGCGGTGGCGGTTGCTCGTCCAAATCCCTGGGGCGGCGGAGATCTACGCCGCGTTCGACCGCGCGCTCCTGGCGCGGCTCGACCGCGCGCTCCGCTGGCTGCGGCTCGGCGGGGCGGCCTTTCGTCGCCGGAGATGGGGGGCGGCTGGTCTCTACGAAATTGCGCGCCGACTCCGCCTCCACCTTGCGGATCGATTCCTCGAGCGCGAGGCGCTCGCGCGTGATGTCGGATTCGTCGAGTGAGGGGGTGAGCCCGCGCAGCTGGGCGAGCAAGGCTGCCCGCGCGCGCTCGTAGAGTGCGCGGCGATTCTCGCCGTTGTTCTTCTCGAGACCGGCGACGGCGCGTGCAATGAGCGGATAGTAATCTGCCATCGAAGCTCAGCTGTACATCAGTTCTCGAACGGGTTGTGCATCAGGATGGTATCCTCGCGCTCGGGGCTGGTTGAGAGCAGCGCCACCGGACAGCCCACGAGCTCCTCGATATGTCGCACATATTTGATCGCCTGCGCGGGAAGCTCGGCCCAGCTGCGCGCCTTCGCGGTCGCGGCCTGCCAGCCCTCGAACGTCTCATAGATCGGCTCGACCGCGGCCTGAGCGCGCTCGCTCGCGGGCAGATAATCGATCTCGCGACCGTCGAGCCGATAGGCCACGCATACCTTGAGCTCCGGCAGCCCGTCTAGAATGTCGAGCTTGGTCAGCGCGAGGCCGTTGATCCCGCTGCTGCGCACGGTCTGCCGCACCAGCACCGCGTCGAACCAGCCGCAACGCCTCGGGCGGCCGGTCACGGTGCCGAACTCGCGCCCGCGCTCGCCGATCAGGCGGCCGATCTCGTTTCGCTGCTCGGTCGGGAACGGCCCGTCCCCGACGCGGGTCGTATAGGCCTTGCAGATTCCAAGCACATAATCGATGGCGTTTGGCCCAAGCCCGGAGCCGGTCGCAGCCTGCGCGGCCACGGTGTTCGACGAGGTCACGAAGGGATAGGTCCCGTGATCGATGTCGAGGAGCGCGCCCTGTGCGCCCTCGAACAGGATGCGCTTGCCTTCGCGACGCTTGCGGTCGAGCAGAGACCACACCGAGTCCATGTACGGCAGCACGCGCGGAGCGATGCTCTCGAGCTGCTCCTGCACCGCCTCGGCGCAGACAGGCGCAATCCCCATCCCGCGGCGCAGCGCGTTGTGATGCACCAGCAGGCGCTCGATCTTGCGCTTGAGCGCCGGCGGCTCGGCCAGATCCATGACACGGATAGCACGCCGGCCCACCTTGTCCTCGTAGGCAGGCCCAATGCCGCGCCGCGTGGTGCCCACGCGAGTCAGGCCATCGCCCGATTCGCGAATGGCATCGAGCTCCTGGTGCAGCGGCAGGATCAACGTGGCGTTCTCGGCAACACGCAGGTTTTCCGGGGCAACATCGATTCCCTGACCCTTGAGCCTTTCGATCTCCTCGATCAGCGCACGTGGATCGATCACTACGCCATTGCCGATCACGGAGAGCTTCCCGCGTCGCACCACGCCCGAAGGCAGAAGCGACAGCTTGTAGGTGGCGCCATTGATGACCAGCGTGTGCCCGGCATTATGTCCGCCCTGAAAGCGCACGACGATGTCGGCCTGCTCGGAGAGCCAGTCAACGATCTTGCCCTTGCCCTCGTCTCCCCATTGGGAGCCAACCACGACCACATTGGCCATGCGGCATCTTTCCTGTGCGCGGCCGAGGCGAGGATCGTGTCGAGGCTACAATGGCTTACCCCAAATCTCGACCTCGACGCCATAGCGGATGCGCGCCCGCCAAGCAAGCGAGACGGCGTGACGCATGCCGCATCGCGCCGCAACTGCTCCAATGTGCGGATCCCAAAGCAACCCCTTACCGTTGCCCCTGGCCGCAGCACACTGGATGATTTGGCCCTCTCCAAGGCAATCTCGCGGCAAGATCGAGGCGAAGAGGGAGTGAGGGGCTCCTTGGGACGCGTGACCTGGGGCGAGGCATGGGGCGCGACACAAACGCGCGCGCATAAACACCTCAATCGGTACCGTCGCGAGAAAGATCGAATGTCGAGAAGCCCTCCTCGTTCTGCGGCCGCTCCAGCACGGCAGGATGGCGCAGCGTGCGTACGGTGTCGTTGTAGCCCGCGCGCCAGTGGTCGCGCATGCTCAACCGGGAGAACTCGTAGTCCTTGGAATCGCCCTCGTACTGCTTCGAGCGATAGATGAGGTGCACGAGATTTGTCACCTTGCGGGTGCTCTCCTCCCTGAGCACAGCGAATTCGGGGCTCTCGCGCAGATCGGCGGGAACCTGTTGCAGGAGCTTTGCCAGCAAATTGCGCAACCGCCGCAGCTGCCGTACGCGGTCGGAATTGGCGCGCGTACGGCTCGAATACTGGATCTCCTTCTCGCGCGTCATCACCTGCGCCATCGTGCGCGGATTTTCCCCGCGCGCATCCCAGAGATCAACCTGGAAGACGAGCGTGTCGCGCCGCGGCGCGTCAGCCATCACCCATTGCAACGGCGTGTTGGAGACAAGACCACCATCCCAGTAATGCTCGCCTTCAATCTCGACCGCCGGAAAGCCGGGCGGCAATGCCCCGCTCGCCATGATGTGCTCGGGTCCGATGGTGTGCGTCTGCGTATCAAAATAGACGAAATTGCCGGACCGCACATTCACCGCGCCGACGCTCAGCCGCATCCCGGCGGAATTGATGCGATCGAAATCGACCAACCGCTCGAGGGTTTGGCGAAGCGGCGTGGTGTCATAATAGCTGGTGGCTTCGGGGGTGCCGGCCGGCGCCAGCCACGGCGGCGCCAGGCGCGGCGAGAAGAACCCGCTCGCACCGGAGGCGATCGCAAAGCCTGCGCTGAGCTGATTCAGGGTGCTGCGCAGCGCGTCCCCGGTCGCAAAGAAGCGGCCGCATGTTGCTTCGATGCCCTGCCAGATCGGCGAGGTAGCGCCTTCCCAGAATTCTCGCAGCTTGTCGGCGCGGCTCTCCGGCGGATTGCCAACAATGATCGCCGTATTGATGGCGCCGATGGATATGCCGGCGACCCAGTCGGGATGCAGGTCAGCCTCCGCGAGCGCCTCGTAGACTCCGGCCTGATAGGCCCCTAGCGCTCCGCCGCCTTGCAGGACAAGCGCAATCTGCTCGAAGTCCGGCCGCGGCCGCTTCCGGTGGGTCTTGTTCTTTGCTCGCGCTTCTACGGTAGACATGCGACGGGCTCCTCACATGACGAGTGTCCGGTGTGGCGCATGCGACGTTGCCGCGAGCATTGCCGCCGGGAGCCCGAAGGAGTCAATACGCGATATTTACGGCTTGCCCGAGTAAACGCGCGGTAGCGCCCTGCGCTTCGCCAAACTAAAATCAGGCGCAGTGATTCGCGTCAGCGTGAACGGCCGGCTGCCCACGGCGGGAGCGTAGGTCTGTTCCAGTGGCTTGATCGAGGGCCAGTCGACGCAGCAGGCGGCGCATTCCCGTCAAGTATTGGCACGGTCTTTGCTTGAACGCCAGCGGATGCGTCCATTGCCGCGTGTCGTCAGCAGATTTCCGACTGCAGCCTGGAGGCCCGATATGTGGAATCTTGCCCGCACCTTGTCTGTTGCATTGTTTGCCGCGCTCGCCGGCACGGCGATTGCTGCTCTCGTCGCACCAGGGGGGAATGCCATCGCGCAGGAGCATCGCCACCATCCGCCGCAGGACATGCCGCTGCATGAGAAGTTTTATTCGACGTGGTTCATGCCGGACGAGCCGACGAAATCCTGTTGCAACATGGCCGACTGCTATCCGACCACGGTGCAGTATCACGATGGCCAGTGGTGGGCGATGCGGCGCGAGGACCAAAAATACATCCCGATCCCGTGGAAGAAGGTCGAGATCAACCGCGACAATCCCGACGGCCGCAGCCATTTGTGCGCGCCGCCGCCTTCTTCGAGCCACGCACCCAACACGGTTTTCTGCTTCGCTCTAGGCGGCGGGATCTAGCGCATCGCTTCCTTGAAGCTTGTCATTCCGGGGCGCCACGAAGTGACGTGGCGAACCCGGAATGACGATGTGTATGATTGCTTTGCCGTGCTGCTCATTTGGCGATGTAGCTGCGGTGCAGCCAGGCATCGGGGGGAGCAGCAGCAGGACGCGATTCAAGCGACATGACCCGCGGACTCTCTTTGACCCGCACGCGCGTGCGCTCGCCGGCGGGCGCCTCAACCGTTCGCGCTGTCGCTGTGGGGGCGACGAACTCGGTGGCAGCGGCAGCCGGCGGCGGCGGCTCGTTGCCGCCGCCAAGCTCGGCAATCGCCTCGGTGATGCTCGCGCGCAGGAGCTTGGGCCACATCTTCCGGAACAGGCCGTTGGAAGGATAGATATCGCCGCTGTTCACCTTGCCGTTGATGGCAAAGACATAGCCGACGATGTCGTCAGCGTGCTCGGCGAGCGGCTCAAGCGCCGCGAGATACTCGGCCTGCTCGCGCTCGAGGCGCCCGTTCTCCAGCGACAGCTGCAGGCTCGTGCGCGAGCGCGCCGCCGCCACCTCGGTGCCGAGGTTGCTCGACAGCCGGTCCTGGATCCTCGATACGCTCTTCCATACTTCCTGCTGACGCGAGGGCGGCGCGCCCTCGGGCGGACGCGCGCCGACCCCTGCCAATTCGAGCTTGGTCTGCCGCGAGGGCACCAGCGCGTTGGAAAGCGAGAACATGCGCACGTCCTCGCCGGCGCGCGCCGACCAGCGGCCGCTCTCGACGCAAAACGAGGCGACCGAGGTCGCGCCGGAGCGCGGCGGCAGCAGCAGGCTGACGCTGAGCACACGATCCTGCTGGCCGCCCTTTACGATGTCACCGGCCTGGATAAAGACCTCCTCATCGCCGACGTTCTCGACCTGCAGCTCGTTGACGCGACCGATCTCGCGTACTTCGACGGCTTTCCTGGCCATGGCCTCCTGCAAGGTGAGCGGCACGGGCCCGCCGCGGGACGTTCCATGCACGAGATAGATCGCGAGGTTGCGGTGGGTGACCGGGTCGGAGAGGCGGTAAGCGTCCGGATTGTCGGTCTCGGCACGGACTGCGCTCTGCAGCAGACAGGACGAGACCAGGACAGCCAGGATCTTCCATGGCACAGCCATGACGTGGCTCCTTGTTATCGGCGCGGCGGACAAGCGGGGTCGCTCGCCCGGCTGGTTGCGCCGGCGGGGTGCTGAACCGTTAGACGGCCGCGCAAAAATTTTGCCGCGCACGGCGGGCTGCCCGGCAAGCGCCTGCAATCTCGCCGCCTTCATCCATGATGCTCCCAGTGAGCTTGACGGGACAGCCGTGACCGCCCCTTTCGATCCGGATCAGACAACGCTGGCAGCCGCATTGCGCGGCGACGCCGGCGCCGCGGCGGCCCTGACGCGCGCCGCAGCCGATCTGACATGGAGCGCCTGCGCATGCGTCACGCGCTCCGATGCCGAGGCCGAGGAAGCGTTTCACGAGGTGATGGCAGGTCTGCGCGCCGACGGCTTCGTGCGGCTCAAGGGCTATGACGGTCGGGCCGGGGTGCGGGTCTACATGGCGCTCGTGGTGCGCGATCTGCTGGCGGAGCGCGCGATCAGGTTCCTCGCGCTCGACGCCACGCGTGGCTGGCGTGCATTCGAGGCCTTCTTCGCCGAGGACATGCGGCGCATGATCGCCCGCATGCTGCCGGGGAACGACCATCATCAGGACCGGCAGGACGCCTATCAATCCGTGTGCGAGGCGCTGCTGCAGAACGATCTGCAGCGGCTGCGCGCCTATGGCGGGCGCGGGAGCCCATCGGGCTTCATCCTGCACGTGATCGAGAACCTGATCATCGACTACGTACGTACCGTCCTGCCGCGGCGGCGCCTGCCGGTCTCGATTGCGCGCCTTACCGAGCTCGATCGCTCGGTGTTCCGCCTGTTGTATTGGGAGCGCATCGCACCTGATCCAGCAATCCTGCTTGGCCATCTGGCGGCCAGCAAGCCGCCGCCAACCCTGACTGCGCTTGCGGAGACGATTGCCCGTGTGCGCGCGGCACTCCCGCACGGCTATGCGGCGCAGTGCCGGAAACAGAGCATCGACATCTCGGCAGCCGACGCGCTGATGCCCGCGGCGGGTGCGGAGGATTTTGCCGTGGCCACCCCGGAGGAGCAGCTCGTGAACAGCCAGGCGGGGCGCCTGCTCGAACAGGCGGTATCGGCATTGCAACGGGCGCTGCCTCGGCTCGAGCCGACCGAGCGCCTGTATGTGCAACTGGCGCTCGCGGGGCTGCCGGCGCGCAAGATCGCCCCGCTCATGGGCTTGCCGGTTGCAAGCGTGCACAAGCTGGCGCAAAGGGTGAAAGGCCGACTGCGCGAGGAGGTCGGCGGCGAGGAAGCGGTCAAGAAATGGAGGCTGTCCGTCTGACTGATGGACAGGAGCATTCGAAGGTGGAACGCAACGACATTGCCGCCCTGCTGGACGCGCTCTGCGAGCATCCGCTGGCCGACGGTGACGCCGAGCCCTCGCCGGAGCTGGCCGCACTGCGCCGCGAGGCAGCGAAGGTGCTGATGCAGGCCGGCGCAGCCCCTTCGGATACGCGCGCTATCGTTGATCCCGACCGGCTGAGAGCGGCGCTTGCGGCCCTGTTGTCGGATGCCGACACGGAGGGCGCGCATCGCACGGTCGAGGAGGCGATGCTCAACTCCGCTGCAGCGCGGCTCGACGCGCAGTCGGCGCTTGCCTTTCTCGAAGCGGTCGCGCAATCGCCCCGATCCGCCCCGGCCCATCTGGTCGACCAGGTGCTCGCGCCCGATAAGGCCCGAACGACAGGCTCAGTCGATCAACGCGGGCACGCGACAATTGCAAATGTTTGGCGGCTGGTGGCAAGCGGGTCATGGGCGGCGCGGCGCTGGCGCGTGGCGGCCGCCAGCGCGCTGCTGGTGATCGCGGGCAGCGCGTCCGTGTACCGGATGCAAACGAGCCCGCCGGTCGAGAACGATGCGCCGCTGCCGGCAGCGAGAGCGCTGGACAAATCGGCGACCCGCACCGAGGCGCCGGCCGCGCCGCAGCCGGAGCTTGCAACGGCGAAAGCGTGCGAGCCGCACGGCACAGCCGGCGAAGTGCGGTTGGCAAGAAGCAAGGAGTCCCCCGAGCCAGCGAGGCCGGCAAGCGCGGCGGCCATTCCCGACTGCACGCCCAGTGCTGGACCGGATCCCGAAGCCATCGAGGCGCTTGGCACACGCGCGCGGGTCGATGCCGCGCGCCGGGCGGCGGCCGCGCGCAAGGACGCCAAGCGGCCGCCGCCGAGCGGCTCGACGCTGTTCGGAGCGAGCGATCGCGACAGCCCCGCAACCCGCACCGCACCCGCCGCGCCCGCCGCAGCCGCGCCCACGCCGCGCTAGCCTCTGATGACAGAGAGAGCTGAAATGCCGCGATACCGGCGTTGCGCCATGCTATTCGCACTCCTCGCCTGCGCTGCCGCGGCATGGGCGCAGGACTGGCCGAACAAGCCGATCCGGGCGGTTGTTCCCTACAGCGCCGGCAGTGCCTCCGATATCCTTCCGCGCACCGTTTTTGCCGTCGCCGAGAAAGGCCTCGGGCAACCGGTCGTCGTGGAGAACCGCGCCGGCGGCGGAAGCATCATCGGCACAGCGGCCGTCGCCAAGGCGCCGCCCGACGGCTACACGATCCTTTCGACCTCCTCGGCCTTCACCATTGTGCCAGTGACCGTTGCCAATCCGGGTTACGATGCGTTGCGCGATTTCGTCCCGGTGATCCCGCTCGCCAACATGGCCAACGTGCTGGTCGTATCTCCGGACAAGGGAATAAAGACGCTGCGCGATCTCGTCGCCTATGCGCGCGCCCATCCCGCAGCCATGAACTACGTCACCATCGGCACCGGCACCGCCGCTCATCTGAACTCCGAGCGTTTTCGGCTCAGCGCACACTTCGAGGCGCAGCCGGTTGCGTACAAGGGCTCGCCCGAAGGCCTGCTCGACGTCATGACCGGACGGGTCGATTTCTATTTCAGCCCGCTCCTGCCCGCCCTTCCCATGATCCGTTCGGGCAGCCTCGCGGCACTTGCGGTGAGCAGCACGATGCGTGATCCGCTCCTGCCCGACGTGCCCACAACGGTGGAGCTCGGCTTTGCGCATTCCGAGTACAATTTCTGGTTCGGCGTGTTCGCGCCGGCGCAGACGCCCGACTCCATCGTCAGCCGGCTGCATGACGAGATCGCGCGGGCGCTTGACGATGGGGGCGTAAAAGAGAAGCTAGGCGCACTCGGCGTGCAGCCGATGCCCATGACGGCATCCGAGTTTGCAGCCTACGTGCGGCGTGAGCTCGAGCAGAACCGGGCGCTTGCCATAGCGGCCGGCATCAAGGCCGAGTAATAATAATACAAGGCTGCGGCCTTTCTTCAGGCGAGCCAGCCCTCCTCATCCAGCGCGTTGAGCATCACGAGCTGCACGTTAGTGTGGCTTCCTTCGCCACCGTCCAGGGCTCCGATCGCGAGATGCCAGCGCAACGTATTGCGCCGCTCCGCATCGAGGTGCCTATCCACAAAATTCCTCGCTGCCTCGATGGAATCGATCCTGGAAGGGAATGGAGGTGATGTCCCGGGCGGCGATTTCAGCTTGATCGGCTGGAACGGCAGCTGCGCCATATCGATCGTCTCCGTTCTGAATGAAGGAAAACCGTACGCAGCAATTGTGACAAAGAATGAGCAGGTTTGCGCAGAGGTGTTGGCACGGTGGTTCGGTGCTACCGTCGAAGCGGAAGAATGAGTATCGCACTACCGCAAAGCGCGCGATACGTGCATGCAACTCGAGCTGACAGACGCAGCGAAAGCTAAGGCTCGCAGCGCAAGGGAGCTGATAGGGTGGGGCTTCGAACATGGTCGCAGCGGTAGCATGAAGCTGAGCACCGATCGTATCCTGACCACACATGTCGGCAGCCTGCCGCGACCGAATGATCTCTTCGAGCTGATGCTGGCGCGAATGGATGGCAAGCCGGTCGATGAGACGACCTATGCGGCGCACGTGCGCGAAGCGGTCGCAAGCAGCGTCAGGCAGCAGGCGGCGACGGGGCTCGACATCGTGAGCGACGGCGAGATGGGAAAGCCGAGCTTCATCACCTATGCGGCTCAGCGCCTCTCCGGGCTCGAGCAGCGCGCTGGCTCGCGCCCGAGCCCGTTCGCCGACACGCGCGAGACGCGCGACTTTCCCGAGTACTATCAGTCCGCCATCGCGCAGCAGGTGAGCGCCCGGCGCCGGCGCGCGCTCACGGTCTGCACCGGGCCGATCGCATACCGCGGCGGCGCGCAGCTTGCGGCCGAGCTCGACACGCTGCGCTCCGCGCTCGAAGCGTCGACGTCGTCGAGGCATTCGTGCCGGCCATTGCACCCTCGAATATCGAGACCACCACGCCCAATGAGTACTATCCGACGGAAGAGGCCTATGTGTTCGCGATCGCAGAGGCCATGCGCGAGGAATACAGGGCCATCGTCGACGCCGGCTTCCTGCTGCAGATCGACGATCCCTTCCTTGTCACCTATTACATCATGCGGCCGCACCTGAGCATCGCCGACTGTCGCAAATGGGCGGAGCTGCGAGTTGCGGCGCTCAACGCGGCAACTGAGGGAATTCCGCCCGAGCGCATCCGCTTTCATACCTGCTACAGCATCAACATGGGTCCGCGCGTCCACGACATGGCACTTGCCGACATGATCGATATCATCCTCAAGGTGCGCGCCGGCGCCTACTCGTTCGAGGCCGCGAACCCGCGCCATGAGCACGAGTGGGAGGAGTGGGGCCGGGTCAAGCTGCCCGATGACAAGGCGCTCATTCCCGGCGTGATCACGCAGTCAACGGTCCTGGTCGAGCATCCCGAGCTGGTGGCGCAGCGCATATCGCGCTTTGCCGATATCGTCGGCCGCGAGCGCGTGCTCGCCGGCGCCGATTGCGGGTTTGCCTCCTTCGCTGGATCGAACGAGGTGCATCCCTCGATCGTCTGGGCGAAATTGGCCGCTCTGGTCGAAGGCGCCCGCATCGCGAGCAGACGCCTGTGGCCACGAGCGTGAGGTTCCCTCGTGCTGAGACCTGTAGCCCGGATGGAGCACAGCGACATCCGGGTCCGGCGTGCTCAGGCGACAGCGGTCGCCTTCTGCGGCTGCGGCATGGGATATTCCGCGGCATTGAGCAGACGCATTCCCTGTTCGTGTCGCTGTTTCCGAACTGGCTCGGACAAACCCAGCCGCGCGCGGTGGAGATCGAGGGCGACATGCTCCATTTGAGCTCCACAACGCCGATCATGTCCGGAGGAAAGAAAACAATGTCCTATCTCTCCTGGAAGCGGGCCGAGCCTAACGTTTAGCTCTGGCATCAGTATTTGCGTAGACACAGCAAAAAAATTCATACAGACCAGTTTCTATTGTCTCTCCCCTGGCCTGAGCTAATTCAGCGGCTCCGGGAACTGTGCGCTTTCCCACCTCGCATCACACTACGCCGGCGACTGGACTTTGTTTCAGTACTCCGACGTCTTCGGCCTCTTCGATTGACATCTTTCGCGGCAGGAAATGGATCAACAGGGCGCCGATGACCATTGCTGCGGCCATGAGATAGAGGCCAATGTCGAGCCGGCCGGTAGCTTCCTTTGCCAGCCCCAACACATAAGGAGCGACGTATCCACCTATGTTGCCGACCGTTGCCATCAGCGCGAGGCCAGCAGCGGCGGCGGCTCCGGTCAAAAGCGCACTGGGCAGGACCCAAAGAACCGTAATGGATGCCAAGGCTCCGGCGAGTCCCAGCGAGAGACTAGCAAGGGCCAGGGCAGGCACGTTGGCCAGCAAGACCTCGCCTACGAGACCAACAGCGCCGATGGCGGCACACACGATGATGTGCCACCTGCGCTCGCGTGTGCGGTCAGAACTGCGGCCTACGATAATCATCGCGACGCAGGAGACGGCAAAGGGAATGCTGGTCACCAGGCCGTTGAGGAAGACGTCCTGCACGCCCAAATCCTTGACGATCTGCGGCAACCAGAAAGAGATGCCGTAAATACCACCGAGCAGCGTGAAGTTGGTGATCGCCAGGATCCAGAGTCGTGGGCTCGAAAGCGCATCGACGAGTCGATGCCCGTGGCCCATCGCGCGATGAGTGGCTTCCTCCTGTTCAAGCGTCGGAACAATGTTGTTGCGTTCGTTTGCGGTGAGCCATTTCGCATCCTTGGGTCCGTTGCTGAGATAAAAGTAGGTCGCGATGCCGCCAAT
>Ga0306925_10001360_pt1 | contig 19905 bp, 17 predicted proteins | sample flu12Cox44000176_FD_203755 | JGI IMG/M metagenome (GOLD analysis project Ga0306925, IMG submission 203755) | Lab enrichment of tropical soil microbial communities from Luquillo Experimental Forest, Puerto Rico - flux8day.12C.oxic.44.000.176 (v2)... | ecosystem: Environmental > Terrestrial >... | reverse complement strand
GCACCCGGGCATCGCCCTTCGAGGCGCGGCTTTGCGGCGCACTTCAGGGTGACGGATTACTGGTTACTCGCTCTTGCCGCCGAGCTGCTTGAGCTTCGCAAACACCGCGCTGACGTCGAGCTCGTCGGGCTTCTTCTCGTCGGCCGGGGCGGGCTCCGGCTCTTCCTTCGGCGCGGTGGTGACGGAAGCCGGCAACAGCGTCGCGCCCTGGGCCTCGATCGGGATCGGCTTCTCCTTGGCGGCGCGGTGCACTTCGAGATCGAGATCGATCTGCGAGCACAGCCCGAGCGTCACCGGATCGAGTGGCGTCAGCGACGCCGAGTTCCAGTGGGTGCGCTCGCGGATCGCCTGGATGGTCGACTTTGTCGTGCCAACCAGTCGCATGATCTGGCTGTCCTTGAGCTCCGGGTGATTGCGCACGAGCCACAGGATGGCGTTGGGCCGGTCCTGGCGGCGCGACACCGGCGTGTAGCGCGGGCCTTTCTTCGGCTTGGCCTCCGGCAGCCGCACCTTCGGGTCGGCGAGGTGCAGCCTGTGATTCGGATCGGCCTCGGCGGCGGCGATCTCCTCGCGGGTCAGTTGCCCGGTCAGGATCGGGTCGAGACCCTTGATGCCCTGCGCCGCATCGCCGTCGGCAATGGCTTTGACCTCCAGCGGATGCAAGTGGCACAGCTCGGCGATCTGGTCGAACGACAGCGAGGTATTGTCGACCAGCCACACGGCGGTTGCTTTCGGCATCAACGGCGTGGCCGTCATTGTAAGTCTCCTTAAGTAAATCTCCCCTGTGCTCCGCCCGCCCTCCGGGCGAAGCCAACGTCATCAGGGATGACTGGAAAGTGACCAGAATATAGGCGGCGCGCCGGCTTGGCGCAACCGGCTGGGGAGGGCGGTAATGTCACGCCCCAGGGCGTATCACCCCTTAAATTGCACGGTTGGCATTTGAGCGCAGAGAGAATTTGAACTTAAGGACGGCCCTTCTTGGGGCCGCCGCCTACGGCGGTGCGCCATAGCCCGTTGTTTACGACGGGCGTTCTTCGAACGCCCTATGGCGCATCCTTGACTTCAAGTTCTCTCTGCGCTGCGGTCTGCCGCGCAAATTAAGGGCAGCTGGCTGCCGGAGCAGCCTGCTGTACAAGGAAAAACCATGGCTATCGGCCTTTATCCTCGCGGGGTCGTCGCCCTCGCTTTGGCGCTCTTCGCCGCAGCCGCCCCCGCCCAAGCCGTCGACTTCCCCAGCCGGCCCATGCGTTTCATCGTGCCGTTCGCCGCCGGTGGCGGTGTCGACATCGTCGCGCGTCTGATCGCGCCGAAGCTTTCCGAGATCTGGGGTCAGGCGGTGGTGGTCGAGAACAAGACCGGCGCGCTCGGCGCCGTTGCCAGCGACTATGTCGCGCACCAGCCGGCCGACGGCTACACGCTCTTGATCGGCGTCGCCGGCAGTCACGCCATCGCGCAATATCTCAATCCCAAGCTGACTTACGATCCGGTGCGCGATTTCGTCGGTGTCACGCTGCTGACGTCGTCGCCGCTGATCTGTCTTGTCGCGCCGTCGTCGCAGTTCCACAGCATCGAGGCGCTGATCGACTACGCCAAGACGACGCCGGTGTCGTTCGGCAGCCCCGGTGTCGGCTCGCAGATGCATCTGCTCGGCGAACTATTCAACATGAACTACGGCACGCAATTTCAGCATGTCGCCTATCGCGGCGTGGCGCCGGCGATGCAGGATCTGCTCGGCGGCCACATTCCGATGGCGATGGGCGAAATGGGCTCGGCGAAGCCATTGGTCGCGTCCGGGCAGTTGCGCGCGCTCGCCGTCACGGGCGCGGCGCGCAACGCGAGCGTTCCCGACGTGCCGACCTTTGCCGAAGCGGGTTTCCCCGGCTTCGAGGTCAACAGCTGGTTCGCATTGTTCGCACCGACGGGAACGCCGAAGCCCATCGTCGACAAGATCGCTGCCGACGTCACCAAGGTGGTGCGCGATCCGGCGCTGACCGCTCGCTTCGCCGAGGACGGCTGGGTCGCCGGCGGCGGCACGCCGGAGGAATTCACCGCGCTATGGATGCGGACCGCGAAGGAGTTCGGCGCCGTCGTGCAGCGGCGCCACATCACCGTCGAACAATAAAACGCCGGAGGAAGTACCATGGCCCAAAAGATGACTAAAGCGCTTGACAGCAAAGTGGCCATCGTCACCGGCGCCGGGCGCGGGCTCGGCCGCGAGATGACGCTCGGCTTGCTCGACGCCGGCGTCCGCGTCGCCGCGGTCGAGATCGATGCGCCGGTGCTGGAGGAAGTCGAAAGCCTTGCCGACGAGCGGGGCACGCGCGATCGCCTGAACGGTATCGTCGCCGACGTCACCGCCGATGAGAGCGCGCCGAAGATCGTGCGCGCCACTACCGAGGCCTTCGGCCGGCTCGACGTCCTCGTCAACAATGCCGGCACCAGCCCTGGCTTGCTGCGGGCCGAAGGCGCGCCGCCCGGAAGATTCTGGGAGGTGTCGCCGGCAGAATTCCGTCGGGTCATCGATGTCAACGTCGTTGGCGCCTTTCTGATGACGCGCGCGGCGCTGCCGACCATGTTCAAGCAGCGCTGGGGCCGCATCATCAACGTCACCACCAGTCTCGACACGATGTGGCGCGCCCTGATGCAGCCCTACGGCGGCTCCAAGGCCGCCAACGAGGCGCATCTGTGTGCGCTGGCGGCGGAGCTCGAAGGCACCGGCGTCACCGCCAACGTGCTGGTGCCGGGCGGCGCCGCCAACACGCGGATGGTCTCGCGGGTCCAGGAGGCCGACCGCGCTAAGCTCATCGATCCGAAAGTGATGGTCGTGCCGCTGATCTGGCTCGCCTCGAACGCATCCGACGGCATCAACGGCCAGCGCTTCATCGCCATGCGCTGGGACAAGTCGCTGCCTCAGGCGGAAGCGGCGAAGAAGGCCGGCGCGCCGATGGCGTGGCAGCAGCTCGGCCGTCAGGCGATCATGCCGGAGGGCATGCGCTAGATTGATTTCGCGATCGACGGGGCAGCGCGACCACGCGTCTATTTCGCCACCCGGCCCTTCACCGCATTGGCAAACGCCTGGTAGGTGATGGTGCCGTCGTCGGCGATCGGCAATTGCGCGCGCAAGTGTGCTTTGAGCTGCTCGGTCTCCGCCGGCGACATCTTGGCGAGCACTTGCCCGGCCGGTCCGACCGGCACGAGATTCGACTGACAGAAATCGTCGAAGCTCGTGAAATTGACCTCGATATGGACGACGCGGATTTCGACCGCTTGCAGTCCGGCGCCTTGCCAGAGCGACTGCATGGTGTCGCGCCGCGCGGCGGTCTCGCTGATGCGGGAATACTCCTTGCCCATGGCTTTCAGCGCGCGGCCGATCGGAGCGAGGTGCAGGCCGCCGCCTTCGACATCCCACATGTAGGTGGCGACGAGGCCGCCGGGCCGCACCACGCGGGCCATCTCGGCGACGGCCTTGGCCGGATCGGGCACGAAGGTGATGACCAGCGCCATGGCGGCGGCATCGAAGCTGTTGTCAGCGAAAGGCAGCGCCTGCGCGTCGCCGATGCGAAATTGCGCGAGCTTTGCCGCCGGTCGCGTGCGGGCAAAGGCAAGCTGCCCTTCCGACGGGTCGATGGCGTCGACTGCGCGCGGCGCGCAGCGCGCGATCAACTCTTCGGTGAAGGCGCCGTTGCCGCAGCCGACCTCGACCCAATGCAGCCCCTTCGGCGCGTCGAGCCAATCGAGGAATTGCACGGCGACACGCTTGCTCCAGCGGCCCATCATCCGCTCGTAGGTCTTGCCGTCGGAGAACATTTGGCCAGCGTCACTCATGGCAGTCCTGCTGTGCGGGTTAAGTCGGCCGGGCGCTGTTGCCTCGGCCGCCGGATTGTATTTTGCTGCCCACGCCTTTGTCACGCAGCGGGATGACACCCATGGATTTCGGCTTCAGCGAAGAACAACGATTATTGCGCGACAGCGTGCGCAAGCTCTTGCAGAAGCACGCGCCACCCGAATATGTGCGCCAGCACGACCGCGAGCGCACTTATCCCGAGGAATTGTTCCAGGCCTTCGCCGAAGCCGGCCTGCTCGGCCTGCCGTTCCCCGAGGAATACGGCGGCGCGGGCGGCACGCTGATGGACATGGTCATCGTCGCCGAAGAGATCGCCCGCGTCTCCGCCGACCTGGTGATGGCCTATACGGGCGGCATCTTCTGCGGGCTCAACCTCGTGCGCATGGCATCCGAGGAGCAGAAGCGCCATTGGCTGCCCCAGTTCATCGCCGGCAAGATCAAGTTCTCGATCTCCATGTCGGAGCCCGACGCCGGCTCTGACATCGGTGCCATGCGCACCAGCGCGGTCAAGGACGGCAACGAATGGGTGATCGACGGCCAGAAGATCTGGGCGTCGACCGCCGGCGCCAAGAACAATGTCATTAATCTCTATGTGAAGACCGATCCGAAGGCGCACTACCGGCAAGGCCTGTCGCTGTTCCTGGTCGACAACGACACGCCGGGGCTGACGTTGCGCAAGCTCGATATGCTCGGCCGCCGCTCAACCGGCACCTATGAGCTCACCTTCGACAAGGTGCGCGTGCCGCCGGATCGCCTGGTCGGCGGCGAGAACAAGGGCTGGGACTGCGTCATGTCGGGGCTGCAGGTCGAGCGCGCCACCTCGTCGGCCGGCAATGTCGGCGCGGCGCAGGCCGTGGTCGATCTCGCCGTGCAATACGCCAAGGACCGCAAGCAATTCGGCCGGCCGATCGGCAGCAACCAGGCGATCGCGCATCTGCTCGCCGACATGCAGACCGAGGTCGAAGCCGCGCGCTGCCTGATGTGGCGCGCCGCGTGGCTCGTTTCGACCGGGCAGAACGCGCTGCGCGAGATCACCATAGCGAAGCTGTTCACGTCGGAGACCTACGTGAAGATCGCAAGCCAGGGCATGCAGGTGCTCGGCGGCTTCGGCTATTCGTCGGAGTTCGACATGGAGCGCCACTTCCGCGACTCCCGCGCCGCGACGATCGCGGCCGGCACGTCGCAGATCCAGCGCAATCTCATCGCCAATCTGATGGGGCTGAAGGTGCAGTAGAGGCAAACCGTCACCCTGAGGTGCGAGCAAAGCGAGCCTCGAAGGGCGGCGGCCCGGGCATCTGAGCAGCATCCTTCGAGGCCCGCGCTGCGCGCGGGCACCTCAGGATGACGAGTCAATATTCAGTTCACCCCACTTTCGGCCCAACATAATGCGACGCCGGGCGGATCATGCGGCCGATTGCGCGCTGCTCGAGCGCGTGCGCGATCCAGCCGGCGCTGCGGGTGATGGCGAACACCGCGGTGAAGGCCTGACGCGGGAAGCCGACGGCGTCGAGCAGCAAGGCCGCCATCACTTCCACGTTGGCCGGAAGATGCCGGCCTGGTTTCACGCACGCGGCGACGGCGGCGACGCGTTGCTCGAGATGTGAGGCGAACTCCAGCCGTGCCGCGGCCTGGCCCGTGCGCTGCAGCACTGCGCGCATCGCCGCGGCGCGCGGATCGTTGCCTCGAAATACGCGATGGCCGAAGCCGGCGATGCGTTCGCCCGATTGAAGCTTGCGTTCGATCCAGCCGTCGAGGTTTTCGGCTGCCGCAGCAGCGTCGAGCATGTCGAGCGTCGGGCCCGGCGCGCCGCCGTGCAGCGGTCCGGTGAACGAGCACCAGGCCGCGAGCACGGCGGACGAAAGACTCGCGCGTGTCGATGCCACGGTGCGGGCGGTGAAGGTGGCCGGGCCCATACCGCTTTCGGCCATGGCGGCGAAGTAAGTATCGAGCGCGCGAGCTTTCGCTTCGTCCGGCAGCGCACCCTGCAGCATGCGCAACACGTCGGTCGCGACCGGCAGCGCGGGATCGGGCGGCAGCGGCGTTGCGCCCACGCCGGCGCGCAAGACCGCGGGAACGCAGACCGCGAACGTCGCTTGGATCGCGGCCGGCGCGCTGTCGTCCGGCAACAGCGCAAGCGCGATGCGGATTGCACCGTCGAGCGTTTGTCGCGTTGCGACCGGCAGCCAAGTATCGATGGTGCTGAAAACCTGCTGCCGCGCCGCGCCGAGCGCCTGCGTCACGCCGGCACGCGAGAGCCCGTGGCCGGCGAAGCTCTCCCACAACAGCGCGACCGTGCCCTCGAAGCCGAATTGCCCGACAAGGTCCGGGATCGGCCGGCCGCGCACCCAGAGCATACCGCCCTGCTGGTCGGCATGGCTCAGCACGGTTTCCGCGACGACGACGCCTTCGAGGCCGGGCCGCAAGCTGGAGGTCACGTCACTCCGCTGCCTTCTGCGCGCCTGCGCTCGCATGGATCGCGGCCCACACGCGCGATGGCGTCGCCGGCATGTCGATGTGTTCGATGCCGAGCGGCTTGAGCGCATCGAGGATAGCGCCGATCACCGCGGGCGGCGCGCCGGTGGCGCCGGCTTCGCCCGCACCCTTGACGCCGAGCGGATTGGTGCGCGCCGGCACTTCGGTCAGTTCCGACTGCAGGTCGGGAAAATCCACCGCGCGCGGCATGGCGTAGTCCTGGAAGCTGCCGGTCAGCAGCTGGCCGTCTTTGTCAAAGACAATTGCTTCCATCAGCGCCTGGCCGACGCCTTGCGCCACGCCGCCGTGGATTTGGCCTTCGCATAGCAGGTGATTCATGATCTTGCCGACGTCGTCGACCGCGGCGTAACGCGCGAGCGTCACCTCGCCGGTCTCCGGATCGACCTCGACCTCGCAGACATGGCAGCCGTTCGGATAATTCGGCGGCTCGGCGGCAAAGCGGCCCGACGCTTCGAGGCCGACATCGAACTGCGCCGGCAGCATCGCCGGGCGGTAGAACGCCTTCGCCACGTCGGTGAGCGGAATGGCGCGGTCCGTCCCGACGATGCCGAACTTGCCGTCCTTGAACTCGATGTCGCCAGCGGCGGCTTCCAGCATCATCGCCGCCATGGGCTTTGCCTTCTCGATGATGCTGTCGGCGGCGATCTTTAGCGCATTGCCGCCAACATGCATGCTGCGCGAGCCGTAGGAGCCGCGGCCGATCGGCACCGCGTCGGTGTCGCCCTGCACGAAGCGGATGTTCTCGAATGGCACGCCGAGCCATTCGGTCACCATCTGCGCGTAGACGGTGGCGTGGCCCTGACCGTGCGAGTGGGTGCCGGCGAGAATCGTGAGCATGCCGCTCGGATCGAAGCGCAGCACCATGCGGTCGTTGAACACGGCGGCTTCTTCGAGAAAATAGCCGATGCCGCGGCCACGCAGCTTGCCGCGCTTCTTCGACTCGGCGGCGCGCTTGCCGAAGCCACTCCAGTCGGCGACTTTCAGGCACTCGTCCATGACGTGGACGAAATCGCCGGAATCGTAGGTGATGCCGGTCTGGATCTTGTGCGGCATGGCGGCGACCGGAATGAAATTGCGGCGCCTGATCTCGATCGTATCGATGCCGACAATCTTCGCCGCGCGGTCGAGCAATTGCTCGATCAGATAAGTTGCCTCGGGCCGCCCGGCGCCGCGATAGGGCGCGAGCGGGATGGTGTTGGTGAACACCGCCTTGCCGACGCAATGCACCGCCGGGACCTGATAGACGCCGGGCGCAAGCCGCATGGCGAACAGCGGCACCACCATGGAGGCGCCGAACACGTGCGAGCCCATGGCGTGCAGCGCGTGGACGCGCAGCCCCAAAACCTTACCGCGCTCGTCGATGGCGAGTTCGCCGGTGACCACCTGGTCGCGGCCTTGGGAGTCGCCGAGCAGCGCCTCCGAACGCGTCGATACCCATTTCACCGGCCGTCCGCCGACCCGGCGCGACGCCCAGACCACGAGGGCGTCCTCCGGATAGCCGCCGTGCTTCATGCCGAAGCCGCCGCCGACGTCGGGCGAGATGACGCGAAGTTTTGTCTCGGAGACTTTCAGCACCTGGCCGGCGACCGCGGAGCGGGTGCCGTGCGGATTCTGCGACGTCGAATAGAGCTCGTAATTGTCGCCGTCGGGGTGGTAATGGCCGATGGCGGCGCGCGGCTCGATCGAGTTGGCGGTGATACGCGAATTGGTGAGCTTCAGGGTGACGACGTGCTTGGCATTGGCGAACGCGGCATCGGTCGCGTCCTTGTTGCCCATCATCAGCGTGAACGACACGTTGTTCGGCGCCTCGTCCCAGATCGCCGGCGCTCCGGGCTTCACCGCGTCCTCGACATTGATCACCGCCGGCAGCGGCTCGTAATCGATCTCGATCAATTCGGCGGCGCTGCGCGCGGCCGCCGCGGTCTCGGCGATGACGAAGGCGACGCGGTCGCCGACCGCGCGCACCTTGTCGGCGACCAGGATCGGGCGCAGCGAGCGAAAGCCCTTCGGCCCGCCCATGTCCTCGGGCATCGGCGGCGCCAGTCCGCCGAGCTTGTCGGCGACGACGTCGGCACCCGTCAGCACGGCGATCACGCCGTCGGCGGACTTGGCCTTTGCGGTGTCGACGCGCCTGATGCGGGCATGAGCGTGCGGTGACATCGCCAGGACGCCGTGGCACTGGTGCGGCAGCTCGATATCGTCGACATAACGGCCACGGCCTGTGATGAAGCGAGGGTCCTCGACCCGGGGCACGGGCTGACCGATACCGAACTTGTTCACGTCAGTTCTCCTTGGCGATCCTCTGCCCGCCATCGTGGGCACGAAACTATAGTGTCGAATAGCGACCGTGAGAATGGCTGAGCTGCTTGGCGGAAACCGTTGCACTTTGAGCCCCGACGGCCGATGCTTGCGGGCAAAGCCGCGAGGAAAGCCCCGTGCTGCAGCAACCTGGCGTCACCGAGGCCTTGGCCAAGTTCGTGGTCGACACGCGCTACGGCGACCTGCCGCTCGAGGCGGTCCATCAGGCCAAGCGCTCGCTGATGAATTTCTTCGCTGTGGCGCTGACCGGCTGCCGCCATCCGACCGTGGAGACGGTGCTCAATTCGCTCGCCATGTTCTCGGGCGGCAAGCAGGCGACGGTGATCGGGCGGCGTGAGCGCATCGACGTCTTGAGCGCTGCATTCCTCAACGCCGCCGGCGCCAATGTGCTCGACTTCTGCGACACCCACGTGCCGACCGCGATCCACCCGACCGCGCCGCTGGCGCCGCCGCTGCTCGCGCTCGGCGAACTGCAACGTCCGGTCAGCGGCCGCGATCTCATCCTCGCCTTCGTGCTCGGCCAGGAGGTCGAATGCCGCATCGGGCTTGCGATCTCGCCGAGCCATTACAATCGCGGCTGGCACATCACCACGACCTGCGGCGTGTTCGGCGCCGCTGCCGGCAGCGGCAAGCTGTTGGGGCTCGCCGAGCGGCAGATGATATGGGCGCTTGGCGCCTCGGCGACGCAGGCCGCCGGTCTGTGCGAATGCCTCGGCACGCCGGCGAAGAGTGTCGGCGTCGGCAATGCGGCGCGCAACGGCTTGTGGGCGGCGCTGCTCGCGGCGAAGAATTTTTCCGGGCCGGCGGAGCCGCTCAACGGCAAGCAGGGCTACTACAATGCCTTGGCCGAGACGCCGGACCTTGGCGCCATCACGGACGATCTCGGCAAGACCTTCGAGATCATGGCGACGTCGTACAAGCCCTATCCGTGCGGCTTCGTGATGCACGCGGCGCTCGATTGCGTGCTGGATTGGCGGAGCGATCATGCCGACGCGACGGTGACGAAGGTGGTCGTGACCGGCAATCCGCTGCTGGGCATCCGTACCGACCGGCCGCAAATCTCGAACAGCGCCCAGTCGCAGGTCAGCGTGCAGCACGGCATCGCCGCCGCCATCGTCACCGGCAGGGTCGGCGTCGCGCAATTCGCCGACCCTTGCGTCAACGATCCGGCCATCGCGGCGCTGCGCGGCAAGGTCGAGGTGGTGCGGGACGAAAGCTTTTCCACGGTGTCGTCGGCGGTGACGATCACCACCGCCGACGGCAAGACCTTTGAGCTCAAGCAGCCGGCGGCGCGCGGCAGCGATGATAATCCGATGAGCGACCGTGACCTCGAAGACAAGCTGCGCGATGCCGCGGCCGGCTGGAACCCGCGCCACGATGTGGCGCCGCTGATCGAGGCGATCTGGACGATCGATAACAGTGCCGACATCGCCACGCTTGCGGCGCTGACCGTGCCGCGCGACTGATCCGGCCGCCGGCGCCCATGAAGACCTACCAAGGCAAGCGCACCATTGACGGCCTGGTCGTGACCGTCGACGGCGCGCCGCTTCCCGAGCATTACGAGGTCAAGCGCTTCACCACATTCGGCTTCGAATGGACCTACGAGGGCGACAGCCCGCGGCAACTGGCGCTGGCGATCCTTGCGGATCATCTCAGTGACAACGCCCGCGCGCTGCGGCTCACCGAGCCGTTCATGACGGCGGTGGTCGCCAATTTCGACAACGACTGGCAATTGACCGGCGCCGAGATCGACGCTGCCATTCGCGGCCTGGAGGGGCGCTAAGCGGTGAGGGCGGTTCGCCGCGGCGCGTCCCTATGCTAAAGTCGCCGCAACAGCTGGGCCGGCCGCAAAACGAAGCCGCCGACGATCGAAGGGCAGGGCGCCATGATCTCGCAACGCCAGATCGACTTCCGCAACGAATACCGCTCCCGCATCGTCGGCTGGTACAACGGCTATTTCCACATCGTGCTGATCTACGCCATGGGCGCGGCGGTGTTCACGATCTACATCGCGCACATCCACAATGTCACCTGGCTGGAATGGCTCACGGTGCCGATCACCTTCCTGTTCACCAACGCGTTCGAATGGACCGTGCACAAATACGTCATGCACCGGCCGGTCAACATCAAGGGGCTGCGCGCGATTTACGAGCGGCACACGCTCAACCATCATCAATTCTTCAGCGACGATGAGATGCGCTTCCGCGATCAGAAGGACTGGCGCGTCACCGTGTTCCCGCCCTATGCGCTGGTCGTGTTCGTGCTGATGTCGATCCCGGTCGCGGCGATCCTCGGCCTCGTCTTGTCGCCCAATGTCGGCTGGCTGTTCATGTGCGTCACCACCGGCATGTATCTGATCTACGAGTTCATGCACTTCTGCTGCCATCTCGACGAGAGCGCCTTCGTCAAGCACTGCCCGTTCGTCAACACGCTGCGGCGCCATCACACCGCCCACCACAATGCGCGGCTGATGATGGAGGTGAACATGAATCTGACGTTCCCGATCGCCGACTGGGCGTTCGGCACCTCCGATCTCGATCGCGGCTTGCTCGGCCACCTGTTCAACGGCTACTCGACCCGGCACCTGAAGACGCGGCTGCGGGCGCGGCCGCACGGGCCGGAGGAAGCCGCGGCCGTGCCGGTTGGGGCCAACTAGGGCCAAAGCCGAAGCGAGAAATCCCATGCCGACCGATGTCAAAGCGGCCGTGTCCGCCGTCGTGATCCTGGTAGCGGCCTTGCTCGCGTTCTGGAGCGGCTCGCCGGTGCGGCCGGAATTCCACACATTCATGCTGTTCACCGCCGTCTTCTTCGTCGTCGCCATGTGGATTTTTCCCGAGGCCGGCGGCAGGAAGGGCGTGAAGAAACCATAGCGCAGCCGGGTGAGAGTAGGGGAAGGCAAGCGATGAATAACGCGGTCAACAGCAAGCGGGTGTTTTGGGTCCAGCCGCACCGGCCGATCGGCTTCGGCGAGGCGCTCGGCAAGCGCGGCGACATCCGGCTCGACATGCTGGAGCAGAAAAGCCCGGACGCGGCCGGCCTGGAAATTCTCGGCGCGGCGCATGCCTATCAGATGAGCTCGGCGCGCGACGAGCTGGCCCGGCACTACCACGCCGGCGCCGAGCTGTTGGGCCGCGCGCCGAACCTGCTCATCGTCTCGACCAACGGCGCCGGCTACGACACCGTCGACATGAAGGCCTGCACCGAGCGCGGCGTGCTGGTGGTCAACCAGTCGGGCGGCAACGCCGAAGCCGTCGCCGAGCACGTCATCGGCATGATGCTGTGCCTGATCAAGCGCGTCGGCGACAGCGACCGCGCGCTGCGCGCCGGCGCCATCAAGAACCGCGCCGACTATATCGGCCGCGAGGCGTTCGGTCGCACCATCGGCATCGTCGGCCTCGGCAATGTCGGCCGCCGCGTCGCCGAGCTCGCCGGCACGCTGTTCAAGATGAAGGTGCTGGCCTACGATCCCTATCTGCCGGCCGACGTGCTGCGCGTGCGCGGCGCCGAGAAGGTCGAGCTCGACGAGCTTTTGCGCCGCGCCGATTTCGTCTCGATCAACTGTCCGCTTACGCCCGAGACGCGCGGCCTTATGGGCGCACGCGAATTCGCGCTGATGCGGCCGGACGCCTACTTCATCACCACGGCGCGCGGCTCGATCCACGACGAGGCGGCGCTCGACAAGGTGCTGCACGACAAGAAAATCGCCGGCGCCGGCCTCGACGTCTGGGAGAAGGAACCGCCGCCCGCGAGCCATCCGCTGATGAAATACGACAACGTCATGGTGACGCCGCACATGGCCGGCGTCACCCACGAGGCGCGGACCCGGATGGGCCAGATCGCCGCCGAGCAGATGCTCGACGCGCTCGACGGCCGGCCGGTGCCGCGCATCATCAATCCGCAGGTGTGGCCGGCCTACGCCAAGCGCTTCGAGAAGACCTTCGGCTTTAGGCCGCAGGATCCGCCGAACGAGCCGAACTGGCACGCGGCCGAGAAGCACTAACCGTCGCATGGCCAGCGCCGCGGTTTTCCGCCATCCTGAGGCGGCTCACACCTCAGGGGCGGAACCCATTCGGATCGGGAGGCGCCGTTGTCGCATCACCTGAAGACCGCCGGTTTGGCCGGCCTGCTGCTAGCCGCCGGCCTGTCGCACGCCGCTGCGCAGGACCATCCCTGGCTCGATCCAAAACTGCTGGAGGCCGCCAAGGCCGAAGGCGGCCAGATGACCATCTATTCCGACACCAACGAGGGCGAAGGCCTGCCGCTGTTCAAGATTTTCGAGGACGCGACCGGCATCAAGGTCAATTACGTGCGCGGCGCCGATCCGCCGCTGATGGCGCGCATGGTGGTGGAATATCGCGGCAAACAGAAAACCTGGGACGTGGCGCAGCTCGGCACCATCGACAAGATCCCGCAGCAGCTTCTGCTGCAGTTCGCGCCGGCGGAAGCCAAGAATATCTCGCCGGAGGCGCGCGATCCGCAAGGTCGCTGGTACGGCCTCTACGCCAACTACAACACGCCGGCGTTCAACACCAGCCACGTCAAGGCCGCCGACCTGCCGAAGACCTATGACGATTTCGTGCAGCATAAGGACTGGGCCGGCCACGTCGCCATCGACGGCACCGATAGCGAATGGCTCTACTCCATGTACAAGTTCTACGGCGACGACAAGGCGGAGAAGCTGATCAAGGACATTGTCGCCACGGTGCAGCCAGTGACCACCGACGGCCATCTGGCAATGGCGCGCTCGGTCGGCTCCGGCGAGTACTGGGTGGCACTGAACAATTTCGTCAATCTCACCATGAACGTGAAGTTCCACGGTGGGCCGATCGATTATTTCCCGCTCGATCCGGTGGCGCTCACCTTCGGTACGGTCGGCGTCAGCGCCAATGCGCCGCATCCGAACACGGCGCTCTTGGCGGCGAATTTCCTGCTCAGCCGCGAGGCGCAGACTTTCCTCGCCAAGTTCGGCCGCATCCCGACCCGCGCCGACGTCGAGTCTAATCCGCCCGGCATCGTCGCCGCCATCAACAAGAAGAAAGTCATCCCCGTGCTGATCGGCGCCGACGAGGAGCACAAGTGGCAGAAGAAGTTCGACGAGCTGTTCAAGGGGAAGTGATTTCGCCTCTCCTCGCTGAGTCATTTGCGTGACTGCCATTGAACACCCCGCGCATCTATCGCTGGATTCACAGCACGCCAGTCGTCCGAATATTCTTCTCGTCGTCTGCGTCGCAATCGGCGCCTGGCTGGTGCTGGTGCCGGTCGCGGCGCTGCTCGCCACCGCGTTCACTGAAGACACCGGCCTGGGCTTCGGCGCCTTCACGCTGGAGAATTTCGCCGAAGCCTATTCGTCGACTCACATCCTGCGCCTGATCGGCAACTCGCTGATCTACGCCGTCGGCACCGCGGTGGTGACGTTCCTGATCGGCGGCTTTGTCGCCTGGGCGGTCGAGCGCACGGACGCGCCGGGCGCCGCGCTGTTTCACAATCTCGCGCTCTTGTCGTTCGCCATTCCGGGCCTGCTCATGGCGATGGCCTGGATTTTCGTGCTCAGCCCCAATATCGGCTGGGCGAACGCGCTGCTGAAATCGGCGCTGCACCTGAAAAACGCGCCGCTCAGCATCTACACCATGGCGGGCATGATCTGGGCGCTGTCGAGCCATTATTTTCCGCTCGCCTATCTCGCTATCGGTCCGGCGCTGCGCGCGCTCGACGTGCGCATGGAGGAAGCCGGATTAATGTCCGGCGGCCGCTACTGGCACGTGCTGCCGAAGATCACCTTGCCGCTGCTGCGCCCCGCCATCCTCTCCGGCCTTCTGCTCCTCTTCATCATGGGGCTGTCGTCCTACGAAGTGCCGCGGCTGATCGGCCGGCCCGCGCGCATCGACGTCTTCACCACCGAGATCCAGGGTGCGACTACGGCCGCACCGCCGGAATTCGGCGTCGCCAGTGCGCTGAGCCTGACGTTGCTCATCACCTGCATCGTCGCGGTCTATTTCTACCGCCGTGCCACCCGCAACGCCGAGGCCTTCGCCACCATTACCGGCAAGGGCTACAAGCCGACCCGCATCGAGCTCGGCCGCTGGCGCTGGCCGATCGCTGGCGCCATCGGCGTGATCTTTCTCATCGCGCTCGGGCTGCCACTGTTCACGCTCGCCTGGCAATCGTTCTTCCGCAACCTGTCGCAGCCGTTCATAGGCGCCGCGGTGCCGGCGACCTTGGAGAACTACCGGTTCATCCTGCGCTATCCGGTGTTCCTGGATGCGGTGCGCACGAGCGTTGTGGTCTCGGCGCTGGCGGCGAGTTTCGTCGTGGCGCTGACCTTGGTGATGGCCTGGCTGGCGCGGCGCTCGCACTCGCGGTTTGCCTGGCTGCTCGACGCACTCGCCTCGGCGCCGATCGCGATCCCGAGCGTCATCGTCGGCGCCAGCATCTTGTTCACGTATCTGATCGTGCCGATCCCGATCTACAACACAATCTGGATTCTGTTCGTCGCTTATGTCACGCTATGCCTGCCCTACGGCATGCGGTTTGCCTCGAGTGGCATCACCCAAATCCACCGCGAGCTCGAGGAAGCCGCGCACGTCTCCGGCGCGACGCTCGGCCAGATTTTCCGCCGTGTGCTGTTCCCGCTGGTCCTGCCGTTTTTGCTGGCGGCGTGGATTTACGTGTTCGTCCTCTCGGTACGCGAACTCGGCGCCTCGGTGTTCCTGGTCGGACCGGGCACCGCCGTGCTCGGCACTGTCAGCCTCACCATGTGGGAGGAGGGCGGCAGCTACGGCGCCGTCGCGGCGCTGGGCGTCTTGCAGATCTTGCCGCTGCTTCTGATCGTGGCGGGATTGCGTTGGCTCGAGATGCGGGTGCAGCGGCGGGGGCAGGCAAGCGCCGAAAAGAGTTAAATTTCATGCGCCCCTGTCCCTTCTCCCCTGCGGGGAGAAGGGACGCCGCGCCTGCGCTCGCGCAATCTGCTCCCTCCCCCCGTAGGGAAGAGGGTCGGGGTGAGGGGGCTCGGAAATAGAAGTAAGCGCTTACAAGCCGAGGCAGGCTCTGCCTCGCCCCGTATGCCGGGGGAGAAGTTACCCCGCATACTCCAAAATGTGCATGCCCTGGCCCCAGCGGTCGATCAGATAAAGCCGGCCGTCGTCGTCCGAGCCGATATCGTTCGATTGGATGCCCGGCGTGCCGTCGGGCCGCTGCGGCACGTAGTAGCCGACTTCCTTGGGGTGCAGCGGATCGCTGACGTCGACCGCGCGTAGCCCGGCATTGAAGTAAGTAAGAAAGACAATGTCCTTCCACGGCCCCGTGGCCGCGAGATTTTCCAGAATGTTGTGAGCGCCGAAGCGGCCCGGCCGGTGGTAATACTTGTCGCGGTCGGGCATGAAGGTCGCGACCGGCAGCGGATTGGTCTCGTCGCGCGCGTCGATCACCCACATGAACTGCGCGTCCCAGTATTTCTCCTTGGCGCGCGCCTCGTCGGTGACGATGAGATAGGGCCGGTCGCCGAGCGGCCAGCAGGTGTGGGTCGAGCCGGGGAACGGCGGCGACCATTTGATGTGGCCGACGAGCTTCATGGCGCGCAGGTCGGTGCAGTCGATGATCGACATGCCCCCGCCCCACCAGGCGCAGTACATACGGTTGCCGCGGATCATCGGCGGACCGTGCAAGGTGACCGCCTCCTCGGCTGGCATCGGGTCGTTGCCGACTTCGTCACTGTCGGTCTTCATCCACGGCAGGCCCCAGATGCTGACGACTTCGGGTTTGAGCGGGTTTTTAATGTCGAGCGTCCAGATCACGCGCTTGTTCCAACCCGGCGCGTCGTTGGGCATGAAGGCAAGCCCGCGTTGCAGGTCGACACCGAAGCGGTGCGGGCCGGAGCCCGGCATGTCGTAGAAGCCGATCGGCTTCGGAGCGGCCGGCGTCGACACGTCGAAGATGAAGAAGCCGGCGCGTGCGTTCTTGCCCTTGTCGCCGGCGAGCCGCTCGGAGTTCACGTAGAGCAGATCCTCGCCGACGATGCGCAGCTTGTGGCAATGGATGCCGGGCGGCGCGCGGAACTCGCCGACCTTGTGCGGCTTCGTCGGATCGCGCACGTCGTGCACGGTGAAGCCTTCCGGGCCATTGTAGCTCGAGCCGCCGACCGCGCCGACATAAGCGTGGCCCTTGTGCACCTGCACCAGCGAGCCGCCGCCCCAGGCCGCCGTGGCGTCGTGGCCGAGCAGCTTGAAGTTCTTTGCCTCTGCGGGGGTGACGGGCATGTGCGGTTCCTCACTGATTTACGCGTTTCGTCGCGCGATCATAGTAGCTCAGATCGATGTAGCGCTGCGGGTCGGACGGCGTGCCGCCTTCGACCTCGGCGCGCAGCGCCAGGACGTTCTTGAAGCCGGCCAGGTCGAAGGTGGCGTCGCGGGCGAAGCCGAAGCCGGGCTCGGCAATCAGGGTCAAGCTTTTTTCCGCCACGTCCTGCGACAATTTCAGCTTGTCGACAAGGATGGCAACCGCGGCGCTGCGGTTGTTAGCATCGAGCGACCAGCGCAGCGCCTCGACGAAGGCAGCGAGGTAGTTCGTCAAAGCGTCGGCATGATCGCGGGCCCAGGCGCGGCGGACGAAAGCGCCGCCGGCCTGGTAAGGGCCGAGCAGGTCGGTGGTGCGGCCGAGGCTTCGTAGTCCCTTCGCCGCCGCCTCCAACGAGTAGGGCAGGTTGAGAATGGCGCCGGCATTGTTAGGATCGTCGAACAGCGCCTTGAGCCGGCGCTGGCCGTTGCCGGCCGGATCGAGTGTGTAATCCGCGCCGGCCCGCAGGCCGTGCTGGCCCAGGATCTTCTTCGCCTGCAGCGCGTAGGCCGTGTTGGTGGCGTCGACCACGATGGTCTTGCCGCGGATGTCTGCGAAGTCCTTCACGTAAGCCTGCACGTAGAACTCGTTGGTGCCGCTGTCGCCGCCAGAGACGATGACGACGTCGTCCTTGGCGACGTCGATCATGACGACCGCGTTGTCGACCGCCGAATGCACGACGTCGACGCTGCCGTCGGCAAGGCCCTGGCGCTGGCGTTGCGAGCTTTCGGTGAACTCGAGCGCGACTTTGAGCCCGCGCTTTAAGAACAATCCGCGATCGACACCGACATAGAACGGCAGCGACCGCGCGGTAGGGAAGGTGTTTACGTGCAGCACTGTGGGCTCCGCCGCGCGCGCGAAACCGGCGAGGGCGCACACGCCGAGCAGCAGTGTAACACCACGAAGCATCGCCGGCATCGTCGTTGCTCTCATCCCTCTCCCCGTGTACGGGGAGGGCTGACCTTAGTCTAGCTGCGAGGCCTTCGTCTTGGTCGATCGCGCCCAAACGCTGCCAATGCCCGCCGCATCCGGCGAGCTGTTCGGCCACCCCAAGGGCCTGACCTTTCTGTTCACCACCGAGATGTGGGAGCGCTTCTCCTACTACGGCATGCGCTCGCTGCTCGTTATCTACATGACCAAGTACCTGCTGCTGCCGGAGCACGCGGGCGACGTGCGCGGGCTGACGACGGTGAGAGCCGTGCTCGAAGCGATCTTCGGGCCGCTCGACGTGCAGCCGCTGTCGTCGCAGATCTGGGGCTTTTATACCGCGCTCGTCTATTTCACGCCGATTTTCGGCGGGCTCCTGGCCGACCGCGTACTCGGCCAGCGCCGCACCGTCATCATCGGCGCCGCGACGATGGCGATCGGCCATTTCATGATGGCGTTCGAGCCGCTGTTTTTGTTTGCGCTGCTTGCGCTCATCCTCGGCAACGGCGCGTTCAAGCCGAATATCTCGACCCAGGTCGGCGGCCTCTATGCGCCCGGCGATCACCGCCGCGATCGCGCCTATTCGATCTTCTATGTCGGCATCAATGTCGGCGCGTTCCTGGCGCCGCTCATTTGCGGCACGCTCGGCGAAAAGGTCGGCTGGCACTACGGCTTCGCCACCGCCGGGGTCGGCATGTGCATCGGGCTATCAATTTATCTCTACGCCCAGCATCTGCTGCCGTCCGACGAGCTGCACAAGGCGCGCGCCGCCCATGTCGAACACAAGCCGCTCGACCGCGACGAATGGGGCGCGGTGGCGGCGCTGCTGGTGCTGTTTCTCCCCAGCACGCTGTTCTGGGCGACCTACGACCAGATGGGCAACACGACGGTGCTGTGGGCCGACGCCAATACCGACCGCGCCGTCGCGCTGTTCGGCCTCACTGCGCAAATTCCGACCACGTGGTTTCTCGCCGTTAATCCGTTTCTGATCTTCGCCTTCACGCCGTTCGTCGTCGCGCTGTGGAAGCGGCAGGCGGCGCGCGGCACCGAGCCTTCCACCATCACCAAAATGTCGTTCGGCTGCTTCGGCGTGACGCTCGCCAACCTGATCATGGTCGGCATCGCGCTCGCGACTGGCGGCGGCAAGGCAAGCTGGGTACTGCTGCTCGGCTACTACGTCGTCATCACGGTCGGCGAGCTCTATCTGTCGCCGGTCGGGCTGTCGCTCGTCACCAAGGTGGCGCCGGCGCGTATCCTCTCCATGATGATGGGTGTGTGGCTCGCCACGAGCTTCAGCGGTGGCTTTCTCGCCGGCTGGCTCGGCAGCTTCTGGAGCCGCATGGATAAGCCACACTTCTTCCTGATGATCGCCGGCATCTCGGCGCTCGCCGGCGCCATGATCTTTCTCTGCCGCTGGCCGCTCAGGGGGGCGCTGCAGGATTAGCGCAGCTAGGAAAGCAGCGCCTTCATCCGCTCCTGATTGATGCCCTTGACCAGTTGATCGACCAAGCCGCCGAGCGGCATCGCGACCTTGGCGGTTTGCGCGAGCTCGAGGGCATGGTCCATGTCTTTCTCCGCCCACTTGCCGGTGCTCTTGCCCCAGCGCGACAGCGACCAGTTGGCGCCGCTGCCTTTGTTCAACGCGGCGACGAGCTTCGGGATGTCCATGCCCATCGATTTTGCCAGCGTCAGCGACTCGAAGTTCGCCACCATGGTGGCCCACAGCAGCATATTGTTGATCATCTTGGTGATCTGTCCGGTGCCGACGTCGCCGACATGGAGTACATCGCGGCCGAACGCTTCGAGCACCGGACGGGCGCGCTGCAGCCAACGCTCGTCGCCGCCGACATAGACCGTACAGGTGCCGTTGTCGGCGGCCTCCTGGCCGAGCACCACCGGCGTATCGAGCACGCCGATCTGCTTTGCCGCGGCCAGCGCAGCGAGCCGCCGGCAGGTGTCCGGCGCCACCGAGCTTGCGATGCAGATCACAGCGC